>Ga0194128_10007297_pt1 | contig 14507 bp, 16 predicted proteins | sample TA2KigCa65mmetaG_FD_148650 | JGI IMG/M metagenome (GOLD analysis project Ga0194128, IMG submission 148650) | Freshwater microbial communities from Lake Tanganyika, Tanzania - TA2015037 Kigoma Deep Cast 65m | ecosystem: Environmental > Aquatic > Freshwater > Lake | place: Tanzania: Lake...
CAAACAATGCCGTGCGCGGCGGCTCGGATGCGGAGGGTTCGATGCTCATGAATCATCGTACCCGCTCCCGCGTCGATTTCTTCACAAGTTCTGAGCCGGGGCCGGCCGGGTCTGTGTCGCCAGCCTCTGGCTCCAGCGATTGGCCCGAACTGGCTCTAATACGGCAGGCGCGGCCATGCGCACACTGTCGACCATGTGGCCCTTCGCCGACGTCGCGCCTTTGCCTCTTGCCTTCGTCGCGCTGGCGCTGTTCGGCGCCTCGATCGTGCGCGGCTACAGCGGCTTCGGCTTCTCCATGCTGGCGATCTCCAGCATGACGCTGGTCTTGCCGCCAGCCGAGGTGGTACCGATCGTGCTGCTGCTCGAGATCTCCGCCAGCATCCATATGCTGCCGGGCGTGTGGCGGCATATCGATTGGCGGTCGCTCTGGCCGCTCATGGTGGGCAACGCCGTCGGCACGCCGATCGGCATCTACTTTCTGATCTCTCTCCCGGCGCAGCCTCTGCGCGTCGGCATTTCGCTGCTGGTGATTGCCGCGGCCACTCTGCTCTGGCGCGGCTTCGCGCTCCAGACCATGCCGAGCCGCAGTACTGCGACCGGGATCGGTGTGTCGGCCGGCGTGCTCAACGGCAGCATCGGCATCGGCGGGCCGCCGGTCGTGCTGTTCTATCTTTCGTCGCCGGCGGGCGCCGCCATGACGCGCGCCTCGCTGGTGGCCTATTTCTTCGGCACCGACAGCGTCACCCTGGCCATGATGGCGACGCAGGGGCTGTTCACGACGGAGGTGGTCGTCCGCACGATCGCCCTGCTGCCACTCCTGATCGGCGGAATCGTCATCGGCAGCCGACGCTTCATCAAGACCGAACCGACGACATTCCGCCGCTTCACGCTGATCGTGCTGATAGGCTTGTCGATCGCGGGTCTGGTACGCGCCTACTACTTGTGAGCGCTGAGATCGCGGATCGTCGGCTGCGGGCCGCACAGCGGACACGCGGGATCGCGGCCGATCGCGATGCGCGAGAAGCGTGACGCCAGCGCGTCATAGGCGAGCAACGTGCCGGACAGGCTATCGCCCAGGCCGAGGATCTCCTTCAGCACCTCGGTTGCCTGCAGGGTGCCGATGACGCCTGCCACCGCGCCCAGAATGCCCGCCTGCTCGCAGCGCGGAATGAAATCAGGGGGCGGCGGCTCGGGGAACAGGCAGCGGTAGCAGGGCGCATCCGCCGCGCGCCAGGCGGCGAAGGTGGACACCTGGCCCTCGAAGCGCAGCAGTGCCGCCGAAACCAGCGGCTTGCGCGCGAAATGGCATGCGTCATTCAGCAGATAGCGCGTGGCGAAATTGTCGCTGCCGTCCGCGACCACGTCGTAGCGATCGATGATGGATCGCGCGTTGGCTGCGACGAGGCGTTCGCGGTGTCGTTCGATGACGACGTCGGGATTGATGGCTGCGACCGTGGCGGCCGCGCTCTCGACCTTGGGGCTACCCAGGCTGGCCGTGGTGTGGACGACCTGACGTTGCAGGTTGGTCAGGTCGACGGTGTCGTCGTCGACGATGCCGAGCGTGCCCACGCCGGCCGCCGCCAGATAGAGCAAGAGCGGCGAACCGAGCCCGCCCGCGCCGACCACCAGGACCCGCGCCTGGAGCAGCTTGGCCTGACCCTCCTCGCCGACCTCCTCGAGGATCAGATGGCGCGCGTAGCGATGAAACTGGGTTTCGTTGAGTTCCATGGCGCCTACGCCTCGTCGAACAGCGGGGTCGACAGGTAGCGCTCGGCGAAGGACGGCACGATGCAGACGATGCGCTTGCCCGCCATGTCGCGCCGCTGCGCGACCTCGATGGCGGCAGCCAGGGCCGCGCCTGCCGATATGCCGACCGGCAATCCCTCGAGCTTGGCCGCCTTGCGCGCCGTGGCGAAAGCCGTCTCGTTGGCGATCCGGATGACCTCGTCGATGAGCTCGCGGCGCAGGATGTCGGGCACGAAGCCGGCACCGATGCCCTGGATCTTGTGCGGTCCTGGCTTGCCGCCGGACAGCACGGGGCTGTCCTCGGGCTCAACCGCGATCATGCGCAGCCCCGGATGTCTCGGCTTCAGCACCTCGGCAACGCCGGTCAGCGTTCCGCCGGTCCCGACGCCTGATACGATGGCGTCGAGCTTGCCGCTCGTGTCGCGCCAGATCTCCTCCGCCGTGGTCCGACGATGGATCGCGGGATTGGCCGGGTTCTGGAACTGCTGCAGCATGATGGCATCGGGCAAGGTGCGCAGCAGCGCTTCGGCCCGCTGGATGGCACCGCGCATGCCCTCCGCAGCCGGCGTGAGTTCCAGCTCGGCGCCGAGCAGGATGAGCATCTTGCGGCGCTCGACGGACATGCTGTCGGGCATGGTCAGGATCAGGCGGTAGCCCTTGGCGGCGCACACGAAGGCGAGCGCGATACCGGTGTTGCCCGAAGTCGGCTCGACGATCACCGTGCCTGGCTTGATGCGGCCTTCGCGTTCGGCCGCTTCGACCATGGCGAGCCCGATGCGGTCCTTGACCGAGGCGAGCGGGTTGAAGAATTCGAGCTTGCCCAGGATCTCCGCGCCGCAGTCATGGGCCCGGCCCAGCCGCGCGAGGCGCACGAGCGGCGTCGCACCGATGGTGTCGAGCACACTGTCGTAGATGCGGCCGCGAAATTCCGGAGCGCCGTCAACGGCCATGTAGCGTCCTCAGAGAATGCCGGCGATCCGCCACGGTCGCCGTTGCGCCGTTCTTTATGCCGGCAAGCTTCGGTTTCAAATAGTAAAATCGATTCTGGCCTCGGCCTCGCTCGCGACCCCGGCGAGCTGGGCGCGCTTGCACAGCTCCTCGATCGTCGTGTCGTCCAGACGCGCCATCACCTCGCCATGCAGCTCCGCCCACAGCGGTCGCACGACCTTGTGCCCGAGTGCCGAGCCCGCCGTCGCCTTGTCGCCATCGCCCGTGGTTCCGACGGCGCGCACGATGTCGCCGACGGCGATCCGCCGCCGTTCGCGCGCCAGGCGATAGCCGCCCCTGGGGCCGCGCACGCCGAGCAGCACGCCGGCGCGCACGAGCTGCTGCAGCGCCTGTTCGAGATATCGCCGGGGGATACCCTGCCGTCGTGCGATCTCCTTGCTCTGCACGGTTTCGCCGCCGCCGTGATAGGCGATGTCGACGACCGCTTCGATCGCAAACAACAGCTTGTCGGGCAGGCGCAGCACGATGTCAGGCGCGTCCGGTCGAGCCGTGGCCGCCGGCGCCGCGCGCCGTCTGCGGCAGGCTGTCGGACCTGTGCCACGCCGCGCGCACGACGGGCGCGATGACGAGCTGGGCGATGCGCTCGCCGCGCGCGATGGTGAAGGATTCGAGCCCGTGGTTGATCAGGATCACCTTGATTTCGCCGCGATAGTCCGCATCCACCGTGCCCGGCGAATTGAGCACAGTGACGCCGTGCCGGAGTGCCAGTCCTGAGCGCGGGCGCACCTGCGCCTCGAAACCCGGCGGCAGGGCGATCGCGATGCCAGTGGGCACCGCGGCGCGCGCGCCGGGTGCCACGACCTGCGCCCCCTCGATCGCCGCGCGCAGATCCATGCCGGCTGCGTCGGCAGTCGCATAGGCGGGCAGTGCCAGGCCCTCGCCATGGCTCAACAGCTTGATCGGAATGGTAAGGTCCGCCAAGGCGCTCACGCCCGTCCGATGACGCCGCGGCGCGGTCGCGCCGGACGTCGCAGCGACGACGGCTTGATCGCGACCTTGGACGAAGACATTGCTGCCGCATCGCTCTGGCTGTCCGGAGCCAGGACCGCGGCGATGCGTGCGGCCAGCCGATCGGCCACCTCCTGCTTGCTCAAGCGCGGCCAGTCTTCCACGCCGGCATCGGTCACCAGGTGCACCGTGTTGGCATCGCCGCCGAAGGTGCCGGCTTCGGGCGACACATCGTTGGCGACGATCCAGTCGCAACCCTTCTTGAGCCGCTTGGCGGCGGCATTGCGCACGACCTGCGCCGTCTCCGCGGCAAACCCGATCACCAGGCGCGGTCGACGCGCGCCGGGCTCGCTCAAGGTCTGCAGAATGTCCGGATTCTCCGAGAGCACGAGCGGTGGTGGGCCGGCGCCTGGAACCTTCTTGATCTTGCCGCGCGCCGGCTGGTCGACGCGCCAGTCTGCGACGGCAGCCGCGCAGACCGCGACGTCGGCCGGCAAGGCGGAGGAGCACGCCGCGAGCATGTCGCGCGCCGATTCGATCCGGATCGTCGTGAGCCCCGGTGGATCGGGCAAGGCGGTTGGGCCGCTGACCAGCGTGACCTTGGCGCCAAGTCGCGCCAGCGCCGCCGCGATCGCATGACCTTGCTTGCCCGAGGAACGGTTGGCGATGTAGCGCACCGGGTCGATGGCTTCATGCGTCGGACCGCTGGTCACGATGGCCGTGCGGCCCGCCAGGGGCGACCCGCGGCCGAAGAATGCTTCGACGGCGGCGGCGATCTCGAGCGGTTCGGCCATGCGGCCGGGTCCGCTCTCGCCTTCGGCGAGCGCGCCGGAATTCGGACCGATGCGGCGCACGCCGCGCGCCTCCAGCACGGCCATGTTCGCCACCGTGGCGGCATGGCGCCACATGCGGAAATTCATCGCAGGTGCCACGAGCACCGGTCGGTCGGTGGCGACCAGCGCTGTGGTCGCCAGCTCGTCGGCAATGCCGACAGCCATCTTGGCCAGAATGTCGGCGGTCGCGGGCGCCACCACGATCAGGTCAGCCTCCTGCGCGAGGCGGAGATGGCCCATCTCGCTCTCGTCGGTCAGCGAGAAGATATCCGTATAGACCTTCTGGTGCGCAATTGCAGAGACTGCAAGCGGGGTGACGAATTGCTGACCGGCTCGCGTCAGGATCGGCCGCACGCTGGCGCCGCGCTCGCGCAGCCGCCTGATCAGGTCGAGGCTCTTGTAGGCGGCGATGCCGCCCGCGATGATCAGGAGAATGCGCTTGCCCAGCAGGGTCATGCTAGATCCACAGTGCGACCGTGTTGAACATAGTGGGGTGCCCACCCCGGCGCAAGCGCGTGCCGTCGTGGACCCCCTCGTCAGCGAGCCGCGAGAATGACGGCGACCACCAATGCCGTGAGCGCCACCCAGATCGGCCAGGCACCGGCACGATGTCGCTGACCGCCGGCGAGCGCTCGCAACGATTCCGGGTGGAGCCGAAGTCCGCCGCTGGCGAGCGACGCGGCGATCGTCTCGGCGTCGGCGACGAGGTCGGGCAGGCGCTGTGCGATGGACATGAGATCGCTGACACTCTGGCGCGCGCGCGCCTCGGGTCCACGATTCTCGACCACCCATGCCTCGATCAGGGGGCGGGCCAATTCCCACATGTTGACGCCCGGATCGAGCTGGCGCCCGACCCCTTCGGCGACCAGCATGGTTTTCTGTAGCAGCAGCAATTGCGGCTGCGTCTCCATGTCGAAGGTCTCGGCCACTTCGAAAAGCTGGGCAAGCAGGCGGGCAAGCGAGATCTCGTGCAGCGGCCGTCCCTGGATCGGCTCGCCGATCGAGCGGCACGCCATGGCGAAGGCATCGACGGATTGCGTTGCCGGCACGTAGCCGGCCTCGAAATGCACTTCGGCGACCCGTCGGTAGTCGCCGTTCAGGAATCCGGTGAGCATGTCGGCCAGGTAATAGCGCGTCAGCCGATCGAGTCGTCCCATGATGCCGAAGTCGACCGCAACCAGCGCGCCATCCGCCGCCACGAACAGATTTCCGGGATGCATGTCGGCGTGGAAGAAACCGTCGCGAAAAACCTGGGCGAAGAACACATTGGCGGCAACCGTCAGGATCCGGCGCGGATCGTGGCCGGCCGCCACCAGTGCCGCGCGATCGTCGACGCGAATGCCGCGAATACGCGCCACGGTCAGCACCCGGCGGGCGGTGCGCTGCCAATCGACCGTCGGGACGTGGTAGTCGGGATCGCCGCGAAAGTTCTGCGCCAGTTCGGAGGCGGCTGCGGCCTCGAAGCGCAGATCCATCTCGAGCGTCACCGAATCGGCAAGCGTGCGCACCACGGCAATCGGCCGCAGCCGGCGCAGGAAAGGCACCATGCGCTCGATCCACTCCGCGAGCCAGGCAAACAGGTCGAGGTCGCGCGCGAAGGCCGCCTCGATGCCCGGCCGCAAGACCTTGACGGCAACTTCGCGGCCATCGGCCGTCACCGCGAAGTGGACTTGGGCGATCGAGGCGGCGGCCGTGGCGTCGGTTTCGAAACTATGGAACAGCTCGCCGAGCGGCCGACCGAGCTCGTGCTCGATCGTCAGGCGCGCGATCGGGCCCGGAAAGGGTGGCAGGCGGTCCTGCAGCTGCGCGAGATCGGCTGCCACACGTTCGCCGATCAGGTCGGCGCGCGTCGCCAGCGCCTGTCCCAGCTTGATGAAGCTGGGGCCCAGGACCTGCAGCGCGCGTGCGAGCCGCTCGCCTGCCGGCGTATCAGGGGGGACCGCACGCATGCCCAGGGTCGCCCAGCGGGCAATCCGCCGCAGCGCCGGACCGCCCGGCACCACCTCGAGCCAGAACAGGGCATCATGCCGCGCCAGCGTCATGGCGATCCGAACGAGGCGGCAAAGATTGCGTGGGCTTCGCAGCATCGCAGCCCTCAGAGCCGCCAGGCCGAGTGAAGCGCTGCAATCCCGCCCGACAGGTTGCGCAGCTTCACCATGTCGAAGCCCGCGGCACGCAGCATTTCCGCCAGCTCCGCCTGGGCCGGAAAGCGCCGGATGCTCTCGACCAGGTACTCGTAGGCGGCACGATCGCCGGCGACCAGAGCGCCGAGCGCCGGCAGGACCTGGAATGAATAGAGATCGTATAGACGTCCCAGCACCGGCAGGATGACGCGGCTGAACTCCAGGCAGAGGAACCTGCCGCCGGGCTTGAGGACACGCCTGGCCTCGGCAAGGGCGCGATCGATATGTGTGACGTTGCGCAGACCGAAGGCAATCGTATAGGCGTCGCACGCGTTGTCGGCGATCGGCAGGAGCTCGGCATCGCCGCAGATCCAGTCGATGCCGTCGGTGCGGCCCAGATCGAGCGCGCGATCGCGGCCGGTGCCCAGCATCTTCGGGGTCAAGTCGCACACCGTGACATGCAACGTCACCCGCTCGAGCATCCGCAACGCGATGTCGCCGGTGCCGCCCGCCACATCAAGCACATGCCAGCCCGGCCGCGGGCCGAGCCAGTCGATCATGGCCTGTTTCCACAGCCGATGGATGCCGCCGCTCATCAGATCGTTCATCAGGTCGTAGCGTGGCGCCACGCTGTCGAACACGTCGCGCACCAGCCCCGGCTTGTCCGCCGCCTCGACACGACGGAAGCCGAAATCGGCGCTGCCCGCTTCTCGTTCGCTCTTGTTCATGCCGATTGGACCTTAGCGCGAGGCCATCGATGAGGCTAGCCGAGGAGCCGTGCGGTTGGTCGGAGCCGGCCGGCACGCGGGATTGTATTGCCGGTTGCCTGGGCTAAGATCGCGTCTGGCACCGAGCGGGAGCGACCCGTTCGGCGGCCGGGAGGGAAGATCATGCGCACATCGCACGAACGCGGCCTGTTCGAGCTTTACAATGACGATCATGAGCGGGCGGATGCGGTCATCTTCGGCCGCCGGACGGGCGCCTCGCGCCGCGGCTTCCTGCGCGGTGCGGGCCTGACGGCAATGATGGCCGCGCTCGGCACCGTGATTCCCTTCGGGCGTTTCATGCCCGGCGGCCTGATCCCGGTCGCTCTCGCGCAGACCGCGCCGAAGCTGCTCAAGATGGACGGCAAGGCCGACGGCCTCGTCATCCTGGGGGACCGGCCGCTGGTCGCCGAAACCCCGGAGCACATGCTCGACGACGATGTCACGCCGAACAACAAGTTCTTCATTCGCAACAACGGTCAGATTCCCGATGCGCCGGCCGACGGCAACGCCTGGGAGCTGACGATCGACGGCGAAGTCAACGCGCCGCTCAAGCTCAAGGTCGGCGAGTTGATGCAGCGCTTCCCCGCGGTCACGTTGCGCCTGCAGCTCGAATGCGGCGGCAATGGCCGCTCCTTCTTCCAGCCGACGGCGCGCGGCAATCAATGGACCAATGGCGGCGTCGGCTGCGCGGAATGGACCGGCGTGCGGCTCGGTGACGTGCTCAAGGCTGCCGGCGTCAAGCCGGGCGCGGTCTACACCGGCCATTTCAGCGCCGATCCCCACCTGTCCGGCGACAACACCAAGCAGGCAATCTCGCGCGGCCTGCCGATCGCCAAGGCGATCGACGGCCACACGCTGCTCGCCTACCGCATGAACGGCCAGCCCCTGCCCAATATCCACGGCTTCCCGTTGCGCATCGTCGCCCCGGGCTACCCGGGCTCGGCCTCGCAGAAATGGCTCAACCGCGTCTGGGTGCGCAACGAGGTGCATGACGGCGCCGGCATGGGTGGCACGTCCTACCGACTGCCCAAGACCCCGATCGTGCCGGGTGCCGATCTCAAGGAGGCCGACACCAACATCATGGAATCGATGCCGTTGCGGGCGATCATCACGAGCCCCGCGACCAACACGCGTCTGACCGCCGGCACGCGCCGCCTCGATCTGCGCGGCCATGCCTGGGCGGGGGAGCGGGCGGTACGCGCGGTCGATGTTTCGATCGACTTCGGCCAGACCTGGAGCAAAGCCGAGGTCAAAGCGCCGGCCAACAAGTATGCCTGGCAGCGCTGGACCGCGACGGTCGCTCTGCCAAGCAAGGGCTACTATGAGGTCTGGGCGCGCGGCACCGACGACGCGGGCACGCAGCAGCCCTTCCAGGCGGCTGGCTGGAATCCCCAGGGCTATGGCTCCAATCCGATGCATCGCATCGCTGTCCTCGTCGAGTCCTGATGGCGCGATGGTCTGCTTGGGCCGCGGCGTTCTGCGTCGTCGCGGCTCTGTCGGCTGGATTGCCGACCGATCCGGAGACACGCGCCGCCAGCGCTCCTGCCAAGACCGATGAAGCGGACGAGGATTCGCCCGAAGTCATGCCCGAGGGGCAGGGCAGGGACGAGACCTTCTACGCCTGCGTCGGGTGTCACTCGACGATGTTGATCCGTCGGCAGGGCATGACCGAGGCGCAGTGGAGCGCAACGCTGGATTTCATGACGGAACGCCACGGCATGCCCAAGCTGGAGGAGCCGGATCGCACTTTGGTGCTGAACTATCTCGCGCGCACCTACGGGCCCAAGCCGTCAACCCGGCCGGCGTCGCCCTTCCTGCAGAAATTGAACTGAACGCGGCCGCATGCCCGAATTGCCCGAGGTGGAAACCGTTTGCCGCGGCCTGGCGCTCAAGCTTGAGGGCCGCGCGCTCGCGCGCGTCGAAGCGCGCCGGCGCGATCTGCGCCAGCCGTTGCCGCGCGATTTCGTGCGCCGACTGACCGGCCGGCGCGTCGACCGCATCGCGCGCCGCGCCAAATACATATTGATGCACCTCGACGATCAGACCGTGCTGATCGCCCATCTCGGCATGTCCGGTCGCATGGTGGTGGCCGCGGACCCGGCAGCGCCCTTCGATGCACACGATCATGTCGTGTTCACGACCGATGCCGGCGTTTCCATCAGATTCAACGATGCACGTCGCTTCGGCCTGATGACGCTCGCGCGCGCCGACGAACTCGATGGCCATCCCCTTCTGGTCGGCATCGGGCCCGAGCCGCTCGGCAATGAATTCAATGGCAGGGCGCTGGCCGAGCGGCTCGCCGGCAAGGCCACGCCGATCAAGGCGGCGCTGCTCGACCAGACGGTGGTGGCCGGGGTCGGCAACATCTACGCGTGCGAGGCCCTGTTCCAGGCCGGCCTGTCGCCGCGCCGCCTCGCGCGCACGGTGCAGGGCGACCGCGCCGAGCGGCTGGCCCATGCCGTGCGCGACGTGTTGACGCGTGCGATCGCGGCGGGTGGCTCCAGCCTGCGCGATCACGTCCAGCCTTCGGGGGAGCTCGGCTATTTTCAGCATGCCTGGGCGGTCTATGGCCGCGAGGGCGAGCCGTGCCTGGGTTGCGATTGCGACGGCGCGATTCGCCGCCTCGTGCAATCCAACCGCTCGACATTCTATTGCGCGAAGCGGCAACGCTGAGGTAGGGCAAGCGTCATGAACCGCCGCCGGCTTCCGTCCCGTCTGCTATCCGGCTTGATGCTCGCCGTCGTCGCCGGGATCGTGCCTCACTGCGGATCCACGCAGGCCGCCCAGGGAATATCCTTGCCGAGCGACGGCTTTGTCGAAGGTGTCGAGGACCTGCCGCTCATGCCCGGGCTTGCCAACGTCGATGCGGCCGGTCTCGCCTTCGACACGCCTCAGGGACGCATCATCGTGGCCTATGCCAGCGGCCGGGTCACCCGCGAGGCGGTGCTCGCCTTCTATGGCAGCACGCTGCCGCAGCTCGGCTGGTTGCGTGAGCGGGAGGGACGTTTCCGGCGTGAAATGGAATCGCTCCAGCTCGAATTCTCCCGCACCGGCGCGGGCCTGACCGTGCGATTCACGCTCTCCCCTGCTAAACCTTAGCCCGTCGCACATCGGGCATTTCGCTGAAACAGGAGCCGTCATGGCCTACGAGAACATTGTTGTCGAGCGCAGCGGCAAGGTCGGCATCATCCGATTGAATCGTCCCAAGGCGCTGAACGCGCTCAACGGGGAGCTGATCGAGGATTTGGCGCGCGCGCTCGATGAGCTGGAAGCCGACAACGACATCGGCTGCCTGGTGCTGACCGGCAGCGAGCGAGCGTTCGCCGCCGGGGCCGACATCAAGGAGATGAAAGACCGCAGCTACATGGACGTGTACCTGGCAGACTTCATCACAAGGGGTTGGGAGCGGCTGAGCACGACACGCAAGCCAGTGATCGCTGCCGTCGCGGGCTATGCTTTGGGTGGGGGATGCGAGCTGGCCATGATGTGCGACTTCATCATCGCCGCCGACACCGCCAAGTTCGGTCAGCCGGAGATCACCATCGGCACCATGCCCGGCTCGGGCGGTACCCAGCGCCTGGCGCGTTTCGTCGGCAAATCAAAGGCCATGGAGATGTGCCTCACCGGCCGCATGATGGATGCCGACGAAGCCGAACGCTGCGGTCTCGTCAGCCGAAAGGTCCCAGCCGGGCAATTGATGGAGGAAGCGCTCAAAGTCGCCAATCGCATCTGCGAGTTGTCGCGACCTGTCGTGATGATGACGAAGGAAGCGGTCAACCGCGCATTCGAGACAACTTTGGCCGAAGGCATCAAGTTCGAACGACGCCTTTTTCATTCGACCTTCGCCACCGAAGACCAGAAGGAAGGCATGGCCGCTTTTGCCGACAAGCGTCAGCCGCAATTCAGGAATCGCTAGTCGGGCCACCAGCCTTGACGGGTGCGGATGTCGCGGCTATAACCCGCGCACAATCCCGCATGAGAGGCGCCTGCCCACGACGGCCGCGCCCAACGTGAGACAACGCCATGGCAAACATCAAGTCGGCGGCAAAGCAGGCACGCAAGGCCGTGCGCAATGCCGCTACCAACAAGGCCCGCATGTCGCGGATCCGCACTTACGTCAAGAAGGTCGAAGCGGCAATCGAGTCCGGCGACAAGAACGCGGCTCAGAGCGCATTGAAGGCCGCGCAGCCCGAACTTCATCGTGGCGCCGGCAAGGGTTATCTTCATCGTAATACTGTTGCGCGGAAATTGTCGCGACTGTCCGCGCGCGTCAAGGCACTCTAGTACATCAAACAAAATTTTTCAGATCGTTTCCCGCGCCGGCATCGCCGTGCGCGATGGATCGCGCGTGCGTCGAGCGCGATTCACCATGGCTGCAACACTGCGAAAAAAAAGTCGCGTTCGCGCTTCGGTCATATTGCCAGCGCGACGTTGCGTCGGTACAGTTGCGCGGATGCGGAAGGTGCGCGAACAATAAAAATCGAGATCATCGTCCACATGCTCGAAGAAAATCTGATCGGCCGAAGTAGGCCGTAATCATCGCAGCGCTGTTCGCGTCGGTGTTTGGGCGGGAAAAGCACGCTCGACATCGACCAACGAAAGTTGAACGCGTCCGACAGCCCGTCGGGTCCAGCAAACGGATGGGCAGGTCGGTGGGTTCGCGAGCGGGTGAGCGATGCCGGGGCCTGGAGTGGGCAGGCTTCGATGTGGAATGTGGTCGGCGAGAGGTTGGGACATGACACAATCCGGGGTCGACGGCCTCGTGGCAGGACAGTGGGCGAGAGTCCGAGCCCGGCTTCGATCAGAGTTCGGTGATGCCGCGTTCCGCAGCTGGCTGAAACCCCTGACCATGACGGCCGAGGGCGAAGGAACGATCACGCTTTCGGCGCCGACGCGCTTCATGCGCGACTGGATCGTCCAGCACTACCTCGAGCGCATTCGCGCCCTGTGGAGCTCGGAGAATGGCGACGTCAAGACGGTCGACGTCGTCGTTGCCCCCTCCGGATCGCCGCGTCAGGTCGATGGCGTCGCCGACAAGTCGGGCTTTGGCCGGGACGCGGGCCCTGCTGCGTCTACCGGCGAGGCCACGGCACCGGCGGCTCAGCAGCGCCCCGCCGAGTCAGAAGGCCCTGAGCGGGACATCAGTGCTCCGCTCGATCCCCGCTTCACCTTCGAGAATTTCGTCGTCGGCAAGCCGAACGAGCTGGCTTTCGCTGCTGCGCGCCGTGTCGCCGAGGCGACCGAGGTGCCGTTCAACCCGTTGTTCCTCTATGGCGGTGTCGGCCTCGGCAAGACCCATCTCATGCATGCGATCGCTTGGCACATCCGCAAGCGCGATCCGGCGCGTCGGGTTCTTTACCTGTCGGCCGAGAAGTTCATGTTCCAGTTCATCCGCGCGATCCGCTTCAAGGACACGATGGCGTTCAAGGAGCTGTTCCGCTCGGTCGACGTGCTGATGATCGACGATGTTCAGTTCATCAGCGACAAGGAGAACACCCAAGAAGAGTTCTTCCATACTTTCAACGCGCTGGTCGACCAGAACCGCCAGATCATCATCTCGGCCGACAAGTCGCCCTCCGACCTCGAAGGGATGGAGGAACGGCTGCGCTCGCGTCTCGGCTGGGGTCTGGTCGCCGACATTCATCCCACGACCTACGAGCTGAGGTTCGGCATCCTCCAGTCGAAGGCTGAACAGCTCAAGGTCGAGATCGCGGGCAAGGTATTGGAATTCCTGGCCCACAAGATCACCTCCAACGTGCGCGAGCTGGAAGGGGCGCTCAATCGCATCGTCGCCCACGCCACACTGGTCGGGCGCGCCATCACGCTCGAGAGCGCCCAGGAGGTCCTGCACGACCTGCTCAGGGCCAATGACCGGCAGGTCACGATCGAAGAGATCCAGGAAAAGGTCGCCGAGCATTTCAACATCAGGATCAGCGAAATGACCTCGGCGCGCCGGGCGCGTGCCGTGGCGCGGCCGCGCCAGGTCGCGATGTACCTGTCCAAGCAGCTGACCAGCCGGTCGTTGCCTGAAATCGGTCGGCGCTTTGGTGACCGCGACCACACGACGGTCATGCATGCTGTGCGCAAGATCGAACAGATCCGCGCTGCCGACCGCAATTTCTCCGCCGACCTCGATTTGCTTCGGCGCATGCTGGAAAGCTGAACGCAGGGGATGCGCGCCGCACCCCTGCCTCTGATCGGCGTTCCCGCCTGCGTGCAGGTGCCCAAGGAACTGCCGGTCCATCAAGTCAGCGAAAAATACATTACTGGCGTGACGGATGGCGCGCGGGGCATCCCCGTCTTGCTGCCTGCCATCGGTGCTGCGCTCGACGTCGGCAGCCTGATCGAACGTCTGGACGGGCTGATGCTGACCGGCAGTCCGTCCAACGTTGAGCCACACCTCTATGAGGGCGAACCGAGCGCGCCCGGCACGGCGCACGATCCCAAGCGGGACGCTACCACCCTGCCGCTCATCCGCGCTGCGGTCGAGGCCGGTCTTCCCGTTCTCGGCATCTGCCGCGGGCACCAGGAGCTCAATGTGGCGCTCGGCGGCTCCCTTCATCAGCGCGTCCACGAGCTGCCGGGCCGGATCGATCACCGCTCGCGCAAGGATGTGCCGGTCATCGAGCGCTACGAGCCTGCCCACCCCGTGAAGCTCGCCTCCAACGGCATGCTGCGCCGGCTGTTCGACTGCGACGAGGTGAAGGTCAATTCGCTCCACGCCCAGGCGATCGACCGGCCGGCCGCCCGTCTGCTGGTCGAGGCCGTCGCACCTGACGGGACGGTCGAGGCGGTCAGCCTCATCGAGCCCCGGGGTTTCTGCATCGGCGTGCAATGGCATCCGGAATGGCCGCGCCTGACCGACCCGGTGTCCAAGGCCATCTTCGATGCGTTCGGCGATGCCTGCCGGGCGCGCGCCCAGGCGCGGACCCACGGGACGCTGGGCGGAGCTTAGTCTGAACTTTGCCCCATTTTCGAGCTAAGCAATTGAAAGTGCGGGGATTTTGGCTTTGACAGTAGTCACGTAATTTGTTTGAGGGGCTCGACAGGCTGGTTGTGCCGTGATTCAAGCTGCACATGTA
>Ga0194128_10007299_pt1 | contig 14503 bp, 9 predicted proteins | sample TA2KigCa65mmetaG_FD_148650 | JGI IMG/M metagenome (GOLD analysis project Ga0194128, IMG submission 148650) | Freshwater microbial communities from Lake Tanganyika, Tanzania - TA2015037 Kigoma Deep Cast 65m | ecosystem: Environmental > Aquatic > Freshwater > Lake | place: Tanzania: Lake...
CGTCGCGTTCCTGCGCGGGCGCGGGCTTGAAAGCATCGAGGCGACCCCTGAGTCGGAGATCGCGTGGACCCGGCACGTCGGCGAGGTCGCTGAGCCAACGCTCTTCGTCAAGGTGAAGTCGTGGTATGTCGGCGCCAACATGCCGGGCAAGCCGCAGGTGATCTACCCCTATCTCGGCGGCGCCGAAAAATATCGCGAGATCTGCGAGGACATCGTCGCCAAGGGCTATGTCGGGTTCCGCCTCAACCCCGCTGCGGAAAGTCGTGCCGGCTGACCCGCAATCGCATCGCCGATTCTTTGCCCGCACGGTCGGGACGCGTTGTGCCTACCCGAGATCAGATCCGTCGCAACCGGCGCAGCAGGCCGCCGAGGTGGCGACATAGGTCACGTTGATCGGCCCGCGCGCCTGCGGGTCCGAGCCCGACAGATCCACCACGACGTTGTCGTCGCGCACATGGACCTTGCAGCGGAAGTGATAGTTCCTGCGCTCGACGCCATCGTCCTCGAAATAGTCCTCGCCCTCGTAGACGCCGTTCGGGATCTTGCGGATCTCGCGCCGCATCCAGGCCTCGCCGTGTTCAATCAGGGAGTCTGCGATCCGCTCGAACGCGTCGAGACCGAGCTGTGCCACCAGAGTCTGAAACCGGCGTTCGGCGGCGGTGAGCGAGCCCATCATGGCGTGGAAGTCGCCCCAGGTCGTATCGGGCGTGCGGTGATTGGCCATGACGACCCGCCAGACATCCTTGCAGTACTCGCCCTTCGACATCAGCTTGACCGGCGGCAGGCGCAGGCCCTCCTGGAACACCTCGGTCGCGGTCGAGGCAAACGAGCCGACCGCCATGCCGCCGATCTCGGCCACATGCGCGATGTTGCCGGCAAAGCCGATCAACTGATCGCCGAGAAACACCGGCTTGAGCAGCAGATGCTCGGGCATGTGGCACTGGCCGCGATAGGGATCGTTGTGCACGATCACATCGCCCGGGTGGAAATTCTCGATGCCCATCTCAGCAACGCATAGCGGCACGGTATGAAGGCCGGCGCAGATGATCGCCGGGTTCATCTCGGCCTGGCCGATCATGCGCAAGCGCCGATCGAACACCATGCAGGAGAAGTCGCGTGATTCGCTGAAGATCGGTGAGTAGGCGGTGCGCACCATGGCGCTGCCCATCTCGTCGCAGATATTGCGCAGCGCGTTGTTCACCACCGTCAACGTCACCGGATCACGCTCGGGCGGCAGCGCCCCTTTCCGGTTACCCGCCGAGGTGCGGGCGTCCTCGCCCGTCGAGCCCAGGGTGATGACCAGGCTGCCATCGGCGCGCACGACCGCCTGATCGCCGGGATGGAGGAGCGTGGTCGAATCCATTTCCTCGATGATCGCAGGGCCGTTGATCCGCGTGCCCTCGGGCATCTCGGTGCGGCGGAAGATCGGCGTCGCGACCCGACCCGCATTGGCGAAATAGACGGCGCGGGTCGCCTGCGGCGCCACACGCCCGGCTCTTGGCGCCATGAGGCGGGCATCGACGCTCTCCTTGCCGAGCGCAACGACGCGCACCTCGGTGACCTCGACCACGCGATCCCGCATCGCATAGCCATAGAGCTCGTGGTGGCGCTGGTGCAGCGCCTCGACAGCCTTGTCGAACACCGCGCGTGAGAGATCGAGCCCGCCCAGCTGAATCAACTCGCCGAAGTTCTGGCCGAGATAGCGCATGCTGAGATAGCCTGAGACGGTCGCTTCGCCCTTGAGACCGTCGCGCTTGAGCTCCGCCAGCGCCTCGCGCGACACCTCTTTCAGCTCGTGCGCCAGCCGCTTGGCATCGAGCCGGTCGGAGCGATGCATCACGGTGCGCGCCCGATCCGCGCGCAGCTCGGTCAGGAGCGTGCCGAGCGCCGAGGTGAGGCCCGGGTGCGGCGGCACAACCACGCGCGTCATGCCGAGCTTCTTCGCGACATCGACCGCATGCAGCGGCCCCGCGCCACCGAAGGCGATCAGCGCGAACTTGCGCGGGTCGAGGCCGCGCTCGACCGTGAGCAGCCGGGTCGCGTTCGCCATGTTGGCAGCAGTCGTGTTGAGGATCGCGAGCGCCGCGTCCTCGATCGAGAGGCCGAGCCGCTTGGCGAGGGCAATCAGCGATTGCCGCGCGAGTGTGCCGTCAAGCTTCATCTCGCCGCCGAGAAAGAAGGACGGATCGAGCCGGCCGAGCACGACATTGGCATCGGTCACCGTGGGCTCGGTGCCGCCGCGGCCATAGCAGGCGGGCCCAGGGTCCGCGCCGGCGCTCTTGGGGCCGACCTTGAGCAGGCCGCCCGCGTCGAAATGCGCGATCGAGCCGCCGCCGGCACCGATCGTCGTGTAGTCGATGAAGAGCGCGCTCACCGGCACGCCCCATTCGACCTCATATTGCGTGGTCGAGCCGAACTCGCCATTCGCGATCAGCCCGACATCGGCGCTGGTGCCGCCCATGTCGAGCGTGACGCCATTGCCCTCGGCGTGATCGCGCGCGAAGCGCCGGCCCGCGATCACGCCGCCGGCAAGCCCTGAAAGCAGCAGCTGAACCGGCGCTTCGCCCGCCGCCGCGGCCGCCGCGTGGCCGCCATTCGATTTCATCAGCGAGAGCGGGCCCTTGATCCCGAGCGACTTGATCTCGGACGCGAGCTGCCCGCCGAAATCGCCGATCACCCGCTTGATGAACGCATCCGTGATGGTGGTCGCCGAGCGCTCATATTCGCGCCAGATCGGCGCCACCTGGTGCGAGAGCGAGACCGGCAGGCCCGGGAAGCGCTTGGCGAGGTAGTCGCCGATCGCCTTCTCGTGGGCAGGGCTGACATAGGAATAGAGCAGGTTGACCGCAACCGCCCAATCCGTCTCGGGATCGCTCTTCAGCCAGCGCGCCACCCAGTCGCCGAGCCGCCTCAGCTCCTTGTCGTTGAGCGCGGTCAGCACGTTGCCTTTGTGGTCCAGGCGCTCGGCGATACCGAAGACATGGCGGCGCCTGACCCCCGCGTCGGGCTTCGGCCAGGCCGGGTTATAGGCTTCCTTGCGGTCGATGCGCGCGATCACCGGCGCATCCTCGGTGCCCTTGGTGCCGACATAGAGCACCGTCGCGCCCTTCTTCTGCAGGCGTGCATTGGTCGCGATCGTCGTGCCGATCACGATGCGCTCGACCTGGCCGGGCTCGACGCCTGACTGGCGGATGGCGGCGAGTGGCGCATCGGACGGACGTTTCGGCGTCGAAGGCACCTTGGCGATTGAAACCCGTCCGGTGCCGACCTCAAGCGCCACGAAGTCGGTAAAGGTTCCGCCTGTGTCGATCCCAATCCTAAGCATAGGAACACTCCCTCTCTCACCCGCCTGAACCAGAACGCAGAGCGCCGGTGAACCGCTTCACCGCGCCTTGAAATTCTCGAACTCAGTCCGCCTCGGTGGCCATGACATGGCAATCGGACCGCCTGAACAAATCGGGACGCAACTCGGTGCCAAGGCCTGCGCCCTCGGGCGGCAGGATATGGCCGCCGACAAAACGAGGCAGCACCGTCACCAGCTCACGATACCACCCGGCGTAGAACGCGCGCACGCTCTCTTGCACCAGCGTGTTCGGCGCGCTCAGGCTCAAATGGACGCTCGCCATGAGCACGACCGGGCCGGAGCAATCATGGGGCGCGACCGGTCGATGATAGGTGTCGGCAAGCGCGGCGATCTTGCGCGCCTCGGTGAGCCCGCCACACCAGGAGAGGTCCGGCATGATGATGGCGGCGGCGCCGCTGTCCAGGATCGCGCGGTGCTCAAAGCGAGCGCCCAGGGTTTCGCTGGCACAGACCGGAACACGAGTCGAGCGCGCAAACTGGGCGACCGCGTCGAGGCTGTCCATGCGTACCGGGTCCTCGTACCAGAAGGGATCGAACTCTTCGAGCGCGGCCGCGATCTTGAGCGCAGCGGGAAAGCGCCAGAGCGAGTGCAGCTCGACCATCACATCCATCTTGTCGCCGACGGCCTGACGGATCTTGTGGAACGGCTCGATCGCCTTCTTGAGTTCGGCGTTCGAAATATAATATCCGCCCGAGGCCTCGGCCGCGTGGTCGAACGGCCAGATCTTCATGCCCGTGATGCCCTCGGAGAGGAGGCTCTCGGCGAGCGCACCCGCGTCGGTCAGGAATGCGTCGAGGTCCTCATACGGCCCCTCCGCATTGCCGCCGGTGCCCCAATCGTCTGTGCCCCAGCTCGGTCGCGCGCGCACATAACGATAGCCGGCACACGTATTGTAGGTCCGCACCCGGTCGCGGCTGAGGCCGCCGAGCAACTGGTAGATCGGCTGATTGGTGGCGCGTCCCCAGAGGTCCCAGAGCGCGATATCAATTGCTGAGCGCCCCCGGGTTTCCACACCCGTGCCCGCAAAACCGATATAGGGCACGATCTGAAGCGGGTCGCGGCCGATGAGCTTGGGCGCCGCCGTCTCATGGATAAATGCCTCGACGGCGCGCGCGCCGAAATAGGTTTCTCCGAGACCGACCTCGCCCTCGTCGGTATGGACGCGGACCCAAAGGATGTTGGGAAACTCGTCGAGCCGGATGGTCTCCACGCGCGTGATCTTCATGCGGCCTGCTCCGGGGATCTCTGTCTGACCTGATCGTCGGTGGCGGGGATTCGAGGCTGACGGAGACCCCCGCCGTCACCCGGCAAAACGCGCGCGATTTCGCTCGAGCTTGGCGCGCCAGCCGGCATTCTCGGTGGTCGCCCGGTTGACGATGCCGCGCGGCTCCTTGCCCGCCATGAGGTCGAACACGGCGGCGACATCGGCCGCACCGATGCCGGCGAAACACTGGTCGGTCCAGCACAGCGCATGCGGGTTGAGCACGACATTGTCGAGCGTCAGGATCGGGTCATCGGCTGACGGTGGTTCCGGGTCCAGCACATCGAGGCCGGCGCCGGCGATGCGATTCTCCTGCAGCGCCTTGGTCAGCGCCGCCTGGTCGACCGTGCCGCCACGTGAGGTGTTGATCAGATAGGCCGTCGGTTTCATCAGCGAGATACGTGCGGCATTGACCACATGATGGGTCTCGTCGTTGAGCAGGCAATTGACCGCGAGCACATCTGATTCGCGAAACAGCGTCTCGAGGTCGACCAGCCTGACGCCGAGATTGGCGGCCAGCGCGGGGCTCGCGTAAGGGTCGCAAGCGATGAACGTCATGTCGAACGGCTTCGCGAGCCGAAACATCTCGGCGCCGATATTGCCCATGCCGACCGAGCCCAGCGTGCGCCCGACCAGCCCATAGCCCATGTGATTGATCTTCTGCGCGAAGCCCGGCGGGCCTTGGCGCGTCAACCTGTCCTTGACGAGGAGCTTGCCGGTGATCACCAGCATCAGCGCGATGATCGAAACCGCAACCGGCCGGCGCACGCCATCCGGCGTGATCACGAGCGCGATGCCATTGTCCGAACAGGCCTCGACATCGACCGTGTCATAGCCAACGCCAAAACGTGCAACCATGCCGAGCCTGCCACCCTTCGGCACGCTTTCCCGGGCGAAGCGTTGGGCGAGCAGAATGAGCGCGTCATAGCCCTCGAGCTCGGTCGCGCTGACCGGGCCGCCGCCCTGTTTCAAATACGCCCACTCGATGTTCGGATGATCGCTGAGCGGCTTCCGGTCGAACATCGGAAAGGCAGGCGAGCCATCAGGCTTCAGGAAATCGCTCGACAGCGCGACGCGGAACTTCTCGGCCATGGTTCAGCCGCTCCCCCATTTGCGCTCGCCGGTGCATGACGCGTGCAGCTCGTCCGCGGCATTTCGCATGGCCTGCTGGAGCATCCAGACGTCGCCCGAATGACAGATGAAGTCGAAGCCCTGGCCGAACAGCTGGGTGCCGACCTGTGCGTTCGGCACGAGGCGGCCGAGCGACTTGTTGTGCTTGCGGCAGGCGGCAATGATTCGCTTCACCGCCTTGACGAAGTCCGGGTGATCGAACTGGCCCGAAATGCCCATCGAGACGGTCAGGTCGAAATGCCCGATCCAGAGGGCATCCACCCCTTTCAGCGCGGCGATCTCGTCAGCGTTCTCGACGCCCTCCGCCGTCTCGATCAGCGCGAAGAACGTGCTGCGCTTGTTGGCGGCTTTGAGCTTGTCCAGAACCGGCCCCGGCTCATAACGATCATGCGCGATCTGCAGCGCGACGCCGCGCCCCCCTTCGGGCGCGTACTTGATGTAGGAGAGCAACTCCCTCGCTACCTTGGCCGAGCCGATCATGGGCAGCATGATGCCTTCGGCGCCGGCATCCATGGCGCGCGCCGCGTGGTGATATTCGCGCGATGGCACGCGCACGATCGTCGGCATGTCGGCCGCCTGCATGTAGCGGAGCATCTGTTTGATCGTATCGATGCCGAAACCCGAATGTTCCATGTCGAGCAAGACAAATTCGCACCCACCCGCCTTCAGGATCTGGCCGATGCCAGGGGTGTTGAACTCGACCAGGAAGGTGCCGACCTTGAGCCGGCCATGTCGGGTCATCTGCTTCAGTGAGGGCTGGGCCATGGTTCCATCGTCCTTGTTGACATCGTTGGGCGATCAAGCATCGAAGGCGAGGCGTGCGATTCCATAGGGCGGCAGGTCGAGCCGGGAGACGTCGGCAAGCTCACCCTCCGCCGCTGCAAACGCCTCAGGCGCCGTGCAGGCGGACACGAAGTTCCGTTCATCGAGCCGTCCGAGGCGGGCCTGCCGCGACGGGGTGTTGGCGAGCGTGACCTCCTGTGCGCTGGCGGTGAGATTAGTGAGCCAGACCAGTCGGCCGGCCAAACCATGGGCGTGGCTCAACGCGAACACGCGGCTCGGCGCTGAGCTCTCCGCGACCAACCGTTTGCGCCCTGCCGCCGCAGCCAGCCCGGCGACCACGTGATAGAGGGGGAAGACCGCTTGTCGGTCGAGCGTGTCGAACCAGGGTTGCGGGTGATCCATTCGGCGAAACGCGAGCCCGAACTCACCAATCGGCGCGCCGAGGCTCACCACATCGACGCCGCCTTCCGCCATGCGCGCGACATAGCCAAGCGTGAATGCCGCGCCGAACAGCGCGCGATGGCGCGGGTCCTGCTGGTTGAAGGAGTGGCGGCCATTGTCGCGGTTGTCGTGGGTTGTGTTGCCATAGGGATTCTGGCGCATGCCGATCGCGCTTGGGCCGATGCGATAGGGCTTGCCGCCGGCGAGCGCGCGCACCGAGCGGATGATCGAAGGTATGGTCTCGAGCGTTTCCATGACCGAGCGGTCGTCCGCTTCGTGGACCACGGCGCACGTCGTGTGGCTGACGTAATCGAACAGCACGGGCTTCGGGTGGTTGCGGTTCAATTCGGTGAAGTTCGAGAACACGCCGCCGCCGAGCGTGACGCCCGGAAACGCCCTGCGCGCCGCGGCGTAGACTTCCTCGAAGCCGGGAATACCAAGCGCCTCGATGGTCTGCAGCGTGAATTTCAAGAGGCGTGCCTGCTCGGCCACGATGGACTCGGGCCGCAGCCCGGCTCGCGTGGCTTGCGCCGCAATCTCCGCGATCTCCTCGCCGACCGGGCGTATGCAGGGCACGACGATTTCGAGCTGAACCGGCACGCCGGTCGCGGCGCTCAGGCGCTGACAGGCGGCGAGCTCGCGCTCGCCATGGCCTTCATTCGGATCATGGCTGCAAACGAGAACGTGCGGCCGGATCGTGCGGATCAGGCTGGCCACCTCGAGTGATGGCGCCGCCTGGTGACGCGGCACGCCGAGGCCGATGCGCGGCATGGCTTCGGGCGCCGTGCCGCCGAGCTCAACCGTGATCGGCGCGTCGCCCTTTGGCGCCGTGATCCTGGCAGCACCCTCGACCGTCAAGCCGACGCGCTGGCGCACGGTCGATCCCTTCGCCACCACATAGGGAAACGGCAGGCGCAGCGGTCGGTAATAGGTTTTGTAGGAGGCGTCGCTCCAATTGCGCTGGTCTTCGCACTCCCACGGGTCCTCGCCCTCCATACGACAGGTGACGGCGAGGCCGGGCGCGACCTCGTGTGTGATCGCGCGCATGTCGAAGAAAGGTTGCAGCGCCATGATGCGCTCGGGGAAGCGCGTGTCCTCGATCGTGCCGTCGACCTTCTCGATCCGGCAGGGCTGGCCCGCCACGCCCGCAATCGGGTGGAGGATCACGAAACCGGTGCGGTTGGTGTTGAAGTCGCTCAGCGCCTCGCAGGCGACCTCAAAGTTGAGGCCACCATCGGGCCGTCCCTCGATCGCTGTCTTGAGACGCAACCGCCCACACGGGGCATCGATCCGGCCGCCATAGCTGATCCGAAATCCCGCCGGTCCCTCGTGCACGTCAAGCCCGGTGATCGCCGGGTGGAAGGTCTCCCAGCCCGGACCGCGCACCACGAAGGCGATGGCGCGCAGCGCCTAGTGCCCATCGCATCGTCGTTCGCGTTTGCATCGTCGCCTCCCCTTGCGTTTCGGCGCGGGTCGCGATGCCCGTGCCGGTCCAAGATCTCGGCGCGCCGGCACCATGCCGGACGCACCGTTCCCTCAACCTCATCGCCGGCTGCTGCCAGTCCCGAGCCCTTTTTGCGTGCCGACGCGCGTTGCCTTGTGCTTCTTCGGGCGACAGGCAACGCGCAGCGCATTGATGCCCTGTTGCAGTCCGTCATGGAGCAGCCAGCTATCCCCTGAGAAACAGAGGAAATCGAACCCGGCGCGATTGAGCGCCTGCCCAATCGCGGGGTTATCGGCAATCCGGCCGAGCGAGATGCCCTCGCGTGCGCAGGCGCTGGTCACGCGTTTCATCGCGGCGCGATAGTCCGGGTGATCGAACTGGGCGGGAATTCCCATGCCGACGCTCAGATCGAAGTGCCCGATCCAGATACCCGCGACATCGGGCAGGGCCGCAATCGCATCGACGTCCTCGACGCCGTCCGGCGTCTCGATCTTCGGGAAGAACACGACCTCTCGATTGGCCGTGCGGAGCTTTTCGGCGACCGGCCCGGGCCGGTAGCGGTCATGCGCGATGCCGAGCGCGATGCCACGATGCCCCTCAGGCGGATAGCGCATGTGTTGGATGATCGCCCGTGCCTCCTCCGCGCTGCCGACCTTTGAGGGCTGGATGGCATCGGCTCCCATGTCGCATGCCCTTGCGATCATGTCGTAGTCGTGCACCGGCGTATTCACGATGACTGGAACTTCGGCCGCCCGATAATGAGCGAGCATGCGCTTCAGCTGGTCATAGGTGAAGCCCGAGTGCTCCATGTCGACGATCACGAAATCACAGCCCGCCGCCTTGCAAAGGTGCCCCATGCCGGGCGTATCGAACTCGATCACATAGGTGCCGAATTTCGGTCGGCGTGTGCTGCAGAGATCACGCATCGATGCCGTTGCCATGATCAGCCGGCGCCGCGTCGCGGTTTGCAGACTTGGCGTAGTGCGCCGATGCCCTCGCTCATCGCGGCCTGAAGCACCCACACGTCTCCCGAATAGCAGATGAAATCGAACCCGGCGCGATAGAGCGCGGTGCCGGTGGCGACATCGGGCACGAGGCGGCCGAACGACTTCTTGTGCTTAACGCAGGCCTTGCGCACGACGTCGATGGCCGCCAGGAAGTCCGGGTGTTCAAACTGGCCGGCGACACCGAGCGAGGCGCTGAGATCGAAGTGTCCAATCCATAGACAATCGATTCCGTCAACCGCGGCAATGCGCTCGGCCTCCGAGACGCCGTCCCGCGTTTCGATCTGCGCGAAGATCGTGGTGCGTCGATTGGCGTCACGCAGCTTCTCGAGCACCGGCCCCGGCGCATAGCGGTCGTGGGCCACGCGGAGCGCAACTCCCCGATGGCCGACCGGCGGATACTTGGCGTGCGCGACAATCGTCCGCGCCTCCTCGGCCGAACCGACCATCGGCAGCATGACGCCCTCCGCGCCCATGTCGAGCGCGCGCGCGATGTGGTGATAGTGACGCGAGGGCACCCGCACGATGGTCGGCATCTCAGCCGCCTCCATGAAGCGCAGCGCGTGCTTTAGCGTGTCGAAGCCAAAACCCGAATGCTCCATATCAAGCAGCGCAAAATCGCTGCCCGCGGACTTCAGGATGTGGCCGATGCCAGGCGTGCAGAACTCAACCAGGAAGGTGCCGATCTTGGCATTCCTGGTGCCAACCATCTCCCTGAGCGTCCGTTGCGCCACGCCGCGCCCTCCCATACCTGTTGCTCCGGCTTAGGGGATCGATGAAAAGTTCGTGCTTCGCTTGGGCTCCTGTCCACGCATGCCAATCCTGGTTGGCCGCACCCTCGAATTCGTCGAACAAACTTCGCTCATTATACGGGGCACCAGACGCGACGCCACGGTGAAAAGTCTCGTGGCCGTTACGCTCACTGAAGTCATGAATACTCAAGCCTCGAGGTCAGCTATGATCGCGGGGCGGCACGGCTGTCTGTACCTATCAGCGACGAAGGGGCGGGGCGATGCGGCTCACCATCGGAAATGGTCTGGTCGTCACGCCCACCGGAATTCTTAGGGGCGGGCGTGAGCTGGCGTAACGGACCCTCGGCGCTGCCCGATCTTACGTCGGCCGGCTTCGCGTTGAGCAAGCGCACGAGTGCGCTCGTCGTGGTCGACCTGCAGCATATCGACGCACACCGCGACCACCGCGGATCAATGTATGGCACCAAATTGGATGGGATCCATGAGGCGTCAATTGGACACCCCCTCACGCTGGGGCGTCGTCTCGGCTCACGACAACTATGGCGCCGCCATGCGCCCCCATGTGCTGCCGTATAGGCGGAGCTTGACCCGGCCGAGCAATCGCAAGGGGGGCGAGCGAACTGGCCGGGCCTGGTCGCTCACAAATCCGTGGGCAAATTCCCGGTAGTAGCCCGGCTTCTGGCCTACTGGTTTAGCCGGCGGTGTAGCCGCCGGGTTTTTTGGTCAAAATTTCTTCGTCGCCCGTGAAGAATGGCGAATGCCTTGAAGATAGCGGCGTTGGCGGCGGATTGAAGTAATCGATTTTGCAGGAAAGCCGGGTGCTGAGCCCGGCTTTCTTGCGTTTTGGGATCCCCGAGATTCGCGGTTTGTGATTCGCTCGGCGGCAGGTTCGGCGTCGAGGGGAAGACGATGAGCAAGCCGCGCGACGAGCGTCAGAACGATCTGTTCCGCCCCGCCCTGGATCAGATCATCAACCTGGATCACCCGCTGGTGCGGCTCGCCGGGACGATTGATTGGGAGTTTCTCGATCAGCGCTTCGCTTCGGTGTGCCGGTCGGGAGCGGGCCAGCCGCCGCTGCCGACGCGGCTGGTGGCCGGGCTGTTCATCCTGAAGCACATGCACAACCTGTCTGACGAGGCGCTGTGCGCGCATTGGCTGGAGAACCCGTACTTCCAGTACTTCTGCGGCGAAGTGTCGTTCTGCCATGGGCTGCGCTTCGATCGCTCGTCCTTGACGCGCTGGCGTCAGCGGCTCGGCGAGACCGAGCTGGTCGCGCTGTTGCAGGAGAGCCTGTCGGTCGCGCACAAGACTGGCGCGCTGGCGACCAGGGACCTTGAGCGGGTGGCGGTCGACACCACGGTGCAGCCCAAGGCGATCGCGCATCCGAGCGATGCGCGGCTCATGCACCGCGCGCTCGAGAAGCTGGTCACACTCGCCGCGCGCGAAGGCGTGCCGTTGCGTCAGAGCTATAAGCGGGTCGCCAAGCGCGCCGCTCTCATGGTTGGGCGCTATGCCCACGCGCATCAGTTCAAGCGCATGCGGCGCGCGCTCAAGTTCCTGCGCATCCGGCTCGGGCGGGTGATCCGCGACATCCGCCGCAAGATCGCGGGCGATAGCGCGCTCGAAGCTCGCTTCTCATCCCTACTCGATCTCGCGCGCCGCGTGCGCGCGCAGGATCAGCGCCAGCGTGGGCATAAGGTTTATGCCCTGCACGCACCCGAGGTGGAGTGCATCGGCAAAGGCAAGGCCCGGGCACCCTACGAGTTCGGCTGCAAGGTCAGTGTGACCACCCCGGTCACCAAGCCCAAGGGCGGCCAGTTCGTGCTGCACGCCAAGGCGCTGCACGGAAACCCATTCGATGGTCACACGCTTGGCCCGGTGATCGCCAACATGACCGCACTCACCGGCGTCGAGCCCCGGTGCATTCACGTCGATAAAGGCTATCGCGGCCACAACCATCCGAACAAGTTCAGGGTCTGGATCTCGGGCCAGGCGCGCCGCGTCACCAAGACCATCCGCCGCGAGATGAAGCGCCGCGCCGCCGTCGAGCCGGTGATCGGTCACGTCAAGGCCGAGCACCGCATGGATCGCAACTATCTCAAGGGCCGCGACGGCGACCGCATCAACGCCGTGCTCGCCGCCGCCGGCTACAACTTCAGCCTTCTCCTGCGCTGGCTCGGGAGGCTTTGGCGTGCCCTCTTCCTGGCCTTCGCCCATCGGGCCTCGCTGCCGCTGCCGGCTTGAAAAGCCGCCACAGCGAGTTCTTCACGGGCGACCAACGACGGGCCGGTCAAGGCCGGCGAATGGATGGTCGATGTCCGCCAGCCGTCATTCCCCGGCGGCGCTGCGCCGACCGGGGAATCCATCAATCAACGAGTGCAGCCCCATCCATGGATGGCCCGGTCCTTGCCGGGCTCGGCCGGGCCATGACGAAAAAAGGAGAGGGTGGCGCGAAAGGATGGCCGGTCCGCGCTCACCTTCCAAACAGCCGTCGCAGCGCCTTTGGCAGTTCGCTGAAATGCTCGATCACCACGTCGCCGCCGAGCTCGTGCGCCGGCACGGGGCTGTAGCCATAGGACACGACGACCACCGGTACGCCGGCCGCACGCGCGGCGGCCACATCGGTCGCAGAATCGCCAACCATGACGGCGCGGTCGACTGAGCGACCGAGCCGTTCCAGCGCCTCGTGCAGATGAAGCGGGTCCGGCTTCTTGGCGGTCACCGTGTCGCCGCCGAGCACCGCGCCGAACAGCGCCGCGAGCCCGAAATGGCCGATCAGGGTGTCGGTCGGGGCCTGCGGCTTGTTGGTGCAGATGGCGAGGCTTGCGCCGCCCTGGTGGAGCGAGGTCAAGGTCTCGACCACGCCCGGAAAAGGCCGGGTCGCGACCGTCATGCCCTCATAATAGTACTGGATCAGGCGCTTGACCTCTGGCATCAGCTTGGGCTCCGGCGGCACCGGCACGCCGACATGGTCGAGGGCGCGCATCAGGAGCCGCTTGGCGCCGTCGCCCGCGAGGTTGCGGAAGGCGGACTGGGCTACGGCCGGGTGGCCGCGCTCGGCCAGAAGCCGGTTGAGCGCCGCGATGAAGTCGGGCGCGGTGTCGACCAGCGTACCGTCGAAATCGAGCAGGATGGCGTCAGGGAGCATGGAAGCCTCGAATCGGCAAAGTTTCGGCGTACCATAACCGGCCGAAGGACTGGTAAAAGCCTCTGAACACAATCGCCATGCCTGTTCCGACCACGTCTGCCCCCCTGGAACGCCTCGCCGCGGTCATCCTGGCCGCGGGCCAGGGCACGCGCATGAAGTCGTCTCTGCCAAAAGTGCTCCACCCGATCGCTGGTCGGCCGATGGTGTGTCACGCGCTCGTCGTGGCCAAGGCGCTCGGCGCCAGCCCACGGGTTGTGGTGGTCGGGCCGGGGGATGCGCCGACGCGGTCCGCGGTCCAGGCCTTCGACCCCGAGGCGATCATGGTCGAGCAGGCGGAGCGCCTCGGCACGGGCCACGCGCTCCGGTGCGCCGAGGCGGCGCTGAAGGATTTCACCGGCGATGTTCTGATGCTGTGCGCCGACGTGCCGCTGGTGACCGCCGCGACGCTCGCGCGCCTGGTCGAGGCCCGTCGCTCGCGGCCGAAGCTTGCGGTCGCCTTTCTCGGCATGCGGCCGCCCGAGCCCGGCGCCTATGGCCGCCTGATCGTCGATGCCACGGGGAGCCTGGCGCGCATCGTCGAAGCCAAGGACGCAACGCAGGATGAGCTCGCGATCGATTTCTGCAATGCCGGCCTCCTGTCGGCCGAGAGCACCGTCTTGTGGCGCCTGCTCGCGGCGCTCAAAGCCGACAACGCCAAGCGCGAATACTACGTCACGGACATCGTCGCGCTGGCACGGAGAGAGGGCCTGGGCGCGATCGCCGTCGAGGCCGCGACGGACGAGGTCGTCGGCGTCAATGACAAGGCCGAGCTTGCGCGCGCCGAGGCGCTCTATCAGGCGCGGCGACGGGCGGAGATGTTGGGGGCGGGTGTGACGCTGAGCGACCCCGCAACCGTCTGGCTCGCGGCGGACACGGCCATCGGGCGCGACGTTACGGTCGGACAAAATGTCGTATTCGGTCCGGGCGTCGTCATCGGCGACGGCGTCGAGATCAAGCCGTTCTGCCATCTCGAGGGCGTGCGCATCGAGGCCGGTGCGACCATCGGCCCCTATGCGCGGCTGCGCCCCGGCAGCGTGGTCGGACCCAAGGCCCATGTCGGCAATTTCGTCGAGCTCAAGGCCGCGACGCTGGAAGAGGGCGCCAAGGCCAATCACCTGAGTTATGTCGGCGATGCA
>Ga0194128_10007313_pt1 | contig 14482 bp, 17 predicted proteins | sample TA2KigCa65mmetaG_FD_148650 | JGI IMG/M metagenome (GOLD analysis project Ga0194128, IMG submission 148650) | Freshwater microbial communities from Lake Tanganyika, Tanzania - TA2015037 Kigoma Deep Cast 65m | ecosystem: Environmental > Aquatic > Freshwater > Lake | place: Tanzania: Lake...
TTCTCCCCGGCAGCAGGTTCGCGCCCGTCTTCCGCAGCTTCCGCGCCGAGCTGCCGCACAGCACGAACCGCCAGCGCCGCTTGTCCGAATCGTAGAGATGTTGCACCGCGTCGAAGATGCCCGGCACGGCCTGCGCCTCGTCCACCACTACAATGTGCGGCTCCTTTGCTACGGGCAGGCCCCGACACCGCTCCACTAACTCGCCGGGGTCACGCAGGAACTCCGACCGCTGCCTCGGTGCCGAGAAATCCAACCAGATCGAAGCCTTGGGAATAAGCTTTTGGAGCAGCGTGGACTTCCCCGTCTGCCGCGCCCCAAACATCATTTGCACGTAGGGCGACGCGAGCTTTTCCGACAACTCTGGTTCAATCCAACGACTAAACATACACGCCACTTTATATTCGGAAGGCAAACCTAAAGTCAAGTTCGCCAACGGTCACGGGTGGACGAGATAAAGGTGCATTTTATGACCCATTTCATGGGGCTGCGACCCAAGTGATTATTCTCCAATCACACACAAATATTGCTTGAGCAAGCTCCGAGGAGACTTGTAACCCATTTTGTAACCCAAAAATCCAAATCTTCATCCGTCGAATCTGGACGGCACTGCCGCCCGTGAATCCATCTTGTCGCGCGGACAGGGCATCATGATTTGGAATTTGGAACTCACTCTGACCTACCACCGCGCGAGAGGTCATTTTGAGAACTCCGTTAACGTTTTCGTGGGACGGGTTGCTAAAAAATCTTTCAAACGCTGTCGGCGCAAATGCGTAAGTTCCTAACCAATAGCGAAGTAAAAAATTGAGGTTTCAAATACACTTCACCCGCTGCCCGGTATTATTCAACTATGATGGAGAATAGCGTCATTGAGCCGTTGGCTACCGGAAAAGACGAGCAGGAACCCAGTTTCAAACGAGTCGCGGAATGTTTGTGGCGCCACTCACACACTGGCCGCTACTACGCGCTGGTGAAACGGCACGGCAAGCAACACCGAAAATCTCTCGCCACCGCAGACCGGCAGTTAGCTGAACGCCGCCTTGCCGAATTCCGGCGCACCGTCGCCCGGCTTGGCACGCCTCAAGACAAGCGAATCACATTCATGGAACTGGCCAAAAACTGGCTTGATGGCAAGCGAGGCCGTCTAAAGCAAAGTTCAGTGGAACAGTTTGAGGTCGGAGTTCGCCAACTCAACAAACATTTTGGCACTTTGCCCGTGCGCGAAATTACGCCCTCGATTTGCCATGAGTGGGAAAAGAAGCGCGGCGAAAAAATCGGTGCCTCAGCTTTCAACCTTGAGCGGTCGATACTGATCGCAGTGCTCAATTTCGCCATCCGTGAAAGTCTGCTGCTAGAAAATCCTGCCGTCGTGATTTCCCGCCGCAAAATCTCCAAGTCGAAAATCGTGATCCCGTCCACAGAACAATTCGACCTGCTTGTGAAAACCATGCGTGCCGGTGACCGGCGGGCATGGACCGCAGCAGACTTGGTGGAACTGCTTGCCTATTCAGGAATGCGTGTGGCAGAAGCAACGGCTATGACCTGGGGTGAAGTTGATTTCTCCCAAGGCCGGTTCACTGTCTCAGGTGGGATCAAAGGCACCAAGAACGGTGAGGTTCGGATCGTCCCCCTCTTTCCTGCGATGCGCTCGCTCCTCGAACGATTACGCAACGGTGCCGTGCCGAATCCAACTGAGCGCGTGATTCCGATCACCACCGCTCAAAAAGCAATCGACGGCGCGTGCAAGAAAGCCGGGCTGCCAAGATTTCATCATCATCTGTTCCGGCATTTTTTCGTCTCCCAGGCCATCGAAGCGGGGATTGACTTCAAAACAATCGCTTCATGGGTGGGCCACAAAGACGGTGGTTTGCTCGTCGCGAAAACCTACGGCCACCTACGGGATACGCACAGTTTTGAAATGGCAAAGAAGATGACGTTCGATTGTTCTCTACACAGCCAGAGCAACGGCAGCTCAAATTGCTGAAGTGGGTTAGGTTTTAGAATCTTTCTGACTTTCCCTGTGGAGTGTTTCGTCTTCTTTCTCCCAAGCACAATCTCGAAATTCTTTCGCTGTAATTTGGCCAACACGGCGGAATACCTGCTTGTCGCGCGAGTGCTTTTGAAATTCGTCTCGGAGCTTACGCAGCCCTTCTTCGTCCAAGACATGAGAAAACTTTTCCTGAAGTAATTCCTCCAAGTCACTCCACAGATTGGCTTGGTGAATCTTGGCGAGCTTCCTTCTAAACGTCTGTTGCTTTACTTTTGTCTGCTCCCTGATGACTGCCAATGGATACCCTTGGGTGTAGAGACTGATGGCAAGTAAGTCCCGTTCACGGAGCTTGTCCAGAGCCGTCAACCTCTCCTCGCTCGGAACTATCGGCACCTTCCGTTCCACCTGACATTTCTTGCATCTGTAACGTTCGATGCAAGACCCAGCGGTGCGAATAACAATGCCGTTTCTCTTCATGTAATCGGAGAGTCCGCACTTTGGGCACGTTGGTTTCGCTGAGTGTGGCATACAGAAGTCGCTGGAGCATCACGTGTTAGCGGCAAATCTTATCAAAGATTCGCCAATAACACAAGAGAGGGATTTGCCCCCAAATTTGTGCGGTTCTGTGCTCGCGTGTGCGTGAAATGGGCTTTGGCATGGTGCCACCCATCGCCCACAGAAACGAAAACAATGGATACAAGAGCGAGTAACAGTGGCTTCGACGACGGCATCAAAAGGATTGCATATTCGCGCCATGAAGCAGCCGAACTCTTGGGGATTTCTGTGGAGAGTCTGGATCGGTTGACACGCAGGAAATTGCTCCGTCCAAGCCGCGCCCTCAGGCGACCCCTCTACTCTTTCGATGAACTCCGCCGATTTCTCAACGAAACCAAAACATAACCAGCCAAAACCTGGAGATTACAATGCCAGCAATGAAAAATAGCGGCTCAGAAAAGGCCACAGTCCGTGAAGACGCAACCTCAGAGGAGAACAAAAAGAGAGCGCCAGGGTTGAGACTCCTTGCTCGCGCCAATCTTCCAATGATTTTAGCCGATTACCCGTTCGACCACTCGGACTGGCAGGAACGGTCACCAATCGAATTGCCCGAAGAGTTGATTGAGCACGAATGGTGGCAACTACTTTGCGAATTACCTGAAACCGATAACATCTGGATCGGAAATCTGAACGAAACCGGCGATCCACGTTTTGCCAATCGGTTTCGGACGGTGAAAGATTGGCTCCAGACGGAAAGGCGTTGTCCGGGTCCGTTCATCTGTCCCGCCCATTTCAAGCCCGGCGCATACGAACGGAGCAATGCCAACGTGGTTCAAAACCGATTCCTGACCGTCGAATCGGACACTCTCACTAAAGACGAGGTCAGTTCCGTCTTTCTCTGGTTGAAAGAGAGTTGGCACCTGGTGGCCGTAGTGGATACAGGGAATAAGAGTCTTCATGGTTGGTTTCAAAGACCGGCGGACTTGAAGCCAGGCGAGTTTGCCGAGGCAAAAATCGTGCTCGAAAGTTTGGGCTGCGATGGAGCCATGTTCAAACCGGCTCAGGCGACTCGACTCCCTGGTTGGGTCCGGGAGGACACACACCTCTATCAAACTCTTCTGTATTTGGATCACATGGCATCGCTCTGAACCACGCCAAAAACTACGGAGAAACTATGCGAAGAATTGTCCCCATCACCAACGTACCAAATCGTCAATCAGTGGACTTGGTTTCACGCCTTCAACTGCCACGCTTATTTTATGACAGCCTCAAGAGGATATTCTACGGATTGCAGAAGGGCGGTGGTTGGACCAATCTTAATGATAAGGCGGCGAGAGAATTGCTCACCACGGCGGGCCTCAGATCACCAGAAATTGCGATGCGTTTCGGCAGCCTTTTGGAAGTAATGGTCCGCATTCGATATGAGAACGGCGTCGATTACGCTGGACCACTGAGCGGCCATCGTAAGGGGTACTACGAGATCGACAACCGGAGAATTCTGGTGACGCGGAGTTTTACTTTGATCAAACCAGAACGGCGTCCGTGGCCGACTTTGCGAAAATACCTCCTGGGTTTACTTGGCAAGGAGCAGTTGCTTCACTTCCTTTTTTGGCTCAAGGTCGCTTACGAAGCGCTTGTGGAAGGCATCAGAAGGCCGGGCCAAGCCTTGGTGTTTGCTGGCCCGGCGGACTCCGGCAAGTCGTTTCTTCAAAACCACGTCATCACGCCGGCACTGGGAGGGAGGTCCTGCCGTTGCTACCGCTACTTGAGCGGGCACACTGACTTTAACGGGGACCTCTTTGAAGCGGAACACTTGATCATCGATGACGACGTACCTTCAGCCAATTATCAAAACCGGCTGGCACTAGCCAGTAGCATCAAGAGCATCGTCGCCAGTGAAAAGCACTCCTGCCACTACAAATACCGCGACGCCTTTACGGTCGCCCCTTTCTGGCGGCTCAGCATTTCCGTCAACGATAGCCCGGAGTCACTCCTCGTGCTGCCGCCCATCGACGAAAGCCTTGTGGACAAGCTGATGATCTTTAAGGTAGCCAAATGCGAAATGCCGATGCCCACAGAGACGATGGAGGAGCGCGAAGCCTTTCGACAGACAATCTACGCTGAGTTGCCGGGTCTGCTCGACCTCATCATGCGAGTTCCTATTCCACCTGATTGGGCGAGCCGTCGGTTTGGGGTCGATTATTTTCACCATCCTGACATCATCCAGGCTGTCCACGAGTTGTCAGCGGAAGAGAGGCTGCTTACCCTAATTGACGCTGTGTTGTTTGTCCGGCATCTGCCACTCCAGCTTTCTGAGCCGAGTGATTTGCAGCCGTGGGAAGGAACCGCAGCAGAATTGGAACAAAGAGTGATTGAATCGCAAACAATGGGGCGGGAAGCCCGGAAGCTGCTTGATTGGAACAACGCCTGTGGCACCTACCTTGGCCGGTTGGCCAAGAGGCACCCTGACCGGATCGTGTATCATCGGACGGCTGGGGAGCGTCGTTGGAAGATCATGCCTCCCTGTCCTGAGCAGTAATGGTTCTTTGGTGACACCGATGACAGCGTAGCCAGTGGTGTTGGTGTCACCTCCACCTGGTTAGTGCCGTGCCATTTTTGAAGAGAGTGACACCAGTGACACCCAACTGGGGACCTTACGATTGATCAAGTGGATTTTGGAACGGTGTGGCTTTGACAGCAGGTGAGTTATTAAAAGGTTCCAACCTTGGTGTCATTGGTGTCACTTTTGGTTGGAGCAGAGGATCTAAACGTTGGTCTGGCAAGTTCGTAAGCACAGGGCCAGGGGCCAGATTATCGTGCCCCCCGGATGAGTAAGATAATGTCAATTTTCTTACTCACGGTCGGCCCGTGGCCCGGTATAAAAATTACGATAACCAGACTCTCAGGTTGCTCAGTCCTCGTTTACCAGACAGCCCAGGGGCGTACTTTGGTTGAAGAATGAGTAGTCAGTCACCTTCCAAACGCAGCCTCTCCAGGGGCAAACCTGTAACCGGGCGCGTCGGAATCTTCTGGTGGTGGGAGGGCAGGCTGCTCGCTGTGGCCACTTCAATCAGTGAGGGGGAAACGGCGAGCGGCGTCGTTGATTCCAAGCTGGCCCATGCCCAGACTTGGCGGCTCCTACAAGATCGCCACCCTGAGTTGCGGGCGCTGGAATATGACACCGTGCCCAGGGGCCGTGTCCTGCATGTGCGACGGAACAGAGTCTTCCGGGTGCTGATGGACAAGCGGCTGTTCCAGCCGAGGACCATGACGGCGATCCGGCGGCGGTTTCGACTGCCCAAGGGCAAAACGACTTTCGAGACTGATCCCCATTACACCACAGACCCGGACGAGTTGAACCGGCTGTTCGAGGAGGGATGCGAATCCGGCAGTCCAAATGCGCGGCGGCGACGTGATCCCGAACCGGACCGGGCCTGACCTGTGGAGCCAAAGTCGGCCCTGCCAACTGCGCCAAGTGGCCGGGCGCTCTTGGCAACCCTGGACGCGCCCCACGGTCACCAAAGAGCAACTGTCCTCAGTCACGACGGTGTAGAAACACGCGGCGGCGGGCCGGACGGCGTTCAACCAGGAGTGCCGAAACACGCGGCCAAGCGGTGCCCACGTGAGCTTGGATCAGTTGAAGAATTGCACCAGGGTTACGCTCCTGTTTCACCCAATCATTCCGGGGGAATTTTCTGGATTGAGCGTGAGTGAGCAATCACCTCATCGACTAACCCGCAAATCCAATGGTTCGCTTCGAGACGCCTTCACCAACCCACGGCGTGGCCGGATAAATTTCAGCGAGCGAGTAATCAGATTGATCCTTCCGTAACTCCAGGCCCTTCTTTTCGGCGATGCGCCTGGCCTGTTCTCGGTTCAGCCGCTTGAACTCACGGAAGGCGACCAGTCGGCCAGGACGCATGATGGCCGGGTCCAACCGGTCCAGCGGAGTGTTGACGGTGCAAACCAAGTGGACTTGCAGAAACTCTCCCAGCAGGCCGTCTGCGATGTTCAGCAGGTTGGAGACTTTGGCCTGGTTGTCGGTGCCACGTTCCATCAACAAGTCTTCCGCGTCCTCCAGGACCACGACCTTCTTGCTTTCCGGCGTCAGTCGGCTCTGTCTCAGCCAGAACTCGACCATCTCCGGTGCGGCCAGATACCCGTAAGCGTGGACCGGCAAGTAGTAGAAACGGTGCGTCGCTCTCAGCTTCGCGACCAGGTGTCGAATGAAGGAGGTCTTGCCAGTGCCCGGCTCCCCGCGCAGCACGCTCGCGCCAGCCTGCCGAGAGTTGAAGGCTTGGATCAGGTGGCGCTCAAACTCCACGATGTCACCGCCGTAGTGCAGGGCGAGGTCTTCGTCACTCAGGACGAAAGGCTGGGTGATGGGGACTCGCTTCACGTCGAGGCTGCCCGTTTGGGTGCTCAGCAGGAAGAAGCACGGGCGCTCTCGGCGTTGTGTTCTTCCGTACCGCAGCACGAGCCGGTCGGCGTGTTCCAGCGCCAGGTCAGCGGTCGGGGCATAGACCGTCAGTTCCAGTGGTTCGACGTAGCAGAACACGCTCTCGGCGAGCCGAAACAGCAGCCGGTGGACGCATTCCCACTCTTTCCCGGACGCGCTTTGCTCACGCCGCATCTCCGAGCGGATGAGCGAATCCGCGAGCGCGTCGCGCATTTTTGTCAGGTTCAAATCTTTCAGAACGGTGTAGGTGTGGAAACCGCCGTTGCCAAATTGCTCAACCACGGGAAGCTGGAAGAAATCGACATCACAGTGGGCGAGGCTGTCCACGCGGCTCGCGGTGATCGGCTTCCTCATGACGCGGCGCACTCCTCTTGCACCGTCGCCCACTCATTGCCTGTGGCTGTGTGGCTCGGCGGCGTGGTGGTATTCAACGATGCTTCTGCCGCGATGCAGTTTGCCAGTTGCCCCTGGATGTTGCGCTCCCGGTCACGATAGACCATGAGGATGGCGACTGAGGACCGACTGTGCCGTGAGAAGTCCAACACTTCTTCCAGGCCGATGCCGTTTGCCGCCGCAACCTTGCAGGCTTCGGTGATTGCCGTGTGCCGGACACCGTGTGGCCGAGTCATGAAACCATTGGCTTCGCCGAGTCCTCGCACCAGCCGGTAGATGCTGACGCCGGTCAAGCGCTGGCCTTTCTTCGCTCGGTCGAAATTACAGAAGAGCGGACCGGGAGCGGTGCCGCGAACTTCAAGCCACGCTTCCAACGCGGCTTTGGTTGGCTCAGGCAGCGTCAACTGCTGCTTGCTGGTCCGGCCTTTGCCCAGGACGTGGATGACTTTCCGTGAGAGTTCCACGTCCTCGAAATCCAGAGCGACTACTTCGCCAGTCCGCAAGGCCAAGTCATACAGCAGCCGCAAAATCGCGGTGTCTCTGATCGACTTCTTGGACTGCTTCTCGGCCAGTGTTTGCAGCATGGCGCGGAAGCCGTTTTTGCCTGGCCCCTTGGTGTCGCGGTACGCTTCTGCCTTGACGTTCTGCACGTCCAACGACCAGTCCACCATGCCCAGGGTCTTCGCCAGTTTGACGAGTGACCGCACCGCAGCGAGCCGCCGGTTGACTGTGGCTGACTGCAAGCCCCGTTCCACGAGGTGAGTCCGGTATTCCAGCAAGTGCAGGTTGGCCTTGCCGTGGCCTTGCGACAGCAACACGCGGGCGGCGTCCTCAGTGGTCCTCGTCTTGGTGAACGCTTGGAAGTCGGCCAAGTCCTGGCCGTAGGCTTTCAGCGTCCTTGAACTCCGGCCCGACAGAAACGCCTTCAAGAGCACGGTTGGCGGAATGTTTTCCGCCGTTTGAACTGGGCAAAGTCTGTTGTCTGAAATCATTGTGGGTCACTTCGCGATGGGCCGACGTGGAAGGTGAAGCGGTACATGCCGTCTTCGCAGTCCGGGTGCGAGGTAAACTTGGCCTTACCCGAACAGGGGTTCTGCATCACCGTAAGCGAGGGCAGGCTTCCGTGTTGAGTGAAATGCTTCGCGGCCTTGTCAATCGCGCCCGCAATGGCTGTCTGCGTCGCTGCTTGGGTGATGGATGCAGCCGTCGATTGATTCCCGCCAACACCTGCAAAGAGCGCTTCCAGGAGTTGCTTCACCGCCACCGCTCCCCGCTTGTAAACGGCGACCACCAAAAGCCGGGTATCCAGATAGACAGCCCAGTACCGCTTGTATTTGGCCACCGTAATCTCTTTCGAGGCGTGAATCATCGTGCAAGGTGATTCTACGTGGTGTGCTGCTTTCCGTACAGCGAGAAACCTCACTCCGATCAACAAGGTTGGGTCAACGATTGCCTCGGTGAAACGCGGCAGGGATTCCGTGGCGGCAATTGTAAGACGCCACCTGGACACGATCCGTGGTTACTGGATCATTCCAGGGAACCTTTGAGCAGCAGTCATGAGTATGCAATCATTCTGCCGTTTCCTTGTCGAGAGCAGACAGCTCAGGAGACGTTGGACGCGTTGGACGAGAACAGCGAATCAATTGCGCGGGACCTTCCAACTCCCACGTTGTCCGGCGATGATCTCCAGGGAGATCGCAATTCGTTTGAGTTGTTCGTTTTGGTCCTTGAGGGCTTGGGCAACTTCGCGATCAGGAGTAGCTGCCGCACTGAACAGCAAAATACCGACCAGCAACATCAAACAAAGCCAAGGGATTTTTTGTTTCATTCTGTCGTTGAGTTAGTCGGTAAACTTGACATTTTTCGTAGGCACTCCCTTGAAGATGAGCCACAATACTACATAGATAAAAACTCCAATCAGATACAATAAACCGGCGATGACAAACACCACTCGTAGCCCAACTGGACTTACGTTCAACTTGTGAGCTAACCCCCCGCAGACACCTGCTAACATCTTGTCGTCCGTGCTCTTATAGAAGCCTTGATACTCTGGCGGACGTTTTGCTTCAAGAGTTGCAACGGGTGCACAGCCAATTCCTGGCATAACGTAAATACCTGTTGCGAAATTCTCTTTCGGTTCAAAGTCCACACTCATGCCCTTGGCAGGATGTGCTGAATCTTTCCATTCGGCCCCCGTGAAGGAGTAGCGTTTGCCATCTTCCCCTGAAATGATGCCAGTGTTGGTCTGAATGCTGAAGTCCAGAATGGTACCTTTCATTTTCCTTTTTTTCCTTTCCGAGTTGAGGGGTTCTGCAATTGCATGTTCGGGCAAATTCAATGCTTGGCGTAAATGCGTTTTGGTACTTGCGTCGAATTGACCAAGGAGTCGTTCGCGTTGATCTGTGGGCATTGCCGCGATTCGAGCAAGCAACCGGGCATTGATCAATGCTATCGTTGATTTGAGGATTACGGTCAGGCCAGCCAACGCAAGTAGAGATTTATGGAAGATATCCCAATCAAAGGAGTAGCCGTTCACCAACAGGATTAAGATACAGATAATTAACGTCCTCCAACTGAGGCCCAGATTTCGAGTTGCTGTGTAAAACTGCTTGATAAAATCTTCACAGATATCATCACCCGGCTTATCGGCCTTTCGATGAGAATTCGGCTCGATAACCTGATTACTTCTTGGAGCCCTGAGTTTGGCCACCCATACACGGCAGAGTCTTAACCTTGAGCCTGAAATCTCTTTCTCAAACCGGGCCGTTTGATGAGATAAAGCGGAAAGATCACGATCCAAAGCAGCAGAGTGCAAATCGCCCACCCGAGCGGTCCCATGTTTGTAACGCCTTTCGTGCCTGCGACCTTTTTCACGCCGATCCTTTTGGCGTCGAAGTAAACGAAGATGCTGCTGAAGATAACTGTAAGCCATGCGAGTGTTGTTAGAGTATCCATAGTAGTCAGAAATCGTTTACATTTCCCTGGACAATCCCGGCCTTCAATCCGCTTTCGTTCAAATTCAGTTGGATCAAACCATCGCGGCACTCGTAATACCAAAAGGTCTGCCCTTCGATTGTCTGCGTTTTGTCTGGTTCACCCATCGACTGGAGAAAATCTATTTTGGGCATCTGAATTGCACCTGAAATGTTGAACAACTGATGTTTTGCTCCCAGTTTAGCCTTCCATCCTTCCTTCGTTTCTCGCAACGGACCGTACGTCGTGCTTTCAGCGTTTTTGCCAATTGGATTGATGACGTATCGACCGCCCTTTGGATGCTTGGGGATTTTTTTGTCTGGCAAGTACGGCTTTAGATCGGATTCGACACACGTGTCACCGTCTCGCTTTTTATTTTCTAGCGCCCAAAGCTCTTTGGCCGTCTCAATAATCTGGAGTTCAATCACCACTGTGTTCCGTGTCGATTCAGCCATATCAGCGTCAACGGGGCTGTTTCGTGAACAGGCCGTGAGAATTATGATCGCGACCAGTGTGGTGAGGCTGAGGAGATGTCTGGTAGTCATAGCTTGGTATTGTTGCTGCGAAGCCGTCGGCAACAGAAACAAAAGGGGCGCAGACCCAATGCACCCCATCTGAGGCACCGCGAAGCGCCCGTGGAGAGAATGCACCAAGCCGCGCCCGATGGGGCGCGCACCTGGCTCGTCTCTCCACTTGAAAATTCGCGGTTTTCAGATGAGACCGCAGCCAAAGCTACGCAAATGTGTTGTTCGTTTCGTTTACATAAAGGTGTCGCGCAGAACCTTAACAAGAATTCGCCAATCAGGAAATCTGAATTCTCCCAGGTATCGGCGATGTCGGTCTTGCGCATTCCGAACCATTAAACCCCGCACCGTGAATTTTCTTACAATGGCACTTGCATTTTCTTTGAGCGATCTGGGGTTCATGCAAAATCGTCCTCCGCTTCTTGCGGCCATCAGCGCCGCCATGCACGGACAATTGCGGTCAAGCCGGTCCAATCGTCTGACAGGTTTTCGTTAATGCCTGGGCCAACGGCAAAATCGACCGTGGCACCAGCCGAAAGGAAAACAGGCGTAGCCGATACGTAGCGCTGGTTCTCGCCAAAACCGAGGATTTGACCGTCAAAGACGGGCGACCCGTTGACGAGCACATGCACATCAGTAGTGGTGCCGCCTTCCTTGCCGGAAAACTGAATGCCGGAAAATACCGCCTCGATTGAGTAACGGCCACTTTTGGGGACGGTGAAACGCACGATGCTGTACGTCGGATTGGGACGGTCACCGGATGAAACAGCGAGTGTCGCGGCAGGCATCACGATGTCGAGATTGTTTGTTCTTGTCAGGCCGGCCTGGGACACGTTTTTCATCACCATTGGGTGATTGGTTGGGAACCTCAAGTTTCGCCCCCATTGCGTAACGGTCACCTTGTACGTAGCAAAGGAATTGAACCGCCCTGAAAAGGGCGGACCAGGGAAAAGAGCAAACGCATCGAGCCGGAGAGACGAAAAACCGTAACTCCAAACACCCGATGGATTGCTGGTAGCCGAGAATTGCTTGGTCGCGTCGTATGTGGCTTCTGGGAAACTCGTGAGCCACCAAATTCCAATCAATGCAACGAAGACCACTGCTCCGGCGATTATGAGCAGCCTCCGGCGGGTTCGACGGAGCACTGAGGTCGCCTCTCCAACTGAATGGCCCCGATCTAATCCTCTTTGAAAAGCCGCGCCATCAACAAAGCGACCGCTGGGGCGAACGTCGCACGCCTTCAGGAGCACTTGGTTGAAAGCAGCCCCTTTGGTAAGCCAGTCTCGGCCACCTGCCAAACCGGGCGGCAGTGACGGAAACTCAAGTCGGTCCAGGCCCGTCCAGGCTTCGTAGAGCGTTTTGCCAAGAGCGTAAACATCGGCGGCTGGACTTGGTTGTTCCTCCAATGGATAAAAGCCCTCAGTGCCGCGAGGCGTAATCTCGTTTTGGGGAGTGAGCATCAAGTCGTAATCGCCAAGTCGCGGTTCGCCACGCACGAAGAAGATGTTGCTTGGTTTTACGTCTCGATGAACCAAACCAGCCGCGTGCAGCCGTTCCAACCCTGCCGCCAGTTTGCAGCCGAGACCGATGACCTCTGAAATGTCCAAAGGCCCTCCAACTTTCAGACGGAGCCGCAACGTGAGCGAGTTGTAGAGCGTCGGGTTTCCTGCCGCTTCGTCACTCGCGTCATCGGCGGCTGGCGTTGTGTAAAACCAAACGTCGGTTCCCTCCACTTCCCCAAATTCCAAAATCGGCAACAAACCTTCGGCAGTTGCGGCGAGTTTCTGGAGGTCACTCCACTGCGACACCCAAACTTTGCGGTCCACACCGAGAGGTAGGCGAAGGGCCTTCAGAGCGACCCACCGACTTTCTCTGTCGGTCGCCAGGTGGACGGTGCTCCGATGTGACGCCGCCAGGAGTTTCTTGAGAGTGAAACCGGGAACAGTGGGTGCGACAAACGGGCTTGAAGCTTCTTTCACACGCGCTCTCAGAACGGTCTCTCCAACACCTGGTCGATTTGCTGTTGAAGCCGCTTCGCCAGGCGATGGCGAACCAAGTAAACGTTGGCTGAAGACGTGCCGTGAATCTTGGCAACCTCTGCGACCGGCAGGCCGTGCAGGACGTAGGACTCGAAAATCTGCCACTGTTTTGGTGGCACGCTGGCTCTCACCCGCGTCAGCGCCAACTCGATCAAGGCCACGTCGTTTTCAGACTGCGGCGTATTGCTGATCCCCACCGCTGCCGGGCACACTTCGGCCAAAGCCGTCAGCGCGGCCTCGGTCAGCAACCGCCGCTGGCGGCGGCGAAGACAGCCGAGAATCCGCTGGTTGACGATTTGATTCAGCCACGTCCTAAAACGGCACAATTCCCGATTATACTGGAACGAAGGCACGTGGCGCGCGACTTTGACCATAGTTTCTTGCACTACTTCGTCGGCGTCCTCTGGTGGCAGGCCGCTCCGCAGCGCCAGCACTCGAATCTTGGGGCCGTATTCACGAAAGAATTTCTGCCAACTCGCGTCTGCCGACCAATCCTTGAGGTCGGCGATCAATTGAGGGTCTGTGGTCGGCAGGAAAGGCACGATCAGATTCTAGGCCGACCACGTGCCCCTGCAAGGGGGAACGATTGGCGAATTTCCACTGGATCGACTGAAACATTTTCAGGCCGACGCAATCGCGCCTCGAAACTTGTTTTGACTGCCACATGGCGAGCGGATCGTGTTCCACGACGACGGCAGTTCGCAGCAACGGTCACGACGTTTTGCCCGTCATCTCCATCAAACTCCGCCGGGCACGGAATCTTACACGTGATTTCGGAGTGAGTGAGTGTCATGGGTGATCCCAAACAAATTCGCGTGCTTGATCCAAGACGTGCCGAACGAATTTTCCAATTGCCGGTTCAGTTGAAACGCGCGATCCGGCGACGTTCAGGCGTGCAATGCGCTTTGAACAGATGAACGCAGCCAGCAGTTTTCCCGGCTCTGGTGTTTGGCTGTGAATGTGGAGCCAAGGCTTTTGAAATTCTCCGGCGAGCTTCGCCGTCAGGCGCGATCCCCTCCCCAACTTGGGTGCCAGAGTGAAAATCACCGTGGCGTCAGAGTAGAGCACGTTCTTTTCAGTCCGTTCCCGGTAATCGGGGCTAGCAGTTTCTTGAAGCTGGTAAACGTCGGGAATTCGACTGTCCTCAGCTTTGCGCCCCCTCGGACACCAGCCACCGTGCGGAACTCTGTTGCTGATTGCCCAATCCAAGGCGGCACGGTCCGCGCCTGTTTGGCCGCCAGAAAGGATTTTGGGAAAAGTCATCTCGTGCTGCTGCCAGCAACGAGACCTTACGTGTGTGCGGTGCGGTCGTATTCGCCGAACGGCTTGAGCGAAAGTGGGATGTAACCCGCTTTTTGTAACCCAGTTCCAAGATTCGAGACGGCTGGAGACGACTGAGGACGGCGGGTTTCAGGTGGGCGGTGAAGGCTGGCTTACTCCAGACGACTGTGGACAACACTGGACGGAATTGGACTGGCTGCTACAAAAAAAAAGTGGGTTTTGCGGTTTTTCTTTATTTTTCGTGCCTTTATTGTAGTATTAAGGCTACAACATGAAGAAATCCGCCTCCAATTACTCAAACCTTGAAGAGCAACGTCAGGGCCTGCTGCGC
>Ga0194128_10007316_pt1 | contig 14479 bp, 11 predicted proteins | sample TA2KigCa65mmetaG_FD_148650 | JGI IMG/M metagenome (GOLD analysis project Ga0194128, IMG submission 148650) | Freshwater microbial communities from Lake Tanganyika, Tanzania - TA2015037 Kigoma Deep Cast 65m | ecosystem: Environmental > Aquatic > Freshwater > Lake | place: Tanzania: Lake...
CCGCGGATCTGGCGAGCCGCGGCGATACCGCGACGGCGCGCGCTCTCCGCGCAGTGCTGTCACGCGGCGAGAAGCCGCGCCGCGCGCGCACGCGCGCGAGCGCCGCGCGAGCCGCCTCTGCGGCGTCCGCGTCGCCCGTCTCGTGAAGACCGGCTTCGTCGTCCTCGCGCTCGGCTTCGGCCTGCTCTTCGCCTTCGCCGTGCCGCCGGGGCAGATCCCCGACGAGCCCGTGCATTTCATCCACGCGTACCATCTCTCCGAAGGCGGCGTTCGCTTCGGTCGCGCGCCCGATGGCGAGCGCGGCGTCCAGGTGCCGCGCGAGGTCGCGTCTTTCCGTCGACGCTTCGATCCGGACTTCTTCCGCCGCGGCGTCGACAAGATGTCGCCCGCGGAGCTGCGCGCCCGCCTCGGCGACGAGCCGCCGTCGGACGAGCGAGTCTTTCTCGGCTCGTATGCGAGCTACAGCCCGCTGACGTACGCGCCGCAGGTCGCCGGCATCGTCGTGGCACGCTCGCTTGGCTTCTCCGTCGCGGACATCTTCTACGCGGGCCGTATCGCGGCACTCCTCTTCTGGATCGCGTGCCTCGTTTCGGCGATCCATCTGCTGCCGCTGTTTCGCCGTGTCTACTGGGTGATCGGGCTCTTGCCGATGTCACTCTTCCTCGCGGCTTCGTACTCGGCCGACGTCGTGACGGGCGGGCTCGCGCTGCTTCTCGTCGCGGCCGTCCTGCGATTGGCGTTCGACCGCGAGGCACGCTTCGACGGGCGGGCCGTGGCGTTCCTCGCGGCTCTCGCGACGGCCCTCTCGTTCACGAAGCTCGTCTACGTTCCGCTCGCGCTGCTCGTCCTCGCGATTCCCGCTGGTAAGGCGGCTTCGCGGCGCGAGTACGCACGAGGCGTCGCTTTCGTCTTCGGGATGCCGCTCGTCACGAGCGCTCTCGCGCTCGCGGTCGCCCCGGACGTCTTCCATCCGATGCTCCATTCGCCGGCTCTTCCCGCGATGCCGCGCGTCCCGGGCGCGCTCGTCCGCGAGCCGCTTCGCTTCGCGGCGGAGCTGCTGCACACGACCTGGGTCGAGTGCTGGCACTACGTCCGGATGATGGTCGGCCGGTTCGGCTGGCTCGACTCGGGGCTGCCGAGCTGGGCGGTGTGGACGTACTTCCTCTCGCTTCTCGGGCTCGCGATCGTCGATCACCCGCGCGGGCTTTCGCCGTCGCGCGCGCAGCGTCTCCTCGCCGTCTCGCTCTTCGTCGCGATCTACGTCGCGATCCAGGCGACGGCGTGGGTGCGGTGGACGCGCCTCGCGGAGCCCGTGATCGTCGGCTTCCAGGGCCGCTATCTCTTGCCGGCGCTGCCCGCGGCGCTTCTCTCCCTTCCGATCGCCGGCGCTGCACCGAGCCCGCGTGCGTGGCGATGGATCCACGCGCTGCTGATCGTGACGTCGACGGTCGGGCTCGTCGCCGCCGTCGCGACGATCCTCGAGCGCTACTACGGCCTGCACGCGGCGCTCTCGACGGTCGGGCTCCAGCCGCTCGTCGAGGGCGGGCTCTTCGCGCCGGCTTCTCCCTGACGTCGAAGGCGGCTCAGGGCACCGGCACGACGGCCGGCATCTCCACCTGGCGCAGCTCGACGCCGGTGTGCCGCACGATGTCCTCGACCGTCTCGAGCTTGTACGGCCGCTCGTAGTAGATCGTGCGGATGCCCGTGTTCACGAGCGTCTTCGCGCAGTGGATGCACGGCGAGTGCGTGATGTAGATCGCCGCGTCCCGGATCGACGTGCCGTTCCGCGCCGCCTGCGCGATCGCGTTGATCTCGGCGTGGATCGTGCGGTAGCAGTTCTCCTCGGTGCCGCCGAACGGGGTCTCCGAGCGGTAGACCAGGCAGCCGACTTCCGTGCAGTGCGGCATCCCCGAAGGCGCGCCGTTGTAGCCCGAAGCGAGGATGCTCTTGTCGCGCACGATCACTGCGCCGACCTTCGCACGGAGGCAGGTGGAGCGCTCGGCGACCTGGCGGGTGATCGTGAGGAAGTACTGATCCCAGCTCAGCCGGTCGGTCACGCCCGGCCCGATACAATACGCGCGCTCGAAAGAAAATGCGGCGGTCAGCTGTGGCGCGAAAGCTCCGCGCGCGTAGCGCGCGGCCCAAGCGAAGCGAGCGCGGGAGTGGCGCCCCGGGCGGCTTTGCCGCCTGGGCGAGGGGCGCGTGCCCCTCGTTGTACTAAATGCTCTGCAGGGGGCCGGCGTCGTGCTCTTGGCCGCCGCGCTCCCAGCGATCCCACGGCGGCGCCGAGTGCGGCTCGCTGGGCATCGCGGGCACCGACACCTCCGCTTCCTCCGGGCCGATCACAGAGAGGGGCACCGGCATGAACGTGAGGAAGAACATCGCGATCGTCGCCCAGGCAGCGAGGCGGCGCGGGCGATCGAGCGGCGTGTCCGGATCGACCGTGTCCGGATGGTCGACGCGCAGCACGAACGCGAGCATCAGCGCCCAGAGGAACCAACCCTCCCACCCGTAGAAACCCATCACGAGGACGACGGCGAGGAAGAGCCGCGCGATCGTGCGGTGCGCACGTCCGAAGAGCGCGTACACCACGTGTCCGCCGTCGAGCTGGCCGACCGGCAGCAGGTTCAGGAAGGTGACGAAGAGGCCGAACCAGCCCGCGAGCGCGATCGGGTGCAGGAGGATCGTGACGGCATCCGGATCGACGCCGAGGACGATGCGGCTCAGGAGGTCGAAGAGGATCGAGTTGCCGAGGGTGAGCCCGACGCTCAGGTCGTGCTCGAGCGGCCGCACCTCCGAGAGCGCGAGCCCGATCACGACCGCGGGCACGGCGATCACCATTCCCGCCCACGGTCCCGCCGCGCCGACGTCGAAGAGCGCGCGTCGCGTGCGCGGCATGCCCTGCATCCGGATGAACGCTCCGAAGGTGCCGACGAGGAGCGGTGGACCGGGAATGAAGTAGGGCAGCGTCGTCGGGATGCCGTGCAGCGACGCGAGCGCGTAGTGCCCAAACTCGTGGCAGAGGAGGATCAGCAGGAGCGGCACCGAGAACCACAGTCCTTGCGTCATCTCCCACGGGTTGCTGAAGGGATCGACGCCGGCGTGCATCGCGCCCGCCATCGTCGTGGTCACGAGCGTCGCCAAGAAAAGAATCAGGTTCAGCACGGGACGGCGCCGATGCCGCGGTCTCGCGTAATCGAGAGCACGAGACGCTTGCGGCAGCGCGTTCAGGGGCAGGGCGCGGTCTTCCATGGATCGTCCCGAGGTTCCTCCGACGATACCGACTTCCGAGAGACTACGGAAACGTTACTTTCCGCGTGATCCCCGGTCGGGTGACCGGTCGAAACGCGAGGCTCATCGGTTTCGCACGGGTCGCGCCCATTGCGCCTGCGAACGCACAGCCGTAGTCTCCCGTGTCGGAGGTGCGGACGATGGGACGCTACGAAGGATATGAAGCGCTTCGCGTGCACCTTTCCCACGGCGTCGCGTGGGTGACGATCGACCATCCGCCGATCAACCTCCTCGACGTGCCGCTCTTCCTGGAGCTCGCGCGCGTCGTCGAGGAGCTCGAGAAGGACGACCGCGTTCGCGTGATCGTGTTCCAGAGCGCGGACCAGGAGTTCTTCATCGCGCACGCGGACGTCAACTGGATCCTCTCGCTGCCCGAAGAGGTCGGCGCTCCGGCGACGGAGCCGAACCCGTTCGTACAGCTCCTCGAGCGCGTGCGCCGCATGCCGAAGGTGACGATCGGCGCGATCGCGGGCATCGCGCGTGGCGGCGGCTCCGAGCTCCTGCTCTCGCTCGACATGCGGTTCGCGGCGCGGAGCGCGCGCTTGAGCCAGCCCGAGGTCGCGCTCGGCATCATTCCCGGAGGCGGCGGCACGCAGCGGCTCGCGCAGCTCGTCGGTCGCGCGCGCGCGCTCGAGATCGTGCTCGGGTGCGGCGACATCCACGCCGAGGAGGCGGCGGCGATCGGCTACGTGAACCGCGTCGTGTCCGACGACGAGGTGCTCGCGTTCGTGCGCAGCTTCGCCGAGAAGGTCGCCTCGATGTCGCCCGATGCCATCCGGCTCGCGAAGGAGGCCGTCGACGCGGCGTTGCCCGAGGTCGCGCCGGGGCTCGTCGCCGAGGCGAACCTGTTCCAGCAGTCGGTCGCTCTCCCGGCCTCGCGCGCGAGCATGCGCGCGTTCCTCGAAGCGGGCGGGCAGACGCGCGAGGTCGAGCTCCGTCTGGGCTCGCGTCTCCCGGACATGGCGCGGCCGCCGCTCGCGCGCGCGCAGGGCGCGAAGCGCTGAAGCCGACGCCGATCGATCGACTCGTCCGGCGGCTCGAGCTCGAGGCGCTCGATCGCGATCTCTTCCTCGGCGATCCCGGACGCGGCGAGGGCCGGCTCTTCGGCGGTCTCGTCGCGGCGCAGGCGACCGTCGCGGCGGGGCGCACCGCGCCGCCGGGGAGCGATCTGCACTCGCTGCACGCGTACTTCCTGCGCCCGGGGCGGTACGGGCGTCCGATTCGATTCGTCACGGACCGCATTCGCGACGGACGCACGTACACGACGCGGCGGGTCGTCGCGCTGCAGAACGGCGAGGCGATCTTCAACCTCGACGCGAGCTTCACGCGCTTCGAGGAGGGCATCTCGCACCAGGACCCGATGCCGGACGTTCCGCCGCCGGAGAGCTGTCCCGACTGGGAGGACCTCCGCGAGAAGCGCCTCGGCGAGCGCGGCGGCGAGGTCGCGCTCGAGGTGCGCGCTTGCGAGCCCGACGAGGAGTTCCGTCCCGGCGTGCCGCGCGTCGCGCGACGTCGCATCTGGATCCGGCCTCGCGGCGTCGTCCCCGACGATCCGATCCTGCACGCCGCGATGTTCGTCTACGCGAGCGATCGTACGCTGCTCAGCACCGCCGGTCTTCCGCACGGGCTCGTGATGGGACGGACGCGCAACGCGAGCCTCGATCACGCGGTCCACCTGCATCGCGCGGAGCGCTTCGACGGCTGGATCCTCTATGCGGCGGAAAGCCCCGTCGCCCACGGCGCGCGCGGTCTGACGCTCGGTGCGATGTACTCCCAGGCCGGCGTGCGGATCGCCTCGGTGACGCAGGAGGGTTTGATCCGCGTGCCGACCTTTACAGAAGCGGTCGAACCTGGAAGGGAGCCTTGACGACCGCGGAGGTCTCCGATGCGAACTTTTCGGCTTCGGCCAGCACGTCTTGCCGCGTGTCTGGCGGTCTTTCTGATCGCGCACGGTTTCGGTGCGCCGCCGTCTTCGGCGGACGAGACTTGCATGTCGCCGTACATGGCGAAGATCGTCGGGTAGGAGGACTACGTCTACGTCTGGACGCTCGGCATGCCCGGCGTCGGCGACGAGCAGGACAAGCTCGTCACGGTCGACGTCCACCCCGGCTCGCCGACGTACGGAAAGGTCATCGGCACGCTCAGCGTCGGCGGCCGGAACGAGGCGCATCACTCCGGCCTCACGGACGACCGCCGCTATCTCTGGGCGTCCGGCATCGACACGTCGAAGATCTTCATCTTCGACGTCCACACCGATCCCGCGAAGCCGAAGCTCCACGCGACGATCGACGACTTCGTCGCGAAGAGCGGCGGCGTCGTCGGGCCGCACACGCTCTACGCGCTGCCCGGGCGCATGCTCCTCACCGGGCTCTCGAACAACCAGGATCACGGCGGCAAGACCGCGATGGTCGAGTACACGAACGACGGCAAGTACGTCGCGACGCACTGGATGCCCGTCGACGGCGACCTGCGCGGCGCCGAGAAAGCCGGCCAGTTCGCGGACGGCTACGGGTACGACGTGCGCGCTCTGCCGCGGCGAAACGTCCTCGTGAGCTCGTCGTTCACCGGCTGGAACAACTACATGATGAACCTCGGCAAGCTGCTCGCCGATCCGGAGGCGATGAAGCGTTTCGGCAACACCGTCGTCATCTGGGACTTGCACACGAAGAAGCCGAAGAAGGTGCTCGACGTCCCGGGCGCGCCGCTCGAGATCCGCTGCGCCTGGGGCGCGCGCCACGACTACTGCTTCACGAGCACCGCGCTCACGTCGAAGATCTGGCTGATCTACGCCGATGCGGAAGGCGACTGGCAGGCGAAGGCCGTTTCGGACATCGGCGACCCCAGCAAGGTGCCGCTGCCGGTCGACATCTCGATCTCCGCCGACGACTCGCTCCTCTGGGTGGACACGTGGAGCGACGGCAAGACGCGGCTCTTCGACGTCTCCGATCCGCATCGCCCGAAGCAGATCTACGAGAAGAAGATCGGCGAGCAGGTGAACATGGCCTCGCAGAGCTGGGACGGAAAGCGGATCTACTTCACGTCCTCGCTGCTGGCGAACTGGGACAAGACCGAGCCGGCGGGCGGCGACCTCCAGTTCTTCAAGGGATACGAGTTCGACGGCAAGGAGCTCGAGGAGAAGTTTGCGATCGACTTCGTGAAGGAGAAGCTCGGTGCACCGCACCAGATGCGCTTCGGGGCGAAAGCCCTCTACTCGCGTCTGCCGGTCCGGCCGCGGGAGCGGCTCGCTCGGGCGAGCTGACCTCGCAACGGTCCTGCGAAGCTTCGCTCGCACGTGGATCGCGATCGCGATCGCGGCTGCGGCCGGCTCCGCGGCTCCGGCCGCGGCCGTCGCACCGGAGAAGCCCGTTCTCGCGCCGGGTTGGCAGCGGCTCGACTACGAAGCACCCGAGGCGGGGACGTACGAGCTGCCGCCGCTGGGTCCGGCCGCGGATGGCGACGTGCTCGACGAGACCGGCCGCGCGAAGCGCCTGCACGACGTGCTCGGCGACGCCGTCGTCGTGCTCGGCTTCGTCTACACGTCGTGTCCCGACATCAACGGCTGCCCGCTCGCGAACCACGTGCTGCAGCGCGTGCAGAGTCGTCTTCTCGAGGACGCGGGTCTCGGGGCGCAGGTGCGACTCGTCTCGCTGAGCTTCGATCCGATCCACGATCGCCCCGAGGTGATGCGAAGCCTCGGCGAGAGCTTCGCGAAGCCCGGTGCGGACTGGCGCTTGCTGACGACCGTGTCGGACGACGCTCTCGCGCCGATCCTCGAGGCCTACGGACAGTCGATCCAGCGCGAGTACGACGCGGGAGGCCGCCCGCTCGGCACGATCTCGCATCTCCTGCGCGTGTTCCTGATCGATCGCGAGAAGCGGATCCGGAACGTCTACAGCAGCGCGCTGCTGCACGCGGACACGGTGTGGAGCGACGTCCGGACGATCCTCGCGGAGAGTGCGCCTTCGCGGCCGGAGCCCGCGCAGCCGAGAGAGGATCCGGCGCGGCTCTCGTTTCCCGCGGAGCCGCCGCTCGGCCTGCCGGAGATGCACATCCCTCCCGGGGCGGAGCCGACGCCCGAGCGGATCGCCCTCGGACGGAAGCTCTTCTTCGATCGCCGTCTCTCGCGCAACGCGACCATTTCGTGCGCGCTCTGTCACGTCCCTGCACAGGGCTTCACGAGCAACGCGATGGCGACCTCGATCGGCATCGAGGGCAGGACGGTGCGGCGGAATGCGCCGTCGCTCTACAACGCCGCGTACGCCGAGCGTTTGTTCCATGACGGGCGCGAGTCCTCTCTCGAGGAGCAGGTGTGGTCGCCGCTTCTCGCCGCCGACGAGATGGGGAATCCCTCCGTCCAAGAGCTTCTCGATCGGCTTGGCACGCTTCGTGACTACGACGGTCTCTTCGAGGCGGCGTTCGAAGGCAGCGGACCGACGCGGGACCACGTCGGCGTCGCGCTCGCGAGCTTCGAGCGAACGCTCGTTTCGGGAAGCAGCCCCTTCGATCGCTGGCGTTTCGGTGGCGAGGCGAAGGCGCTTTCGCCGGCCGCGCAGCGCGGCGCGGCTCTGTTCGAGGGGAAGGCCGGCTGCGTCGCGTGCCATGCGATCGGCGAGCAGACCGCGCTCTTCACGGACCACGCGTTGCACGATACCGGCGTGGGCTTTCGCCGCGCGGCAGCTCCGACCACGGCCGACGTCGAGATCGAGTACGCGCCGGGATCACGGCTGCGCATCGATGCCGCGGTCGTATCCGCGGCGCGCGAGCCGCCTCGGCCCGACTTCGGGCTGGAGGAGATCTCGGGTCGTCCCGAGGATCGCTGGAAGTACAGAACGCCGAGCCTCCGCAACGTCGCGCTCACCGCGCCGTACATGCACGACGGCTCGGTCCGGACGCTTCCCGAGGTCGTCGAGTATTACGACGGCGGCGGTGCCGCGCACGCGCTCCTCGACGCGAGGATCCGGCCCTTGGGTCTCCGTACAGGGGAGAAGGAAGACCTCGTCGCGTTCCTCGAGTCGCTCACGGGCGACGACATCGAAGCACTCGTCGAGATGGCCGAAGCAACGCCGATCGGTGACACGACTTCACGATCGTCGCCTTGACTGGACCGTGTGAGCCCGGCTAATCCGGACCGTCACCACCTGCCCCCCGGCAGGAGAAGGGTGAAGGGTCTTGCCGTGAACCGAACTTTGCTCCTCGCCGCCATTGCACTCCTCGGCTCCGTCGCCGTCTCCGAAGCTCAGCTCACCGTCGCGTCGCACAGCCCGACGTTGAACCAGACGGTCGCGACGACCTCGAGCGTCTCCGTGACGTTCGATCGCGCCCTGAAGACGTCGACCGTCACTGCGGACACCTTTCGCGTGTTCGGCCGCGGCAGCGGCACCGCGAGCGGAGCTCTCGTCTTCTCGAACGGGAACCAGACCGTCACGCTGACGCCGAACGATCCGTTCACCGCGGGCGAGTTCGTCTTCGTGAACCTCTCGGAGGACATCGAGGGCGCGGACGACTCCACGCTCCGCACCGAGGGCTACGCGTTCCAGTTCACGACGGCGACGGCCGCCGCCAGCGCGACGTTCCAGGAGATCGACACCTTCTCGAACCGGACGAGCTCCAGCGGTACGCGCATCTACGGCGCGTCCGCGACGGATCTGAACAACGACGAGTACCTCGACCTCGCGACGATCAACGAGGACAGCGCGGACGTGCGCGTGTTCTTGAGCCTCGCCGACGGGAGCGGCCTCTACGGCCCGATGCTGCCGCCGGAGCCGATCGGCGTCGAGTCGAGCCCGAACGAGCCGGCCGACTTCGACAACGACGGCCTTACGGACATCTGCAGCGCCGCCGCGAGCGACGACGTGATCAACGTCCTCCTCGGCGCCGGCGACGGCACCTTCTCCTCGAACCAGGAGATCGACGTCGGGAACGCGCCGCACGGCATCGCGCCGCTCGACGTGGACGGCGACGGCGATCTCGACATCGTCAACGCGAACGTCGACGAGAACGAGCTCTCGTTGATGATCAACGACGGGAACGGCGTCTTCGGCAGCCCGACGCTCTTCGAAGGCGGCGTCAGCGGCGAGTACGGCTTGACGCAGGCCGACATGAACGGCGACGGGATCACCGACCTCGTCGTCGCGGGCCGGAACGGCTCCGAGATCGTCACGCAGCTCGGAAACGGCGACGGGACGTTCACGGCCGCGGGAGCCGCGCAGTCGACCGGCGGCTTTACGTGGGTCGTGGTGGTCGGCGACGTCGACGGCGACCTGATCCTCGACGCGGTGACGGCGAACGACGGCACGGGCAACATCGGTGTCCTGATCGGCATCGGAGACGGGACGTTCGAGGACGTCGAGACCATCCCCGTCGGCTCGCACGTTCCGTCCGTCGACCTCGGAGATCTCGACGGGGACGGCGACCTCGACATGGTCGTCTCGAGCTTCGGCGGCGGCTTCTGGCGCCGTTACGAGAACGACGGGACGGGCTCGTTCACGGCGGTCGAGACGATCACTGCTCCGGCGAACCCCTCCTGCTCGATCCTCCTCGACTTCGACAACGACGGCGACCTCGACATGGCGCTCACCGACGAGATCGCGGACGTCGTCATCCTGATGGAGAACGACGGCGGCCTCGAGAGCGGCTGCAGCCCGGCGCCGGAAGCGTGCCGGGAGCCGACGCGTCGTGGCGCCGCGAAGCTGACGCTGATCGACAAGGCGGGCGAGAAGGACAAGCTCACCTGGAGCTACTCCAAGGGTGAGGCGACGAGCGCCGCCGACTTCGGCGATCCGCTCTCGACCGACGGCTACGATCTCTGCCTCTACGAGAACGGCGTCCTCGTCGAGGGATGGAACGTCCCTGCGGCCGGAACGTGCGACGGACGTCCGTGCTGGAAGCTGAAGGGCGACGACTTCCTCTACAAGGACAAGGAGCTGACGCCCGACGGCATCGACTCGCTCAAGCTGACGCCGGGTGAGGACGACGGGGACACGAAGATCAAGGCGATCGGCAAGGGCACGCGGCTCGACATGCCGGACCTCGGCGACCTCGGCGGAACGCTCGAGCTGCAGCTCCAGAAGTCGGCCGGCGGCGTCTGCTGGGGTTCGAGCTTCACGGCGCCGTTCCTGAAGAACGACGGGTCCGTGCTGAAGGCGATCTCCGATGAGCCCGATACCGAGACGCCGGATCCGAGCTTCGCGGAGATCCAGTCGCTGGTCTTCGATGCGGAGTGCTCCGGCTGCCACGGCGGGAGCGGCGGCCTCGGCGGGCTCGGCGACTGCAACACCGCGTACGCGAGCCTCGTCGGCGTCGCGAGCACGGAGCACACCTCGATGAACCGCGTCGAGCCCGGCGATCCGGTCAACAGCTGGCTGATGCACAAGCTCGACGGAACGCAGGACTGGTGGATCGGCGAGTGCTCGGGCGGCTTCTGCGGCCAGCAGATGCCGCTCGGCGGACCGTTCCTGAGCCTCGCGACGAGGGACGCCATTCGCTCCTGGATCACGAACGGCGCGGTGAACGACTGTCCGTGACGATTCCCGTGGTCTCCTCGTGGCTCGCCTGGAGTACGCGCCAGGCGGCCACGGGGCTCCGGTGCGTCGCGGATCTGGTGGAGAGCCTCGCGGAGGGGCTCGACGGGACGCCGGCGCGCCCGCTGCACGAGGCCGAGGCGGAGGCCGCGCCGAACCTCTTCGAGGACGTTCCGCGGCCGGTCGAGAAGCCGCGTGTCCGGCGTGAGGACGATCCCCGCTTCGCCGAAGACGATTCACGACCGCTCTCGGGAACGCGAGAGCGCATCGCCTCGACCCTCGACCGCGCACGCGAGCGCTACGAAGCGACTCTCGCGGCCGGGTCCGATCCGACGACGAAAAGGAGGAACTCGTGAAGCTCCACACAGGTATGGGTCCGAATCCGCGCACCGTGCGCATGTTCATCGCCGAGAAGGGCATCGACGTCCCGCTCGTGCAGGTCGATCTGATGTCGGGCGAGAACCGCCGCGCGCCGTTCACGGAGAAGAATCCCGCAGGGCAGCTGCCCTGCCTCGAGCTCGACGACGGCAGCTACGTCTCGGAGATCACCGTGATCTGCGAGTACCTCGAGGAGAAGCATCCGAAGCCCGCTCTCATCGGTTCGACGCCGGAAGAGCGCGCCGAGACGCGCATGTGGACGCGCCGCATCGACCTCAACATCGTCGAGCCGATGGCGAACGGCTTCCGCTTCGCGGAGGGGCTGCCGCTCTTCAAGGATCGGATTCGGACGATTCCGCAGGCGGCGGACGATCTGAAGGCGACGGCGCGGGAGAAGCTCGTTTGGCTCGACGGTCTCTGTCGGGGCGGCGAGTTCATCTGCGGGAAGCGCTTCACGCTCGCGGACGTGTTCCTGTTCGCGTTCCTCGACTTCGGCGCGGCCGTCGGGCAGACGCTCGACCCGAGCTTGAAGTGGCTGCCGGGATGGTTCGCACGCGTCGCCGCGCGCCCGAGCGCGGCTGCGACCAAATGAGCTGCGGAGCGATCGTCTCTACAACCTGTAGCTGATCTCTGCTCCGAACGTCCGCGGCGGGGCGAAAGCGCGCGTCAACACGCCGAAGGTCGAGACGATCGGCGTCGCGTCGACGAAGTACTCGCTGTCGAGCAGGTTCTTCGCCCAGAGCGCGACCTGCGCGCGGTCGTCGAAGAAGTCGTACGAGAGGCGTGCGTTCAGCAGGTTGAACCCGGGCTGCGTGCCCTGCGGAACCTCGGGGCCGAGCCAGAGCACCTTGCTCTGGTAGCCCCACTCGAGCCTCGGCGTGAGCCAGCCCGCCATCGGTGCATCCGCATCGAGCCCGAGCGGGAACGAGTACTGGACGCCGATGAACGTCTGCCACTTCGGAACGAAGAGGAACGGCTCGCCGGAGCGGTCGATCGTCGAGCCGTCGAAGTCGCTGAGAGCGTCGGGCCAGGAATCGTAGACCCCGTCGACGAGGCCGACGTTCCCGGTCGCCAGCAAGCCGTCGATCGGGTTCGTGTTCAGCTCGATCTCGAAGCCCTTCGTCGTCGCCTCCGCTGCGTTCAGCGTCAGACGCTCGATGTTCGGCACGCCGTCGCCGTCCGGGTCGCCGATGTCGCGCACGCTCGTCTGCTGGATGTCGTCGTACTTGCCGAGATAGAAGGCGAGGTTCAGCGTCGCGAGGTCTTCCCACGCGATCGTCTTCACGCCGATCTCGAAGTTGTTCAGCGTCTCCGGCTCGAACGAGAAGGCGACGCCCTGACCGGCGCCCGAGCGGCTCGTGACGACGCCGTTGAAGCCGCCGCCCTTGAAGCCCTGCGAGTAGGTGAAGTAGGCCATCAGGTACTCGACGGGCGTGTTTGCGAACCAGTCCTCGGGCGCGATCAGCGCGATGCTCGCCATCGGCGTCCACGCGGGGAAGACCTCGTCCCCGCTCTCGTCCGCGAAGACGTCGCCGTCGCGCGGATCGGTCTGCACGAACGTCAGCCCCTTCTTGTCCTGCGTGTAGCGGAGGCCCGCCGTGAGGCTCGCCCAGTCCGTCACGTCCCAGGTCGCCTGACCGTAGAGCGCCCAGGTCCAGTTCGAGATGTCGGTCGCTCCGTTCGTGATCTGGTTCAGACCCGGCGTTCCGGGCTGCGGCGGCAGCACCCAGGTCGTGCGCGCGTCCGTCGCCGTCTCCCAGAACCCGAACGCGCCGGTCACGAACTCGATCTGCCCGTCGAGGCCGGTCGCGTTGAGCTGCACCTCCTCGCTGATCTGACGCTGGAAGCCGGGCGTCCCGTCGAGGACGTTGCCTCCACCCGTCCCCGAGATCTGCACGACGAGAGTCTGCGTGCTGTCGACGTCGAAGCGGACGCGTGGCACCTGCTCGCGCCAGGAGGTGAGCGACTTGACGAGCACGTCGTCGATCCAGCCCGCGTCGCCGACGTCCCACTGCGCCGTCATCCACGTCCCGTAGCTTTCGACGTCGGTGATCTGCGCGACGTTCGCGCTGATCTCGAAGGGGTCGGACTCGGCGCAGTCCTCGTAGAAGCCGTCGGGCAGGAGGCCGGCGAGCGGAACGTTTTCGCGCACGACGACGCAATGCTGGCCGCGTCCGGTGTTGTGGTCGCGCGACCACGTTCCGGTCAGGTCGATCGTCACGTCGTCGATGGGAAGGAGGCGGATCGCTCCGAGGAAGGCGAGCGAGTTCCGTCCCGAGAGGTACTCGTCGCGGAAGCGGTTGTAGACTTAGCCGGGCGTCTGTGTCGACGCGAAGGAGAAGCGCGTGAAGAGCTTCTCGTCGAACCAGCCCGCGCGCACGGGAACGCTCAGCGTCACGCGTGTGTCGACGCGGTCGAAGTTCCCGGGGCGGACGAGTGCGAAGGCCTCGAGCTCGTCGCGCGGCTTGACGGTCGTGATGTTGATCGCGCCGCCGACCGTATTCTTCCCGAAGAGCGTTCCCTGCGGCCCGCGCAGCACTTCGATCTGCTGCACGTCGACGACGTCGATCAGCGAGCCGAACGCGCGCGGCAGGAACACGCCGTCGACGTAGATCCCGACTCCGGGGTCGAAAGCGACACCGTCCGTCGACGTGCCCACGCCGCAGATGCGGACGTTCGTCTGCGCGCCGGTGTTGTCGGACTGGAAGATCAGGTTCGGCACGAGGAGCTGGATGTCGTCGATCCGCGTGACGCCGGACTCGCGCAGCTCGGCCTCGCCGAGAGCGGTGACGGCGATCGGCGTCTCCTCGAGGAGCTCCTCCCGCTTTCTCGCTTGCACGACGATCTTCTCGGCACGCGCGAGCTGGCGCTTGGAGACGCCCGGCACGTCGCCCCCGCCCTCGATCGTCTCGACCTGCGCCTCGCCGGCGTCGACCTCGTCCTCCTCGCCGCCGAGCGTGCCCGGCTCCTCGATCGACTCGACGTAGCCGGACGGCGCCTCGATCCGCTGCGGTACGTCCTGTGCATCCGCGGGCTCCGCCGCGAAGAGAGCGAGCAAGGATCCCAGTGCGCCGGCGAGCCGCGAGGCCGGCTCGAAGAGCCGCGTCGGTCCGGTGCGGATGCGATCGGATTGCAGGCGCGGCATCGTCTACCTCGTCAGGTCGCTAGCTTGGCTATAGCTAGCCTGCATTTCTCACCAGATCCCTACTGCGGCGGCCGATAGCACCGAATCTTCGCGAGCTTCTCCCTCCGGGCTCCTCGACGTACTGTTCAAGTACGCCTGCGTCGCC
>Ga0194128_10007327_pt1 | contig 14462 bp, 15 predicted proteins | sample TA2KigCa65mmetaG_FD_148650 | JGI IMG/M metagenome (GOLD analysis project Ga0194128, IMG submission 148650) | Freshwater microbial communities from Lake Tanganyika, Tanzania - TA2015037 Kigoma Deep Cast 65m | ecosystem: Environmental > Aquatic > Freshwater > Lake | place: Tanzania: Lake...
ACTCGACTTGTGGAGCTGAGGGGAATTGAACCCCTGACCTGTACATTGCGAACGTACCGCTCTGCCAACTGAGCTACAGCCCCGAAAACCTCTCAACCGACCGCTTGACCGGCGACCGATGACTCAGACGCGGTTGCGAAACTGTCGGTTGTAGCGGGTCCTTTCTCGCTGAATGCGAAGTTGCACCAACCAATAGCAGTATCCCAACAAACCAATCAGACTGAGCGTGAACGCATAGACCAGAACGATCGAACCGGTTGTGAACGCCAAGAACAACGAAATCACGGTTGCCGTCGCCAAACCAACCACGGTGTGCTGGCGTCGCTGACGCACGAGTTCGCGCGCATAAAAGCTGCCCGACAGTCGCTGGTGAGAGCGAGTGCCTTCAGGGCGCAAGATCTGGCCGGTCAGATGTGAAAGATGATGCGCTTGACGCGGGCGCATTTGACTGGGCGCCAGTTCACGCGACATACCGCGCAACTGGGCCTGCGGGTGGCGCAGGTTCGTGCTCTGCAACGACGAAAGGGTGCGACGGAAATTGCTCACCGACGTGGTCGGTGAACTGTTCAAACGGGAGCGCACCAGGGGCGGCAAAAGAACCGCCAGCCATACGGCGCCAACGACCAAAAGAATCAACCTGCTCATGGGACCTCCCAAGTCTATTCGAGGTTCACCAGATCGCTACCCGTACCACTGAGAGCCTTGAAACTAAAGGGATGAGGTCTGCCGCCCGAAAAATTTGCCGCAGTCACGCCTCGCGTCGATAGGTGCCCTGGCGACCGCCTGATTTCTCCCACAGCGTGAGATCGCCAATCACCATCGCCCGATCGGCGCTCTTGCACATGTCGTAAACGGTCAACGCGGCGACCGAGCACGCGTGCAAGGCCTCCATTTCGACGCCCGTTCGGTCGACGGTGTCGACTTGTGCCTCGACGGCGATGAAGTCGTCGCCAATTTCAAAATTGATGTGAACCGAACCGACCAACAACGGATGACACAACGGAATCATCTCGGCGGTGCGCTTCGACGCCTGAATACCAGCGACGCGGGCGACCGCGAGCACGTCGCCCTTTTTCACCTCGCGATTGACGATTGCCGCCGTCGTGTCGGGCTTCATAAAAACCTTGCACCGCGCAACCGCACGACGATGGGTCGGTTCTTTCGGCGTGACATCGACCATGCGCGCCCGCCCCGAGGGATCGAGATGCGAAAAATTCAAGTCAGACACGCTCAGCCACCGATCTGACTCATGGACCTTTTCGGCCGAACGAAAGTTACATTGCCGATGGCGTGGCCCGCCCACTTCGTGCCGACCGCGCGCTCGATTTCGGCCGCGATCGCGTCGTCGCTGGCTCCGCCCCTTAACTTGGCGCGAAGATCGAACTCGGTGGTCGAAAACAAACAGGTTCTGAATTGCCCTTCGGCCGTCAATCGCACCCGATCGCAGTCGCCACAGAACGGCTTCGTCACCGACGGAATCACGCCAACCGTGCCACCGCCATCGAGGTATCGCCAACGATCAGCCGGGGCGGCACCGCGCGCGGCGACCTGCTCGAGCGGAAAAACCTGGTTGATTTGCGCCACGATTTCGTCTTGACCGACGACGCTGTTGGCCCGCCATTCGCCTTGGGCATCGAGCGGCATGAACTCGATGAACCGAATTTCAACCTGCTTTTCGCGCCCGAATCGGGCCAACGCCAAAATCTCATCGTCGTTGACGCCGCGTTGAATCACGGCATTGATTTTCACCGGCGAAAAACCGGCGTGAATTGCCGCGTCGATGCCGTCGAGAACGTTCGTCAGGTGATCGCGCCGTGTGATTCTGAAGAACTTTTCGCTTTGCAAAGTGTCGAGGCTGATGTTGATGCGCTCGAGACCCGCAGTTTTCAACTCGTTGGCGAGCAGGCGCAGCGTCGCCCCGTTCGTCGTCAGCGCCAAGTCGATCTTTTTGCCCGCACGCGGCGAGTCGGCGCCACTGCGCACCTTGAGTTGCGACAGTTTTCCCACGAGCACGGGCAGGTGCGCCCGAACCGTGGGCTCACCACCAGTCAAACGAATGCTGTCGACATCAAACCGCCCGACGCAAATCGAGGCCAGTCGACTGATTTCTTCGAAGGTCAAAATCTCTTTGCGGTCGAGCCAAGCCATGCCCTCCTCGGGCATGCAGTATGCGCAGCGAAAATTGCAGCGATCGGTTATCGAAATGCGCAGGTCGCGCACGGTTCGCCCGAACGGGTCAATCAACTGCACAACCGAACCTCCACGAGCCGAGCCTATTACCCAAGCAACATCACCTCTACTTCGGCGCCCGCCGCCAAACCTTGCCCGTCGGGCACGAACGCCAGGCCGTTGGCTTGCGCGGTGGCGGCGAGTTGATGGCTTCCTTGTGGCCCCGTGTCGCGCACATGCAGCCGACCGTCCTCACCGAATCTGCCGAACACGCGCATGAAGTGGACTTTGCCGTCCTGCTTGCGTTTCATCGGCGCATCGACAATCGCACGCACGGTCGGGCGCCGCAAATCGACCGTGTGACCCATCATCTTGCGCAGCGCGGGTCGAGCCAACAATTCGAAACTGATCATCGACGAAACGGGGTTGCCGGGTAATCCAAAAATTGGCACCACCCGTGAGTCGCTGGTCTTCAGTTTGCCGAACGCGAATGGTTTCGCCGGTTTGATCGCCATCTGCATCCAATGCATTTCGGCGATGCGCGACAAGACGATCTTGACGATATCGAAATCGCCCTGCCCGACTCCCCCGCTCGTGACGATCGCGTCACAACGAGTCGCGACCTCGCGAAGAGCAGCCTCGAGTCTTTCTTCGTCGTCATCGACGATGCCCAGATTGATGATTTCGCACCCGGTATCTTCGATCATCGAAGCCAACATCGTCAAGTTGCTCTCGCGAATCTGGCCCGGTCGCAACGTCGAACCGTCGATCACCAGTTCGTCTCCGGTCGACAACATCGCCACCCGCAACCTCGGATAAGACGAAACTTTGCGCGCATTGATGCCCGCGAGCACACCGATGCCCGCGCTGTTGATCACCTCGCCCGCCTTGAACACGACATCACCCGCGCGAACATCTTCTCCAACTTCGCGCACCGCATCGCCGACTTTGGCCGGCTTATTGCAGCGCACGCGGGTCGCGCTCAGCACAGTGGCGTCTTCGATCATCACCACGGCATCGGCGCCGCGCGGCATCGACGCACCGGTCATGATTCGTGCCGACTGCCCCGCACCAATCTGGTACGCCGCGACATGACCGGCACCGATCACGCCGAGAACTTCGAGTTCGACCCCGGGCTTGTCGACATCTTGGGCACGCACGGCGAAACCATCCACCGCCGTGTTTGCAAACGGGGGCACGGACTCTTTGGCGACCACGTCTTGGGCCACCACCCGGCCCGACATTTGACGGCAGTCAACTTCGATCGGGGCGAGGCTCGAGCACCCGCCGATCACGATTTCCGAGGCTTCGGATAAAGAAATCACATCGCTGACGGTATCGCCCCGAAAATACCCGCAGATACTGTGGCTAGCGCAAACATGACCAGTTATCGGTCTCTTTCCTCGTCGGGCCACAAGGCATCGTGGAAATCGCTTGTCATGCCCGACGCCGAGTACGACAGTTCGGTCACCCTGCGATGGGAGAACGAAGGTTGGACGGCCGAAGGCTCGCTTGGTGACGACGACGCGCAATTCGTCTTGCGCCTTTCGGCGGGTTGGGTGGTGCAGCAATGTCTGTTGTTTCGCGATCTCGAACAGCCTGATTTGTGGCTCGGCACCGACAGCCACGGTCGGTGGGGCGAGGTCAACGGCGCACATCGCACAGAACTCGACGGTTGCACCGATATCGATTTCGTCAACACGCCGTTCACGAATTGCATTCCGATTCGTCGACTGCCTCTTTTGGTCGGGCACAGCGCGACGCTGAGCGTGGCCGTCGTCGACGTCGGAACTTTGGGCATCACCAAACAGACGCAGCAATACACGAAAATTGCGCCGGACACCTGGCGCTATTTCAGCAGTGCATCAAACTGCGAGGTCGAGGCGGTCGTCGATGAATTCGGTTTCGTGGTCGACGAACCGAATCGGTTTCGTCGCGTCGTCTAGTTCGAGCGTCGTCTAGTTCGAGCGTCGTCTAGTTCGAGTGCGTCTAGTTCGAGCGTCAGTCGGCGACGGCCGCGTAAACGAGCGAGCGCAGATATTGTCGGATCGGATAAGTGGTGGACGGAATCAACTGCGTGAAAAACATTGCGCTGATTTCATTCACGGGGTCAACCCAAAAAACCGTGCTCGCCATGCCACCCCAACCGAAGGTTCCGTTCGGGCAGGCCGACCGCGTCTTCGCCTGATCCACTACCACGGAAAAACCAAGACCAAAACCAATGCCGTCGTAGAAAATCTCTTCACCGAGCGGTCGACCAAAAGTCGAGATGTCGGCATTGTTCGGCAGGTGGTTGGTCACCATCGTGTCGAATGTGCGCGACGAGACCAGGCGAACATCCCCCGATCGACCGCGACCTTCGAGCATGCGGATGAACTTGAAATAGTCGGCAGCCGTCGAAATCAAACCCCCGCCACCCGACAGGAAAATCGGTTTGTCCAGCGAACTGTTGCCGAAGTTGCCCAACTTCAGCTTCGAATCCTTGGCTTCGTCGTAGCGATAGAGCGAGGCCATTCGCCCATGCTTTTCTGTCGGCGCGTAAAACCCCGTGTCATACATCGCCAGCGGTTCAAAAATCTCCCTTTGAAAAAACTCGTCGAGCGGCATCTTGGCGACGACCTCGACGATTCGCCCGACGATGTCGGTGGCGACGCTGTAGTTCCAACTCGAGCCGGGCTGAAACAACAGTGGCAACGCCGCATATTTGTCGCAGATGACCTCGAGCGAATCTTTGTAAGCGACTCCCGCCTCGAAGCCCGCGCGACGATACATGTCGTCGACAACATCGGCATACATGAAGCCGTAGGTCATTCCCGCGGTGTGGGTCAACAGATGCCAGACCCTGATCGGCTCGGTGAGCGCGTTGGTCAGGGGCTTCAACACCGTGCCCGTGTTCCAAACCCGGGTGTCGCCGAAAGACTCGATGAATTTGCTCACGGGATCGGTGAGTTGCAGCAGACCCCGCTCGACGAGAATCATCAAAGCCAGCGAAGTTATCGGTTTGGTCATCGAATAGATGCGGTACATCGTGTCGTCGGTGATCGGCGTGCCGGCCTGCGAATCTTTGTGGCCGTACATTCCGAAGTGGGCGACTTTGCCGTGCCGCGCCACGACCACCGTGTAGCCGGCCAACCTACCGCTGTCGACATAGCGATTGAAGTGTTCGTCGATTTTTTTCAGGCGTGTCGCGTCTAGACCGACTTCTTTTGCATCGATCGTGGCGCCAAACTTTTCGGTCATCAGCCCCAAGTTTAAACTATTTGCTGAACTTTTCCCTTAGCCAGGCGCTCAACGGTGCTCCGATATCTTTGCGTTGCAGAGCGATTTCGATTACCGCCCGCAACAAGCCCATCGGCGTGCCCGTGTCGTAGCGAGCGACTTCGCTGACGATGCCGATCAACGACCGTTCACCGGCCAACATCGCCAGGGCGTCGGTGAGTTGAATTTCGGAACTTGCGCTCGGCTTGACCTGGTCGAGTTTGTCGAACACGATCGGTGCAAAAACATAGCGACCGATTATCACGATGTCGCTGACCACGTCGGCGGGTTTCGGTTTCTCGACGACCTGCAATACCTCGACCGCCGATTCTGCCCCGCCCGAGTAATCTGCGACCTTGACGTTGCCGTAACTCGAAACTTCTGCGGTTGCTACCCGTTTCAGACCGATGCTGCTCTTGCCCGTGGTTTCGAATTGGGCGACAAGTTGTTTGGTCAACGATGCGTCGCCCATTATTTCGTCGGGCAACATCACGATGAACGGCTCATCGCCGACAACCTGGCGAACACAGCTCACCGCATGACCCAAACCCAACGGCGCGTCTTGATACACCACGCTGACCGCCACCTTGTCGGTGCCGGCCACCGCGACATAACTTTCGATCGAGGGCTTGGTTCGGCTCGTGACGACGATCACCCGGTCGCAACCAGCTTCAATCGCCTCATCGATAACGAATTGCAGTGCCGGTGTGTCGTATATCGGCAGCAATTCTTTCGGGGTTGCGCGGGTGGCCGGCAAGAATCGGGTCCCCATCCCCGCGGCCGGAATCACAGCAGTTCGCACAGCCACACCAGCATCCTAGAATCAAAAGACCTATGCCGACCTATGTCTACAAGTTCATCGACTCGGGCGAGACGATCGAGATCTATCAGGCGTTCAGCGAAGAGGCGTTGAACGAGGCGCCTCATCCATCAGACGGCAAGATGCGCAAGGTGAAAAAGGTGTTCACGCCCGTCGGCATTACTTTCAAGGGCGGGGGCTTCTACAAAACCGATTCAGGCTCGCAGGCAACGACCTCGCCGAAATCTGAGACGAGCAGTACTTCGACCACGGATGCGAGCGACACTTCGACGACGAGCGCGTCGACCGAGAAATCATCGAGTTCGACATCAACAACCACCCCCGCATCCACAACGAATACAAGCACGCCGACGACTCCAGCCAAGAGCGAGTAAACCGCACACATGGCCTAGCCATGAAGAAGAACCTCCTCGAAATTTGGTACGACCTCTGTCGCGATTCGGCCCGACAAAAAATCGTCGTCATCGCCCTTTCAATCATCTGCGCTCTCTTCTATCTCGTCTCGGCCGTCGCAGTGCGGCCCGAGGCCAAACCATCGACCGAACTCGGCGCATCGGCCAGCGCAATTCCGGCCGGGTTCCGGGCGGTTGCGCTGCAAAGCGCCGGACCACTGCCCGAAATTCGAACGGGCGATCACGTCGATTTGATCATCGACTCGGCCATCGCCCTCGAGCGCGTTTTGGTTTATGACGTCATCGACCAGCCGAATCGTCAGACTACGGTCGTCTTGGCCGTGCCAATGAAGAACACGGCGATGATCGCCAATGCCGCCGCCCTTGGCGCGGTCAGCCTGGTCTTAGTTGGCTGACCACGATCAGCAATATCGCCGACCCGAGCAGAACTCGATAGACGACATACGGCGAAAAAGACTTGGTGCGCACAAGGCGAACCATCGACCACATCGCAAACCAGCCGGCGATGCCGCTGCTCGCGATGCCCGCGATCATCGGCACCAACAGACCGTCGGGCATGCCGTCGCGCCAAAGGTGAGCAAGTTTGAATGCGACTGCGCCACCGATGATTGGCACGCTCATCAAGAATGAGAGTCGTGCGGCGGCATCCCGAGAAAAACCACCCAGACGCGCCGCTGTGATCGTTATTCCCGAGCGCGAAGTGCCCGGGTTGAGCGCAAGAATCTGTGCCGAGCCGATGAGCAGCGCGTCGCGCAAGTTCAAGCCCTCGACATCGCGCTGACTCGACCCCCCGCTCGCCCGACGATCGGCCCAGACCAAAAGCAGACCAAAACCGATCAAACTGACGGCAATCAAAACAGGGGTGCCGAGTCGATCGGTGATCGAATCTTCGAACACCGCGCCGACCACACCGGCCGGCAGCGCCGAGGCGACCAAAAACCAGGCGCGCCTACCCGCGGCATCAGCGGCCGTCACGGCTCGATCATCTTTTCGACGCACCACAACCCGCAGCCCCTGGCGCGCATAATCGCCCAGTTCGGCGCGCAGATAAACGAGTGCCGCCACGAGCGTGCCAAGGTGCAGGGCCGTGTCGAAGGCCTTGGCCGTTGTTTGCGAGTCGAAGTCGTTCCAGTTCAGCAACCACGGCACGATTTCCAAATGTCCGCTCGATGAGATCGGCAAGAATTCGGTCAAACCTTGCACGATGCCAAGCACGATCGCGTGCCAGATCGACATCGTCTTTACGAACCGCTCATCATTACGTCATCGATCACCAAAGTTAGACCCACCGCGCGCATCGGCAACCAGTCGATGTCGTTGCCGAGGTTCACGATATTCAACAACATTTTCTGCAGTGTCGAGGCGATGGTGAACTCGCGAATCGGCGCAGCCAATGCGCCGTTCTTGATCACGATGCCCGACGCGCCGGTTGAGAAATCGCCAGAGATCGTGTTCACGCCGCTGTGCATTCCGGCGACATCCTGAATCAACACGCCGTCGTCGATCGAGGCGATCAATTCGGCCTGCGATTTGCCGCCGGGTTGAACTTGCATCGCCAAACAACCGACCCCCGGACCGCCGGCAAAACCGCCTCTTATCGCGTTGCCCGTGCTCTTGGTGCTCATGCGTCGCGCGCTGTAACTCGAGTGCACGAATTTTTTTAGCACGCCGTTTTCGATCAGTACGTTGCGCCGCGCAGCCAGACCTTCACCGTCGATATCTGTGGCCGTGTAGGCCAACTCGTTAGTCGGGTCGTCGACGAGCGTGAACTTCGCACTTGCCACCTGCTCGTTCAAGCGGTCGGCGAACAGGCTTCGGCCCTTGGCCAAGTTTTCACCGTTCAATGCGCTCGACAAGATACCGACGAACTGCGACGTCACATACGGATCCAAAACAATCGTCACCCTTTTGCTGGCGGGTTTCGTCGCGCCGATCAAGCGGGTTGCGCGGTCGGCCGCCTCGCGGGCGGCCTTGTTCAAGTCGAATTCTTTCGGCGAGTCACCGACCGAGAACCCGAAACCTGTGAGCGCCTCGTCGCCGTCGTCGGCAAGAGTCGCCACCGAGACGTAACACGAATTGCCCCGCCCACTTTCGCGAATGCCCGTCGTGGTTGAAACGGCCGTCTCACCCCAGCCATCTTCGTAGTTCGACTGCTCGGCGCGAACACGCGGGTCGGCGGCCAAGGTGAGTTTCTCCAACTCTTTGGTGATCTGAATCTTTTTGTCGGTCGGATAATTCGCCAACTCTTCATCCCACAACTTTTGTGGCACCTGCTCTACGCCGTCGGGCTCGGCCAGACCCGCCCACTCGTCGACCGTGCCGAACTGAACGTTGTCGCGCGCCTCGGCCACCACTTCGTCGATCGCCGACGGCTCGAGCGTGCCCGCATATGCGAAACCGGTGCGGCCGTCTTTGATGATCCGAATGCCGACGCCCTCGCTTTGCGCCGAAACAAAATGCTCGAGTTGACCCTCGTAAACACGCACCGATGTTTCGCCGCCTCGGGCGACATAGGCCTCAATTTGTTCGCCGATTTTCGCCTGCTCGATCACCAGGTCGGCGAGTTTTTGCAGATCAGGGACCTCGACGCTCATGCGGCGGTGCCACCGATTGTCATCGACCTCACTCGCAGCGTCGGTTGACCATCACCGACGGGCACGCCTTGCCCGTCTTTGCCGCAAGTACCCGGGTTGCCCATCGCAAAATCGTTGCCGAGCAGGTCGATGTCTTTCAAAACTTCCGGACCATTGCCGATCAAGTTTCCTTCGCGCAACGGCTCGGTGATCTCGCCGTTCTCGATCAGGTACGCCTCTGTCATGCCGAAAACGAAATCACCGCTCGCGGTGTCGACCTGACCGCCACCAAGTTTGGCGATGTACACGCCTTGCTTGGTGTCGCGCACGATGTCATCGGGATCTGCTTTGCCGTTGATCACGAAAGTGTTGGTCATTCGCACCATCGGCAGATGTTGGTAACTCTGACGACGGCCGTTGCCGCTTTGCGCGCGACCCTCTTTGCGCGCGCGCAGGTAGTCCCACATGTAATCGGTGAGGACGCCGTCTTGAATCAGCGTGTTGCGTTGCGAGGGATGCCCCTCGTCATCGATGCCGATCGCCCCCCACTCGGCGGTCATCGTGCCGTCATCGACGAGGGTCACGAGCGGTGATGCCACCAGTTCGCCCATCTTGCCGCGATAGACGCTGGCGCTCTTGCCGACCAGGTCGGCCTCGAGACCATGACCGCAGGCTTCGTGAAACAACACGCCGCCGCTGCCGCGCTTGATCACCACCGGCATCGAACCCGAAGGCGCGGGGCGTGCAGAGAGTTTCGTCACGGCTTGTTTGGCGGCGCGAATCGCCAATTCTTCGACGTCATTCTCGTCGAACATCTCGAAGCCGATCGTGTGGCCCAACGAGTCGTAACCGGTTTGCATTCCACCGTCGCCGGTCGCCACGACGCTGACCCGCAACAGCGTGCGCACCTGTTCATCGGCGCTCAATACGCCGTTGCTGTTGGCCACCAGAATACGCCGACACGAGTCGCCGTAGCCCGCCGAAACCTGCACGATCGCCGGGTTGACGCCGCGCGCCGCCGCATCGACCCGTCTGAGCAGTTCAACCTTGCGCGACTTCTCGACGCCATCGGGAGAAATCTTGACTTCGTTCACGGGGTGACGCACCAGCGACCCCAGTTGAACCTTGTTTACGCCGCCGCCGCCTTGTTTGGCCGCGAGCGCAGCCGCTCGGGCGGCGGCAATCAGACCCTTTTCTGAGAGATCTGACGTGTGGGCAAAACCCGTCGTCTCGCCGGAGACCACCCGAATGCCCGCGCCGCGATCGCGACCCGAGGTGACCTGCTCGACCTTGCCGTCGTCAAGGCCGGCCGAAGTCGAGCGCTTGTCCTCAATATAGACCTCCGAGAACTCGGCGCCGGTGCCGCGACCGGCCATCAGAACTCTCGCTAAAACATCGGGGCTGACCAACGGTTCGCTGACCTGGATCTTTGGCATCTCCCCAGCCTAGGCGTGGTCGATCGGTTGCAACTTGCGTGGTCGTAATCTTGAATCGTGGAAACCGACACAGACACGCCGAGGAAAACTGGGCGACGCCCCGCCCTGCCCGTCGACTTTGAACATCGAATGGTGTGGTGGAAAGAAGTCTTGATCTTCACGATTTTTTACTCGGTCTACACGCTGATTCGCAACCAGTTTGGTTCGACGCTCGTCGAAGGTGTCTCGGTGCCGAACCATTCGTTTACAAATGCGGTTCGCATCATCGAATTCGAAAGATGGATCGGTCTTTATCACGAGGAAACTTTGCAGGACTGGTTCTTGCCGCATGTCTGGTTCATCAAGACGATGAACGTCTACTACGGCACGGCGCATTTTTTCGTCACGCTCGGCGTCTTTATCACTCTCTATAAATTTCGACCCGGCGTCTTCGGTCAATGGCGAAACACCCTCGCGGTAATGACCGCCCTGGCGATCATCGGCTTTTCCTTGTTTCCGTTGATGCCACCGCGACTGCTCGACGCGCCGTGCCCCGATGCCGGTTACGGCGCGAGTTGCATCGAAAGCGAACTTCGCAATCGAAATGGTGCCGAAAACTTCGGCTTCGTCGACACGATCGATGAGTTCGGCGGGCCGTGGGCGTTCGATAGTGGTGCGGGCAGCAAACTGACCAACCAATATGCGGCGATGCCCTCGCTGCACATTGGTTGGGCGGCATGGTGCGCATTCGGGCTCTGGCCGATCGCACGAAAGTTATGGATGCGACTCGCGCTGCTGATCTATCCCGCGGTGACGCTGCTGTGCATCATCGTCACGGGCAACCATTTCTGGATGGACGGCGCCGGCGGAATGCTGGCTTTCGCTGTGGCATATTTCATCGGCACCGAACTGCACTACTTCAATCACCGCCGTCTGGCGGCCGAACTCGTTGGGGCCCAAACAACCACTCGGGACTAGCGTTGTAGGCGTTATGGCGCTCTCTGACATTCGCCAGCCCAGCGATCTCGCGAATCTCAACTTCGAACAACTCGCCGATTTGGCGGCCGAGATTCGCGAGTTCATCATCGACGCGGTGGCCAAAAACAGCGGGCATCTCGGCTCGAATCTCGGCGCCGTCGAACTTACGCTGGCTCTTCACCGAATCTTTGAGTCTCCGCGAGATGCGATTCTGTGGGATACGGGTCACCAGGCTTACGTGCACAAAATCGTCACGGGTCGACGCGGGGGTTTCAACAATCTGCGCCAAGCGGGCGGCCTTTCGGGCTACCCGAGTCGCGAAGAAAGCGTGCACGACTTCATCGAAAACAGCCACGCCTCAACGGTGCTGAGCTATGCCTATGGTCTCGCGGTCGCCCGAGACCAGAGCGCCAAACCCGACCATCGCCACATCGTCGCGGTCATTGGCGACGGTTCGCTCACGGGCGGCATGGCTTACGAGGCGCTCAACAACCTCGGCCATTCGAATCGTCGCGTGATCGTCGTGCTCAACGACAACGGTCGCTCGTATGCGCCGACGATTTCCAACGTCACGAGTCCGCAGAACACGAGCACCGCACCGGACGCCCTCGATGAAACCGGTGAAATGGCGCGACCACAAGATCGCCTGACGCAAATTCTGTCGCGCGCACTCACCGACATCAGACTCAACCCCGTATACGTTCGGCGCCAACGCAAACTCGAGAAGTTTCTCTACGACTTGCCGATAGTCGGGCCACAGGCCGAACGCGGGATCGAGGCGTTCAAAGCGGGTGTCCGCGAATATCTGCAACCCACCGCGTTCTTCGAGGCCCTCGGGGTTCGTTACATCGGGCCGATCGACGGTCACGATCAACGGGCTCTCGAGCATGCCCTCAAGTCGGCGGCCACACGCGTCGAAGAAGGGCCGCTCGTGATTCATGTGATCACACAAAAGGGTCGGGGTTATCCGCCCGCCGAAGACGACGACGAGAAAAATCTTCACGATGCCCCGGTATTCGATCCGGTCACTGGTCCTCCAAAATCGGTGCCGACCGGTTACACCCAGGCGTTCGCCGACTCGATCATCAAGATCGCCGAACAAGATTCGCGCATCGTGGCGATCACCGCGGCGATGCCCGGACCCACCGGCTTGTTGCCGTTTCAATCCCGATTTCCCGAGCGCTTCATCGACGTCGGCATCGCCGAACAACATGCCGTCACCGCCGCGGCTGGCATGGCGATGGGAGGCTTGCGACCGGTCGTCGCGCTCTACTCGACATTTTTGAATCGCGCGTGGGATCAACTTGTCTACGACGTCGCTCTCCATCGATTGCCCGTCGTGTTCTGCCTCGACAGAGCCGGGGTCACGGGTGACGACGGACCCAGCCACAACGGCGTCTACGACATGGCGTTGTTGTCGAAAGTGCCCGGAATGCGATTGCTTGCGCCGTCGAGCGCGCAAGAACTGGCGCAAATGCTCGAAGACGCGATTGGGTTGGCCGATTCGGGCCCCGTGGCAATTCGCTACCCGAAAGGTTTGGCCCGCTCGGTGGGTGAACACGAAATTGGTTGTGGGCTGCAGGCCCGCAAACTTCAGGCTTCATCGGTGCCGAATGTCTGTGTTTTGGCGATCGGGAAAATGGTTGCAATAGCCGAGAGCGCGGTGCGCACGCTGGCGGGTCGCGGAACTGAAATCACGCTTTATGACGTCCGAAGTTGCGTGCCCGCCGACGAGAAGATGATCGCCGACGCGGCCCGCCACTGCGTCGTGGTGACGATCGAAGACGGAATTCGTGACGGCGGCATCGGCATGATGTTCGCCGACCTGATCACGAGCGCGCCAGGGTCTGTGCAACCGAAAATTCGCGTCTTGGGTTTGCCCTCAAGGTTCATTTCGCACGCCAAACCGGCGGCGATTCTCAAAGAAAATGCGCTCGACGCCGATTCGCTGGTTGAATTGCTCGCCGACCTGGCCACGGTCAAGCCGAAGTAGAAAAAACAACAGCGCCGATCACGAACCCCGTAACGCTGACAAACATGTCGCAATCTCCGCCCGACAAGTCGACTCTCGACGAAAATCTCGCGTTGGCCTTGCGCGTGGCCGACGTCGCCGACTCGGTGAGTCTTGCCGGTTTCAACTCGCGGGGTTTTTCGGTGATGCGCAAAGCCGACAAAAGTGAAGTCACCGAAATTGATCGGGCTACTGAAACTGCGATCACGAATCTGATTCGCGCCGAGCGACCGGAGCACAGCGTCTACGGCGAAGAACACGGCGTCGTCGGCCCGAAAGATGCCGAGTTTCAATGGGTCATTGACCCGATTGATGGCACGAGCAATTTCGTCCGTGGCATGCCGGTGTGGGCTTCGCTGATCGGCCTCGTTTATCGAGAGATGCCCGTGCTCGGTGTCGTCTCGGCACCGGCTATGCAGATGCGATGGTGGGCGCATGTTCATGGCGATGCGTATTACAACAACACGCCGATTCGGGTCAGCGAGATCGACTCATTGCGTCACGCCAGTCTGAGCATCATCGCCAACAAAGCGTGGGCTGACCTCGGCGCCGCCGAAAGCCTGGCCAAATTGCAGCATGATGTTTCCCGAGTGCGCGGATTCGGGGATTTTTGGCAACACATGTTGGTCGCCCAAGGGGTTATTGATGTCGCCATCGATGCGATCGGCTTGGCGCCCTACGACATCGCCGCACTCGTGCCGATCGTGCAGCGTGCGGGTGGTCTGTGCACAGATCGCCTCGGCTCACAAAACTGGCGGGCCAATTCGCTCATCACATCCAACTCGAGACTTCACCCCGCCACCCTCGCCTATCTTCCGAAATAGA
>Ga0194128_10007329_pt1 | contig 14460 bp, 10 predicted proteins | sample TA2KigCa65mmetaG_FD_148650 | JGI IMG/M metagenome (GOLD analysis project Ga0194128, IMG submission 148650) | Freshwater microbial communities from Lake Tanganyika, Tanzania - TA2015037 Kigoma Deep Cast 65m | ecosystem: Environmental > Aquatic > Freshwater > Lake | place: Tanzania: Lake...
GTTCGAGGACCGCATCCAGAACGTGATCCGCGAGATCAAGGAGCGGCCGAACCTCATCCTGTTCGTGGACGAGGCGCACACGATGGTCGGCGCCGGCTCCGCGCTCGGCGCGCCGTCGGACGCGGCCAACGTCTTCAAGTCGGTGCTCGCCCGCGGCGAGGTGCGCATGATCGGCGCCACCACGCTGAGCGAGTACAAGGAATACATCCAGGAGGACGAGGCGCTCGCCCGCCGGTTCCGCACCGTGCAGGTGGCGGAGCCGACGATCGAGGAGACGCGCCGCATCCTCTACAGCCTGCGCCCGCGCCTCGAGCGCAACTACTCCGTCCGTCTCCTCGACGACGCGATCGAGACGGCGCTGGAGATGTCGCCGCGCTACCAGCGGCAGCTGCGCCTCCCGGACAAGGTCATCGGCTGGCTCGACACCGCCGCCGTGCGCGCCGAGATCGACCGCCGCTGGGAGGTGGCGAGCACGGACGTCATCGACGTCATCTCGCACGCCGCGTCGATTCCCTCCGACATGGTGTTCCGCGACGTCGGCGACCGCTTCAAGGACATCGAGAAGCGGCTCGCGCGCCGCGTCATCGGCCAGAAGAAGGCCGTCGAGGCGCTCGCGCACCGGCTCGTGCTGAACAAGGGCCCGCTCAAGGACGGCTTCGATCGTCCCGACGGCGTGCTGCTCTTCCTCGGCCCGACGGGCGTCGGCAAGACGGAGCTCGCCAAGGCCGTCGCCGAGTTCCTGTTCGGCGACGAGAAGAAGATGATCCGCATCGACATGTCCGAGTACCAGGACGGCGGCGTGTCGGTGGACAAGCTCATTGGCATGCCGCGCGGCATCGTCGGCAGCGAGCGCGGCGGGCTGCTCACCAATCAGCTCAAGGACAACCCGTGCTCGGTGGTGCTGCTCGACGAGATCGAGAAGGCGAGCCCGAGCCTGCTGAACCTGTTCCTGCAGGCGTTCGACGAGGGCTGGCTGACCGACGGCCGCGGCAAACGGTGTTACCTCTCCGACGCCATCGTCATCATGACGTCGAATGCGGGGTCGGAGCACTTCCGCAAGCTGACGAGCCCGTTCGGCTTCCGCGCCGGCGAGGTGCCGGTGGAGCAGGTGCAGTCGGAGATCAACCGCGAGCTCGAGCGCCGCTTCCCGCCGGAGTTCCGCAACCGCATCGACGCGGTGGTGCTCTTCCAGCCGCTGACGAAGGACGAGGTGCGGCAGATCGCCATCAAGTACGTCGACGAGGTGGCGGCGACGCTGCGGCGCTGGAACAAGTCGCTGACGATCGAGCCCGAGGCGATCGAGCAGCTGGTGGCCGACGGCCACAGCCTGGCGTATGGCGCGCGCTTCCTGAAGCGGGTCATCGACGACCGCATCAAGCTGCCGCTCAGCCAGCAGTGGAAGGACGCCAACAGCTTCCGCGCCACCGTGCGCGACGGCCAGATCGTCATCGAGACCGTGGGTCCGCGCCTGATCGCGAGCGCCGACCCCGACGCCATCGCCGTCTAGGTGGTAGGTGGTAGGGGTAGGTAGTGGGTGGTAGGTGGTAGGTGGTAGGTGGTAGGTGGTAGGCAGTAGGCAGTAGGTGGTTGTAGGGGCCGACTTCAGGTCGGCCCTTTCTCTTTTCGTTTCCAATCCAGCATCTGCTGCACGGCCTCGCGCGTGACAGACGTCGCGTCCTCCGCGTCGTCTTCATTGCGGCCACTGACACCGTACTTCTTCCTGAGGAGCGTCAACACGTCCTGCACCTCCTTGCGATACGACGCGGGCGCGTACTTCGAGGCGTACAGCTGCTGGTAGCCCTCGACCATGTGCGGGAACTCCTGCGCCAGCCAGCGCATGAAGTGGTCGCGGGTGCCGCCCTCCAGGAACATCACGTTGCAGCCGATGAAGCGCGCGCCGTGGTCCGCGATGGTCTTCACGGTGCGCTCGAGCATCGCCGGCTTCGAGGTGATCCCGGGCACGATCGGGTTCATCAGCACGCCCGCGCGGATGCCGGCGTCCACGAGCTCGCGCACGGCGCGCAGCCGCTGCACGGGCGGCGCGGTGCCGGGCTCGAGCGCCTGCCACGCGTCCTCATCCACCGTCGGGACGCTGATGTAGACGCTGCAGCCCGGTCCCCTCGTCAGATCGGCCAGCACGTCCTTGTCGCGGACGATCATCGGCCCCTTGGTGATGAGGCCGACGGAGTTCCGGAATTCCAGAAACGCCTCGAGCGAGCCGCGGGTCAGCTTGTAGTGCCCCTCGATCGGCTGGTAGCAGTCAGTGGCGGCGCCGATGACGACCTGGTCGCCCTTCCATGAGGGCCGATCCAGCTCGCGCCGGAGCACGTCGACCAGGTTCGTCTTCACGAAGATGATCGACGCGAACTCGTCACCCGACCCGAGCTCGAACTGCGTCTGATAGCGGCGCGCGTAGCAGTAGTGGCAGCCGTGCGTGCAGCCGCGGTACGGGTTCAGGCTCCACTCGAACGGCATCCCCTTCACGTGGTTCAGCGCCGACCGGCAGCGCACTTCCTGGTAGCGCGCGGCATCGGCGCGGCGCAGCGCGTCGCTCAGCGCGGCGTCCGCGCCGGCGGCCTTCACCAGGTCCGCGAACTGGCGGGTGGTGGGCCTGGGCTTGCCGAGATCGAAGAGGAGGGGGGCGATTTCCACGGCGAACTGACGGTCTTTCGTCGTATGTTCGCTGGAGTCTACCATGGGGCGAGTGGGGCGAGTGGGGCCAGTAGGGCCAGTGGGCGGGTACGGCTCACCCGCCCCACCCGCCTGACACGCCCGACCCGCCCTCAGGAGACGCGGGCGGGGTTCAAAGCACGTCTGGTGCCCCCCGCCAGTAATCGAGGAGGTCGTCGAGCATCCGGTCGAAGGGAATGGCCGGAGCCCAGCCGGTGGCGTTGCGCAGGCGCGTGGCGTCGCCGACGAGCACCGGCACGTCGCTGGGGCGCAGGCGGTCGGGGTCCACGTCGAGTCGCACGGGGATACGCGCGCGGTCCACCAGTCCCTCGAGCACCACGCGCATCGGCCGGCTGATGCCCGAGGCGACGTTGTAGACGGTGCCGGGAACGGCGTGCTGCATCAGCAGCGCGTAGGCGCGCACGGTGTCGCGCACGTCGGTGAGGTCACGCTCCGTGTCGAGGTTGCCGACCCTGATGACCGGCTCGGCGCCGCGCTCGATCGCGGCGATCTGCCGCGCCATGTCGGGCGCGAAGAAGCCGAGACTCTGGCGCGGGCCGGTATGGTTGAAGGATCGCGTCAGGATGACGTCGAGGCCGTCTTCCGTGCACGCGCGCAGGCCAAGCTGCTCCTGCGCGAACTTGCTGACCGCGTACGGGCTCGTGGGCGCGACGGGGTCCGCTTCAGTCCGCGGCGTGGTCGCGGGACGGTAGATCGTGGCCGATCCGGGAATGAGCACGCGGCAGCGGTTGCCGGCGCGGCGGAGCGCGTCGAGCACGTGATGCGTGGTGAGGACGTTGCTCGCCAGCGGCATGGCGGTATCGGTCCAGGACGAGGCCACGTGCGCGGCGCCGGCGCAGTGATAGACCGCGGACGGCTGCAGCTCGCGAATCGCGTCGCGCACCCGGTTGCGATCGAGCAGATCGATGAGCTGCCACGTGGCGCGGCCGGCGAGCTCCGGCGGCGGCGCCGAGCGCGACCAGGCGACGAGATCCGTCCCGCTGACGCCGGAAGCCGCAGTGTCGAGGTGTTCGAGCAGATGGCTGCCGGCGAACCCGGAAGCGCCGGTCACGAGTACGGCTCCCGGCACGTCCTCAGCCGCGCGTGTCGTACTGCGCCTTGTAGTACGCCTTGAAGGCGGGGTCGTTCTCCTTGATGGGCCGCCACCACCAGTCGTTGCGGCGATACCAGTCCACCGTCTGCCGCAGCCCGTCCTCGAAGGGCACCTGCGGCGCCCACCCCAGGCCGCGGAGCTTCGTCGTATCCAGACAGTAGCGGCGATCGTGGCCGGGCCGGTCGGCGACCGGCTCGATGAGCGAGGTGGGTTTCCCCAGCTCCTTCAGGATGCGGTGGGTGAGGTCCACGTTCATCACGTCGTTGCCGCCGCCGATGTTGTAGACCTCGCCGTCGGTCGCCTTGTCGATGAGCAGGTCGATCGCGCGGCAGTGGTCGTCCACGTGCAGCCAGTCGCGGACGTTCCTGCCGTCGCCGTAGAGCGGCACCGGGATGTCGTCGATGGCGTTGGTCACGAACAGGGGAATGACCTTCTCGGGAAACTGGTACGGGCCGTAGTTGTTCGACGCGCGCGTGACGATCACCGGCAGGCCGTAGGTCGCCCAGTAGCTGTAGGCAAGGCGGTCGGCGCCGGCCTTGCTCGCGGCATACGGGTTGCGCGGCTTGAGCTCGTCGGTCTCGCGGCTGGCGCCGGTCGGCACGCTGCCGTACACCTCGTCGGTCGAGATCTGCACGAACCGCTGCAGATTGCCGGCGCGCCGCGCCGCCTCGAGCAGCACGAACGTGCCCTCGACGTCGGTGCGGATGAAATCGCCGGCCGCGAGGATGGACCGGTCCACGTGCGTCTCGGCCGCGAAGTGCACGACGAACGTCGAGCGCTCCACGAGCGGGTGGCTCACCCCGGCATCCGCGATGTCCCCGTGCACGAACTCGTGCCGCGGGTTGTCCATCACGTCGTGCAGGTTCTCGCGGCGGCCCGCGTAGGTCAGCTTGTCGAGCGTGGTGACGCGCCAGTCGGGACGGCTGGCGAGCGCATGGCGGACGAAGTTGCTGCCGATGAAGCCCGCGCCGCCGGTGACGAGGACCTCAACCATCCTTGCGCGTCCAGTCGTACGGAAGCGTGCCGTGGGGCGCCACGCGGTACTCGTCGGGCTCGGCGTAGTGATACGGCTCGGTCGGCACGTTCACGACCAGCGCCATGTCGCTGCTGATGCACTTCCAGCCGTGGTAGACGAGGTTCGGCACCTGCACGAGCGTCGGATTCTGCGTGCCGAGGAAGAACTCGTTCACCGCGCCCCTGGTCGGCGAGTGCTCGCGCGTGTCCACGAGCACCAGCTTCACCATGCCGGCGACGCACACGAAGTGGTCCACCTGCTTCTGGTGGTAGTGCCACGCCTTGACGACCCCGGGGTAGGTCGCCGAGACGTAGACCTGCCCGAACGTCGTGAAGAGCTCGCGGTCGTCGGCGCGCAGGATCTCCATGAGGAAGCCGCGCTCGTCGGGGATGAGGCGCAGCGATTTCGTCTTCACGTCGTGAATACGCGGGTGCTTCGTGACGGCGTCCGCGTAGGCCGTTGGGTTGGTCATCTCACCCGGTCTCCCCTCACCCTGTCTCCCGGAGCCGCCTTGCGGCGTTCCTCACCCTGTCTCCCGGAGCCGCCTTGGCGGCGTTCCTCACCCTGTCTCCCGGAGCCGCCTTGGCGGCGTTCCTCACCCTGTCTCCCGGAGCCGCCTTGGCGGCGTTCCTCACCATCTGATGCCCACTTCCGAGTTGTCGCCCAGCATGAACCGGTAGGCGCTGGGCTTCACCGGGATGCGGTAGATCCGCACGTTCCGGCCGATGAGGCTGTCGATCACGCGGTTCGCGAGGTCCCGGATGGACGAGCCCTCGAGCACGATGCTGTGCTCGACCTCGGAGTCGCGGATCTCGACGTCCGCGCCGATCGACGTGAACGGTCCGACGTAGGCGTGCGCGATCTGCGCGCCGCGGCCGATGATGGCGGGGCCCCTGATCACCGAGCGCTCCACCTTCGCGCCCGCTTCCACCACGACCTTGCCCTCGATCCGGCTCTCGGCGTCGACCTCGCCGTCGACGCGCCGCTCCAGTGTATCCAGAATCAGCCGGTTGGCCTCCAGCATGTCTTCGAGCTTCCCGGTGTCCTTCCACCAGCCCTGGACGATGTGCGGGCGGACGGTGAGGCCGCGGTCGATGAGGTCCTGGATGGCGTCGGTGATCTCGAGCTCGTTCCTGAAGCTCGGCGTGATGTTGTGCACCGACTCGAACACCTGCGGCCCGAACATGTAGACGCCGACGAGCGCCAGGTCGCTCTTCGGCTCCTTCGGCTTCTCCACCAGCCGCACCACCGCGCCGTTGTCGAGTTCGGCGACGCCGAACATCTGCGGATCGGGCACGCGGGTCAGCAGGATCTGCGCGGCGGGCTTCTCGCGGACGAACTCCTCGACGAAATGGGTGATGCCCTTGTTCAGCAGGTTGTCGCCCAGGTACATGACGAACGGATCGTCGCCGATGAACGGCCGGCTGATCTTGACCGCGTGCGCCAGCCCGCGCGGCGCGTCCTGCTCGATGTACTCGATGCGCACGCCCCACCGCGAGCCGTCCCCGACCGCGGCGCGAATCTCCGCCTGCGTGTCGCCGACGACGATGCCGATGTCGCGGATGCCGGCGGCGGCAATGGCCTCGATGCCGTAGAAGAGGACGGGTTTGTTCGCCACCGGCACGAGCTGCTTCGCGCTCGTGTAGGTGAGCGGGCGCAGACGCGTGCCCTTGCCGCCGCTGAGAATCAGTCCCTTCATGTCGGATCAGGGGCCTACGCCCGTCAGGCCGCCGAACGCGCCAAACAGGTTGGAGAACGTGCCGAGCCCCGCCAGCACAAACGATACGTTGAAGCGGCGGTCCGAGGAAATCCCGGGACTCACCTGCTGCGGGAGCTGGTACCGCTGGTATTCGAGCTGGATGCCGCAGCACTGCGCCAGGTAGGTCACGCTGCCCCCCTGGTTGAGGATGTCGCCCTGGCTGATGTTCCAGTTGAGCGCGTAGGAGCCGACCACCCGGTTCTCCAGGAAGTTCAGCGACGAGCTCGCGTTCAGCGAGCTCTGCGCCTCGGACAGCCGGTTCGGCCGGCTGCGGCTGAAGCCGACATTGATCGTGCTCCGGCCGGCGCGCGTGGTCGCGTTGGCGTTGGCGACCTGCAGGAACCCGCGCTTGAAGTCGTACTCGAAGCGCGCGCCCGATTCGAGCCGCGCGCCGGGCGAGACGCGGACGGCCAGCGCCACCGGCGAGAAGTGATCCGGCGCCGTGCCGCGCTGGCCGCTCTGATACTGCGTGTCGATCTGCCGCAGCTGCGGATCGGTGTAGTAGGACTGCTGCACCGTCACCGTGACGAACTCGACCGTCTGGCCGCGCGTCCCGTCGGTCGTCCGGGCGCGGTAGAACAGCCGGTTGTTCAGGCTGTAGGTGAAGCGCGTCGCGCCGCCGATGACGACGTCGCTGGAGTCGGCCTGCGTCGGGATCTGCCGGTAGTTGCCGACCTCGGTGAGGTACTCGAGGCCGAACACGGGCTCGATGACGTGTTTCATGCGCTCGGTGGCGACGCGCTCCGGCGTGTCCCAGATCTTGGCGACCACCGGTCCGATCACGTCCGACTTCAGCGACAGGTAGCGCCGCGAGATCGGCTCGTCGACCATGGTGCCGTCGGTGTTCTGGCGCCGCGTGTAGTAGGTGTTTCGGTACGAGGCGGTGCTGTTCACGGTGAGGAAGGTCAGCCGCGACAGCGCGGCGCGGACCGAGGGCTGCACGTCGACGCGCGCGAGGCTGCGATCGTCGGTGACGCGGCCGCCGCGGATCTGGCGATACGGCAGGTACCCGACGTCGGTGTTGAGCGAGCCGTAGACGGTGCCGAACAGCCGCTGCGGCGCGAGCGACGCGGTCACCCGCGGCGTGCCGCCGTAGATCTGCGAGTCGCCCCTCGCCACGTCGGCGAACGTCTCGGTGCGCTGGAACAGCGCGCCCGCATAGACCTGGCTGAGGTTCGCGGTCACGGCGCCTTCGATCGTCCGCGTGGCGTTGGACGCCTGGTAGAAGTTCTGCTGATAGAGCTGCTGGGTCGTGATGTCGGAGCTGTAGTCCACGCGCTGGCGGAACCGCAGCGCGGTGCCGAGCGCCTGCGTGCCGGTGCCGCGCAGCTGGAAGCTCGACTTGGCGGGCAGCACGCTGACGGTGCCCGCCTGGCGGAACTCCGCTTCACGCTGCTCGAAGCGGTAGAACCGGACGTCGCCGTAGGACTGCGCGGCAGCCACGTAGCGGTACTCGGCGCCGGCGCCCTGGCCGGTCTGCGTGAACCAGTCGTGGAAGAACGTGGCGTCCTGGCTGCGGCCGATCGCCCAGAAGAACGCGTTGCTGATCGCCTGGCCGCGCAGCGTGGACGTGCCGTAGGTCGGCAGCAGGAACCCGGTGGCGCGCGCGTCCTCCTGGATCGGGTAGTAGATCACCGGCAGGTACATCAGCGGCACGCCCTTCACGCGCAGCAGCATGTTGCGCGCGATGGCGTAGTCGTCGAGGTTGAGCGTGACCGAGCTGCTGACGACCTCCCACCGCGGCGTCGGCTGCACGCACGTGGTGAAGCCGCCGCGGCTGATCTTGTAGGACTTCGGCCCAACCTTCTCGATCGTCTCGCCGTAGAAGTAGACGTCAGGGTCCTGGCCGGCGAACTGCGCGCGGTCGGCGATGGCGCCGAGCGACATGCTGCCCGACGCCTGGTGGAACGTGCCGGTGCCCGCGGCGATGTTGTACTCGACCTTCTCGGCGGCCAGCCGTCCGCTGGGCGTCGTGAACACCACGTTGCCCGTGGCGACCAGCCGCGCCGACGGCTCGCTGAAGAAGTCGATCTGGTCCGCGAAGAACGACATCTGCGGGCAGTTCACCTGCACCTGGCCGGTGAGCCGCAGCTGGTTCGGCCCCACGCGCTCGAACTTCCACTGCGTGTTCTCCGTGCAGTCGCCGAGGAACGGGTCGTTCGGCAGCGGCGCGGCGACCGGCAGCTGAGGGAACTGCGCCCACGCGGGGGCGGCGGCAAGGCAGACGAGGCAACAGAGCACAAGACGAAGAGAGCCCATCGATGCAGCGGATTACCGCAGGATAGCACGCTGCTTCAGCACGTCCCGGACGTCCCCGGCGAGGAAGATCGACCCCGCGACGCAGACCGTGTCGTGCCGTGCGAGCGCGTCCTCGACCGCGTGCACCGGATCCGGGTCGGCGTGCACGTCGGCGCGGCGGGCGCGCACGCGCGCGGCGAGCTCGTCGGCGGGGATCGCGCGCGGCGTCGCGGCAGCGGTCGCGGTGACGGAGGAGACGACCGGCAGCAGCACGTCGATCATCCCTTCCACGTCCTTGTCCCGCATGACGCCGATCACCAGCGCCGGGCGATCGGCATGCCAGCGGGCGAGGTACTCGGCGAGCGCGCGCGCGCCGTCGAGGTTGTGGGCGGCGTCGAGCAGGACCTGCCGGCCGTCGGCGCGGGTGATCAGCTCGAGGCGTGCCGGCCACTGCACGCCGCTGAGGCCGCGCTCGATCGCGTCGCCGGGCAGCCAGATGCCGGTGGCGCGGGCCGCCTCCAGCATCCGGACCGCGACGAGCGCGTTGCCGCGCTGATGCTCGCCGCGCAGCCCGAGCGTCAGCGGGCCGTAGCGGTCTTCCGGCGTGTCGATGACCAGCGTGGCGCGCCCGTCCTGCACGTCGCCCTCGACGCGCGTGCCGGCGGCGGCGTCCACGACGCGCGCGCCCCGGTCGCCGGCCACCGCCTCGATCACCTGGCGCGCCTCGTCGGGCAGCGCGCCGGTGATCACGGTCATCCCCGGCTTGATGATGCCCGCCTTCTCGAAGGCGATGGCCGCGATCGTGTCGCCGAGGTACTGCTGGTGATCGAGGCCGATCGACGTGATGGCGCCGACCGGCGGGTTCAGGATGTTGGTGGAGTCGAAGCGCCCGCCGAGGCCCACCTCGATCACCGCCACCTGCACGCCGGCACGGCGGAAGAGCTCGAAGGCGATCGCCGTGGTCGCCTCGAAGAACGTCGGAGACACCGAGAGCGTGCCGTCGGCGTGCAGCCGCTCCGCGCAGTCGAGCACGTCGTTGGCCGCCTGCTCGAGCGCGGCCGCGTCCACCGGCGCGTCGCCGATGACGAACCGCTCGCGCAGATCGACCAGATGCGGCGACGTGTAGCGCGCGGCGCGGACGCCCGCCGCGACCAGCCCCGTGTGCGCCATGGCCGTCACCGATCCCTTCCCGTTGGTGCCGGCGACGTGGAGGGAGGTGAACTGCCGCTCGGGATGGCCGAGCGCGGCACACAGGCGCGTGATGTTCTCGAGGCCCAGCTTGATGCCGGAGGCTTCGAGCGCGAAGAGGCGTTCGAGCACCCTGCTCTCCGTGCGTGGCCGGAACGCTAGGCGTCGGGCGTGGCCGCCGCCGCCGCGGCCAGCGGCTGTTCGACCGGCGCGGGCTCGGCGCGCATGAAGCGCAGCGCGCGCGCGATGGCCGCCTTCATGTCGCGGCGGTCCACCACGAGGTCGAGCATGCCGTGCTCGATGAGGAACTCGCTGCGCTGGAACCCCGCGGGCAGTTTCTGGCGGATCGTCTGCTCGATGACGCGCGGCCCCGCGAAGCCGATGAGCGCCTTCGGCTCGGCGATGTTCAGGTCGCCCAGCATCGCGAAGCTCGCGGTCACGCCGCCGGTCGTCGGATCCGTGAGCACCGAGATGAACGGCAGCCGCGCGCGGTCGAGCCGCGCGAGCGCCGCCGACACCTTCGCCATCTGCATCAGCGACAGCACGCCTTCCATCATGCGCGCCCCGCCCGAGCACGAGACGATGATCACCGGCAGGTTGCGGTCGAGCGCGATCTCGATGGCGCGGGTGATCTTCTCGCCCACGACCACGCCCATGCTGCCGCCGATGAACGAGTACTCCATCGCGGCGACGACGACCTCGATCCCCTCGAGCCGGCCGGTGGCGATGAGGACCGCGTCGTTGACGCCCGTGTTCTTCCTGGTGGTGCGGAGGCGGTCGCGGTACGGCTTGGTGTCGGTGAACCGCAGCGGGTCGTTCGACGAGAGGTCGGCGAAGTGCTCGGTCCACGCACCGTCGAGCAGCGCGCGCAGCCGCTCCGCGGCGCTGATGCGGAAGTGGTGCGCGCACTTGGGGCAGACGCTGAGGTTCTTCTCGAGGTCCTTGTTGTAGATGAGCTGCGCGCAGTCGGGACACTTGACCCACAGCCCCTCCGGCACCCGGCTCGGCTTGTCCGCCGTGGACGAGGCCATGGGCTTGCGGGTCTTCTTGAACCACGCCATCGGGCCTGATTATTACGTACGCGGCACGTAATAGCGCGTCCCGCGGTTCATCGACCGAATCTGCCGGATCAGGTCCTCCACGGCCTCGTCGCGCGCGTGCAGGTCGAACTGTGACGTCTCGACCACGAGCAGCGGCGTGGCCGAGTAGTGAAAGAAGAAGTGCTGATACGCCTCGTTGAGCTCGCGCACGTAGTCGGCCTCGGGCACGAGCGCCGGCGCATCCGCATCGTCCCTGTGCCGCGCGTGCAGGCGATCGAGGAGCACGTCGGTGGGCGCCTGCAGGTAGATCACGAGGTCCGGTGACGGGACGTCCTTGACGAGCAGGTCGTAGAGCCGCTGATAGATGAACAGCTCGTTGTCGTCGAGGTTCAGGTAGGCGAAGATCTTGTCGCGGTCGAACAGGTAGTCCGCAATCGTCGTCTGCGCAAACAGGTTCGCCTGGCGCAGCGAGATCTGCTGGCGATGGCGGTTCAGCAGGTAGAAGAGCTGCGCCTGCAGCGCGGCGCCCTGCCGGCCGCTGTAGAAGTCGGCCAGGAACGGATTCTCGGCATCCTCGAGCACGGCCGTCGCATCCAGCTTCGACGCCAGCCGCGCGGCGAGCGACGTCTTGCCTGCGCCGATCGGGCCTTCGACGGCGATGTGCTGAAACGACATGAGGGCCGGAGCCAGATGCTATCATCCGAACACGTCTGTGAAGCAGCTCACGCTTGCCGTTCTGTGCGTGGCGGCCGTGTCATGTGCGACCGCGGAGCCGCCGCCCCCTGAAGTTCCCGTCATCTCCTTCGAAGAGAAGCTCGGTTGGATCCTGCGGCTCGAGGACCTGCGCATCGTCCGCGATCCGAATCCGCCGGCGCCGGTCGTCCTGGCGCCCGCCACGCGTCTCCGGCCGGCTGTCGTCGCGCCGCCGCCGCCGTCCGATCTGATCCGCCTGCTGCGTGATCCGGAGGCGCGCGTCCGCCGCCGCGCCGCGCTCGCGCTGGGGCGCGTCGGCCTGACGGAGCCGATTGAAGCGCTGTCGATGCTGCTGATGGAGGATACCGACGCCGAGGTGCGGCAGATGGCGGCGTTCGCGCTGGGACTCATCGGCGATCCGTCGGCGCGCACGCCGCTGCTCGCCGCGCTCAAGGACGCGAACCCGATCGTGGCGGGACGCGCCGCCGAGGCGCTCGGCAACATCGGCGACCGCAACGACGCCGTCGCGGTGAGCGACATGGTGCGGACGTACACGGCGACCGGCGCGCTCAACGGCATCCCGCCGGACGAGGTGAGCTACCCGCTGGCGCCGCAGGTCGAGGCCGTTCGCCTTGGACTGTACGCGCTGGTGCGTCTCGGGTCGTTCGATGCGCTGTGGGCGGCGACCGCGGGCGCCAACGGACAGCCGATCTCGAGCTGGTGGCCCGTCGCCTACGCGCTGCAGCGGCTGGGCGATGCGCGCGCGGCGCCGGCGCTCATCGGACTGCTGAACACGCCGGGCCGCTACACGGCGGCCTTTGCCGCGCGCGGGCTCGGCGTGATGAAGGCGCCTGCCGCGAGTGCCCCGCTGCGGCAGATTGTGGAGCAGCGGCGCGCACATCCCGCCGTGCAGATCCAGGCGCTGCGCGCGCTGACCGCCATCGGCGACCGGGCGGCCGTTCCGGCGCTGACGACGATCGTGGCGGACCCGGGTCTCGAACAGGCGCTGCGGATCGAGGCGCTGAACGCGATGGCCACGTCCGCCGGCGCCGACACCATCGACCTGATGCTCGACCTCGTGTCGGATTCGTCGCCCGCCATCCGCGCCGGCGCGATTCGCATTCTCGGCCGGCTGGATCCGGAGACGCTGCTGGTGACGCTCTCGGGCCTGGATCCGGACCGCGACTGGTCGGTCCGCGCCGCGCAGGCAACGGCGCTCGGCGCGCTGCCCGGCGGCCAGGGCGTGCAGCCGCTGATGCTGATGCTCGGCGAGCGCGACCAGCGGGTGCTGCCCGCGCTCATGGCCGCGCTGGTGGCCGCCAAGGCGCCGGGCGTGGAGAAGATCCTCGTCGAGCGGCTCGCAACCGACGACTTCGCGATCCGCGCCAACGCGGCAAACCTGCTGGGCGAGCTCAAGGCCACACAGGCCGTCCCGGCCCTCGCGCAGGCCTACACGGCGGCCGCCGGCGACAGTACGTATACGGCGCGGGCGGCGATCGTCGCCGCGCTGAACCAGATCGACCCCGCCGCCGCGCGGCCGCTCCTGCAGGAGGCGCTGAAGGATCGCGAGTGGCCGCTGCGCGTCCGCGCCCTGGAGCTGCTGCGCGCGCAGAATTCGCCGGAGCCGCCCGACACCATCCGGCCCGCGAGCGGCGGCCCCGTGCTCGATGACGCGGCGTTCCAGTCGCTCGTCAGCCCGAGGTTCTCGCCGCACGCGTTCATCGAGACCGACCGCGGCACCATCGAGCTGGAGCTGGCGATTCTCGACGCGCCGCGGACGGTCCACAACTTCATCGCGCTGGCGCGCAAGGGGTTTTTCGACGGCGTCGCCATCCACCGCGTGGTGCCGGACTTCGTCGTCCAGGACGGCGACCCGCGCGGCGACGGGGAAGGCGGGCCGGGCTACACGATCCGCGACGAGATCAACCAGCGCCCGTACCTGCGCGGCACGCTCGGCATGGCGCTCGACTGGGAAGACACGGGCGGCAGCCAGTTCTTCATCACGCACTCACCGCAGCCGCATCTCGACGGCCGCTACACCGTCTTCGGGTATGTGGTGGAGGGGATGGACGTGGTGGACCGGATCGTCCAGGGAGACGTGATCCGCTCGGTGCGGATCAACGACGGCTCGCAATAACGTCCAGGTTCCGGGTTCCAGGTTCCGGGTTCCAAGAAAAAGGGGGCGCGCGACGCACGCCCCCTCCATGGCGAAACGGCGGTAGCTATCTCTTTTTCGCCGCCTTCTTCTTCGCGCCCTTTGCCTTCTTCGCCATCTGGAATCCCCCCTTTCGGTGTGTGGATTGCGAGTCGGCGTCTCACGACCCGGCGCACTCTGCCGCCTGGCACGTTGGCCCGGGCGCCGGCGCCCTCGCTTCGCGGGCTGGGAGGGCACGGCGCTGCCGCGCCACTTCCAGCGCAACTTTCAGAAGGTAAAAAAAAAGGGGTGCTCCATCCGGTGCACCCCACGAAGTGGTTCGAAGAGTCAGCGCTTCTTCGCGGCCTTCTTCTTCGCGCCCTTTGCCTTCTTCGCCATTGTGTTCTCCTCAGGTTGCTGTGACTCAGCCTCCGACGGCCACGCGGCCGTCACAACGGGTGGGCTGAGCCATCCACCCTCATACCAGATGTAGATTATGGGTGAGATTTTTTCGATGTCAAGCATAAAAGCGCGCGCGTTGTCAAAAAAACGCGCTCCGGAGGCACGTCTAAACGCGCGCGCGGTGTCAAGTCGGAGCGCCGCGCGTCG
>Ga0194128_10007341_pt1 | contig 14446 bp, 10 predicted proteins | sample TA2KigCa65mmetaG_FD_148650 | JGI IMG/M metagenome (GOLD analysis project Ga0194128, IMG submission 148650) | Freshwater microbial communities from Lake Tanganyika, Tanzania - TA2015037 Kigoma Deep Cast 65m | ecosystem: Environmental > Aquatic > Freshwater > Lake | place: Tanzania: Lake...
GGCGCGGGGCGCGCCGGCGCCGACCCGACCGACTGCTGGCCGATCCTGCAACACCTCGCCGCCAACCGGCCCGAGGTGCGTGGCGTTCGCCTGCACGACCCGGTCACGGCTGCGTTCCGCCGCGTATGAGTCGCGCCGCCGTGCCGGCCGCGGCGCTCGTCGCGCTGCTCGTCGGCTGCGCCGCGCCGCCAGCTGATGAACCGGCCGGGCCCAGCACGAACCCCGGGCATGGTTCCGTGGTCGCAGCCGAGCGCATACCGCTGCGCGTCGAGTTCGAGCCGCCGCTGCGCGCCCCGGGCGAACTGCGGTACGCCTGCGAGAGCGGCTTCGCCGGCGTCGTCGCCGCGGCGCCGTCCGGCGTCGATTTGCGGTTGCCGCCGGGGCCGGCGACGTTCGTCCTCGTCGCCGACGGCGCGACCCGGGAATTCGCCGTAACCGTCGTTCCGGGCATGCCGTTCGTGCGCTGGCGGCTCGCGCCGGCGGTGCGCGTCCGGACGGGCGACGGAATCGTTGACCCTGGCGTGGCGCTGCGCCAGGTCCGCCGCTAGGCTCGACACGCTTTCCCGAACCCTCCGGAGAAAGCGACTTGGCCGAGTTCCTGGGCGAAGGCCTCACCTACGACGACGTCCTGCTGGTGCCGCAGATGGCCTCGGCGCTGCCCCGCGACGTCGACACTCGCACGCGGCTCTGCCGCGGCGTCGACCTGCAGGTCCCGATCGTCGGCGCGGCGATGGACACGGTCACCGAGTCGCGCATGGCCGTGGCGCTCGCCCAGCAAGGCGGCATCGGCATCGTCCACAAGAACCTGACGATCGAGAAGCAGGTCGGCGAGGTCGACAAGGTCAAGCGCTCGGCCAACGGCGTGATCATGGATCCGGTCGCGCTGCGCGTGGAGGACGCGGTTGGCCGCGCCAAGGACTTGATGTCGTCGCACAAGATCAGCGGCCTGCCGGTCGTTGACGAGAACCGCAAGGTCGTCGGCATCCTGACGCACCGCGACCTGCGCTTCGTCGACGACCGCGAGACCAAGGTCGGCGCGGTGATGACCAAGAATAACCTGGTCACCGCTGTGCCGGGCACGACGCTCGACCAGGCGCGGCAGATCCTGCGCCAGAACAAGGTCGAGAAGCTGATCCTCGTGCAGCCCGACGGCTGCCTCGCCGGGCTGATCACGATGAAGGACATCCGTGGCACCGAGGAGTTCCCCTCGGCGGCGCGCGACGGCCGCGGTCGCCTGCTGGTCGGCGCCGCGGTCGGCGTGCACGACCTCGCGCGCGTTGGCCGCCTCGTCGAGGCCGGCTGCGACGTCGTCGTCGTCGACACCGCGCACGGCCACAGCAAGAACGTCATCGACACCGTCAAGGCCATCAAGAAGGCCTGCGGCATCCCGGTCGTCGCCGGCAACGTCGCCACCTACGACGGCGCCGCCGCGCTGGTCGACGCCGGCGCCGACGGCGTCAAGGTCGGCATCGGCCCGGGCTCGATCTGCACGACGCGCATCGTCACCGGCTGCGGCGTGCCGCAGTTGACCGCCGTGCTCGACTCGCTCAAGGCGTGCGCGCCGGCCGGCGTGCCGGTGATCGCCGACGGCGGCATCCGCCAGAGCGGCGACATCGTCAAGGCGCTCGCTGCCGGCGCCTCGAGCGTGATGCTCGGCTCGATGCTGGCCGGCCTCGAGGAGTCGCCCGGCGAGTCGATCCTGTTCCGCGGCCGCCAGTTCAAGACCGTGCGCGGCATGGGCTCGCTCGGCGCCATGGAGCAGGGTTCGGCAGATCGCTACGCCCAGGGCGACGTCAAGGAGCGCATGAAGTTCGTGCCCGAAGGCGTCGAGGGCATGGTGCCGTTCAAGGGCGCCATCGCCGACTTCGTCTACCAACTGGTCGGCGGCATCCGTTCGGGCATGGGCTACAACGGCGCACGCACGCTGGCGGAACTCGCGGCGAGGTCGAAGTTCCTGCGCGTCACTGCCGCGGGCTTGCGCGAGTCGCACCCGCACGACATCCAGATCACCAAGGAAGCGCCGAACTACAGCGGCGAAGCATGAGCCCTCAGCAAGAGAGCGAGGGCCCGTCTGGTGGCGTCCTGATCGTCGACTTCGGCGCGCAGTACTGCCAGCTGATCGCCCGTCGCGTCCGCGAGCTAGGCGTCTACTCGCGCATCACCGTGCCCGAGCGCGCGATGTTCACCTTCCAGCACATGCGTCCGACCGCGGTGATCCTGAGCGGCGGCCCGCGCTCGGTGTACGAGCACGACGCGCCAGCACTCGACCCGGCGATCCTGCGCCAGGGCGTGCCGGTGCTCGGCATCTGCTACGGCCTGCAGTGGATGAGCCAGAACACCGGCGGCGAGGTGACGCCGGCCAAGGAAGGCGCCGAGTACGGCCGCACGGAGCTGCGCGTCGACGACGCCAAGGGCCTGCTCGCCGGCTGCCGCCAGGACGGCATCGTCTGGATGTCGCACGGCGACAAGGTGGCGAAGCTCGGCCCCGGCTTCGAGGTGCTCGCGCGCAGCGAGCCATGCCCATTCGCCGTCGTCGCCGACCGCAAGCGCGGCTTCTACGGCATGCAGTTCCACCCGGAGGTGGCGCACACCGAGGACGGCGCGGTGATGCTGCGCAACTTCGTGCTCGGCGTGGCGAAGTGCCGCACCGACTGGAACCCCGGCAACCTGATCGACGCCAAGGTCGAGGCCGTGCGCAAGCTGGTCGGCGAGACCGGCGAGGTCGTGATGGGCCTGTCGGGCGGCGTCGACAGCTCGGTCGCGGCCGTGCTGATCCACCGCGCGATTGGCAAGCGGTTGCACTGCGTGTTCGTCGACAACGGCCTGCTGCGCGCCGGCGAGCGCGAAGGCGTCGAGGAGCTGTTCCGCGACCACTACCACATGGACCTGACGGTGGTGAACGCCAGCGAGCGTTTCCTCGGCGAGCTGAAGGGCGTCAGCGATCCGGAGACCAAGCGCAAGATCGTCGGCAAGGTCTTCGTCGACGTCTTCCGCGAGCAGGCCAAGCGCAGCGTGCACGCGAAGTTCCTCGGCCAGGGCACGCTGTATCCCGACGTCATCGAGTCGGTCGCCGCCCACGGCGGCGCGACGTCGACCATCAAGAGCCACCACAACGTCGGCGGCCTGCCGAAGGACTTCGACATGACGCTGGTCGAGCCGCTGCGCGACCTGTTCAAGGACGAGGTGCGCGCGCTCGGCCGCGAGCTCGGCCTGCCGAGTTCGCTCGTCGACCGGCAGCCGTTCCCCGGCCCGGGCCTGGCGGTGCGGTGTCTTGGCGAGGTGACCAAGGCGAAGCTCGAACCGTTGCGCGGCGCCGATCGCGTGGTCCGCGAAGAGGTCGAGAAGAACGGGCTGCACAAGGGGCTTTGGCAGTACTTCGCCGTCTACGTGCCGCAGAAGTCGGTTGGCGTGAAGGGCGACGCGCGCGTCTACGAGGACATTTGCATACTGCGCCTGGTCAGCAGCCAGGACGCGATGACCGCCGACTGGGAACTGCTGCCAGCACCGGTGCTCAAGCGCATCAGCAATCGGATCCTCAACGAGGTGAAGGGCTTCTCGCGCGTCTGCCTCGACATCAGCAGCAAGCCGCCGGCGACGATCGAGTGGGAGTGAGTTGGCGCGCGGCGCCGCGCGCCGCGGCGCGACCAGACCACTCGTTCCGGCGCGCGCAGGTCGCGCGGATGCGTTGGGCTGCTGGCCGCAGTTCGTCAGGGGTCGCCGCTGCGCCAACGCGGGTGGCAGACGTTCGGTCAGGACGACGCGAGTTGCGCGCTTTATGATCGGCCGCGGGCCACGAAGCTCGCCGGCGTCGTCGAGCGCGAGTATCCGCTGGCGCAAGTCGGGCTGGCGCTCGTCGTCGCCGGCAACGGCCGTCTGTGCGCGCGCGCGCCGGCGCCCGGCGCCGCGTCAGCGCGCCTTCGGCGGCGCGAACGCGGGATCCTCGTCGCGGACCACGAGCGCGCATGGTGTCTCGCCGCCGGCGCGCGTCTCGCCGCGTGCCGACCACGTGCGGCCATCGCGCCGCGCGGCCGCGAACAGCACGTAGCCGCGGCCTTCGCGCAGGCCGGCGAAGGCGAAGCTGCCGTCGGCGCCGGTGGTGACCGTGCGCGCGGCGGGCGTGAGCAGGCCGCTCGGATCGCGCAGCGTGACGACAACGCCGATCGCCGCGGCGCCGTCGCTCCAGGTCGCGATGCCGCGCAGCGTCGTGCCGACGTCGAGGACGACATCCAGCGGGGTGGCCGTCGGCGCGCCGAGCGCGATCGACTGGTTGGCGAAGCGGGGGTCGACGACGCGCACCGTGCCAGGGACTGCGACGGGCCCGAAGCCGCCGCGGCCGAACTCGTCGCTGCGGCACGTCGTCGCCGCTGCCGGCATGCCGTCGGGCTCGTACGCGAGGGCAACGCCGTCGACTGGCGCGCCGCTCGCCGTGCGAACGCGCACCGCGAGCGGCAGTTCGCGCAGGTCGTCGGCCGTCGCCGCCGCGGTGGCGCGATAGGGGGCAGCGAGCGGCGCGCGGCCGCGGCGCACGTGCACGAGCCAGCAGTCGCCCGGCGGCGGCAACGGCAGTTCGAAGGCGCGGCGGAAGTCCGGTCCCTCGGTGCGCGCCGCCGCATGACCGACGGGCAGCCAGTCGCCGGCGGACGTGCGCAGCAGTATGGCAAGGGCTTCGTGCGCGTCGGCGCCGTCGGGCGCTGTGGCGAGGCCGTCCACGAACGCGGCCGCGGCCGCGGGCACCGTCCAGGCGGCAGCGCCGCCGCCGGGCGCGTCGGGCACGGACGTCGCAGGCAGCGCCACGCCGTTGCCGGCGTGCCAAGCGACGAAGGACGCCGTGGCGGCGGCGCCGCACAGCACCACGCTGTTCTCGCCGTCGGCGAACAGCGGCACGTCCGGGCGATCCTCGGGGAACAACTGCCAGCCGGGGCCCGGCCGCTGCACGCGCCGGGTCGCCGCATCGTCGGGCAGCGCGACGGACTGGCCGGCGACGAGCGCCAGCCGGCGCCAGACCCAACCGCGGGACGTGCGCGTCCACAGGTCGTGTTCGCCAGCCGGCAAGCGCGCGCTCGCGGCGTCGCGGCACGGCAATGTGACGCTGCCGTCGCCGACGCGCAGTCGCGCGTGCGTCCGCAGCGGCGCCTCGCCGGTCGCCGTCGTGATCGCGGCGAAGGGCGCGAGATCGAGTCGCTGCGGTCGCCCCGGCCGCAGTCCGCTGATCACGGCGCACAGGCCGCGGGCCGTGGTGACGAGGCCGGTGGCCGAGGCCGACTCGCTGACCACCGCCGACACGCTGGCGCGGCCGCGCGCATCGCTGCGCGTCCACAGGCGCGCCGCCGGTTGCAGCGCCGGCGCGGCGTCGGCGTCGGCCTGCGCCAGCTCGGTGAACCAGCGCAGCGACTCGGGCGCGCCCGGTTCGTGGACGATCAGCGCGACGTCGGCGTCGGCGATCGGCTTGCCGGCCGGGTCACGCAACACGACGACGAAGTTCGCTGGCGGCGCGACGAAGCGCGCCGCTGGCTGGCCCTGCGGCGGGCTCAGCGCGAGCGCGCAGATCGCGGCGGTCCACATGCCGCCATCAACGGCGCAGTGGGCGGCGGGTTCAAGCCCCTGGTGGTCGCCGGCGCCGGCCGCGCGCGCCGTCCGGCGCCAAGACGACGCGCTCCCGCGCCCTCCAGGGAGGCAGCGGGCTCGTCGCGGTGGCCCTGCCGACGGCGCCGGCGACCAGCCTCGGCGGCCAGCGCGCCGGTCGCGGGGGCGCTCAGAGCCTGAGCGACGAGCGGTTTCTCAGGTTCTGCGTGGCCGCGAAAGCGGCCACAAATGGCATCCTGAGAGCCCCTATCGTGATTTCTTCTCGGGCGCTCCGGCGTCGCTCAGCTCGGCAACTCGTCGCGCTTGGTGACGACCTTGTGCACGAGGCCGTACTCCAGCGCCTGCGGGGCGTCGAGCCAGAAGTCGCGGCGGGCCGACTCGGTCACCTGCTCGAGCGTCTTGTTGCACGCCTCGGCGATGATGCGGTTGTAGCGGTCGCGCAGCTTGATGATCTCCTTCGCCGTGATGTCAAGGTCGCTGGCGGTGCCGCGGCCCATCGTCGACGGTTGGTGGATCATGAAGCGGCTCTCGCTCATGCAGAAGCGGCGCTTCTTGTCGGCGGCGAGGTGGATCAGGATGCCGGCCGAGGCGCACAGGCCATTCACGACGGTGACGACCGGCGGCTTGATGAAGCGCAGCATGTCGTAGATCGCGAAGCCCGCGTCGGCGCTGCCGCCCGGCGAGTTGATCAGCACGGTGATCGGCTTCTTGGCGTCCTTCTGCTCCATCGCAAGGCAGCGGATCGTCGCCTCCTTGAGCATCTTGTCGTCGACCGGGCCGCTCAGTAGCAGCGTGCGCGACTCGAGCAGGGCCTTCTCGAAGGGATTCGGGACGCCACCCTCCTTCTCCTCGCCCTTCTTCTCGCACTCGTGGTCGTCGTCCTCGTCATCGTCGAGGCGCAGGGGGCGGGGATCCAATTCGAAGGGGTTCGGCATTGCGTCGTGGGTGGGCGGAGGCGGTGGGCCCCTCGCCAGGGATCTTTCGGAGCGCGGTGGCCGCCGGGTTGAGCCAGAACTGCCGACCGCAAGGCTGCGTGGATAGCGCGCCGGGCGACGGGCCGCAACGCGGAAGGCGGCGGGCGGGGCCGCGCCGGCCGGATCCGCCGCAGGATTCCTCGCCACAAGCTTGCCCGGCAGCGGTGGCGCGGCTAGCGTATGCCTTCGTCGTCGGAGTCGCTGGTGGAACCAGCGGCTCAGCGACACTCGCCGCCGACTCGGGCCGGCCGTTCTTCGGTTCGCCCCGGTTGTGCGCCCGCGCCATCGGTCAGGTTGCCGACGTGTGCGATGGGCCCGGCGCAGTTCCGCGCGCCGCATTCGGCGCGTGGCCTTGCGCCGAAGCCCGGGCCGCAGCGAGTCAGGCGACGGCATTGCCGTCGCATTCGTCGCCAGGAGTGTTCCTGGCGGGGAAGTCCGCGCGCGAACCTCGGCTCGGGTCCACCGGGTCGGCCTGCGGACGATGCAGCGGTGAAACGCAGCGCTGCGCAGCCGCCCTGGCGGTGCGCTTTGCGCTGGCAGTCGCCTACCTGGATGGCGGCGCAACGACCCTTGCAGGCGCAAGGGCCGGCGGCGTCCTCCGCAACGGCCGCGCTCGCGCGCGGACCAGATCGCAAGGCATGAGCATTTCGGACGGCGACTTCTCGGGTGGCTTTGACGGTGGCGGCGGCGGCGACAGTGGCCCGGAGCGTCGCCGTTGGCGCGGTGGCCGGCGGCGTCGGCGGCGCCGTGGCGGCGGTGGCGGCCAGGGCGGCTTCGGCCCCAGCACCTTTGACGCCGACCAGGGCCACAGTGGCGTCGGCGGCGGTGGCCAAGGTTTCCACGGCGGTGGCGACCAGGGCTACCAGAATGGCGGTGGCGGCGGTGGTCAGGGCGGCGGCGGCGACTTCCGCCCGCTCGTCGAGGGTCCGACCGAGCAGGCGACCGGCGTGCTCGAGTACACCAAGGAAGGCAACGGTTGGCTGCGCAAGAAGCAGAACAGCTACCAGCCCGATTCGATCCCCAACGGCGACACCTTCGTGCCGATGACGATGATCCGGCAGCACCGCTTGCTGGAGGGCAGCGAGATCGTCGGCCAGGCCGGACTGCCCAATCGCGGTCCCCAGCGCTTCACGCTGGCGTCGATCGAGTCGGTCGACGGCATGCCGCCGGAGGAGCGTCGCGAACTCAAGTCGTTCCGCGACATGACGGTCATCGACCCGGAGCCGCAGTTCGTGCTGGCGCCGGGCTCCGACGAGAACATCAGCCTGCGCATCGTCGACCTGCTGTGCCCGCTTGGCTACGGCCAGCGCGGCCTCGTGGTCGCGCCGCCGCGTTCGGGCAAGACGGTACTGATGCAGCAGATCTGCCAAGCGGTGTCGGCGCACTATCCGGACGCGCACATGATGGTGCTGCTGATCGACGAGCGCCCCGAGGAGGCGACCGGCTGGAAGCGCACCGTCGAAGGCAAGAACCGCGAGGTGCTGGTCTCGACGCTCGACGAAGGCCCCAAGCACCACATCGCCGTCAGCGAAATGGCGATGAAGCGCGCGCAGCGCCTGGTCGAGACCGGCCGTGACGTCGTCATCCTGCTCGACTCGATCACGCGCCTGACGCGCGCCTACAACAGCTTTCTGGGCGGCCGTGGCGGCGGCACCATGTCGGGCGGCCTGGGCGCCAAGGTGCTTGAGGTGCCGAAGAAGTTCTTTGGCGCGGCCCGCAACTGCGAAGAGGGCGGCTCGCTGACGATCCTGGCGACGACGCTGGTGGACACCGGTTCGCGCATGGACCAGGTGATCTTCGAGGAGTTCAAGGGCACCGGCAACATGGAGTTGGTGCTCAATCGCCAGCTCGCCGAGCGCCGCATCTTTCCGGCGATCGACATCGAGCTGTCGGGCACGCGCAAAGAGGAGTTGCTGCTCGGCGCCGATGTGACCAAGCGCCTGTACACGCTCCGCCGTGTGCTCGCGCGCATGAATGCGCTCGACGCCATGCCGCTGCTGATCGATCGCTTGATGAAGACCGACAGCAACCAGCAGTTCCTCGACTCGTTCCGTTTGGAGGAATGATCCCGCTTCGTTGTCGCGCGGGGCGCGTTTTCGCGCTCCGTCCGCAGCCTGCCGCCCTCGTGCCGTCCGGCGTTCGCGCGCCGGCCGTTGGCTCGCCCCATCCTTTCGTCCTTGCTGCCGTGGCGAGCGGTGGCATCCCTTGCATCGTCCCATGATCGAAGTCGAACAACTCGCGAAGTCCTATGGCTTCGCCCAGGCCCTGAAGGGCGTCTCCTTCACGGTCCAGAAGGGCGAGGTCGTCGGCTTTCTCGGCCCCAACGGCGCTGGGAAGTCGACGACGATGAAGATCCTGACCGGCTACCTGCTGCCGACGTCCGGCCGCGCCTCGGTCGCCGGTCACGATGTGGTCGCCGACAGCGTCGCTGCGCGCCGGTGCATCGGCTACCTGCCGGAGACCACGCCGCTCTACGGCGAGATGCGCGTCGACGAGTACCTGCGCTTCTGCGCCGAGATCCGCGGCATCCCGGCCGACCGGCAGCCCGGCGCCATCGGCCGCGCGGTCGAGCGCTGCGCGCTGCAGCGCGTGCTCGGCAAGAACATCATCGAGCTCAGCAAGGGCTACAAGCAGCGCGTCGGCCTCGCCCAGGCGATCGTGCACGAGCCGCCGGTGCTGGTGCTCGACGAGCCGACGTCGGGTCTCGACCCCAACCAGATCGTCGAGGTGCGGAGCCTGATCGAGCAGCTCGGCAAGGAGCGCACGGTCATCCTCAGCACGCACTACCTGCAGGAGGTCGAGAAGTCTTGCACGCGCGTGATCATCGTCGACCGCGGCCGCATCGTCGCTGACGGCACGCAGGCGCAGGTCACCGCTGCGCACGGCGGCAGCGCGCTGCGGCTGCGCGTCCGCGGGCCGGCCGAGGCGGTGCGCGAGCAGTTGCAGCAGATGTTGCCGCCCAGTGCGCCGCTCACGGCGGAGGGCGGTGGCGACGGCGTCACGACATGGCGCCTCGGCTTGCCGGCGGCGTCCGCCGCGTTCCCCGCGGTCGTCGCCGAGCAGATCTGTCGCCATGGCTGGCAATTGCTCGAACTCGCGGTCGAGCGGGCATCGCTGGAGGACATCTTCCGCCAGTTGACCGGGCGCAAAGCGCAGGAGGCCGTCCATGCGTGAGACCATCGTCGTGTTCCGGCGCGAGTTGCGCAGCTACTTCCTGTCGCCGATCGCGTACGTGTTCGGGATCCTGCTGGTCTCGGTGCTGCTCTACTACGTCACCGAGGCGACGCTGCAGAACGGCGCCCGCGCGACCGCCGAGCCGCTGTTCGGCACGCTGCCGTTCATGCTCGTGCTGTTCCTGCCCGGGCTGACCATGCGGCTGTGGGCGGAGGAGCGCAAGCTCGGCACGCTCGAGCTGCTGATGACCTTCCCGGTGCGGACCGGCCAGCTGGTGCTCGGCAAGTTCTTCGCCTGCTTGGCCTACCTCGCCATCGTTCTGGCGCTGACCATCGGTCTGCCGCTGACCCTCGGCGCCTACGGCAAGCTCGACTGGACGCCGGTGCTCGGCAGTTATCTCGCGTCGCTGCTGTTCGCCGGTAGCTTCGTCGCGGTCGGCATGTTCTGGTCGAGCACGACGCGCGACCAGATGGTGGCGATGCTGCTGTCGCTGGTCTCGCTGTTCGTGCTCTACCAGCTCGGCAACCCGCAGAACATCGAGTACGCGTCGGGCTGGATGCCGGCTTGGCTGGTCGACACCGTCAACGGCCTGAGCCCGCACAAGTACTTCGTCAGCATCGCGCGCGGCGTCCTCGACACGCGCGACCTCGTCTACTTCGCCTGCTTCTGCGGCTTCTTCCTGTACGCCAACGCGCTGGCCCTCGAGACCCGGCGCACCAAGGGCTGAGCCATGGCGCGCACGCAATCCATCGTCTGGGAGCGCGGCTCGACGCCGGCGCTCGTCCTACACGTCCTCCTGCTGCTGCTCGTTCTCGGGCAGGCCGTCTACCTCGCCTCGCGCCACCGCGTCCGCGTCGACCTGACGTCGGACGGGTTGTGGTCGTCGACGACGTCGACCCGCGACCTGCTGGCGAAGCTCGACAAGCGGCTGGTCGTCGAGGCGTACTTCAGCCCGAAGGAGAAGCTGCCGGTCGCCGTGCGCGAGACGCGCGCCTGGGCGGACAGCTTCCTCGACGAGCTGGTGCAGCTCGGCAAGGGCAACGTCGTCGTGCAGCGCTTCGACCCCAACGCCGACAAGGCGATCAGGGACAAGGCGACGCGCGTCGGCGTCAAGCCGCTCGAGCTGCGCAGTCAGTCGTCGACATCGCTGTCGGTCGACGTGCATTGGCAGGGCCTGCGTTTCGTCTACGGCGGCGACAAGAACAAGGTCGTGCCGCAGTTCGCGCCGGGCAGCTCCTTCCTCGCCGAGGCGGTGATCACGCCGGCGATCAAGGAAGTCATCACGACGCAGAAGCGCCGCATCGGCTACATGGAGTGGCCGGCGACGAACCCGCAGGGCGCGCAGGCCGGCCCACTCGGCTGGAACGTGCTGCGCACGCTGGACGGCATCGCCAAGCGCTACGAGTTCCAGAACCTCAAGGACGAGGACGGGGCGCTGCTGCCGGACGACCTGCAGACGCTGTTCCTGTTCCGGCCCAAGGACCTGACCGACCGGCAGAAGTACGTGCTCGACCAGTTCGTCGTGAAGGGCGGCACGCTGGTCGCCTTCGTCGACGCCGCCGAGTACATGGTCGGCCCGCAGCGCACGATGACCAAGGTCCCGCTCGCGCTCGACGCGAACGGCAGCGCGCAGAAGCTCACCGATCAGTTGCTGCACTACGGCCTCGACTGGAAGCCGCGGCTGGTCGCTGACCTGATGCCCGACGCGTTCCAGCCGCGCGATCTGATCCAGGGGCGTTTTGAGTACTTCGCGGTGCCGCAGCTGACGCCGTTCGGCCAGCAGTTGAGCCCGATCGAGTACCCGTACTTCTTCCACCCGGTCGCCATCGACTGGAAGGATGTCGCCGAACAGTTGGCCAAGGACAACGCCGGCAAGGTCGACAAGGAACTCGCCGAGCAGTACCGCAAGCTGTTCGTGCCCGGCATGCCGAGCGACGAGTTCGTCTTCCAGGCCTGGAAGCAGCAGAAGCGCGGGCCGGGCTTCTACTGGCCGACGTGGGTCGGCCTGCGCAGCAAGGCCGGCGGCGCGCCGGACCTGCCGCCCGATGTGCAGGGCCGCGTGCTGCTGTGGTCGAGTCCGGCGGCGCTGGTCGAGGACCCGCCGCAGTCGCTCAACCCGGTCGGCTTCGGCGACGGCCAGCAGCGTCTCGACGCCTACCAGAAGTTCCGCAGCAAGCTGCGCGAACGCCTCGCTGCCGAGCCGCGCCAGCAGGCGCCGCTGATGGCCGAGGTCCGGGGTCGCTTCGCGTCGTTCTTCGCCGGCCAGGAGCGCCCCAAGCGCGCCAGCGAGAGCAAGGAGGAGGAGGCCAGGAAGGCCGGCGAGGCCGCCAAGGAGGGCGAACAGAAGCCAGAGGATCCGGCGAAGGTCGACCCCAACGGCCCACCGAAGCCCGATGCCGCAGCGCCGGAGCCGACCGTCGTCGCCGAGGTGGCGATGGTGGAGCGCGGCGACAAGCCGGGCCGCATCGTGCTGATCGGCGACGCGGACTTCCTGCGCGATGACATCGTGCGCGGTGACTACGCGCAGGCCGGCGGCCCGGTCTCCGGCCGTTCGGCGGCGCCGTTCTTCGCGCAGATGCTCGACTGGCTCGCCGAGGACAAGGACCTCGTCGCCCTGCAGTCGAAGGTCGCCACCGACCGCTCGCTGAAGTTCGTCAGCGACACGCTCGACCCCAACGCCGACCCGCGCCTGCAGGAGCAGGCGCTGCGGCGCAAGACGACGTGGCTGCGCACGCTCAACGTCGCGCTGCCCGGCGCGCTGCTCGCGGCGCTGGGCCTGTTCGTCTACTTCGTCCGCCGCGCGCAGAAGCGGACCTTCCTGACGTCGATCGGCTGAGGAGTCGTCCACCCATGAACCTTGCCCAACGCAACGTGCTCCTGGCGGCGCTCGCGGCCGCGCTGGCGATCCCGACCGCTTTGCAACTGCGGCAGGACGCCGAGACCTTCGTCGACCTCGCCAGCGTGCCGCTGCTGTTCGACGGCTTCACCGCCGACAACGTCATGTTCGTGACGCTGGCGCAGCCGAAGAAGGAGCAGCCGCAACCCGACTCGACCAACCCGCAGGCGCCCAAGGTTGCCTACGACCAGCTGACCCTCCAGCGCACCGACAAGGGCTTCGCGCTTGCGGCGGGCGAATTGCTCGGCGCGGCGGTCAGCAAGGACCAGGTCGAGAACCAGGTGTTCGCGCACCTGCGCGCCATCCGTGCCGATCGCGAGTCGCTGGTGCAGCCCGACGCGACGTCCGAGCAGTTGGCGCAGTTCGGCCTCGACGAGCAGCAGGCGTTCGTCGTTCGCGCCACCGACGCGACGCAGCGCAACGTGCTCGCCGAGGTCTTCGTCGGCCGCGACGCCGGCCAGGGCCAGACCGGCACCGAGGCGGTGCGCGGCGTGTTCGTCCGCCGCAGCGACAGCAACGACGTCATCCTCTACGAGTACGACAAGGGCTGGGTGCGCTCGGTCCAGCAGGACGTCTGGCTCGACAAGGTGATCGCGCGCATCGAGCCCGACAAGGTCCGCAAGCTCGCGATCAAGAACCCGGGCACGCTCGGCGTGCCGTTCGTGTTCGAGCGCCCGGAGGGCAAGTCGCAGTGGGCGGCGGTGAACCCGCCTGCCGGCCTCGGCGCGGTGCGGCAGACCGAGGTCGAGAACCTCGTGCAGCGGCTGCGCTACGTCGCCGCGCAGGATGTCCGCATGCCGACGGCCCGCGCCGGCAACCTCGCCGCGCTCGGCCTCGCGCCGGCGCGCATCGACGTCGACATCACGTGGAAGGACGGCGACCGCGAGCGCACGCTCAAGCTCGCCATCGGCAACCAACTCGACGGCAAGAACGAACACTACCTGCTGACCAACGAGTCGGCGTTCGTCATGACGCTGCCACAAGGCGTGGTCGCGCAGTTCGAACTCGATGTGCCGGCACAGCTGTTCGATCCCGCTGCGCCCGAGGCGCCGAAGGATGCGGGGGCGCCGACCGAGCCGCCGAAGGAAGCGAAGAAGGACGACGAGAAGAAGGGCGGCTGAGCGACCGCGCTTGGCAGCCCGCGGCCAGCGGCGCATGATTCCGGCGTGGGCGCGGTGACCGCAGTCGATCCGGGCGCAGGCGAGGACCTGGCGGCATTCGCCGCTGGCCTGCGCCGCCGTCGCGTCCGCATCGCGGCGCGCGACGGCGCGCTGCGCGCCGTGCTGGCGCTGGCCGTGCCCGGCGTCGCTTTGGCGTGGGCCGTGCCGCCCGTCCGCCTGCCGCTCGCGCTGGGCGTCGTCGCCATCGCCGGCGCGGCTGCCGGCGCTGCGGCGTGGCGGGCCGGTCGCGTCGGTGTCGCCGGCCTGCTCGCTGCCGATGCTGGCGACGACGACGCGTTGGTCGGGCTGAGCCCGCGCCTGCTCGCCGAGGTCGGCGATGAACTGGCGACGTGGCTCGAACGCCGCGACCAGGCAGCCCGCGGCATGACGGCGTGGCTCGCGGCCGACGTGCGCGCCAAGCTGCCGCGCCTGCCGGCGCGCGCTGTCGCGGCCGTCGGTCGTCGGCGGCTTGGCGGCTTGCTGTGGGCCGTGCCGTTGGCGCTGTTGCTGCTGCTCGCATGGTTCGTCGCCGACTTGCTGGCGCCGCCGTGGCAAGGCGTGCTCGGCGGCAACGGCGCCGGCGCATCGTCGGGCGCGGACGGCGCTGGCGGCGCGGGCGGCGCGGGCCCCGGCGGCGAGAGCGCGGCAGACGGCGTTGC
>Ga0194128_10007344_pt1 | contig 14443 bp, 9 predicted proteins | sample TA2KigCa65mmetaG_FD_148650 | JGI IMG/M metagenome (GOLD analysis project Ga0194128, IMG submission 148650) | Freshwater microbial communities from Lake Tanganyika, Tanzania - TA2015037 Kigoma Deep Cast 65m | ecosystem: Environmental > Aquatic > Freshwater > Lake | place: Tanzania: Lake...
AATTTCTTAGCAAGAATCGTTGTGATTGCCGCTGTCAGTGTTGTCTTACCATGGTCCACGTGACCAATTGTGCCGACGTTCACATGGGGTTTGGTACGTTCAAATTTGCCTTTTGCCATAATGTTATCCTTAGATTTTTAACTTATTTTTTATTAACAATTGCTTCTGCTACGTTTCTTGGTGCTTCTGTGTAATGCTTAAATTCCATTGAATATGTTGCTCTACCTTGAGATAAAGAGCGCATCGTTGTTGAATATCCAAACATCTCTGCTAGTGGAACTTCGGCGCGAATAACCTTACCTGTAGCATTATCTTCCATACCTTGAATCATGCCGCGTCTGGATGAAAGGTCACCCATCACATCGCCCATATAATCTTCTGGGGTTTCTACTTCAACAGCCATCATGGGTTCTAGAAGGATAGGATCTGCTTTACGCATTCCATCTTTAAAAGCTATCGAAGCTGCCATTTTAAATGCATTTTCGTTTGAGTCAACATCGTGGTAAGAGCCATCAAACAACGTGACTTTAACGTCTACCACTGGATAACCTGCAACTACGCCAGCAGGAAGAGTTTCTAAAAGACCCTTCTCGACAGCGGGAATAAATTCACGAGGCACTGTTCCACCTTTAATTGCATCGATAAATTCAAAACCTTTACCGGCTTCATTTGGCTCCATTTTGAGCCATACATGGCCATATTGACCTTTACCACCAGATTGTTTAACAAACTTACCTTCGATTTCAACTAGCTTCTTGATCGCTTCTCTGTAGGCCACTTGTGGTGCGCCTACGTTAGCCTCAACGCCAAATTCTCTTTTCATTCGGTCCACAAGAATTTCTAAGTGGAGTTCGCCCATACCTGAAATAATAGTTTGATTTGTTTCTTCATCCGTCTTAACTCTAAATGAAGGATCTTCTTGAGCAAGTCTATTCAATGCTATCCCCATTTTCTCTTGGTCAGCTTTCGTTTTAGGTTCAACTGCAACGTGAATTACAGGCTCAGGGAAAATCATTCTTTCAAGAACAACTTCGTTACTAATATCACATAATGTGTCACCAGTTGTTGCTTCCTTTAGTCCTACAGCTGCTGCAATATCGCCAGCACGAACTTCTTTAAGCTCTTCACGCTGATTTGCATGCATTTGAAGAATACGGCCAATACGCTCTTTACGGCCTTTGATTGGATTGTAAATTGTGTCGCCTGAATTAATCGCGCCAGAATAAACACGGAAGAAAATTAATTGCCCCACAAAAGGGTCAGTCATAATTTTAAATGCTAACGCTGCAAAAGGCTCTTCATCAGAAGCTTTACGAGTTGTAGGTTGACCTTTAGCATCTTCACAAGGTACTGGAGGGACATCCGTAGGTGCAGGTAAATACTCAATCACCGCATCCAACATGGCTTGTACGCCTTTGTTCTTAAAAGCTGAGCCGCATAACATCGGTACAATTTCAAAACTAATTGTTCTCAGACGTAAGCCTTTTTTTATTTCATCTTCACTTAGATCACCATTTTCTAAGTACTTATTCATTAATTCTTCATTGGCTTCAGCTGCTGCTTCAACCATTTTTTCACGCCACTCTTTACATGTATCCACTAAATCAGCTGGAATATCACGATAATCAAATTTCATACCTTGAGAAGAATCATCCCAATAGATTGCTTTCATCTTAATGAGATCAACAACACCTTCGAATTTTTCTTCAGCGCCAATAGGCACTTGAAGAGCGATTGGATTTGCTTTTAAACGTAAACGCATTTGATCGTAAACTTTAAAAAAGTTTGCGCCAGCTCTATCCATTTTATTTACAAATGCAAGACGTGGAACCTTGTATTTATTTGCTTGACGCCAAACAGTTTCTGACTGAGGTTGAACGCCCCCTACCGCACAGTAAACCATGCATGCACCATCTAGAACCCGCATTGATCGCTCTACTTCAATTGTAAAGTCAACGTGTCCTGGGGTATCGATAATATTAATACGATGTTGATCAAATTGTCCGGCCATACCTTTCCAGAAACAAGTTGTTGCCGCTGAAGTAATAGTAATGCCTCGCTCTTGCTCTTGTTCCATCCAGTCCATGGTTGCAGCGCCATCATGTACTTCACCAATTTTATGGTTTACCCCTGTATAAAAAAGAATACGCTCAGTTGTTGTAGTTTTACCTGCATCAATATGCGCGCTAATTCCTATATTTCTGTATCTATTAATGGGGGTTGAACGAGCCACTTTAAATTACCTTTTGATTATTATGTTTAGAAACGGAAATGTGAGAACGCTTTATTAGCTTCTGCCATTCTATGAACTTCTTCACGTTTTTTCATGGCAGCGCCTTTATTTTCTGAAGCTTCTACAATTTCTGCTGCTAAACGTAAATCCATTGATTTTTCACCTCTTTTACGAGCAGCATCTCTTAGCCATCTCATAGCTAAAGCAATCCGTCTTGAAGGTCTAACTTCGACAGGTACTTGGTAGTTAGCACCACCTACTCGTCGACTTTTTACTTCAACAACTGGTCTTAAATTCGTTAATGCGAGAGAAAATACTTCAATAGGATCTTTACCACTTTTCGTTTTAATTTGATCGAATGCGCCGTAAATTAATCTTTCGGCAACGGATTTTTTTCCGCTCGTCATTAAAACATTCACAAACTTAGAAACTTCTTGGCTTCCGAATTTTGGATCCTGAAGGATGATTCTTTTGGGCACTTCTCTACGTCTTGGCATATTTTGTTTACCTTAATTTAGTATTCTAAAAACTTAAGCTTCTTTAGGGCGTTTAGCGCCGTATTTAGATCGAGATTGTTTACGATCTTTAACACCGGCAGTATCCAAACTACCTCGAACCATATGGTATCGAACACCTGGTAAGTCCTTTACACGACCGCCTCTTAATAAAACTACAGAGTGTTCCTGGAGATTATGGCCTTCACCACCGATATAACTAATCACTTCGTACCCGTTCGTCAGACGAACTTTAGCCACTTTACGCAAAGCAGAGTTTGGTTTTTTTGGAGTTGTTGTGTAAACACGCGTACACACACCTCTTTTTTGAGGTGAAGCTTCTAGAGCTGGAACTTTGCTCTTACTTTCAACTTTTTTTCGTGGTTTACGAATTAACTGATTAATTGTTGGCATCGCCTAAATCCTTAAATTTCTAACTTACTATTGATGATGACTTTCTAAAATCTCGCAACAAAAGCGAAGATTCCAAAAAGCCGCAAATTGTATTTTGCTTCCTGCATAATGTCAACCTATCATTCAGTCGGCGCTTCAATTTCAGAGCTAACTTGAGCCTCTTCAATTGGAGCTTCAATATGATCGAGTGGGACTTCAACAGGATCGATATCCTCTCCAGCAGCCGCAGCTTTTCTTGTTTCATGATAAGCCAAGCCGGTACCTGCAGGAATTAATCGACCAACAATCACGTTCTCTTTGAGCCCTCTTAGGTCATCACGCTTACCTAAAATTGCAGCTTCAGTGAGAACGCGGGTTGTTTCTTGGAACGAAGCAGCTGAAATGAATGAATCTGTTGATAATGATGCTTTAGTAATACCTAAAAGCACATACTCATATTCTGCTGGTTTTTTGTCTTGTGACAACACCAATTCATTTTCAGTTAATACTTCAGCTCTTTCAACTTGTTCGCCTTGAATAAATGAAGTATCACCTGCATCAGTAATACGAACGCGTCTTAGCATTTGTCTTACAATGACTTCGATGTGTTTGTCATTAATCTTAACGCCTTGCAATCTATACACATCTTGAACTTCATCAATGATATATCTTGCTAACGCTTCTCTACCTTGAAGGCGAAGAATGTCTTGCGGATCCGCAGGTCCGTCAATAATGACTTCACCTTTTGTTACCACTTGACCGTCATGAGCTGTTACATGCTTGTCTTTAGGAATTAAAAATTCTTTTGAAACACCTTCAAGATCTGTAATCACAAGTCTTTGTTTACCCTTGGTGTCTTTACCAAATGAAACTGTACCTGTGCTTTCAGCTAACATACCTGCATCTTTTGGAGATCTTGCTTCAAATAACTCAGCAACTCTTGGAAGACCGCCAGTAATATCTCTTGTTTTGGAGGATTCTTGTGGGATACGCGCAATCACATCGCCCACTTTAACTTCTTGAGAATCTTTCACTGTAATAATGTAACCAAGTTGGAAGGTTACATTAACAGATATATCACTTCCTGCTAATTTAACTTCATTACCTGAAGTGTCTAAAATTTTAATTTGAGGTCTCAAGCCTTTTGATTGACCTGCACGTTGCTTAGGATCGATTACAACGAGCGATGATAAGCCTGTGACATCATCAATTTGTTTTGCAACCGTAATACCTTCTTCAACGTTTTCAAATTTAACTTGTCCAGCATATTCAGAAATAATTGGACGTGTATGTGGGTCCCATGTTGCAAGAACACCGCCGGCCTTAATTGGCTTACCGTCTTGAACAACAAGATTTGCACCATAAGGCACTTTATGACGTTCTCTTTCGCGACCACTTTCGTCTTGAATAATTAATTCACCGTTACGCGAAATAACTACTTGCTCATTTCGAGCGTTCGTTACATATCGCATTGTAGAAGTAAATTGAATAACGCCGTTTGATTTACTTTCAATTTGGCTTACTGATGCTGCTCTAGAAACTGCGCCACCAATATGGAAGGTTCTCATTGTTAATTGTGTACCAGGCTCACCGATAGACTGTGCTGCAATCACACCGATAGATTCACCTTGGCTAATTAATTTACCTCGACCTAAGTCGCGACCATAACATTGAGAACAAATACCATGCCTTGTTTCGCAAGTCAGTGCAGTTCTTACTTTGACTTCATCAATACCAAGTGCATCAATTTTTTCAACGTGATCTTCTTCAAGTAAAGTACCTTTTGGATAAACCACTTCTTGATTTTCTGGATTTATAATATCAAGGGCGTTTACACGGCCTAAAATACGATCGCGTAATGGCTCAACTACTTCACCGCCCTTAACAAGCGCTTTAGTAACTAAACCATCTTCTGTACCGCAATCATGCTCAGTCACCACAAGATCTTGCGTCACATCAACTAGACGTCTTGTTAAATAACCTGAGTTAGCTGTTTTTAATGCAGTATCTGCAAGACCTTTTCGCGCACCGTGCGTAGAAATAAAGTATTGAAGCACATTTAAACCATCACGAAAGTTAGCTGTAATTGGTGTTTCAATAATTGAGCCATCAGGTCTCGCCATCAAGCCTCGCATACCTGCAAGCTGTCTTACTTGAGCTGCAGATCCTCGCGCACCAGAATCGGCCATCATATAAATTGCATTAAATGATTCTTGATAAAGATCTTTGCCATCTTTACCCTTCAGATTTTCACCGGCATCATTTTTAACAGGCTCTTCTTTAAGTTGTTTCATCATTGCATCAGCAACTTTGTCACCTGCACGACCCCAGATGTCAACAACCTTGTTATATCTTTCTCCTTGTGTGACCAGGCCTGAAATATATTGATCTTCAATTTCTTTAACTTCAGATTCAGCAGCTTCAATAAGCTGTTCTTTTTCTGGTGGGACAAGCATGTCATGGATACTGATTGAGATACCTGCTTTTGTCGCATAGGTGTAACCCATGTACATTAATTTATCAGCAAGAATTACTGTCTCTCTAATACCAACACGTCTAAATCCTGCATTAATTAATTTTGAAATTTCTTTTTTCTTTAATGCTTTATTAATTAAATCAAAAGAAAGTCCTGCTGGAAGAATTTCAGAAAGTATTGCTCTACCAACTGTAGTTTCATATCGATTTACTTTATCAGTATTTGTGCCATCTAAACCTAATTCAGTTTCTTTAATCCGAACTGTGACGCGCGCATGAATATCAACTAAGCCACTATCAAAAGCACGATGAACTTCAGTCACGTCAGTAAATTTCATACCCTCGCCACGTGCAGCAATTTTGTCTCGTGTCATGTAATAAAGGCCAAGCACAATATCTTGTGATGGAACAATAATTGGTTCACCATTTGCAGGAGATAAAACGTTATTAGATGCAAGCATTAAGGTTCTTGCTTCCATCTGAGCCTCAAGAGATAAAGGCACATGAACTGCCATTTGGTCACCATCAAAGTCAGCATTAAATGCAGCACAAACTAGGGGATGTAATTGAATAGCTTTACCTTCAATCAGAATAGGTTCAAAAGCTTGAATACCTAAACGATGTAATGTTGGTGCTCTGTTTAATAAAACAGGATGCTCTCTAATGACGTCCTCTAAGATATCCCAAACTTCTGGTCCTTCTTCTTCTACTTTTTTCTTTGCTGCTTTAATGGTTGTAGAAAGGCCTAACACTTCTAATTTATGGAAAATAAATGGCTTGAATAATTCAAGTGCCATTTTCTTTGGTAAACCACATTGATGAAGTTTTAATTGTGGTCCAACAACAATTACTGAACGACCAGAATAATCAACACGCTTACCTAAAAGGTTTTGTCTAAAACGACCGCCCTTACCTTTAATCATATCGGCAAGAGATTTTAATGGTCGTTTATTAGCGCCTGTCATCACTTTGCCACGTCTGCCATTATCAAGAAGTGAGTCAACCGCTTCTTGCAACATACGCTTTTCATTTCTAACAATAATTTCTGGTGCTTTAAGATCTAAGAGTCTTCTTAAGCGATTATTTCTGTTAATCACTCGACGATATAAATCGTTAAGGTCGGATGTAGCAAATCTTCCGCCATCAAGAGGAACTAATGGTCTTAATTCAGGAGGCAGTACAGGAAGAATTTCTAAAATCATCCATTCAGGTTTGATACCTGATTTTTGGAACGCTTCAAGCACTTTTAAACGCTTAGCAATTTTTTTAATTTTTGCTTCTGAACCTGTTTCAGCTAATTCAGTTCTTAATTTTTCAATTTCACTGTTGATATCAAGTGATTTAAGCAATTCTTTAATTGCCTCTGCACCCATTACTGCTGTGAATTCGTCACCAAACTCTTCTACTTTTGCGAGATAGTCATCCTCTGTAAGAAGCTGTCCTCTTGTTAAAGGAGTCATACCAGGGTCAACAACAATAAATGCTTCAAAATAAAGAACGCGTTCAATATCTCTTAAAGCAATATCAAGCACCATACCTAGACGACTTGGTAGGCTCTTTAAAAACCAAATATGTGCAACTGGACTTGCTAAGTCAATGTGACCCATACGCTCACGACGGACCTTAGATAGCGTAACTTCAACACCACATTTTTCACAAATCACACCGCGATGTTTAAGTCTTTTATATTTACCGCAAAGACATTCATAGTCTTTAATAGGTCCAAATATTTTTGCACAAAACAAACCGTCTCTTTCAGGTTTAAATGTTCTGTAATTAATCGTTTCTGGCTTCTTAACTTCGCCATAAGACCATGAACGAATTTTTTCTGGAGATGCTAATGCAATCTTAATTGCATCAAACTCTTCTTCTTGTGTAACCTGTTTAAATAGGTCTAATAAAGCTTTCATCTGTGATCTCCTTAGTTTCTATCGAGGTCAATATCAATAGCTAGTGAACGAATTTCTTTTACCAACACGTTGAATGATTCAGGCATGCCTGCATCAATCTTATGCTCACCCTTCACTATGTTTTCGTATACTTTAGTTCTACCAGCAACGTCGTCTGATTTTACAGTCAACATTTCTTGCAAGGTGTAAGCGGCACCATATGCTTCAAGCGCCCAAACTTCCATCTCACCAAAACGTTGACCACCAAATTGCGCTTTACCACCGAGAGGCTGTTGCGTTACAAGCGAGTATGGTCCTGTTGAACGTGCATGCATTTTGTCATCAACTAGATGATGTAATTTAAGTACATGCATATAGCCTACTGTGACAGGTCTTTCAAATACCTCACCTGTGCGACCATCAAACAATTTAACTTGCGTTTTATTTGCTGAAAATTGCAAGAGTTCTGTTTTTGGATCGTTATCTGGATAAGCGAGATCTAACATATATTCAATGTCGGACTCAGATGCGCCATCAAATACAGATGTAGCGAATGGAACGCCATTTTTTAAATGTTGAGCAAGCTCTACAACCTCATCATCGTTCAATGACTTAATATCTTCTTTTTTACCAGAAGCATCGTTATAAATTTGATCTAAGAATTTACGAACTTCAGTTACCTTCGCTTCTTCTTTTAACATTTCGCCAATACGAACGCCTAATCCTTTAGCTGCCCATCCAAGATGGGTTTCTAAGATTTGGCCGATGTTCATTCGGGAAGGAACGCCTAATGGATTTAACACAATATCCAAAGGTGTACCATCGGCCATATGAGGCATATCCTCTACAGGAGCGATTTTTGAAACCACACCTTTGTTACCGTGACGTCCGGCCATTTTATCGCCTGGTTGAATTCTACGTTTCACAGCTAAGTAAACCTTAACCATTTTTTGAACGCCTGGCGGAAGTTCGTCACCTTGAGTTAATTTGCGTTTTTTCTCTTCAAAACGTTTATCGAATTGCTCTTTAGCAACCGCTAAATTATCTTTCAATGTTTCTAATTGTTTTGAAGCATCGTCATTACCTAGACGAATATCAAACCAGTCATATCTATTAATCGAAGCAAGAAAATCTTTAGAAATTTTTTCACCTTTTTTCAAGCCTTTTGGACCGCCAGTTGCAACTTTGTTTGTGAGTAATCTTTCGATTCTTCCAAAAGTATCATCTTCCACAATTCTTAATTGATCAGCTAAATCTTGTTTGAAATGTTTTAATTGATCATCAATGATTTGTTGCGCTCTTGAATCTCTATCAATGCCTTCTCTAGTAAATACTTGAACGTCAATAATTGTTCCTGACATACCTGATGGCACTCTCAAACTTGTATCTTTTACATCAGAAGCTTTTTCACCAAAGATTGCTCGTAAGAGTTTTTCTTCAGGTGTAAGTTGTGTTTCACCTTTCGGTGTCACCTTACCTACAAGCACATCGCCTGATTCAACTTCAGCACCAATATAAATAATGCCGGACTCATCAAGTCTTCCAAGCATTCTTTCTGAAAGATTTGAAATATCTCGTGTAATTTCTTCTGGGCCTAATTTTGTATCTCTAGATACAACGGATAACTCTTCAATGTGAATTGATGTATATCGATCTTCAGCTACTACACGCTCTGAAATTAGAATCGAATCTTCGAAGTTAAAACCATTCCATGGCATAAACCCAACAAGCATATTTTGACCAAGCGCTAATTCACCCACATCAGTGGAAGCACCGTCAGCAATCACATCACCTCTTGCAATCTTGTTGCCAATTCTTACGAGCGGCCTTTGATTGATATTGGTATTTTGATTTGATCTTGTATATTTAGTTAGATTGTAAATATCAACGCCAACTTCGCCATCTGCAGCTTCATCGTCATTTACGCGAATCACAATACGTCTTGAATCAACATAATCAACAACACCCCCTCGCTTGGCCTGAACTGTTGTACCAGAGTCAGTGGCTACTGTTCTTTCAATACCTGTACCTACAACAGCTTTCTCTGCTCTTAAGCAAGGGACTGCTTGACGTTGCATGTTTGCACCCATCAGTGCACGGTTTGCATCATCATGTTCTAGGAATGGAATAAGTGCAGCAGCTACAGAAACAATTTGTCCAGGTGCCACATCCATATATTGAATAGGATCTACTGACGACATCGTAAATTCGTTACGGTGACGACATGAAATTAAATCGTCTTGAAAGTGTCCTTTATTATCAAGCTCAGTATTTGCTTGAGCGATTACAAATTCACTTTCTTCGATTGCAGAAAGGTAATCTATCTTCGCAGTGACCTTGCCATTTTCAACGCGTCTATAAGGCGTCTCTAAGAATCCGTATTGATTTGTTCTTGCATAAAGTGCGAGGGAATTAATCAATCCGATATTTGGACCTTCCGGAGTTTCAATAGGGCAAACACGGCCATAATGCGTTGAGTGAACGTCACGCACTTCAAAACCGGCACGTTCTCTTGTTAAACCACCAGGGCCTAATGCTGATACTCTTCGTTTATGTGTAATTTCAGATAATGGATTAGTTTGATCCATGAATTGAGATAGTTGTGACGAACCAAAAAATTCTCTGATAGCACTTGAGATAGGTTTTGAATTAATTAAATCATGCGGCATTAAATTATCTGCCTCAGCTTGACTTAATCTTTCCTTAACAGCTCGTTCAACACGAACAAGTCCTGTTCTAAACTGATTCTCGACAAGCTCGCCCACTGAGCGAATTCTTCGATTACCTAAATGATCGATATCATCTATTTCACCCCGACCATTGCGCAACTCGATCAGTACACCAATCACGGCCAAGATATCGTCGTTCGATAAAATGTTTGCACCAGTTTCACCTTGAGGACCAACGCGCTTATAAAATCTTTGTAACCAATTTGCATGTTGTTCGAAACTCTTTGGGTATGCTCTTCGGTTAAATTTCATACGACCTACATTAGATAAGTCATATCGATCTTCATTAAAGAATAATCCTTTAAATAGAGCCTCAACTGCATCTTCAGTGGGTGGTTCACCAGGTCGCATCATTCGATAAATAGCAACTTTAGCGCTGTATTGATCAGGCACTTCATCTGAAGAAAGTGTTTGAGAAATATAATCGCCATGATCTAAATCATTTGAATAGAGCATATGAATTTGTCCTACGCCTGCTTCAATAAATTTATCTAACACTGATTCTGTAATTTCATCATTTGCATTAGCTATAACTTCGCCTGTATTTTTATCTACGATTGCTTTTGAAATTTTACGACCCAAAATAAAATCTTTATCTACTGTGATTTTATTTACGACGGCTTTTTCCATATCGCGAATGTGTTTAACAGTAATGCGTTTATCTTTTTGAACAATTACATTTCCTCTTTTATCAGTAATATCAAATTTAGCAATTTCACCTCTTAAACGATCAGGAACTAATTCAAACTCAATTGATTTTGCAGTCACATGGAATGAATCAAAGTCATAATATGTTTCTAGAATTTGTTCTGGTGAATAGCCTAAGGCTTTTAACAAAATTGTGACCGGCATTTTTCTGCGACGATCTACACGGAAATATAAATAATCTTTAGGGTCAAATTCGAAATCTAACCATGAACCACGATAAGGGATGATCCTTGCAGAAAATAATAATTTACCGGAGCTATGTGTTTTACCTCGATCATGCTCAAAGAATACACCAGGGCTTCTGTGGAGTTGAGATACAATCACTCGCTCAGTACCGTTAATAACAAAAGAGCCGTTATCGGTCATAAGCGGAATCTCGCCCATGTACACTTCTTGTTCTTTAATTTCTTTAACTGTTGGTTTTGATGCTTCTTTATCCATAAGAGTTAAACGAACTTTGACTCTTAATGGAACACCGTATGTTAATCCGCGTTGTTGGCATTCTTTAACATCAAACGCTTCTTCACCTAGATTGTAAGTAACAAAATCAAGTCTTGCGTTGCCGGAGTGACTTACAATAGGAAATACTGAATTGAATGTAGACTGTAAACCTTCATTTAGTCTTTGTTCAGGATGCGTATTTTTTTGTAAAAAAGCTGCATAAGATTCAAGCTGCATGGTGAGCAAATATGGAATATCTTGCACACGCTCTCTTTTAGCAAAACTTTTTCTAATACGTTTTTTTTCAGTAAAGGAATAGCTCATTGCATCTCCTGGTGTAATTTTCATAAAACAATAAACTTTTAAAATTTAAGAATATTGTTTTATAAATTTTTATAAGTTTTAACCTAATAATTATCTAAAACAAAAAATAGCAAGGGCTGACAGCAAGCTGTCAGCCATGCTAATTAGCATTACTTAAGTTCTGCTGTAGCGCCAGCTTCTTTTAATTTAGCAAGTGCCTCATCAGCTGCAGCTTTTGCAACACCCTCTTTAATTGCCTTGGGTGCGCCGTCTACTAAATCTTTAGCTTCTTTTAAGCCAAGACCTGTAATTTCACGAACAGCTTTAATTACGTTTACTTTGTTGTCTCCTGAAGCAGTCAACATCACTGTAAACTCAGTTTTTTCTGCAGCAGCAGTACCAACAGCAGCAGCAGGTGCAGCAGCAGCAACAGCAACAGCAGCTGCAGCAGCTGAAACACCAAATTTTTCTTCCATATCTTTAATAAGTTCTGACAAGTCAAGAACTGACATTGCACTTACTGCATCTAAAATTTCAGCTTTAGAAATAGCCATTTAATACTCCTAATAAAAAATTTAAATAAATCGTTTAAAAATTATGCAGGTTTTTGATCGCGAACTGCTGCTAAGCCACGTACAAATTTTGTTGGTACCTCATTAAGCGTACGAACAAATTTCGCAATCGGTGCTTGCATTGTTCCCAATAATTTTGCGAGTAATTCTTCACGACTTGGCAATGATGCTAATGCTTCAATATTTGAAGCGCTCATTACCTTATTCGGCATTGCTCCTAATTTAATAACAAACTTATCGTTTGATTTGGCAAATTCATTTAGCACTTTAGCAACAGCAACTGGATCAGTTGAGATGCCATAAACTATTGGACCTACCATTTCATTGGCTAAGTCAGAGAACGCAGTTCCATCTACGGCCCTTCGAACTAATGTGTTCTTTAAGACGCGAAGATAAACTCCTGATTTTCTGGCTTGAACTCTTAATGCCGTCATTTCGCTTACACCGATACCTCGGTTTTCAGCTAAAACAACTGCTTGAGCGCCTGCGATTTGCTTATTAACTTCAGCAACCACTGCCTTTTTTTGTTCAAGATTAAGACTCAAGGTCTTCTCCTTCCGTTAAATTAAGTATTAAGTAAACTTAATACCAACATTACGGCGACCTCTATCAGGATGCTATCCTTCAGGGTTACCGCCATCTGCGTAGGCTCTAGCAAAAGATCACTAGAATTAAACTTGTTAGCACCTACGGTCTTTGAAAGCTTCACTGATATTTTCATATCAATGAACCCAAAGTTCTTTTTAAAAAAAGCTTTCGCTTTCTTTTAATTCTTTACACTAAACGTGTTGAATCGATTCTTACACCAGCACCCATCGTGCTAGAAACCGATAATTTTTTTACAAAAATACCTTTTGTTGTTGGTGGTTTAGACTTATTAATTGCATCAATTAATGCTGCTAAATTGCCTTTTAATTGCTCAACAGAGAATGATGCCCGGCCAATAGTGCAATGCACGATACCGCCTTTGTCAGTTCTATACTGAACTTGTCCACCTTTTGCATTTTTAACTGCTGCAGCTGTGTCCGGTGTTACCGTGCCCACTTTTGGATTTGGCATTAAACCTCTTGGACCTAATACTTGTCCTAAAGCTCCCACAACTTTCATAGCATCTGGCGTGGCAATTACTACATCAAAATCCATCATACCGCCTTTAATTTTTTCAGCGAGATCATCAAATCCAACAATGTCTGCGCCGGCTGCTTTTGCAGCTTCAGCTGCAGCGCCTTGAGCAAATACTGCAACACGTGTGGTCTTGCCTGTGCCATTTGGAAGCACTAATGCACCACGAATAAGTTGATCAGATTTTTTAGCATCAATACCTAGATTGATCACTGCATCTACTGATTCATCAAATTTTGCCGTTGCTGTTTCTTTAACAAGCTGAAGACCTTCTTGTGCCGGATAGGCTTTATCTCGGTCAACTTTAGATCTTAATGTTGTAATTCTTTTATTTAATGGCATCTTATACACCCTCCACTTCTATACCCATGCTTCGCGCACTGCCTGCGATTGTTCGAACTGCAGCATCCATATCAGCCGCTGTAAGATCTGCCATTTTTGTTTTAGCAATTTCTTCAGCTTGCGCTCTCGTAATTTTTCCAACTTTATCTGTATGTGGTCTTGGTGAGCCCTTCTCTAATTTTGCTGCTTTCTTAATTAGAATCGATGCGGGTGGCGTTTTCATAACAAAAGTAAAACTCTTGTCTGCGAAAGCGGTAATCACCACAGGGATAGGTAAACCGGGTTCGAAAGTTTGTGTAGCAGCATTAAATGCTTTACAAAACTCCATAATGTTTAAGCCTCTTTGTCCTAACGCAGGTCCTACTGGTGGACTTGGGTTAGCTTTGCCGGCTGGGATTTGTAACTTTATGTAGCCAACGATTTTCTTTGCCATTTCATTCTCCTAAATTAGGTACAAGCGCTTTTTTTCACAAAAGCTCCCTAGTTAATTTTTACTGCTGTACTACTAAACTTCTTTTTCTACTTGACTAAACTCAAGCTCAACAGGCGTTGCTCTACCAAAAATAACCACTGATACTTTAAGTTTGCTTTTTTCGTAGTTGATATCTTCAATCGCTCCTGAGAACTCTTTAAATGGTCCGTCAATAACGCGAATCGATTCACCTTTTTCGAAAGTAAGTTTTTGCGTTGGATTAGTTTTGCTTTCATCCATGCGTTGTAAAATAATTTCTACTTCTTTATC
>Ga0194128_10007346_pt1 | contig 14440 bp, 15 predicted proteins | sample TA2KigCa65mmetaG_FD_148650 | JGI IMG/M metagenome (GOLD analysis project Ga0194128, IMG submission 148650) | Freshwater microbial communities from Lake Tanganyika, Tanzania - TA2015037 Kigoma Deep Cast 65m | ecosystem: Environmental > Aquatic > Freshwater > Lake | place: Tanzania: Lake...
TGGCACTGGTGCTAAGGCAAAGAAGAAGAAGAAGTAAGCGGCGTGATGGTCACGTTGCGGAATTCGACCGGGCCGTGATCGCCTTGTAGTCCGATCGGTCCGGCGCGGTCTTCATGCACTGTCGCCGCCATGCCGGCGATGCCGCCGATTGTTGCGCGATCGATGGTCTTCACGCCGTTGAGCGTAATCGTGACATCGCGGCCGATCAAGCGAATGTCGATGGACTGCCACTGGCCCGCGGGTTTCGACGCATTCACGCGGGGCGCGATGCGGCTATACACAGCGCCATTGCCGTGGGACGAAACCGGTTTGCCGAAATCGTCTTCGAGTTGAACCTCGTAGTGATCTCGCAAGCCGATTCCGCTGTTGCCGCCTTTCGGAAGCTTGTACTCGACGTGTAGTTCGAAGTTGCGATAGTGCTCGGTTGTGAAGCGCGTCTTCGCTTTGTCGGAGCGATTTCGCAGGACACCCTTGTCGAGCTGCCAGTCTTCGGCCGCGGGCAGCGAGTCCAACACGCGCACCGTTTTGCCTCGCTTCCAGCTGCCATTGTCGTGTTCATTGAGGACCGGCGCGCGGCCGCCTTCCCACTTGATCGTGCGCTCGCCGACGCGTGTCGAACCGATGAGTCTTTCGGCTTCGAGCCGCGCTTCAACGAAGGCCTCGGTGCGGCGGGGCGGTGTTGTTTCGAAGATACGTTCGACGCGGAACTTCAAGCTGCCGCCGCTGACGGCGAGGTCTTTCATCTCCGCCAAGCGCCCGCCGGTCGCGCCGAAGAATGAGCCCGATTTCAAATCGTCCGCGAGTCCGATCCAGTAGACCTTGCCCTTCCCGGCGTCGAGATTCCAATTGCCCGCGAGGCCGCGCTTCCACACGCGATCGGCGAAGTTCATCCACTGCGTCCAGTCGTAAATTGTCACGTCGTGTTTGCCGTTCCGGATGTGATAACCGATGCGGCCCATCGAAGGCTGCTCGATGCCGGGCCTCGCTTTCGCGGGAAGTCCTTCGGTTCCGAGCAACCGGTACACGGGATCGGCGCCGAGCGCGCCGAGGAATTCGCCGCGCGGATCGGCCCATTGATCTTCGACGGCGGAGTTGACGTACAAGGGGCGAGGAGCAATCAAAGCCATCAGCATGTGTTGATCGACCGGAATCTCCTGCGGCTTGCCATTGTACTTCTTGAAATTGCCGGCGAACCAGTGGGGGAACGACGTGTTGATGCGCGCGGTCGTCTCGCCGAAATCGCGCCGAGCGAGCGCCGCGCCGCCTTCGCCCGAGTTGTTCGATATCACGATCGCGAACCGTTCGTCCTGCGCGCCGGCCCAAAGCGCCGCCTTGCCAATCCGCGAGTGCCCGTGCAGCGCCACACGTTTTGCGTCGATGTCGCGATCGGTCTCGATGTAGTCCATCGCGCGGCTCAGGCCCCATGCCCACGCACCGATCGTGCCCCACTCATCGGCCGCCGGTTTCGTCTTGCCATCGGAGTAGAACAGTGGATGCACTCCGTTTTGGAAGCCGTCGTCGAAGTCGGGGTCGATGTCGCCGTAGTATGCCGTCACCGTTCCATATCCGCGTGCGATCACCTTTTCCACTTCCCATCGGCCCGCCGACAGCCCGCGATCTTTTTCGCTGGCGACATGATTGTTGGCAGTTTCCCGCATCCACGACTTGGTCACGCGAATCGCGGGATCGGCGTTCACGGTGTGATTGCCCGCGAAGTTCAATCCGAGAAAAACGGGCACGGGCCGGGGAGCGTTGTTGGGCAGGTAGATCAATAGATCGACGAACGGCGCGTTGGCCGCTTCGCCGAACCAGAGCCGCACTTGACGCCGCGTTGCCGCGCCGCCGAGCGCGCTCGCCGATTGTTCCAGCACTTCGCTGCGAAGTTTGATTTTCCGCGTGGGCGTCTTGCCGTAGACCTCGCTCTCGAAGAGGCGAAGGATTTCCGCGCGGCGTTTCGTGCGCCAATCGTCGGCGTTGCGAACGGGCGTGCCGTTTGCGAACCGCAGCGGATCGGGCAAGGTGTAGGCGCCTACTTTCGACTCGTCGTAATTAAAGCCCGGCGTCTGCGCGAACAGCGCCGCGCCAATGGCAAACATCACAAATCGCATAGAGCGATTCTACGCGAGCCAGTCCCTCATCTGTTGCGGAGTCAGATTTCCGCCGCAAATGATGGTTCCCGTGCGGTGGCTCTTGAAGCGATCGGGGTTTTCGATCATCGCCGCGATGCCGACGGCCGCCGATGGCTCGGCGACGATGCCGGCGTGTTCATGCAACAGGCGCATGCCGCGCAGAATCGACTCTTCGCGGACGAGCAGGATCTCGTCGTAAAGGCCCGGTAGTGTGGCGAGCATCTCGGGAATCGGAATCCGCACGCCGATTCCGTCGGCGATGGTGGCCATCGTTGCGTGTTCGATCTGCCGGCCTTGCGCCAATGATTCCGCCATGGCGGGTGCGCCGGCGGCTTGCACCGCGACGATTTTCATCGAAGGCCGCAATGCGCGCGCGGCGGCGCCGATGCCGGCCAGAAGCGCGCCGTTGCCGAGCGGGACGAGCAGTGTGCCAATCGATTCGCGCGCGAGTTCGAGCATCATCGTTCCCGCGCCTTCGGCTGTTTCCGGTTCCAGGCCGTCTTCCAGAAATCGGGCGCCGCTTTCGTTCGCGTGGGCGCGCGCGGCCAGTTTGGCGGCGTCGAAGTCGTCGCCTTGCAAAACGACCGTTGCGCCAAGCGCGCGCATGCGTTCGATCTTCAAGGCGTTCGCCGTCACGCCGGCAAACACGGTCAGATCTATCCGACGTGACCGGCATGCGTACGCCATCGCCTGGCCGAAGTTCCCCGCGCTCGCACAGACGATTGGCGTTGTCTCCGCGCGCGACCGGACCAGCCAATCGGAGCCGCGACCTTTGAAGCAGCGAATTGGATTCATCGTCTCGATCTTCAAAAAGACGTTGAGCGGCTCGCACCAGAATTGAGGAGAGTGCAAAAAGACAGGATCGATCGCTCGCGCCGCAGCTTCGATTCGTTCGATCGAAATCATCACGGCAGATTCTTCTCAAGCCATTCCATCATTTCGCGCTGTTGCTCCAAGCGTCCGATCGCGGTTTCGAGATTCACGTAGCGCATGCCGCGCTTGGCGGCGAGCCGAGAGAACGATCCGTCGTCTTCGCCCCTGGCATCGTTTTGCAGCACGACGTTGTAAGGCGAGCGTTTGAGGATTTCGAAATCCTTCGGATCGGTGCAGAGAAAGAAGTCGTTCGGGTTGTTCGGCGCCGCCAGCGAGGTCGCGTTCGAGATCTCGATTTCGTCGGTGACGCTGTAGCCACGTGAGTTGTTGTGCAGGACGATCAACAGGCCCTTCTTCGGCGGCGTCAACTCGCGCAGGAATTTTTCGCGCGTTTTCGCTACGACTGCGTGAATGCGTTTCCGGTCCGCTTCGCTCGCCGAAGGATTCAGGCGAACGAGATTCCGTTCGAGCCCGTGTTCGGTGAACATACGGTTGGGGTCGTACTGCATGTTGCCGTTGCGAATCGTCCGCGTGGGATTATCGACCAGCCACGCGCGGCCTTTGTACCGCTGCATGTGCGACTCCAACACATCGCGAGCCGTGGTCTCGTCGCCGTGAATCCATAAGTACCGGCGGGATGAGCGCCCCTTGAATATTCGGCGAAATCGAATACCGCAGTAGGAACGCGGCGACGCCGCCAGACCCGTCGATGCGGCGAGCGCCGCGAGGAAAGACCGTCTTGTCAACACTTAGTACAAGTTTACGGTGTAACCGGGGTGAAACGGTGTATCGTCTTGGAAAGCAGATCATGCGGCGCGGTTTCGCTATTGCTGTATTCGCGCTTTGCGCCGCTGTTTGGGCGCAGCGGGAGTTCCGCGTGTACGATAACGCCGAGGGCGCCGCGTCTGACGCTCCGCTTCCGCCAGACTATTCGAACAAGTCCGAACTTGTGCTCGGCCGGTTGATGTATCCTTCGGGCGGACGCGGCGGATTTGGACGCGGTGGCGGTGGCAACTGGCTGCAGGGCCGGACGAATTGGACGATCGATTATCCGAAGGGCGACCGCTTTTTTGCATCGGCGATCCGGCGGCTAACGCGGGTCGATGTGCGCAGCGTGGAACAACCCGTTAATCCGGACGATGGCGACGATATTTATTATTGGCCGTATCTGCACGTCTCGATGCCGGGCAATTGGAAACTGACCGATCAACAGGCCCTCAAGATTCGCGACTATCTGCAGCGCGGCGGCTTTCTGTTTTGTGACAGCTTTTTCGGCACCGAGGAGTGGCAGAACTTTCAAAAGGGTCTTCGCAAGATTTTTCCCGATCGCGAGGTCGAGGACCTGCGGGATGGCGACGCGATTTTTCAAACGGTCTTCGACATTAAGGATCGCTATCAGGTCGGCAATTATCGGAGTCTGATCTCTCGCGGCCACGCCTACCGGGCCGACGGCGATACGGCGTTCTGGCGTGTCGTCCGCGACGATAGGGGCCACATCATGGTCGCGATGGCATTCAACTCCGATCTGGGCGACTCGTGGCAACTGGCCGACGAGCCGCGTTATCCCGAGAAGTTCTCCGCGCTCGGCATCCGAATCGGAGTGAACTACGTGGTTTATGCGATGTCGCACTGACAGTTGCGTTACACTGGAGAACAGGAGTTTTTCTTGGCAAACGACAGCAATCTCTACAGCGCCGAATACATCGGCAGCGGCACATTCATCATCAAGAAGCCGAAGCGCAACGCGAAGAAGCGCCGGCAGCAAAAGTTGAAGAGTCTCAAGCGCGGCATGCGCAAGTAGTTCCTCCCCCGCCGTCCTCCTTTTCCTTCCGTGAAAATCAAACAACTGAAGCTGCATCCGATCGCGGTTGCCGATGGGCCGCTGCGTTCATCCTACGGTCTGCACGCGCCATACGCGCTGCGCACGATCGTTGAAGTCGTCACTACCGACGGCATTACAGGCATTAGCGAGACCTACGGCGGCGATGGTCCCGTGGCGGCGCTCGAATCGGTTCGATCGCGCGTCGAGGGCATGGACCCGTTTCAGTTGACCGCGTTCCGTCAGTACATCAACGCGCAGGCGGTGGAGGCGGCCGGCGGCGCGCGTTCGCAGACGTGGCTGGTGCCCGGCGAGAATCCGCTCGATACACACGCGCGGACGTTCGCGGCGATTGAGGTCGCTTGTCTCGACGCCATCGGGAAAGCCATCGGGCGGCCGCTGTGCGATTTGGTGGGCGGGCGGTGCCGCGACCGCGTGCCTTATTCGGCGTATCTGTTTTATAAACACGCTGGCGGCGGCGGTATGGGCGAGGACGCTCGCGAGGACGAGTACGGCGAGATCCTCACGCCCGAAGCGGTTGTTCGTTCTTGCAAGCAGATGATCGCGCAGTACGGCTTCAAGGAGATCAAACTCAAAGGCGGGGTTCTGCCTCCCGATGAAGAGATCGCCGCGATTCGCGCGCTGCGGCAGGAGTTCGGCCCGAAGTATCCGCTGCGAATCGATCCGAATTGCGCGTGGAGCATCGATACGTCCGTGCATGTCGGCGAATCGTTGAGGGACGAGTTGTCCGACGGCGGGTATCTCGAAGATCCTTGCGCGGCGATTGAAGGCATGGCTGAAGTGCGGCGCCGGTTGCTGGCCAACGGCAACGACACGCCGCTGGCCTCCAACGTTGCGACGACCTGTTTTGCTCACGTGCCCGTCGCTAAAGAGACCGACGGCGTGCAGATCATTCTCTCCGATCCGCATTACTGGGGCGGCATTCGCGCGCAACAGAAGTTGTCGGATCTGTGCGAAGTGCTGGGGCTCGGCATGTCGATGCACTCGAACAATCACCTTGGCGTGAGTCTGATGACGATGACACACGCGGCGGCGGTTTGCCCGGCTCTGACCTACGCCTGCGACACACACTATCCGTGGCAGACTTCGGTTGATGAAGTTGTCGTCGGCGGACGCGTGCAGTTTGAGGAAGGCTGCGTTGTGATTACCGATAAGCCAGGCCTTGGCGTCGAGTTGGACTATGATCAAGTGGCGCGCGGCGAAGAGCGCTACAAGAAACTTCCCTACCGCAAACGGGACGACGAAGCGGAAATGCGCAAACACGTCGACCCGAACTGGAAACGAATTCTTCCTCGCTGGTGATACAGAAAATGCTCGATCCGAAAAAAACATTTCACGGCTGTTTTGGTTTTCCGATTACGCCGTTCAAAAAAGACCTCTCGCTGGACCTCGCGGCGCTTGAGAAGAACTGCGACTGGATGGCGGGCTTTCCGTTCTGCTCACAGGTGATCGCGGGCGGCACGGGCGAAGTCTATTCGATGATGCCGGATGAATCGATTGAAACGGTTCGCGTGGCGGTGAAGGCGATCAACGGCCGCATGCCGGTTGTTGCCGGCGTGGGCTTCAACACGGCGATCGCATGTCATATGGCCCGTGAGATGGAGAAGGCCGGCGCGGCGGCGTTGCTGGTGATGCCGCCTTATTACATCAACGCGCCGGAGGCCGGATTGATCGAGTATTTCGAAGCGATCGGCCGGTCGTGCGGGTTGCCGTTGTCGTTCTACACACGCGATTGGGCGGCGTTCACGCCCGCGCAGGTGAAGCGGCTGCTTGATCGCGTGCCGTCGCTGCTGATGTGGAAAGACGGGCAGGGCGATATTCGGAAGTATCAGCGGATCATTCTCGAAGTGGGCGACCGGGTGGCGTGGGTCGGCGGCATCGGCGACGACTGCGCACCGGGGTATTTTTCAATCGGTTGTCAGGCGTACACGTCGTCGATTTCGAACATCGCGCCGAAGCTGTCGTTGAAGATCGCGGAGCTCGGATTGAAGGGCGATTTCAAGGGCCTCGCCGATATCATGAAGAAGTACGTGCACCCGCTTTATGCGCTGCGCGACCGTTCGAAGGGTTATGAAGTGGCGATGATGAAGTCGGCGATGGAGATTCTCGGCCATCCGGCTGGGCCTGTGCGTCCGCCGCTGGTCAACATCAACGACGCGGAATTGGCCGAACTGCGAAAGCTGATGGAAGTCTACGCGGACGTCGTGTAATGCGGCATCAGTCCGATCCTCGGGTATTGAACGAGCGGACGCTGGAGAAGGATCACAAACGCCTGGCTGCACTCTTGCGGCCGGGCGTTTCCGTTTTAGATGTGGGTTGCGGGACTGGGGCGATCACGCGGGGCATTCGCGCGGTGACCGGCGATGCTACCGGCATTGATCGCGATGCGTCGCTTGTGCCGGCGGAGGACGGCTTCGTCGTGAGCGATATTTTCGACTACGCACCGGGGCGGCAGTTCGACGTTGTTACGGCCGCGCGGGTGTTGCAGTGGATCGCGTCGCCCGAACGCGCGCTGGCGAAGATGGTGGAATTGACCAGACCCGGCGGGAGAGTTGTGGTGCTCGACTACGCGCATGAGCGGAATGAGTGGGACCCGGAAGCGCCGCCGTCGTTTCAGCACTTTTGGCGGGCGTTTTTGCGTTGGCGCGAGGCTAACGGTTGGGACAACTTGTTGGCGGATCGTTTGGAGGGGATGTTCGCCGCGGCCGGGCTGCGCGAGGTTGCCGTCACCGATGACGATGAAGTTGCATCGGGCGCGCTGTGGCCGCATGTGATGGAGTCGCTCGGGCCTGTTGTTGTGAGGGATGGATTCCTAACGGACTTGAAGCTCCTGGCCGCGTGCGAAGGGTTGGCGGCATACGGCGGCGTGCAGCGACTGGCGCTGCGAACGGCAATCGGCGTTAGGGCATAATGAAACCATGCCGGTTGTACTCGATCCGCTGGAGCTTGTCGGCGAGGATACCAAACCGCGATTGACGCGCGAAGAGTGTGCGGCGCTGGGGCGCGCAGGCTCTATCGATTTGGAGAGGTTCGAACTCCTGGAAGGGAGTTTGATACCGAAGATGAGCAAAGGCCACTGGCATTCGATGACCGTCGAGGAACTTGTGAGGTGGTTGCGGAGGGTTCATGGCTACGATTGCGTTAGACAAGAAATCGCGATCGATCCTGTGCCTTGTGACTTCTCGACCAGTGACCCGGAGCCAGATGCCATCGTCACGACGAGCGACTACGACAGACGATCCGGCCCGCCTCGTCCTCGTCAAATACGATTCGTCGGGGAGGTCGCTTACTCCAGTCAGCGAATCGACCTTGGCCTAAAGGCCGGTCTCTACGCGCGTTCGGAGATTCCAGAGTATTGGGTGTTGGATATCACCGGCCGCCGGATCGTGATTCACCGCGATCCCGTTGATGACCACTATCGATCTATTGTCGAATACGGTGAAGACGAGCGCGTTGAAATGTTGAGCGCGCCTGGCCAGGAAGTGCGCGCCGGCGATTTGCTGATCTTTGGGTGATTGATTCTGAGTAGAATCGAGTCCAGTTGGCGCATATTTGTATATGGACGGTCAACGCTTCAAACAGATCGATCACCTCATGCCCGGAACACGCGTCCGTGTCATCCGCACGTTTCAAGACGCGAATGGCCATGTGTACCGCGAGGGCGAGGAGTTCGTCTTTGAATACGTCACGCTGCGTGGGCCGAAGTTATTGCCGACGCTGCACGGGCCCGGCATTGAGATTCCACTTAACGGCGTTGAGCCGCGGAAGGGCCGATTGCGCGAGTACTTTGCGGTACCCGGCGAAGATAAGAAGCAGCCGGTGCCTCCCGCGCCCAAGCTTCCGGTCGCGCAGCCCGCCGCGTCGAGCGTTCCGCGGCCGGCGAATCCGCCGCCGATTCAAATCGCCAAGATGGACTGGGACCTGTACAAGCTCGCCATTCAGCACGCCGCCGCGCTGGCCGATAGCGGCGATCTGGCGGCCGCCACCGAATATTTGGGCCAGATCGACAAGATGCCGTTTCCCGCGGAGTGCCCGCGGGACTCGCAGATCGCGCACGACCTCCAAAGATGCGAACTATCCACCGAGGCCGGGCGCGCCTGGCAAATGGAACAGGTTGAAGACCTTTACGGCAGTTATGTCGCTGGTTCAACCAGCGGTGGCGAGGCCGCCGCGCGCCTATCGGAAGTCAGACAGTGGTTGGGCAAGCGCTGATACAATGGGTCTTGCCATCCGCGAGCACCGACAGCGTTGTCGCCATTTATCCCGGGTCTTTTGATCCGCTTACTAACGGGCATCTGGACCTGATTCGCCGCGCGCGGCGCATCGCCGGCAAGCTGATCGTCGCCGTGCTCAACAACGATCAGAAACATCCGCTGTTCTCGGTTGAAGAACGCATGGAAATGCTGCGCGAGGCGTGCGTGGAGATGGACAACGTCGAGGTCGGCAGCTTTAGCGGGTTGCTGGCCGAATACGCGGCCAACCGCGGCGCGCGTGTGATCGTGCGCGGAATCCGCGCGATCTCGGACTACGAATACGAACTCCAGATGGCGTCGATGAACCGGCGTATGCGGCCAGAGATCGAAACGATGTTCCTGCTAGCGGCCGAAGAGAATTCGTTCATCAGTTCGCGGCTTGTCAAGGAGATCGCGCGGCTCGGCGGCAACATCTCCGGAATCGTTCCGAATTTTGTGGAATCGCGCTTGGCGGCGCGATTCGAAAATCCAAGTAAGGTGTAATAGAAAGATGAGTACTTCAGCACAAGCTGTTTCTCTCGCAGTCGCCGACCGAATGGCGACGATTACGGTTTCATCGACGATGAAGGTCGCCGCCGATGCGGATCGCATGCGGCGCGAGGGCATCGACGTCGTCGATTTCGGCGCCGGTGAGCCCGATTTCCCGACACCGGACAACATCAAGCAAGCCGCGATCGACGCGATCAACAAGAACTTCACGAAGTACACGCCCGCGGGTGGCACGCAGGATCTGAAGCAGGCTATTGTCGACCGGCACCGCATCGACTACGGCACCAATTACACGGCGGCCGAGACCGTCGTCAGCGTCGGCGGCAAACACGTGTGTTTCAACGCGATGCAGGCGGTCATCAACCCCGGCGATGAAGTCATCATTCCCGTGCCTTACTGGGTCACATACAAGGACGTAGTCAATTACGCCTATGGCAAGTGCGTGTTCGTGGAGACCAATGAGGCCGATGGTTTCAACCTTACCGCGGCGATGATCGAAAAAGCGCTGACGCCGAAGACGAAGATGGTGCTCATCAACTCGCCTTCGAATCCCAGCGGCGCCGTATTGCCGAACTCCGAGTTCATCAAGATCTTCGAACTCACCAAAGAGCGCGGCATCTGGCTGATGACCGACGAATGTTATTGCCGGTTCCTCTATGACGCCGAGCCCTTTTCGATCGCGGCGCAACCGGGTGCCAAGGACAACGTGATCGTGGCCGGTTCGCTGTCGAAGACCTACTCGATGACCGGATGGCGTATTGGCTTCGCGCTCGCGCCGGCGCAGGTGGCTTCGGCGATGATGAAGCTGCAGAGCCACTCTACGTCGAACCCGACATCGATCGCGCAGAAGGCGTCAGTCGAAGCGTTGCGCGGACCGCAGGACTCGGTTACGACGATGCTGGCGGCCTTCCGCGAGCGGCGCGACTTCGTCGTTAACCGCATGCGGCAGATCCCGGGTGTTTCGTTGCAAGTGCCGCAGGGCGCGTTCTACGTTTATCCGAATTTGAGCGGCGTGCTTGGCCGAGGCGGCATCAACACACCGATGCAGTTCTGCGAAAAGTTGCTGACCGACGCTTACGTGGCGGTTGTTCCTGGCGAGGCGTTCGGCACAGATAAACACGTTCGCATCAGCTACGCCACCTCGATGCACGAGCTCGAACGGGGGCTCGACCGCATGCACAAATACATCGAATCGCTTGGATGACACTCGTCCGGCTTGAGCCGAAATTTGTCGAGCGCACGTGGGGCGCCGCGGACTTGTCGCCGTGGTTCCCCGCGCCGCCTCCGCGCGAGAAGGATCCCTTCGGCGAAGTTTGGATGACTTCGGACGACTGTGGAACCTCCGAGGGGCTGCCGCTTCGCGAGTTGATGGATCGCGACGGGGCGGCTTTACTGGGTCACAAAGTGAAGCCCGCTTTCGGCGGCCGGTTTCCGATTCTGGTGAAGTTCCTCTTTACGTCGGCCAAGCTTTCTCTGCAAGTGCATCCCGACGATGCTTATGCGGAGATTCATGAGAAGTCGCCAGGCAAAACCGAGATGTGGTACGTGCTGCGCGCCGATCCGGGCGCAACGATCGCGGCCGGATTCACGCGGCAGTTCGAAGCCGCCGAGGTGCGCGCGGCGCTGGCGGACAAGTCGCTGGAGACCTTGGTGCAGTGGTGGCCGGCGCAAGCGGGCGAGACCTACTTCACGCCCGCGAAAACGGTGCACGCCGTTGGCGCCGGGTTGGTCATTTGCGAGATTCAACAGAACTCCGATGTGACGTATCGATTGTGGGATTACGACCGCCCGCGGCCGTTGCATATCGAGGAATCGATGGCCGTCGCCGAACTTGGTCCGCACCCAGGGCCGGTGGAAGTTAACGGGAACAGGCTCGTCGATTGTCCCTACTTCGTGACTGAACGACACTCTGTCGAAGGCCGCTTTGAAACGGCCTCCGATCCCGATCGATTTCACCTGCTGATCGTCACCGAAGGCGCGGGCGCAATCGGCGACCATCCCGTGCGTGCGGGCGACTGCTGGCTTGTGCCCGCGGCGCTTGGCGGCTATGCCGTCAGCGGCGCACTTACACTCCTTCGCGTCTACGTGCCATGATCGTGCTCGCCGGCGGCAGCGGACAGATCGGACGCATGCTGGCCCGGCACTTTCGCGATGTGCGTGTGTTGTCGCGGGCGACGGGATGGGATGCAACCGCGCTCGAAGGCGCTGATGCGGTTATCAATCTCGCCGGCCGCAGCGTCGACTGCCGTTATACACCGGAGAACCGCCGCGCCATCATCGATTCGCGCGTGCAGACGACGGAGTGGATCGGCCGCGCCATTGCCGGTTGTGCGAGGCCGCCGCGGGTGTGGTTGAATTCTTCGACGGCGACGATCTACCGCAACTCGTTCGACAAAGCGATGGATGAGTGGAACGGCGAGATCGGCGAGGCTGCCGATGCGCCGGACACGTGGCACTTCTGGATTGATGTCGCCACCAAGTGGGAAGCGGCTTTCTTCGGTTGCGATACGCCGGCGACGCGGAAAGTGGCGCTGCACAGCGCGATGGTGATGAGCCCCGATCAAGGCGGCGTGTTCGAGGTGCTGTTGCGGTTGGTACGGTTCGGACTCGGCGGCGCCGCCGGAAGCGGCGAACAATACATGTCCTGGATTCATGAACGTGATTTTTGCGCGGCGATCGATCTGCTGCTCGCGCGTGATGACATGGACTGCGTAGTCAACTTAGCGTCGCCGAATCCGCTGCCGAACTCGGAGTTCATGCGCGAACTGCGCCGGGCCTGGGGAATCGGTTTTGGATTGCCGGCTTCGCGCTGGATGATTGAGCTCGGCGCGTTTTTCCTGCGCACGGAGAGCGAGTTGATTTTGAAGAGCCGCCGGGTTGTACCGACTCGCCTGCTGCGTGAAGGCTTTGCCTTCGCATTCCCGCAATGGCCAGCCGCCGCGCGTGAGCTTGTAGCCCGTTATTCTGGCGCGCCGATGAAGATGAATGGCGCCCAGAAGTAGGGATACCGCCGCGCCCGACGCGGACCTTTCGCCAGGCGAAGTCTCGCTTTGCGCAGCGCGTGCGCCGGTGGTTGGCCGCGGTTCAAATTGGAGTAGAACGTCTTCATCAAATCCGCGGTCGCCGCGTCGCTGACGTTCCACAGACTGACGACCGCGCTCCGCGCGCCCGCGAAGAGGAACGCGCGGGACAGCCCCATTACGCCTTCTCCAGCCAGCGTCTGGCCAAGGCCGCTGCGGCACGCCGATAGAGTTACCATCTCGGCGCGCAGCCGCAGCCTTAGAATTTCGGCGACTTCCAATACGCCATCCGAAAGCGCCAGCCCGCTTCGCGCCGGAAGACCCTCGTCGACGTAGCCGTGCGCCGCGATGTGCAGATAACGAACGGCGTGAAGATCCTCCGCATTGAGTTGCCGCTCGCTGGCCGCCGTACCGACGAAAATCCTACGTTTCTCCGGTGCGAAAAGTCCGCCGATACCGAGCACTTCATCCCGAGTGTTTGGCAGCGGCGTCCACGCGGTTCGGCGCTCGCTCGCGCCGCCGGCTCGCGTGTAGGCCGGATCGCCCAGCGCCAGCAGCGCGCCGCCTTTGTCGGTCCGGTTCGCCCGGTTCCGTAGTTCCGCCAGCGCGGTGGCTGAAGGAACATATTCGATCGCGAACTTTTCGATCAGAGGCGTGGCGGCGGTGAGCGTTTCGAAGGGCGCAAAAGCCAGGGCTCGGTCCGGAGCGACGACCAGCGTGTTGCTACGTTCCAACGCCTTTTCAACAGGTCCGATCAACAACTTGTACATCCGCCTGCTTGGCGCGGCCCACCGCGCCGCCGCTGTCGCGGCCGTCAGTTCGGTCACTGGCCGGCCAATTCTTGCCGGTATGAGGTCACTTCTTTCGCGAACTCCGCTTGCCCCGGCAATTCAGCTGTCGTTAATCCTGCCGGCGTGAGCGCGAACACGTACGATCTCGTTTCTCTCAGTGCGTACTCCACCAAGGCGTGGCCGTCGTCGAGTTTCATCTGGTCGGCTCGCAACGCTCTGTCATATTGCGATTTCGCGAAGGCGCCCACCGCCGCGCTTCGCGCCGCGATTTGGTGGATCTCCAATTCGCGCTCCGCTTTGTCCACGGCGGCCTCCGTCTTTTTTGATCGGGCTTCCGCGATCTTGGCGAGCAGTTCGGACTCTTGGCGTAACTGTTCGGCGGTCATTCGATCCCGCAGGTCGAGGCGCACATCGGCGATCGTTTCGATCAGACCGCGCGCGCGCGAACGCTCGCTGGCGGTAAGCGCCCGAGAATCGAATCCGGCACTGGAATCGATCCGGTGCAGTTGCATCAACGCGTCGATTTCCATCGCTTACAGCTCCGTTCGGGATGCGCGCAGCGCGGCCCGAAGTTCGCCGGTCAGTCCAGTGCGTTCCGCCTCCACGAGTTGTTGCGCTTCTTTCAAGAGATCGAGCGCACGTTGTAGATTCCCCGACCGCATCTCGACGGCCGCCAACGCTGAAAGGGCCAGCGACAGATCCACCGCGTTCGCAGCCGTCGAACGGAATGCTTCGACGGCTTCCGACAACCTCGCGCGCGCGTGATCCCATCTTTCGGCGAGACGATCTAGCGCTTAGTTGCATAAGGTAATAATCGTATTGCGGAGTTGGCTACCTCGGACTTCGCGTTTGCGCCAGTGAAACGGTTTGGGGTTCGCATTGGTTCTAGCGACGAAAGACTCGATGGCGGAGCGCAACTGATCTTTAGACGAGAAACTCGCTCCTCGCAGAGTCTTCCGTGTCAGCAGTCCGAACCAGATTTCCACTTTATTGAGCCAGCTGGCTGAAGTTGGAGTGAAGTGGAAATGGACCCGCCCTTCGAATT
>Ga0194128_10007351_pt1 | contig 14432 bp, 11 predicted proteins | sample TA2KigCa65mmetaG_FD_148650 | JGI IMG/M metagenome (GOLD analysis project Ga0194128, IMG submission 148650) | Freshwater microbial communities from Lake Tanganyika, Tanzania - TA2015037 Kigoma Deep Cast 65m | ecosystem: Environmental > Aquatic > Freshwater > Lake | place: Tanzania: Lake...
GGCGCCGTCGCGGCGCCACCCGCGACCGGCGCGCCACGGTTCAGCATCGACTGCACCGTCGCCGGGTTGTTCGCGCGGGAGAGCGCGTCGTCGATCGTGACCAGCCCCTGTTGCATCAGCTTCACCAGGTGCGCCTCGAGCGTCTGCATGCCGAACTGCTGGCCGGTCTGCAGCACCACCGAGAGCTGCATGCGGATCTGCTGCTGCGCTTCATGCGGGAAGACGTCGATGATGCGGCCGATCGTCTGCACCGCACTGGTGGTGTGCAGCGTGCCGAACACGAGGTGGCCGGTCTCGGCCGCGGTCACCGCCAGCGCGATGGTCTCGATGTCGCGCATCTCGCCGACCAGGATCACGTCGGGGTCCTGACGCAGCGCCGCGCGCAGCGCGGCGCCGAAGCTGCGGCTGTCGGTGCCGATCTCGCGCTGGTTGACGAAGCACTTCTTGTCCGAGTGGACGAACTCGATCGGATCCTCGAGCGTGAGGATGTGGCCGCGCTCGGTGGCGTTGATGTGGTCGATCATCGCGGCGAGCGTGGTCGACTTGCCCGAACCGGTCGGCCCGGTGACCAGCACCAGCCCGCGCGGCTTGGCGCACAGCTCCTTGATCACCGGCCCGAAGTTCATCGACTCGAGCAGCGGGATCGCGAACGGGATGGCGCGCAGCACGGCGCCGCAGCTCTCGCGCTGGTGGAAGAGGTTGACGCGGAAGCGGGCGAGCCCGGCGATGCCGTAGCTGAAATCGACTTCGAGGTTCTTCTCGAAGGTGGCGCGCTGCCCCTCGGTGATGAGCAGTTCGTCGCAGTACGCCTGCGTCATCGCCGGCGTCAGCACCGGTTCGCCCTCGATCGGCACGAACTCGCCGTGGATGCTCAGCCCGGGCGGGCTTCCGGTCTTGAGGTGGAGGTCGGACGCGTTGTTCGCGACCATCCGTTCGAGCAGGGTGCGGATCGACATGGGCGGGGCTCCTCGCCTCCCCCCATCGACTCGCCGCTCCCCCACGCGCGACGGCAGTCCATTCGCACCGCGTCCCCGGCGGCGCCCCGCTCGCGTCGGGCGGCTCCATTGCGCATGCTCACCGACGGCGGAGAAGTGAGGAGACGATGCACCCATCCCGACACCGGCCCGCGCGGTCGGCCGCACTCGGCGCGATCGTCGCCCTCGCGGGTTGCGGCTCGCCCGGCGCCGATCCGGCGACCGGCCTCGCCCCGGACGCCGACGGTGCCGCGCCGAACGCCGCGCCGAGCAGCCTCCCCACCGGCCTTGGCCGCCACGATTTCGAGGCGCTGACCAGCGGCGCGCTGCCGCCCGGTTTCACCCCCGCCACGACGCTCGGCCGGCCGCAGCTCGCCGCGACCCCGGCGACGTGGCGGCTCGCCGAAGGCGGCGCGACCGCGACGAGCAGCCGCTGCCTGCAGCTCGCCGAGAGCGCGAATCGCGACGAGATCTTCAACCTGCTGCTGCTCGACGCGCCGGCGCCGGCCGACGTCGCCGTGGCGGTGAAGCTGCGCGCCGAGAGCGGCCGCGAGGATCGCGGCGGCGGCGTGGTCTGGCGGGTGCAGGACGCGCAGAACTACTACGTCGCGCGCTGGAACCCGCTCGAGGACAACGTGCGGCTCTACCGCGTCGTCGCCAGTCGCCGCGTGCAGCTGTCGTCCGCCCCCGCCAAGGTCGCGCGCGACGCCTGGCACCTGCTCGAGGTGACGATGATCGGCCGCGTGATCACCGTGCGCCTCGACGGCGAGCCGAAGCTCTCGCTGGCCGACCAGACGTTCCGCGACGCCGGACGGGTCGGCCTGTGGACGCGCTCCGATGCGTGCAGCGCCTTCGACGACTTCACCGTGAGCGCGGCGGCGGCCTCGCCGTGAGCGGCGCCGACCTGCCGATCGGCCGCCGCGAGCTGCTCCGGCGCGGGCTCTCCGCCGCGGCCGCCGCCACCGTCGTCGCGAGCGGCGGCGTCTTCGCCCGGGCGGCCGCGCGCCGCGCCGACACGCCGCTGCCGCAGCGCGCCTTCGGGTCCACCGGCCGCACGCTGCCCCGCGTCGGGCTCGGCTGCTATCCGCTCGGCAACCTCGCCGACGAGGCGGTCGCCATCGCCGTCATCGAGCGCGCGCACGAACTCGGCGTGCGCTGCTTCGACACGGCGCCGTCCTACGCGAACGGCACCTCCGAGCGCCGCGTCGGCCGCGCGCTGCGCGGCGTGCTCGCTGGCGAGAACCGCGCCGGACTCTGGCTCGCCACCAAGACGATCGAGCGCGGCGGCGCCGCCGCGAGGCGCGAGCTCGAGCAGTCGCTGGCGCGGCTCGGCGTCGACTACCTCGATGCGGTGCAGGTGCACGAGGTGCACTCCGACTGGGAAAGGCTCTTCGCGAAGGATGCAGTCGTCGCGGCGCTGCAGCAGGCGCGGGAGGAGGGACTGGTGCGCGCGATCGGCCTCACCTGCCATCGCCACCCGAAGTACGCGAAAGCCGCGATCGAGCGCTTCCCGTTCGCCACGGCGCTGGTGCCGGTGAACCCGATCGACGTGCAGCTCCATTCGTTCACCCGCGATTTCCTGCCGTTCGCGGCGGAGCGGCAGGTGGCGGTGGTGGCGATGAAGCTCTTCGCCGGCGGGCAACTGGTCGACGCGGGACGGCTCACCGCGCGCGACTGCCTCCGCTACGCGTTGGCGCAGCCGCAGGTCGACCTGATCGTGCCGGGCTGCGAGACGGTGGCGGAGATCGAGGAGGCGGTCGCCGTGGCGAAAGAGGCGACGCCGCCCTCGGCGGCGGAGCTGCGCGCCATCGAGCAACGCGCCGGCGCGCACGAAGGCAAGGCCAGCGAGTGGTGGAAGGACGACGCCGACCCGTCCGAGCGCTGACACGCCCGCCCGGGATCGGCGCCTCCGCCGCGGTCCGAGCGTCGTTCCCGACCGCGCCGCCGCAATCCCGGACGGTGCGACGCGCGCCGCGGCTGCCGCTCACATCGCCGGCTTGATCCCCAGCGCGGCGAACTTCTTGTCCTCGAAGTTCTTGCGGAACATGTCGCGCAGCTTCGTCGCCGCGGCGTCGTAGGCCGCCTTGTCCTTCCAGGTGTTCTTCGGGTTCAGGACTTCGGCCGGCACTCCCGGGCAGCTCTTCGGGATCTTCATGTTGAAGACCGCGTGCGTCTCGCACTCGACGCCGTCGAGCTTCCCTTCCAGCGCCGCGTTCAGCAGCGCGCGCGTGTGGCCGATCGACATGCGCTTGCCGACGCCGTACGGGCCGCCGCTCCAGCCGGTATTGAGCAGGATGCAGCGCGCCTTGTTCTTCTTCATCTTCTCGGCGAGCAGCTTGGCGTAGACCGGCGGCTTGTGCGCCATGAACGGCGCGCCGAAACAGGCGCTGAACGCGGCCTTCGGCTCGGTCACGCCGACCTCGGTGCCGGCAAGCTTCGCGGTGAAGCCCGACACGAAGTGGTACATCGCCTGCTCGGCGTCGAGGATCGCGATCGGCGGCAGCACCCCGAACGCATCCGCGGTGAGCATCACGATCGTCTCGGGATGCGGTCCCTGCGCGTTCGGCATCACGTTCGGGTTGGCGCTGAGCGGATAGCTGAAGCGCGTGTTCTCGGTGATCGACTTGTCGGTGAGGTCGAGCTCCTGCGGATCGCACTCCGCCATCCGCTTGCCCTTCAAGGGCGGCACGTTCTCGATGATGGTGCCCGGCTTGGAGAGCGCGGCGGCGATGACCGGCTCGGCTTCCTTGTTGAGGTCGATCAACTTGGCGTAGCAGCCGTCCTCGAGGTTGCAGAGGCCGTTGTCGCTCCAGATGGTCTCGTCGTCGCCGATCAGGCGGCGGTTGCGATCGGCCGACAGCGTGGTCTTGCCGGTGCCCGACAGCCCGAACAGGATCGCGCCGTCGCCCTTCATGCCGACGTTCGCGCTGCAGTGCATCGACAGCCGTCCCTGCTTCGGCAGCAGGTAGTTGCCGACGGTGAAGATCGTCTTCTTGACCACGCCGCAGTAGTCGGCGCGCCCGGCCACCAGGCAGATCCGGTTCTTGACGTCGATGATGATCGCCGCCTCGGCGCGGCTGCCGTCGCGCGCCGGCTCACAGACGAACGACGGCGCGTTCAGCATGGTCCAGCGCCTGCCGGCGACGTCCTGCACGCCCTGCAGGTCCTTCGGGAACATGTTGTGGGCGAACATCGCGTGAGTCGCGAATTCGCCGACGAAGCGGTACGGCAGGGCGAAGCTCGCGTCGGCACCGACGAAGACGTCCTTGACGAAGAGGGTCGCCCGCTTCGCGTTCAGGTGGGCCACCACCCGCTGCAGCAGCCCCTGGTACTTCACCGGGTCGTAGGGCTGGAGGTCGTCCTTCCACCAGATCTCGTCGGCCACCTCGGGCCACTTCACCGCGAAGGTGTCCTTGACCCGTCGCCCGGTGCAATCGGGGTCGGTGTAGTAGACCAGCGGCCCCTGCTTGCCGAGCTTCGTGGCGTACGCCTTCTGCGCGTTGCTCGGGCCGTCCTTGCTGACGCGGCCGCGGTCGTTCGCGATCGCCGCGTCGAACAGTTGCTCCTTGCTGAGTCCGTACTGGTAGGTGACCGTGTCGAGCCCGAGCAACTGCTTCAGTTCGGCCTTGAAGTCAGGGGCGGTCGGCGTCGTCGGGGTCATGGTCCTGGATCGTCGGTGGTGCCCGCCGCCCCCACGGCACTGCCGTGCGCCGGGGCGGCGGAAGCGGGGGAGGATAGCGGCGTCGCGGGGGCGCTGCCGAGGGGGCGCCGGGCGTGGCGGGCGAACCGGGCCGGATCGCGCCGGTCGCCCTCCCCGCTCGCGCCGCCCGGTTGCCCCGGTAGCCGAAAGGCCGCCGCAACGTCTCCGCGGAAGCGGTCACCGGACGACCCGCCACTCCCGACCGCGCGGTCAGCCGCGAATCAGGTGGGCGGGACGATCACCACCAGCGGCGCCCCGCCGTCGACCGGGCTGCCGGCGACCGCTTTGACTTCGCGCACCACGCCGGCGTGCTCGGCGCGCAGATCGTTCTCCATCTTCATCGCCTCGAGGATCACCAGCGGCTGGCCGGCCTTCACCGCGTCGCCCGGCTTCACCTGCACGGCGCGGACGATGCCGGGCATCGGGGCGCGCACCGTGACCGGCCCCTTCGGCGCGCTCGCCACCGCCAGATGCGCGGCGCGCTCGCGCTCGTCCTCGACCGAGCACTCGTGGCGCTCGCCGTCGACCGTCACGTGCATGCCGCGCACCCCCGTGCCGAGCAGCACGTCGCGCGCCTTGCCGTCGATCGCCACGGTGCAGTGGTCGATCCCGGCGATCGGCCGCAGCTCGAGCACGTGGTCGCTGGTGGCGACGACCGCCCCCTTCGCGTCGCGGCGCAGGATCCGCGCCGCGGTGGTGCCCTCCTTCGCGCAGCCGAGCTCGACCTCGAGCGTCTCGCCGTGCAGCGTCACGAAGTAGCGCATCAGCGATTCCTCTCGAGCTGGCGCCGCCGCCCGTCCAGCAGCCAGGAACTGGCCGCCTCGCCGCCGTTCGCGTGGAGCGCCCGCTCCGCCGCGCCGCGCTGCAGCGCCTCGCGGTGGAGCAGCGCCGCGACCAGCGCCGCCTCCTCGAGATGCGGTCGTTCCGGCTTGCCGAGGAACGCCTCGAGGCGCGCCTCGATCGACTTGGTGTGGTAGTCGCCGCCGCGGAACTCGGGCGAGTCGGCCAGCCGCGCCAGGAACGCCGCGTTGTGGGCGACGCCGGCGATGCGCACCTCCCTCAACGCGCGCAGCAGCCGGCCGATCGCCTGGGCGCGGGTCGGCGCATGGACGACCAGCTTGGCCAGCATCGAGTCGTAATGGACCGTGACCTCGAGCCCGTCGTGCAGCGCCGAGTCGAGCCGCACGCCCGGCCCGCCCGGCAGTTCGAGGCTCTTGATCGTGCCGGTGGCCGGCACGAACCCCTTCTCCGGCTCCTCGGCGCACAGCCGCGCCTCGATCGCGTGGCCGCGCCAGGTGACCTGTTCCTGCGTGAAGGGCAGCCTCTCGCCGGCGGCGATCGCGAGCTGCAGGTGGACCAGGTCGAGGCCGGTGACCATCTCGGTCACGGGATGCTCGACCTGCAGGCGGGTGTTCATCTCGAGGAAGTAGAAAGGGCGCGTCGCGCCGCTGGTGCCGGCCGGCGCGTCGGGCACCAGGCACTCGATCGTGCCGGCGTTCCGGTAGCCGACCGCGCGCGCCGCCTCGCACGCCGCGGCACCCATCCGCGCGCGCAGCTCGGGCGTCATCAGCGGCGAGGGCGACTCCTCGATCACTTTCTGGTGGCGCCGCTGCATCGAGCACTCGCGCTCGCCGAGGTGGACGACGTTCCCGTGCGCGTCGGCCAGCACCTGGATCTCGATGTGGTGGCTCTTGGCGAGGAACTTCTCGAGGTAGACGGCGCTCGACTTGAAGGCGTTCTCCGCCTCGCTGCGCGCCCGCTCGAAGGAGGAGACGAGCTCGCTCTCCTCGTGGACGATGCGGATCCCCTTGCCGCCGCCGCCGCCCGCCGCCTTGAGCATCACCGGGTAGCCGATCTCGCGCGCGATGCGGAGCAGCTCGCCGGTGTCCTCGATCGGGTCGACGACGCCCGGCACCACCGGCACGCCGGCCGCCTGCATCCGCTTGCGGGCCGCCGTCTTCTCCCCCATCGCGCGGATCGCCGACGCGGGCGGGCCGATCCAGACGAGTCCGGCCGCCGCGACCGCCTCGGCGAAGGCGGCGTTCTCCGACAGGAAGCCGTAGCCGGGGTGGATCGCGTCGGCGCCGCTCGCCTTCGCGGCCGCCAGCACCTTCGCGCCGTCGAGGTAGCTCTCGCGCGGCGGCGGCGGGCCGAGCCGCACCGCGCGATCGGCCATCCGCACGTGGAGCGCGGTGGCGTCGGCGTCGGAGTGGACCGCCACCGTCGCGAGCCCGCGCTCGCGGCATGCCCGCATCACGCGCAGCGCGATCTCGCCGCGATTCGCGACGAGCACCCGTTCGAACGGTCGCGCGCTCACAGCGGGAGGTTCCCGTGCTTCTTCGGCGGGTTCTCGTCGCGTTTCGTGCGCAGCAGCGCCAGCGCGCGCGCGAGGTGACGCCGGGTGGCGCGTGGCTCGATCACGTCGTCGATGAAGCCCTTGCGCGCCGCCTCGTAGGGATTGGCGAAGCGCTCGAGGTACTCGGCCGTGAGCTTGTCCTTCTCCGCCTTCGGATCGGCCGCCGCCTGGATCTGCCGGTTGAAGATGATCTCGACCGCGCCGGCCGCCCCCATCACCGCGCATTCGGCCGTCGGCCAGGCGAGGTTGAGGTCGCCGCGCACGTGCTTGCTGTTCATCACGTCGTAGGCGCCGCCGTACGCCTTGCGGGTGATCACGGTGATCTTCGGCACGGTCGCCTCGCAGAAGGCGTAGAGCAGCTTGGCGCCGTGCTTGATGATCCCGCCGTGCTCCTGCGCGACGCCCGGCAGGAAGCCCGGCACGTCCTCGAAGACGACCAGCGGGAGGTTGAAGCAGTCGCAGAAGCGGACGAAGCGCGCTCCCTTGAGCGACGCATCGATGTCGAGCACGCCGGCGAGGTGGGCCGGCTGGTTGGCGACGATCCCGACCGGGCGGCCGTCGATGCGCGCGAACCCGACCACCAGGTTCCGCGCGTACTTGTCGTGCACCTCGAGGAAGTCGCCCTCGTCGACGACGGCGCGGATCACCTGGTGGATGTCGTACGGCTTGTTCGGGTTCTCCGGGACCAGCAGGTCGAGCTCGGGCGCCTCGCGCGCCGGGTCGTCGCCGTTCTTCCGGCGCGGCGGGTCCTCGCGGTTGTTGAGCGGCAGGTAGCTGAACAGCCGGCGCAGCAGCGCCAGCACGTCGGCGTCCGACGGCGCCGTGAAGTGGGCGACGCCCGACTTGCTGGCGTGGACGGTCGCGCCGCCGAGGTCCTCGCTGGTCACCTGCTCGTGGGTGACCGTCTTCACCACGTTCGGGCCGGTCACGAACATGTAGCTCGTGCCCTCGACCATCGCGATGAAGTCGGTGATCGCCGGCGAGTAGACCGCGCCGCCCGCGCACGGCCCCATCACCGCCGAGAGCTGCGGCACCACGCCGCTCGCCAGCGTGTTGCGCAGGAAGATGTCGGCGTAGCCGCCGAGCGCGGCGACCCCCTCCTGGATGCGCGCGCCGCCCGAGTCGCTCAACCCGATGACCGGCACGCCGACCTTGAGCGCCTGGTCCATCACCTTGCAGATCTTCTGCGCGTGCGCGGCGCCGAGCGACCCGCCCCACACGGTGAAGTCCTGGCTGAAGACGAAGGTCGGCCGTCCCTCGATCGTTCCATGGCCGGTCACGACGCCGTCGCCGGGGATCTTCTTCGACCCCATGCCGAACTTGTCGCACTGGTGCTCGACGTAACGGTCGAACTCGACGAACGATCCCTCGTCGAGCAGCAGGCCGAGCCGCTCGCGCGCGGTGAGCTTCCCCTGCTTGTGCTGGGCCGCGACGCGCTCGGGCCCGCCGCCTGCGAGCGCCTGCTCGCGCAACTGCTTCATCCGATCGAGTTTCGAAGTCATGGAGTCCTTCTTCGGCCGCTCGCCCGTCCCGGCCGTGCCGCGCGGCGGAGGTTCGCAGGGAGGGGCGACGATTCTGCGCGGAAGCGGCCCGGAGACCAAGCGGACGCAGCGCTCCGCGTCGCCCGACCGCGGCTCAACCCCGTTCGAGCGCGCTCTTCAGGTCGGCGAGGTCCTTGCTGCACATCTTCGCCATCGACTTAATCATCGGCTTCATCATGGAGCTCATCACCTTGGCGAACGTGCTCAGGGGCTCGGCTCCGATACACCATCACGAGCCGTGAGCCCGCCCCGTCCGGTTCGACGCGGATCTCGCTGCGATAGCGGCAGCCATGGCTCTCCGCCGTGAGCACGTAGCGGCGCGGCGGCTCGAACTCGGCGACCGTCATCACCTCGCTCGCCTCCTTGCCGAACATCTTGCGCGTCTCGCGGAACCTCGTCCCGACGCCCACCGGGCCTTCGGTCAGCATCTCGACGCGGAGGATCCCCGAGATTCGACTCGCGGCATGGGCGAAGTCCGAGGCGGCCGCGAACACTTGCGCCGGCGGACGAGCGACCGACTCAGAGACCTCGATCTGCATGGGCATGGCTCCCGCTGAGCCGGCGGATGACCGGCGGTCGGCGCGAGAGTGCCGCCTCCGGCGAGCGGTTCAAGTCGATCGCGCTGCGACCGGGCGGCGCTTCAGGGCTGCTCGATCCGGGCCGCGGGCGCAACGGCCGTTGCGCCATGGCGGCGCCCGCGGCGCGGCCCAACGTCGGCGCGCGCACGTCGTATCGTCCGCCGTGGCCGCAGCGCCGAGAGTGCGTCGGCCGGCAACCCGCGCACCGGAGGGGCACGATGACCCGCTCGTGCGTCGCCGTCGCCGCGCTCGGCATCGCCGCTGAGCCACTCGCGGCACAGCCGGCCGCTGCGCAAGTCGACCTGCCGCGCCATCGGCTGACGGCGCGCGCCGGCGGGCTCGAACTCGTCGCTCGATGGGAGCGGCTCACCGACACCGTCTACCACTTCGAGCGCGAATACCCCCTGATCCGCGACCTGGCACCGGCCGTTCCGACGGCACGGTACGAGGCCGCGAGCTTCCAGGCGCTGCTGCCGCCGCAACCGGTTGCGGTCGGCGAGCTGTGGCGGGTCGATGTCGATGCCGCCCTGCCGTTCCTGCGCCAGCTCCACCCGGGCGCGACCCGGGAACTGCACCACGATCGTGGCGCCGGCGTCGCCGCGCCCGGCGGCTTCGCCTGCCTGCGCGCGATCGATGCGACCCACGCCGAGGTGGCGCTGCGGCTCCACGCCGACTTCCGGATCGCCGGCACGGGGACGGGCAACGATTCGTCCTGGTTCACGCCGGCGCAATTCCGCGGCCGCCTGGTGCTGGACCATGTGCGCGGCGAGGTGGTCGCGTTCGAACTCGCCGTCCCGTCCGCCAGCGCCAACGTCGATGTCAACGTCGCCGCCAAGGGCAGCGTCTTCGCCGACATCGGCCGGGTGCCGCGGATGGAGGTCGCGGGCGGCCAGTTCCCCGAGTTCGCCGCCGAGGCGACGCGGATCGCGACAGCGACCGCCGACGACCGCCTGGCGCGCGCGGTGACGTCGGCGACATGAACGCCTTCCTCGCGACGCTGACGATCCGCGGGTGACCGGACGGTCGCGCGGGAAGCCGACGACACCGGGACGGGCGCGGCGTTACGCTCGCGCAGACCCGGTCCGGGGCCGTTGCCCGGATGCAGCGGCGTTCTTCCGAGGAGCCCCGCACCGTGCCGATCCCCGCGCCGACTCTGCGACTCGCATCGCTCCTTGCGCTGGCACCAGTCACGGTCGGCCGCCCCGGCCATCCGGGCGCGGCGACCGACGGCTGGCGCGCACTCTTCGACGGCGCGACGCTCGCCGGCTGGTCGCGCCACTCGGGGACGGCGAACTACGTGGTCGAGGGGGCCGGCACGCAGGACGCGGCGATCGTCGGCACGACCGTGCTCGGCAGCCCCAACACCTTCCTCTGCACGGACGAGACCTTCGGCGACTTCGAGCTGCGGCTCGAATTCCGCGTCGACCCGGCGCTGAACTCCGGCGTGCAGCTGCGCAGCGAGATCAACGCCGCCGATCGCGTCGTCGGCTACCAGTCGGAGATCGACATGGACCCGGCGCGCGACCGCTGGTGGAGCGCCGGGCTCTACGACGAGGCGCGGCGCGGCTGGCTCGATCCGGCCGGCGAGGAGAAGGGTGCGCGCGGCGCCGCCTTCACCGCGGACGGGCGCGCCGCCAGCCGCCCCGACGGCTGGAACGAGCTGCGCGTACTCGCGCACGGCCCCGAGCTCACCACGTGGCTCAACGGCGAGCTGCGCGCGCAGCTCCACGACGCGATGACGCCGCGCGGCGTGATCGCGCTGCAGGTGCATGGCATCGGCAACGACGCGGCGAAGGTCGGCAAGCAGGTCCGCTTCCGCCAGATCCGCCTGCGCGAGCTGGCAGCGCCGCCAGCGCCGAACACGCTCACCGACGCGGAGCGCGCCGCCGGCTGGCGCCGCCTCTTCGACGGCGCGAGCGGCGCGGGTTGGCGCAGCGCGCGCGGCGACGCCTTCCCGACCAGCGGCTGGACCATCGACCACGGCGTGCTGCAGGTCGCGGCGAGCGGCGGCGGCGAGGCGCGTGCCGGCGGCGACATCGTCACGCTGGAACGGTTCGCGACTTTCGAGCTCTCGCTCGACTTCCGCCTCACGCGCGGCGCCAACTCGGGGATCAAGTACTTCGTGCAGCCCGACCTGAAGCCGATCGGCGCCGACGGCCAGCCGGCCGCGGTCGGCTCGGCGATCGGCTGCGAGTTCCAGCTGCTCGATGACGCGCGCCACGCCGACGCGAAGCAGGGCCGCGACGGCAATCGCACGCTCGCCTCGCTCTACGACTTGATGGCGGCCCCCGCCGACAAGCCGGCGCGCGCGATCGGCGAGTGGAACACGGCGCGCATCGTCGCCGGCGCGACCCGGATCGAGCACTGGCTGAACGGCGTGAAGGTCATCGAGTACGAGCGCGGCTCGCCCGACTTCCGCGCCCGCGTCGCCGCCAGCAAGTACCGTGCGATCGCCGGCTTCGGCGAGTGGGCCGATGGCCACCTCCTGCTGCAGGACCACGGCGACGCCGTGGCGTTCCGCAACGTGAAGATCCGTTCGCCGGTGCAGTGACCCGAAGGTCGCTGCCCGATCCGTCGTCCGCGCCGCCGCACTCGCCGCCGCCTCTCACGCTTCGCCGGAGTCTCCGATGCCCCTGCACGATCGCCGCCACTTCCTCGCCACGACGCTCGCCGGCGGCGCCGCGCTGCTGCTCCTGCCGCGCGGGTTGCGCGGCGCGGCGCGCGGCCGGCCCGGCGCGCTCGCCACGATCCAGGTGGCGCAGATCGGCTGCGGCCGGATGGGGCGCGAAGACCTGAAGGGGGTGCTGGCTTCGCCGCTGGCGCGCGTCGTCGCGGTCTGCGACGTCGACGCGAAGCGGCTCGCCGCGGGCAAGGCGCTGGCCGAGGAGCACTACCGGAACCGCGGCGAGAGTGCCGTTCAGGTCGCCGCCGTCGCCGACGTGCGCGAGCTGCTCGCCCGCGCCGACATCGACGCGCTGGTGGTCAGCACGCCCGACCACTCGCACGGCTGGATCGCGGTCGCGGCGGCGCGGGCCGGCAAGCACCTCTACGTGCAGAAGCCGCTGACCTACGACGTGGCCGAGGCGCTGGCGCTGCGGCGCGCGGTGCAGGCGACGGGGGTGGTGCTGCAGGTCGGCTCGCAGCAGCGGTCGAGCCGGCCGTGGGATTCGTTCCGGACCGCGGCGGCGCTGGTGCGCAACGGACGGATCGGCGTGGTGAAGGAGGTCCGGGTCGGGCTCGGCACCGATGCGCCGAGCGGCAAGCAGCCGGCAGCGATGGCGGTGCCGCCCCACCTCGACTTCGACCGCTGGCTCGGTCCGGCACCCGCTGCCGACTACATGGAAGGACGCGTCCATCCGCAGGAGTCGCTCACCGGCCGGCCTGGCTGGATCACCACCGAGGCGTACGGCCTCGGGATGATCACCAACTGGGGCGCCCACCACCTCGACCTCGTGCAGTGGGCGCTCGGCCGCGAGCTCTCCGGACCGCGACGCGTCGAAGGTCGCGCCGACTTCATGCAGGACGAGCTCTGGACCGTGCACCGCGGTTACCGCGTCGAGTTCGCCTATCCGGGCGCGCCGGGCGGCGCGGCGGGCGGCGCCGCCGACGGCGCCACGCGGCTGCTGCTGGACGCCACGTTCGAGGTCGGGATCGAGTTCATCGGCGCGGAGGGGACGCTGTTCTGCACGCGCGGCGCGGGTCAGGTCACCGCCAGCGATCCGGGCGCCGCCGGCAGCAAGGCGGCGCTGCGCGCGAGCGACGCGAAGCTGCTCGAACCGCTCGCCGACTCGGCCGTCACGCTGCCGCCGAGCGCCGACCACTACCAGAACTGGCTCGAGGCGATCCGCGACCGCAAGGCGCCGGTCGCCCCGGTCGATCAGGCGGCACGCAGCCACACCGTCTGCTACCTCGGCTGGCTGGCGATGAAGCTCGGCCGTCCGCTCGACTGGGACCCGGCGACGGAGCAGTTCCGCAACGACGCCGACGCCGCTTCGCGTCTCCGGCGCGCTCCGCGCAAGCCCGAGTACGACGCCACCGCCTGACCCTGATCCGCCGCCGCGACGCTCAGTGCCGCGCGCCGCCCGCCGGCGGCTGCGACAGCTCGAGCAGCACGCCGCCGGCGAGCTTCGGGTGGAGGAAGGCGACCATGCAGCCGCCCGCCCCGACGCGCGGCGTCGCCTCCAGCGCCGGCTTGCCCGCTGCCGCCAGGGCCACCATCCGCGCCGCGATGTCGTCGACCTTCATGGCCACGTGGTGCAGCCCCGGCCCGCGCTTCTCGAGGTGCCGCGCGATCGGGCTGTCGGGCGCCGTCGGTTCGAGCAGTTCGACCCGCGCCGCCTGCGCGTCGCCCTTCGGCCGCAGGATCGCGACCCGGACCTTCTCGCTCGCCACCACCTCGATCCCCGCGAGCTCCATTCCGAGCAGGTCGCACCAGAACGGGAGCGCCTCCTCGAGCTTGGACACGGCGATGCCGAGATGGTCGATGGCGGTCACGGGCGGCTCCACGGGGCGAGGTCCCCGGAGGCTAGTGTCCATGGCCGGAAGTTCGCGAACGCGAGCCGAGGAAGTCTTCGCCAGAGGCGCGGATGGCCGCTGAGCTGACGGCGCGAGCCGTCCGCACGGCGGCGTGACGAAGCCCGGGCCGAGGCGCCGGCGCCGCCGGCTGCGCCGCCTCGGGGCGCCCAACCGAACGAGGTCGCCGCCCACGACCATGCCGCCGCCACGATGCCGCCCCGCGCCCACCCGCCGAGCCGCGCTCGCTGTCGGCGCCGCCGTGCTCGCGGGTGGCTGCACCACCCTCGAGAGCGAGCTCTCCACCCGCTTCCTTCAGCCGCGGCAGGACGAGATCGCCCGCCCCGACGAGACCGGCATCGCCTTCGAGGAGTGCTGGTTCACCGGCGCCGACGGCACGCGTCGCCACGGCTGGTTCATCCCGCACCCGCAGGCGCGCGGCCGCACCGTGATCGTCTGCCACGGCAGCGCGGCGAACCTCACCTGGTACTTCCCGTACTGGGAGCTGCTCCACGCGGCGGAGCTCAACGTCTTCGTCTGGGACTACGCCGGTTACGGCCGGAGCGAGGGCACGCCCGCCATTGCCACGCTGCTGCCCGACGCTCGCCGCGCCGTCGAGTCGGTCGCCGCGCGCGCCGACGTCGACGGCAGGCGGATCGGCGTGCTCGGCATCTCGCTCGGCACGATCGTCGCGCTCCACCTCGCGGCGCACGACCCGCGCATCGCCTGCGCCGCCGTCGAGGACGTGGCGAGCCCGCGCGCCAACGTCGC
>Ga0194128_10007353_pt1 | contig 14431 bp, 15 predicted proteins | sample TA2KigCa65mmetaG_FD_148650 | JGI IMG/M metagenome (GOLD analysis project Ga0194128, IMG submission 148650) | Freshwater microbial communities from Lake Tanganyika, Tanzania - TA2015037 Kigoma Deep Cast 65m | ecosystem: Environmental > Aquatic > Freshwater > Lake | place: Tanzania: Lake...
CCGACGCGCGAGGCGCTCACCGCGGACCTCGCGCGTATCCTGCGCGGCCGGGCGGCGGGGACGGTCCTGGTCACGCACGACCGCGACGAGGCGCTCTCCCTCGGCGACCGCGTCGCCGTGATCATCCGCGGGTCGGTGCGCCAGGACGACCGCGCCGACACCGTCTTCGCCATGCCCGCCGACCCCGAGGTCGCCGCCTTCGTCGGCGTCGACAACGTCCTCCCGGCGCACGTCATCGCGTCGACCGAGGACCTCACGGTCCTCTCGGTCGCCGGCTGCACCATCGAGGTGGCGGCGGTCCCCCCGGGCGGGGACGACTTCCCGCTGCTGTGCGTCCGGCCGGACGACATCGTCCTGACGCTCGGCGAGGACACCGGCAGCGCCCGCAACGCCCTTCCGTCGACCGTCGTGCGATGCGAGCCGATCGGTAGGCGTGTACGTGTGATCTTGGACTCTGGCTTCCCGCTGGTGGCCCACGTGACCGTGACGTCGGCGCGCGAGATGGGCCTCGCGCCGGGCCAGGAGGTCACAGCCTCATTCAAGGCAACGGTGCCGCACTTGCTCCCCCGCCACCGCGCGCGCCCGGTATAGCCTCGCCCGAGGTGACGACGCGATCCGGGCCGGTGCTGACGTCGGCGTATCGCGTCGTGCTTCGGCTCGCCATCGACAACCGGCCGGGCATGTTCGCGATCGTCGGCGCGTCATCGGCGAGCAGGGCGGCTCGCTCGGCGTCATCGACCTCATCGAGGCGACGCCGGCGGTGCATGTGCGCGACGTCACCGTCGACTTGCCCGACGAGGCCAGCGCCGCGCGCCTCGCGAGCGTCCTCCAGAGCGTCGACGGGATCGACGTGCGCTCGATCTCCGACGCCGCCTTCCGCTTGCACGAGGGCGGCAAGGTCGAGGTGCGCGGGCGGATCAGCGTGAAGAACAAGGAGGACCTCTCGCTCGTCTACACGCCCGCGGTCGCGCGCGTCTCGTCGGCGATCGCGAGCGACCCGGCGAAGGCCTGGGCGCTCACGGCGCGGGGGAACTCCGTCGCCATCGTCTCGAACGGCACGGCGGTGCTCGGGCTCGGCGACATCGGCCCGCTCGGAGCGCTGCCGGTGATGGAAGGCAAGGCCCTGCTCTTCCGCGACCTCGCGGGGATCTCGGCGTTCCCGCTCGTCATCGGCGCGCGCGCGCCGCGCGAGGTCATCGAGACCTGCGTCCACATCGCGCCGAGCTTCGGCGGGATCAACCTCGAGGACATCGCAGCGCCGTCGTGCTTCGAGATCGAGCGCGAGCTGCGCGGACGGCTCGACATCCCCGTCTTCCACGACGACCAGCACGGCACCGCGATCGTCGTGCTCGCCGGGCTGCGCAACGCCGCTGCGGTCGTGGGCATGGCGATGGCCGACATGCGCGTGGTCGTGCTCGGCTCGGGCGCCGCGGGCATCGCGACCGCGCGGCTGCTGAAGCGCGCGGGTGCGGGACAGGTGGCGCTCGTCGACCGCAAGGGCATCGTCGGGCCGGGCCGCGCCGACCTCCCACCCGACAAGCTCGCCGCGCTGCGCGAGCTCGGGACGACGCAGGACGGGTCGCTCGCGGTGGCGGTGGCCGGCGCGCACGCGTTCATCGGCCTCAGCGGACCGAACCTGCTCCCGCTCGCGGTCCTGCGCACCATGGCACGGCCGCGGATCGTGTTCGCCATGGCGAACCCCATCCCCGAGATCGACCCGTTCATCGCCGGCCCCGAGTGCGACATCGTCGCGACCGGACGCAGCGACCACCCCAACCAGGCGAATAACGTGCTCGCTTTCCCCGGCGTCTTCCGCGGCCTCCTCGACTCGGGCGCGCGGAGCGTGACCGACGACGTCGATCTCGCCGCGGCCGACGCCCTCGCGGGCGTCGTCACGCCCGACCTGCGCTCGGCCGAATACATCCTTCCCTCGCCGTTCGATCCGCACGTCGTGCCGGCGGTCGCGAAGGCGGTCGCCGAATGCGCGCGCCGGAGCGGGGTCACCCGAACCTAGACTCGCCCCGATGGCGCTCAGCCCGACCTCCGCGAAGTCCGCGACGCGCCTCCTGTCCGTCGACGAGGCGCTCGAGGGGATCCTCTCGCGCATCCGACCGCTCGCGCCGCGCGAGGTCCCGCTGATGGACTGCGTCGGGCGGACGCTCGCCGTCGACGTCGTCGCCGACCGCGACGTCCCGCCGTTCCGCAACTCGGCCATGGACGGCTACGCGGTGCGCGGCGCCGACGTCGCGACCGCGCCGGCCCGGCTGAAGGTCATCGGCGCGGTCCCCGCGGGCGGCATGCCCGACCGCGCCATCGCCCCGGGCGAGGCCATACGCATCATGACCGGCGCGCCGGTGCCCGAGGGCGCCGACACCGTCGTCCGCGTGGAGGACACCGACAACGCCGACGACGTCGTCACCATCACCGCCGCGACGAGGACCGGCGTCGCCGTCCGCCAGGCCGGCGAGGACCTGCGGCACGGCACGACCGTCCTCACGAAGGGCTCGCTGCTGCGGCCGGCCGAGATCGGCGTCCTGGCTTCGATGGGCCTGTCGAAGCCGCTGGTGATCGCGCGCCCGCGCGTCGCGGTGCTCTCCACCGGCGACGAGGTCGTCGACGTGGCCGAGACGCCGGGTCCCGGCCAGATCCGCGACTCGAACCGCTACTCGGTGGGCGCCGCGATCTGGGCGGCCGGATGCGGCCCCTGGCTGCGGCCGATCGTGCGCGACACGCCCGACGCGCTGCGCGCGGCCCTGCGTGACGCGCTCGACGCCGACGCGGTCGTCACCAGCGGCGGAGTCTCGGTGGGCGACCACGACTGGGTGAAGCCGGTGGTGAGCGAGATGGGCCGCATCGACGTGTGGGCCGTCGCCATCCGCCCGGGCCGCCCGCTCGCGTTCGGCGAGCTGCGCGCCGATGGCCGCAGCGTCCCGATCTTCGGGCTGCCCGGGAACCCGGTGTCGGCGCTGCTCACTTTCGAGCTGTTCGTGCGGCCCGCGCTCCTGCGGATGTCGGGGCGCGACAAGCTCTTCCGTCCCGTCGCCAAGGCGACGCTGCTCGATCCGATCGACAAGCCGCACGAGCTGCGCTTCTTCGCCCGGGGCATTCACGACGCGGCCGCGGGGACGGTGCGCCTCACCGGCCCCCAGGGGTCGGGCATCTTGAAGTCGATGGCCCTCGCGACCTGCCTCATCGACCTCTCGCCCGGCCGCAGCTCGTTCGCGGCGGGCGAGACCGTGACGGTGATCCTCACGGACCTCCCGGAGGACCACTGATGAAGAAGCTGACGCACGTCGACGAGAAGGGCAGGGCGAGGATGGTCGACGTCGGCGGGAAGCCGGTCAGCGAGCGGCGCGCGAAGGCGCGCGGGTCCGTCAAGCTCTCGCCGGAGACGGTGGCGCTCGTGCGCGACGGCAAGACGCCGAAGGGCGACGTCCTCGCGGTGGCGCGCGTCGCGGGGATCATGGCCGCGAAACGGACGAGCGAGATCATCCCGCTCACGCATCCGCTGCCGCTGACGCACGTGGGCGTCGAGCTCGTCGTCGAGGACGGCGGCATCGCCATCGAGGCGACGGCGGCGACGACCGGGCAGACGGGCGTCGAGATGGAGGCGCTCACCGCTGTGGCCGCGGCGGCGCTCACGCTCTACGACATGCTCAAGGCGGTCGAGCGGGGCGCGCGCATCACCGACGTGCGGCTCGTCGAGAAGACGGGCGGCACGAGCGGCGACGTGAAGCTCGAGTGATCCGCGCGGCCGTCATCACCGCGAGCACGAAGGGCGCGAAGGGTGAGCGGGTCGACGAGAGCGGACCGGCGATGGCGGAGATGCTCCGCGCGAGCGGCGCCGAGGTGATCTCCGTGGACGTCGTACCCGACGACGTCGAGCGCATCGTCGAGAAGATGCGCCGGGCCATCCGCTCGGGCGCCAATGTGGTCCTCACCACCGGCGGGACGGGGCTGTCGCCGAACGACGTCACGCCGGAGGCGACGCGGCGGATCGTCGACCGCGAGATCCCCGGCATCGCCGAGGCGATCCGCGCGCGGTCCCTGGCGAAGACCGCCCACGGGATGCTCTCGCGCGGCATCGCCGGGGCGGCGGGCTCGGTCCTGGTCGTGAACCTGCCGGGGTCGCCCAGGGCCGTGCGCGAGTCGCTCGAGGTGATCCTCCCGGTGCTGCCGCACGCGATCGAGCTCCTCGCCGGCGAGAGCGGAGAGGCCGGCCACCGCACCGCGTGACCGCGCTCGTCGCGCTCGAGTCCACGGTCATCTCGCACGGCCTCCCCCGCCCGACGAACCTCGAGACCGCCCGCGCCTGCGAGCGCGCGGTGCGTGACGCAGGCGCCGAGCCGCGCACCATCGCCATCGCGGACGGCCGAGTCGTCGTCGGCGCCGACGCCGCGCTGCTCGAGCGCCTCGCCAACGAGGACGGCGTGGCCAAGGTGTCGCTGCGGGACATCGCGCCGATCCTGGCGAGCGGCGGCCTCGGCGCGACGACCGTCGCGGCCACCGTCGCGATGGCCGCCGGCGCGGGCATCGCGGTCATGGCGACGGGCGGGATCGGCGGGGTGCACCGCGGCGCCGAGCGCAGCTGGGACGTCTCGGCCGACCTCGGCGCGATCGCCGCCCATCCGGTGTGCGTCGTGTGCAGCGGCGCGAAGCTCGTCCTGGACCTGCCCAAGACGCTCGAGGCGCTCGAGACCCTCGGCGTGCCGGTGGTCGGGTTCGGTACCGATGAACTCCCGGCGTTCTACGTGCGCTCGAGCGGCCTGCCCCTCGCGCATCGGGTAGACGACGCGGCCGCCGCGGCGCGCATCGCGCGAGCGCAGCTGTCCCGCGGGAGGGGCCTGGTGATCGCCGTTCCCGCGCCGGAAGAGCACGCGATGTCGCGGGCCGACGCCGAGCGGGCGGCGGAGCGGGCGCTCGCAGAGGCCGAGCGCGCGGGTGTCCGGGGCGCCGCGGTCACTCCCTATCTATTGCGCGCGCTCGGGGAGCGCAGCGATGGCCGGGCGCTCACGGCGAACGTCGCGCTGCTCGTGCGCAACGCCGCGGTCGCCGCCGCGGTCGCCGCGGAGATGCGACCGGGCTGACCCGGCGTTCCCCGCTGGATCCGCGCTACAGCGACTGCTCCGCATCGCGCCCCACGAAGCGGCGCAGCCGGTCGCCGAGGTCGCCATCGTCGCCTAGCGACACGGCCGCGCCGTAGGCGTACACGTTCAGGCCGCCCTCGCGCCCGCGCACCGCGACGCTCACGGGCCGTCGAACCCCGCGCGCTCGGGCTCGGCGACGCGGGCCATGGTCGCGTCCGAGGCGGCGACGGTCGAGCCGTATTGCTCGTTCAGCTCCTCAAGGCGCGTGAGCGTGCTCACGGCGTCGCTGATGATCGTGCATTCGCGCCGCGTGCGCGGCCCGACCGTGCCGGCGAGCACCTCGCCGCTGTGCGGCGCGGCCCCACGCGCACCTCGACCGCGGCCGACGCCTCGACGATCCGCCGCCCATGAACTTGTCGATGACGCCGCCGGAGGAGGTGATCGGGGGCACACCGCCTCGAGGTACCTGTTGACGAAGCCGACCGTCTCGGCGGGGGTGAGCCGCTCCGAATGCATGGTGAAGCCGCGGATGTCACAGGTGAGTAGCGTGACGTCTTCCACACGGCCGGCACGCTCGAGCGCCCCGTGCGTCGCGAGGTCGCGCGACAGGCTCTCCGGGACGTACGACGCAGGGTCGCTTCCTCGCGCGCCCTCAGCACGACGTAGCGCAGCACGCGCGACGCCGTCGTGCCGACGATGGCCGACAAGGCGATGAGGCCGATGAGGAGGATGGCGCTGTTGCGGTCGATGTCGAGCGAGACCGCGTACAGCGTCGCGCCGAACACGGCGAGGCCGCCCCCGAGCGGCGCGACGCGCGGGTCGAGGCGCAGTGCGCCGGCGAGCGCGACGTACACGAGCATCGGCGGAACGTAGGCCGCGAGCTCCTCGGGCGACGGCAGCCGTCCGAGGCGCGACGCGAACATCCCGCCGGCGACGGAGAGCGGCCCCTACGACACGAAGACGAGACCGATGACGAGCCAGGCGTCGAGGACGACAAGCGCGTAGCGCGCGGCGGTGAACGTGCGCGGGCCGCGCAGTCCGAAGAGGCCGAGCACCCAGGCGATGGCCAGCCCGGCGAGGGCCGGCGCGACGAGCTCGAGGTCCACGTTGAAGCGCAGGTACGTCGTCGCGGCGGCGACCGTCCACCAGACGAGACGCACGATGTGGAGCGCGAGCTCGCCGGCGCGCTCCGCTTCGCGCAGGAGATCGCGTGCGCCGGTCGAGAACGTCGACATCGTCGCCGAGCGGGAGAAGACGCCGAGGCGTCTCACCGCAGGCCGAGCATCTCACGCATGCGCACGTAGCTCGCGACCGCGTCGCGCTCGAGCAGCCCGACGAGGACGCCGTCCTCGACGACGGGGAGCGCGGGGATGTCGCTCGCGCCGAGGCGCTCGATCGCCGTGATCAGCCGTGACCCCGGGGTGAGCGCCTCGAGCTCGCGCGCGGGTGTCATGGCCCTCTCGACGGGCGTGTCGCGCCACTCGCGCTGGGCGACCTTGCGCAGGCCGGCGACGGTGACGAGCCCGGCGAAGCGGCCGCCGTCGATGACCGCGACGGCGCGCGCGTTCCGGGCGAGGATGTGCTCGTCGACGACCTGCGCGATCGTCGCCGTCGGCGCGACGGCGGTGAGCTGCGTCGACATGAGCGAGGCTACGCGCACCCCGGCGACGGCCGCGGCCACGCGCTCCTGGTCGATCGCCTGCGACGCCGCGGTGTAGAGGAAGTAGGCGATGAACCCCATCCACAGGGCGCCGAACGTGTCGTCGCGGCCGATCGCGCGCCACGCCGCGAGCAGCAGGAGCAGGCCCGCGACGAGCTGCCCGCCGCGCGCGGCGATGTGCGTCGCGCGCGAGCGGTCGCGGAGCCAGCCCCACACCACCGAACGCAGGACGCGCCCGCCGTCGAGCGGGAACCCCGGGATCATGTTGAAGACGGCGAGGAGGACGTTCACCACGCCGAGGTACGCCGCGACGACGGCGACGGCGTCGGCCGCCGCGAACGTCGCCGAGACGCGACCGTCGAGAAGGCCGCCGCACCCGCCCTCGGGCGCGAACACGATCTGGCAGATGCCGAGCCCGGCCGCGCCGATGGCCAGGCTCGTCAGCGGGCCGGCGATGGCCATGAGGAACTCGGCCGCGGCCCGCGGCGGCTCCTTCGCGAGGTTCGCGACGCCGCCGAGGAGGAAGAGCGTGATCGAGGAGACCGGCATGCGGAACGCGCGGGCCACCGTGGCGTGGGCGAGCTCATGGACGACGACCGAGGCGAAGAACAGGAGCGAAGCGACGGCCGCCGCGACGACGAGCTCGCGCTGGGTCCAGCCGGGGCCGAGCTGCGCGAGGATGCCGCGCTGGTCCGCGAGCGAAAGGAGGACTATGGCGAAGACGAGGAACCAGGAGAGGTGGATGCGAATGTCGATCCCGAGCAGTCGAGCGACTAGGATCGAACCCGGCATGACGACGACCAGCGTACTGCCCACGGTCCCCGCGCTCGCCGCGATGATCGACCACGCCGTGCTGAAGCCGACGCAGACTGAGCGCGGCGTCGTCGACGCGTGCACCATCGCGCGGCGCGAGGTGATCGCGTCGGTGTGCGTGAAGCCGTTCTACGTGCCCGACCGCGCGCGGCTGCCGCAGGGGTCGGGCGTGCGCACATCCACGGTCGTGGGGCTCCCGCACGGCGGGCAGTCGCCCGAGGTGAAGGTCTCGACGTCGCTGCAGGCCCTGCGTGACGGGGCGACCGAGCTCGACATGGTCATCAACATCGGCGCGCTCATCGAGCGCGACTACGCCACGATCGAGCGCGAGATCGCGTCGGTGGTCGGCGTGGGCCACGCGAGCGAGGCCATCGTGAAGGTCATCCTCGAGACGGCGTACCTCGACGACGCGCAGAAGGCCATCGCCGCGCAGATAGCACAGGCCGCCGGCGCGGACTTCGTGAAGACCTCGACGGGGTCCGCCCGAGGGCGCGACCGTCGAGGACGTGCGGCTGCTGAGGCGGCTCGTCGGCCCGAAGATGGGTGTCAAGGCGCCCGGCGGGATCCGCACGCCCGACGAGGCGCTCGCGACGATCGACGCCGGCGCGGACAGGCTCGGCACCTCGTCGACGGGACCGGTCCTCGACGAGCTGCGCCGGCGGCGCGGCGAGGTCTGATACACTTCGTCGTAGCAGTTCATCGAACGTCTGGCGGGGGCGGGCCGGATCCGATGGGATCGCGGCCCGTTCGTCATATGAGGAGATATATCTGACACTCGCGTTAGAACGACCCGCGCGCACCGCTCACTTCGGCACCATCGAGATCCACCCCGACGTCTGTCGCGCGATAGAAGAGCTCGGCTGGATGACCCCCACCCCCGTCCAGGAGCGCAGCATCCCCGTCCTCCAGACGGGCCGCGACCTGCTCGCGCAGGCGCAGACCGGGACCGGCAAGACCGCCGCGTTCGCCATCCCCATCCTCGGCCACGTCGCCCCCGGCGCGAAGCGGCCGCAGGCCATCGTCATCGTGCCCACGCGCGAGCTCGCGACGCAGGTGACGCGCGAGTTCGGCGCGCTCGGCAAGTTCCGCGACTCGCACGAGGTCGCCATCTACGGCGGCGTCTCGTACACCCCGCAGGATCGCGCGCTCCGTCGCGGCGTCGGCGTCGTCGTCGGGACTCCCGGGCGCATCCTCGACCACATCGACCGCGGGACGCTCGACCTCCGCGGGATCGAGATCGTCGTCCTCGACGAGGCCGACCGCCTCCTCGACATGGGCTTCGCGCCCGACGTGCGCAAGCTCCTGCGGAAGATGCCCACGGACCGGCAGACCGCGCTCTTCAGCGCGACGCTGTCGTGGGAGGTCCGCGACCTCGCGAGCCGCTTCATGCGCGACCCTGTCTCGATCGCCATCGACCCCGAGCGCCCGACGACGGAGACGGTCGAGCAGCTCTTCGTCGAGGTCCTGAACGAGGACAAGGTCCTCGCGCTCGAGGAGCTCCTCAAGCGCGCCGAGTTCGATCACGTGCTCGTCTTCCGCCACACCAAGCGCGGCGTCGACGACCTCGTCCGCGCTCTCACGCGCCGTCGGCACACGGTCGCGGCGCTGCACGGCGACATGTCGCAGCGCGACCGCGAGCGCACGCTCGAGGCCTTCCGCGCGCACGAGATCCCCGTCGTCGTCGCCACGAACGTCGCCGCGCGCGGCCTGCACATCGAGGACGTCACGCATGTGGTGAACTACGACCTCCCCGAGGACACCGAGACGTTCACCCACCGCATCGGCCGCACCGGGCGGATGGGCCAGTCGGGCGTCGCCGTGACCTTCGTCGGCGAGTGGGACCACGACGAGTTCGACAAGCTGCGCGAGAAGGCGGGCGTACCGTTCCGCCGCGAGGTGCTCGACCTCTACGGGCGCTAGGAGCGCCGCGGCGACCGGTTGCGGTCGCTAGCGGCCGACGACGCGCCCGTACGAAGTACGGCAGGTAGCTAGGCCGGCACTTTCGCGCCGAGCTCGGCGCGCACCTTCTTCGCGGCCTCGACCACGACCCGGCACTTGTCGATCGTCTCCTCGACGGTCCGCGTCTTGAGGCCGCAGTCGGGGTGCGGGAAGAGCTTGTCCGCCGAGACGTACTTCAGGCCCTTGCGGATGCCCTCCGCGGCCTCCTCGAGCGACTCGAGCTCGTGCTTGTGCACGTCGACGATGCCGATGGCGAGCTCCTTCGTGAAGGGGTGCTCGTCGAACAGCCGCAGCCAGCGGTATTCGTAGTTCGACATGGCGAGGTCGAGCTGGTCGACGGGGAGGTCGAGCACCGCGGGGTAGATCGCGGCGAAGTCGCCGTAGCAGATGTGCGAGACGGTCTTCGCCTTCAGGCCCCGGGTCACGATGCCCATGGCCTCGATGGCGATGCCGATCTCCTCGGGGCGCGCGTGGATGGCGGGCTCGTCGATCTGGATGTACGTCGCCCCGGCGCGCTCGAGGTCCTCGGCCTCCTCGCGGATGGCCTCGGCGAGCGCGAGGGCGGCATCGCGCCGCGTCGGGTAGGCCTCGTTGAAGGACCAGTCGAGCATCGTGTACGGGCCGGTGAGCATGCCCTTCACCGGCTTGTCCGTCAGCGACTGCGCGTATTCGAACCACTCGACGGTCATGGGCCTCGGCCGCCGGATCTTCCCGGCGATGATCGGCTTGTGGTAGTAGCGGTTCCCGTACGAGCGCACGAGGCCGCCCTCGCGGTAGCCCTCTAGGAGGTCGGCGAAGTACGCGACCATGTCGCCGCGGTACATCTCCCCGTCGACGAGGATGTCGAGCCCCACCTGCTCCTGCCGCTCGATCCACTCGCGGGTGGCCTGGCGCTCGAGCTTCGTGAGCTCCTCGCGCGAGACCTTCCCGCGCGCGAACTGGTTGCGCGCCTTCTGCAGGTATTCGGGCTTCCCGAAGGAGCCGACGGTCGTCGTGAGCAGGATCTCGCTGGTCATGCCAGCACCCCCATCGCCGCGCGGGCGCCCTTCACGAGCACCGCGAGCTTCTTCGTCGCGACGTCATGCGGCAGGTACTCGAGCCCGGTGGTCGGCGCGGCCCATACGTGGTCCGGCCCGATGACCCTGGCCGCGGCCTCGAGCGCGCTCGCGACCTCGCCTTCGCTCTCGAGGCGCGTGTTGCGGGCGTCGACGACGCCCAGGACGACGGTGCGGGCCCGCAGCGGCTCGAGGCGCGCGAGTGCGTCGCTGTGCCGGCTCCTGATGTCGATCCCGAGCTGCGCGACCGGGAACGATGCGAGCTCCGCGAGGATCCCGTCGGCCGGGAAGAAGTACGGCTGCACCGCGAGCGGCACGTTCGCCTTCGCCATGCGGTCATAGGCCTCGCGCGCGAGCGAGATGAGGTCGGGCCGCGCGACGATCGCGGGGTCCTCGACATCGACGAGCGTCGCGCCAGCGGCGCCCAGCCCCCTGATCTCGGCGGCGAGCGCGTCCGCGACCGCGAGCGTACGCTGCTCGAGCGTCCGGTAGGCCTTGTCCTCGGCCGTGAGCGTCGCGAAGGAGAGCGGCCCACAGACGGCGGCCTTCAGCTGCTTCGTCGCGGTCTGCTTGGCCAGCTCGAAGTCACGCACGAGAGTGCGGCCGCCCGTGGCGACGGCACGCTCGATGATCGGCTGGCGGAAGTAGGTGTTGTTGTCGTAGAAGCGCTCGAGCGGCCCCCGCGACACGCCCTCCCAGGAGCGCGCGAATGCGGCGAAGAGGTCGTCCCAGCGGATCTGACCGTCGTTGATGACGTCGATGCCCGCCGCCTCGAGCTCGGCGATCGCCGCGCGCGTCGCGCCGTCGAAGACCTGATCGAGCGCGCCGGCGTCGATCTCGCCGCGGTCGAAGCGGTGCAGCGCACGGCGGATCTCCTGCCCGCCGGGGTCGTCCGAGATCTTGGGGAATGCGCCGATTACGGTCGTCTTCATGGAGTCCCCTCTCGCATTTCAACAAGGAGCCGGGTATCACCTGAGCGGGACTCCGCTGGCTGCCGGCATTCGCTACGTTAGCACCCATGTCCGAACGCCTGGTCGATCGCACGTTGCGCGAGTTCAGCGATGACCTCGCCTCCGAGCGGCCCGTTCCGGGAGGCGGCAGCGCCGCGGCGTACGCCGGGGCGCTCGGCGCCGGCCTGTGCGCGATGGTCCTGCGGATCGCCGCGAAGAAGGACCCCGACGCGTTCGCGGCGCGCGTCGCCGAGCTCGACAACCTGCGCAGCGACTTCCTCCGCCTCGTCGCCGACGACGGCGACGCGTTCACGCGCGTCTCCGAGGCGATGAAGATGCCGCGCAAGAGCGACGAGGAGAAGGCGCTGCGGAAGCAGAGGATGCAGGCCGCGCTCCTCGGCGCGTCCCGCGTCCCGCTCGAGGTGGCGAAGACGGCTCGGCGGCTGCTCGACACTGCCGAGGCGGCGATGAGCGACGCTCCGGCGATGGCCGTGAGCGACGTCGGCGTCGGCGCCCTCATGGCCGAATCCGCGCTGCACGGCGCGGCGATGAACGTGATGATCAACCTCGCGTCGCTCGACGACGTCGGGCAGGTGAAGGCGCTCTCCGAGGAGTTGGACCGCGCGCTCGAGGGATCCGAGCAGCAGCGCGCGCGGGTGGTCAAGTTCGTCGAGTCGCGGATCGCGCGCTAGTGGCGCGGCTCCTCCACGGCCGCCCGCCCGCCGAGCGGATCAAGGGTGAGACGCGCGCGAGGGTCGAGGCGCTGCAGCGGCGGCGCGTCCACGCGCACCTCGCGGTCGTTTCGGTCGGTGCCGACCCCGCCGCGCTCACCTACACCGAGCGCCTCACGCGGTCCGGGCACGGGATCGGGGTGAAGGTCACGACCTACGCGCTCCCACGCGAGACGAGCGAAGCGCAGCTGCGCGCCGAGCTCGACCGCGTGTCCGCCGATCCCGCCGTCCACGGTGTGATCCTCCTGACGCCGCTCCCGGGGGCGCTCGACGAGACGCACGTCGTCGACCACATCGCGGTCGCGAAGGACGTCGAAGGTATGCACCCCTCGAGCGTCGGCTGGCTCGCCGACGGGCGCCCGCGCTTCATGCCGTCGACCGCCGAAGCGGTCATCGAGCTGCTGCGGTCCTATGAGGTCCCCATCAGCGGCCGCCATGCCGTCGTCATCGGGAGGAGCACCGTGATCGGACGCCCGGCGGCGTACCTCCTGCTGCGAGAGGACGCCACGGTCACGATCGCTCACAAGAAGACGGGCGACGTGACGCGGTTCACCCGCGATGCGGACATCGTCGTCGTGGGCGTGGGCAGCGCGGGCTTCCTCAGGGGCGAGATGATCCGTCCCGGTGCGACGGTCATCGACGCCGGCATCAACGTGACCCCACACGGCCTGACCGGCGACGCGGATGCCGAGAGCGTGGGCGCCACCGCGGGAGCGCTCAGTCCCGTCCCCGGCGGCCTGGGTGCGGTCACCGCGGCCCTGCTCCTCCGGAACGTGGTCACGGCTGCGGAGGAAGCGGCTCCGTAGTCACGGACCGCAGCCTGTGTTTCCGTGCCAGGCTGGCAAGGATCCGACCAGAATGGTGCAGATTTCACAACAGCGCGGAAGAAAGGGAACGCCGGCGACCGTCGGCCGCCGGCGTTCTTTTCTCGGGAGGGCAAGTTGGACGTTAGCCCATCAGAGGCGGGGCGAGGTCCGCCACGAGGCGCATGCCCTCGATAGCCGCGAATGCGAGCGCTACCGCCCAGACCCGCATTCAGACACCTCCCTTCTTCGCCCTGGTCCTGGTCGCAAAGGCGCGCTGTGAATACGTAAGGGCTTCTTCGGCGAGGCCCTGACGACCCAATACCTTGCTCAGTTCGTTGTACGCATCGGCAAGCTCGGAGCTCGCGCCACGCTGTTCTAGCCCGCGCACCAGGTCCTTCAGCGCCGCAACAGCCTTCGGAGGGTCGACCTCGACGAGCGTCCTGGCGAGTGCATAGCGCACCCCGAATTGCGCCGTAGCATCGTCCAACGCCTCCGCTCGCGGAATTAGACGTTCGAGACGTTGTAGCGCGACTTCATGCTTGCCCTCCCGCGTGTCGGCCCACGCGATCTGCGTCTCTACCCGCAGTGCGAGCACATCGTTCCCGGCTGCGGAGGCGGTGGTCAGCGCCTCCTCGAACACCTCGCGCGCTCGACCGTGGTTCCCAAGCGCCCAGAGCGCACGTGCAGTCTGGAGCTTGATCTCGGCGACGCGTGCCTCGTTCTTGATGGACTCGAACAGCACCTCGCTCTTAAGCAGCCAGCTAATCGCACCCTCAAGGTCGCCGACCTCGCGCCTCGCCATGCCCATGGCGGCGTACAAGGAGGCGAGCCACTTTGGGTCGGCGACGTCGCTGCCTTCTTGTGCCGAGCGGTCGAAGTGTTCGAGGGCGGACCTGTAGTCCCCCCGTTGGTAGAAGACGACGCCGAGGTTATAGAGCACGTGCACGCGGAAGAGCGGATCCCTGATGAGTCCGCTCGCCGACGCCTTAAGCGCCCGCTGCAAGTGCTCCTCAGCCTCGTCGTAGTCCATCAACGAGATCAAGGCTGCCCCCAGTTGGGCGCGCGCGCGTGCAGCCTGCTCCGAGTCGTTGACCGACTCGAAGCCGCGAACTACATCGCTGAGAGTCGCAGCAGCCCTACCAGGCTTACCCGCCTCAATGTATGCCCGGCCAAGCGTTCTGCGGAGTGCAAGCTTCTCATGGGTCGAGAGATGCTCGGAATCGACCTTGGTCAACTCGTCTATCGCCTGGCGCGCGGCACCTTGCGCGATCAGCTGATTCGCGCGGACGAGCGCGAGGTCACGCTCACGACGCTGGCGCACCTGCTTCTCGTCGTCCACGAAGTGAGCGACAGACTTGCCGAGCCTCGCC
>Ga0194128_10007355_pt1 | contig 14428 bp, 12 predicted proteins | sample TA2KigCa65mmetaG_FD_148650 | JGI IMG/M metagenome (GOLD analysis project Ga0194128, IMG submission 148650) | Freshwater microbial communities from Lake Tanganyika, Tanzania - TA2015037 Kigoma Deep Cast 65m | ecosystem: Environmental > Aquatic > Freshwater > Lake | place: Tanzania: Lake...
GCTGTTGAGGTCAGCGCCGCTCGCCTCACTTCTGGCAGGGCGAGAGGTTGTGGGTCGTGAGTGTCTGGCCCTCTGCCCGGAGGCGGTCGATCCACGCCTGATAATCCGTCCACGCCATCCGTTCCGGGGGTGGTTCAACCGGGGCAGGGCCGGTGATGTTCACCAAGTAAACCCGGCCCTTCGCCAGCGGCATCTCCGGCGAAAGCTCCCGACCCAGGAAGACCGTCTTGCCGTCGAACGCCATCACGAGGGCCGTGGCCGATTCGCCAGGGCGGGCGACGGGCGTGGAAGGGCCGTCGCCCGCCAGCGGCAGGCTCATCCTCCCTTTCGGCGAGGTTCCGGGGAATCCGGCAGGAAGAGTAACCAGATTTTTGGTGAGAACGTACCAGCAGAAATAGCAGTGGTTCGAGGTGGCGCCTGGCAGGGCGTCCGGATCGCGGGCCAGGATCTGATCGCGGATGGCGGTGAGGCCCTCGCGGAAGACCTTGCCGACGTAGGGGTGCTTGCGGGCCCGGCGAACGATGGCCGACACGCTGTCGTGATGGATGTTGCCGATGGTGAGCTGATCGAGGTCGGAGGCGAAGCCGCAGCAAGGCTTGACCTCGCCGCGCGGATTGACGATCAGCGCCTGTCCCGGGCCTTCGCAGTAGTCTTCCTGAAACCAGGTGCCGTCCCAGGCGCCGCTGAGTTTCTCGGCGCGTTCCACCGGGGCCAGGTGGTTCCAGTTCAAGGTCATCGTGCAATCGGGCGAAACCAGCAGATATCGGCCGAGCATTTCCGACCAGCTCACGATGCCGTCCAGCGCGATTGCGAGGGCGTGAATCGGTTCCAGCCCCTGGTCGGGCCGGCGGCTGGCATACGAGATGGACACGATAGTGTCGCGGTCGAAGATGCGGCGGGCGGCGCGGCAAAACTCCGCCAGCCTGCCGGTGTGCACGCCGTGGAACTTGTCCACGCTCAGGCCGAGCTTGCCGCTGAAACCCGTATCGCGCAGGGCCTGCAAGACATGCTGCAGGTGCGCAGCGTCGTCAAACCAGACGCCGTTGGTCATGATCTTGTCGAAACGGAAGCGCAGCGCCGCGGCACGCTTGCACAGCGCCAGCAAGAAATCGACGTAAAGAAACGGCTCGCCGCCGGTGAAGCCGAGATGTGCGATTTTCTGGCGATGGGCGTCCTCGAGGAAGCGCAAGGCCACGGCGATGTCGAGCCGGTCGGTCCACTCGATGGGGACGCAGCAGTGCGGGCACGTGAGATTGCACTGGTAGGTGCCGGCGAAGGACAGGTAGTTGGGGCGAAAGGTGCGCGGAAGCGCCTTGATGCATCCACGCTTCTCGACGGGCGCCGCCCCTGTCGATGCTGTCGATCCTTGACAGGCGCCTTCCTTGTGGTAACTTGGCGCTGATGTTCGTGCTCAACTGCCCGATGTGTTCGCAGAGCCTGCAGCTTCACGATCAAGCCGCCAGCGGAACCATCGTGTGCCCGCACTGCGGCAAGAAGATCAAGCTGGCGCTCTCGCAACCAGCGGCGAACGCGTCGCTGCCGTCCATGCCCGCGCCCGTGCCGATGCCGCTGATGATGCCGGCCGCCCCGCCTGTGCCGCGCGGCAGCGGACTCCTCAAGGCGATGCTCTGGATCTTCCTGCCCGCCGTCGTGCTTCTGGGTGCTGCCGGCTACTACTGGTACTTCCATCTCCGGCCCATCTCGCCGCTGACGCAGTACGCCGGCCTGCTCCCCGGTGATGCCGTGCTGGCACTGGAGATGAACCTCGCCGATCTTGCCGCAATGCCCGGCCTCGAAACGGAGACGGTGAAGCTGGCTACTGCTTTTCGCGCCGCGTTCAGGGATCTTGATCTGGAGCCGCGCTCGGCCGGGCTGACCGCGTATTTCGCCGCGTACACGCAGGACAGGCATGCGCTCTTCGTGTGGACCTTTGACGAACCGGTCGCGTTCGGCAAACCTCTGCAGGGTCGATTCCGTGAGACGGCTGCCGACGGCCGGAGAACGCTGGCGGATCGTTATCGCCCAAACTGGCACTGGGCCGTCGATGCACACGGGCGACTGCTCCACGGTCCGGCATCGTTGCTGGAGAAGGCTCTCGCTCAGCAAGCGAACGGCGCGACGATCGCCGTTGACCTGGAGCGCTTGGCGCGGGCCATCCCCGGCACGCCCGCGCTCTGGCTGGCCGCCGATCTGAGTCGCGACGCCAAGAGCGTGCAAGATCTATTGCCGGCGGTGCTGGCGCGTGAGTTTCAGGAGGCGCGCGTCGACACACTGATGTGCTATGCGCTGCACACCGAGGAACGCGGCCTCGTGATGAAAGGCAAGGCGGCGTGCCCAACGGCTGACGATTGCCAGAACACCCTGGCCGCGCTGCAGAAGATCAAGAAGCGGTTTAGCAGGCTCACGGCCGGCAAGCTGGACCAGGAAGAGTGGCGCCTGCTGAGCAAGTTTCTTCCGCACCGCGGCCTCGACAGTGACGACAAGACGGTAGAGATGGAGATGCCGCTGCCGGTGGCCCTGACACGGCTGGCGCTCGACCAGCGGACCGCTGCCGTCCTCGCCGGCCACAAGGTTATCGTGCAGGCCATTCGCAAGGACATTCGCGATCTGACGATCCAGGCGGAGAAAGACTTTGCGGCGGAGCGATACAAGGAAGCGGGGGCGTGCCAGATCAAGATCGTCGATCTGGCTCCGGGCAATGGCAAAGCGCAGGAGAGGCTGAAGGACTTCGCGGCGGCGCGTGCGAAGAAAGAGCGGTTCCTCGGTTTCATCGCCGCCGCCGAGAAGGCGTTGCTCGACCTCGATGCCGACGCGGTCAAGACCAACCTCGCGAACGCGCGCAGCCTGCGCGGACACGATCCCGCCTTGCCGGAACTCGAGAAGAAGCTCGCCGTCCTCGCCAAACGGCTGGAATTCAACAAGATGGTCGCCGAGGGAGATCAAGCGCTTGCCCGGAAGGACCTTGCAGTCGCGGCGGAGAAGTTCAGCGGCGCCGCCGCCCTCGGCATTGACGGCGACAAGATCAAGCCCACTCTGGACATGATCCGCCGTCTCGTCACCGCCGGCGGCCAGTTGCACGAGGCGCGCAGGCACCTGGAAAAGCGCGAGATCGACGAGGCCGTCGCCGACGCCGACAAGATCAAAGAGGCGATTTTCGGCGCCGGCCGCGCCGTCATTGAAGCGGATGCGCGTTTCAAGACCATGGCGGAGAAGATCGGCGCGGACACGCTCGATCTCCTGGTCGCCGCCGCCAGGATCACCCGCTTGCCCAGCGAAGCGCTGAGGCGAAAAGGCGACAAGCTCTTCGGTGAGCGACGTTACACCGACGCCGAGACGGAGTATCGCAGCGCGCTCATGAGCTTGCAACAAGCCAGGCAGGTGCTGGCCAAGGCCGCCAAGCTTGCGGTGAAAGACGTGTTCGACGTCGTTGCCACGGAGAGCAAGCTGGTTGACGTGGATATCAAGAGCAGCGAGCGCGAGGCCGACAAGTGCCGGGGCATGGCGGCTCATCAACGCGGCAAGGCGCTGGCAAAGGATGGACGCGAGCAGTTCGAACTGGGCAAGAAAGACGGCGCGTCGCTCTTCAAGGCGCGGGAAAAGTTCACGGAGGCGGTCAAGCACCTCGAAATCAGCGTTGCCGTGCCCGGCATCCTGGCCGCCGACGACCTGAAGGCAGCGCGCCACTATCTGCAGCGTGTCACGCGGATGATCGAGCCGCTCGATCTCGACTTCGCCAAGGAGCGCGATCTCAAGGACTGGGGACCGCTCCCCAAGGGTTGGCGATTCCGCAACAACAAGGAGCTGACCTGGCTGCAAACCGACCTGGACGCGGCCACCGGCACATTCTCGTCCCCGGCGCTGGAGTTGCCGGCGGATTTCACGCTGCGTGTGCAGTTCTGCCTGGTCGATGACGCCGGCGAGGTCCGCAACAACGCCTGGAAGAGCTTCGCGGATATGCTGTCGATCACGCTGGTGATGCCGGGCGAAAACAACCTGCGCATGACCATCGGCCGTGACCCGAAATCCCGGCAACTGGAATCGTCGCTGGCCGTCGGCTCACGAACTCACGTCCTCAGCATGGACAGCGCCGGCGGGCCCATCCCGCTCGTGCTCACGCGCCGACAAGGCGACATGGCCATCGAGATCGCCGGCCGCGCCATTGCCACCATACCCTCCCCCGGCGAGATCCAGCGCATCATCCTCCAGGTCCGCAACGGCCCTGGACCCAACAAGGAATTGCGTTACTTCCCCGCCTTCACGAACATCGGTCTGTCGCTGTCAACCAGCGCCGACAAGACAAACAAGGTTGACCCGAAGGAATCGACAAGCTGCGGCGGGCCCATTATGATGGAGAAGGTGTTGAGGATGGTTGCCGCTTCGCGGCATGCGGTTGCGCTCACAAGGCCGCGAGCTGATTAGTTTGCGAGTTTTCGACATGAACAAGTGGCACTGGTCGCCGGCACAGCGCCTGCTTTCACGCCGGCAGATGTTGCAGCAGTGCAGCGCCGGCTTCGGCGGTCTCGCCCTCGCCGGCTTGCTGGCAGACGAGTCCCGCGCCAATCAGCCGCGCAACCCGCTGGCCCCGCGGCCGCCGCACTTCACGCCACGTGCGCGGCGGGTGATCTTTCTCTTCATGCACGGCGGGCCGAGCCAGGTCGATACGTTCGATTACAAGCCGTTGTTGCAGCGCGATCATGGCCGGCCGTTGCCGTTCGCCCGGCCGCGCGTCGTCTCCTCCGAGACGGGCAATCTCCTGGGCTCGCCGTGGCAGTTTCGCCGGCACGGACAGAGCGGCATCCACGTCAGCGAGGTCTTTCCGCACATCGCCGGCTGCGTCGATGACCTGTGCATGATCTACTCGATGCACGGCTCCAACTCGCGGCACGGCGGCGCCCTCCTGGAACTGCACACCGGCAGCGACACCTTCGTCCGCCCCAGCATGGGCTCGTGGATCAGCTACGGCCTGGGAACCGAGAACCAGAATCTGCCCAGCTACATCACGATCTGCCCGACCTTGACGCACGGCGGCGTCAACAACTGGAGTTCCGCTTTCCTGCCGGCGATCCACCAGGGTACGCCGGTCGGCAACGCCAGCGTGCCAGCCGACCGTGCCACCATCCCGTTCATATCGCACCCCGGCACGCAAAGCTCGGTGCAACGGCTGGAACTGGATCTGCTCAACCAGATGAATCAGGAGCGCTTGCGCGTCGCCGGTTCCGATGCCGCCTTGGAGGCGCGCATCGCCTCTTTCGAGCTGGCATTTCGCATGCAGGCCGTAGCGCCGGAACTGCAAGACATCGCCGGTGAGACGGCAGCCACACATCGGCTCTACGGCATGGACCAGGACGCGACCCGCAACTTCGGCCGCATGTGCCTGATGGCCCGGCGCTTCTGCGAGCGCGGCGTCCGCTTCGTGCAGATCAGCCACAGCTACAAGTGGGACCAGCACAGCGACCTGCGCCGCGACTTATCGCGCAATGCCCTGGAGATCGACAAGCCCATCGCCGGCTTGCTCCGTGACCTGAAGCAGCGCGGCCTGCTGGAGGACACGCTGGTGCTGTGGGGCGGCGAGTTCGGCCGCACACCGACGGCCCAGGGGGGCGACGGCCGCGACCACAATCCCCAGGGCTTCACGATGTGGCTTGCCGGCGCCGGCGTCAAGCCGGGCTTCACCCACGGCGCCACCGACGACTACGGCTACTTCGCCGTCGAGGACAAGGTCCACTTCCACGACCTGCACGCCACCATTTTGCATCTCCTCGGCCTCGACCACACCCGCCTCACCTACCGCTACGCGGGCCGCGACTTCCGGCTGACCGACGTGCATGGCGAGGTGGTGCAAGAGATTCTCGCATAGTCCTTCATGCCTGTTCTCTTCTTGCGATGGCCATGATGGCCCGCTGCCGATGCCGGCGGCGTGCGCAGATCAGGTCGCTGGAGACCATCAACGGCAAGCAGGCGGCAGATGTGCTGCGGTGAGTCGCAATGTCGTTCCTTGCCCGAAACCTGGCAAGATGGGCGGCATCACCGTCGCCCGGTGTTCCTTCCGCGAATGCCATGAATCGGCGGCCTGGCCTGAGCCTGGTCATGGTGCGGCGACCCGCGTGAGTCCTGCGGCTGGTGCTTCTCCAGCCAGCCACGCAATGGCACGTCGGCTGCCTCGGGGTCATAGGCGCTGTTGGCGCAGGAGGCGCCGCCCAGCAGTTGCCGGCGAATGGGATCGACGCGCTCGTACAGATGCCGGACCGTCATTTCATCCTTGGGACGAAGCCAGCGGTAGGAGTAGCCATACCAGAGGGCCTTGCGCGCGTGCGGTCCGAAGTTGGGGCTGCGCGAATGCCAGAGCCGGCGGTCGAGCAACAGGGCGGCGCCGGCCGGCACGCGCACCGGTATCGCGCCCTGCGGATTCGAGACGCCATCGTCGGGGCAGTCCAGCTCGTCTTGCAGGTGCGACCCGGGAACCACCAGCGTGTTGCCCCAGTTCGAGCCGCTGACATCGGTCAAGTAATAGGCGACCTTCAACGACAGCCGCGGCCTCGGATGGCATTCGATCTCGTCATTGACGCGCATGCTGTCCTGGTGCCAGGCCACGGGCTTGGCCGGCGCCGTCTCCACGCGGGGCAGCGTGTCAAGGTGAGTGTGGTAGACGTAAATATTCCAGCCGAGAATGCCCCACACCTTGGGAAATACCCGCGGACAGTCGATCAGGTCGACTAGCAGATCATCCTCGGGAAGGAAATTGGCGAAGGAGAGCAGGCGACTCTGGCCATGGCTGGGGGTGCGCTCGCGCGCGTCGATCCGGTCAACCACCGCGATCAGCGCGTCCACGGCCGCGCGATCGAGCGCCTCGGGGACGACAAGGAAGCCTTCCTCCTGAAAGCGTTGACGCTCCGCTTCCGTCAGGGAAAACCGTAGACACGCAGGATCCATGACCGAGCCCTCAACCGAAAACAGGGCGAAGTTGCCGCCGCTATCTTACAGCTTGTAACGTCGAGTGTCATAGCGGGCAAGGTGTGATGTCCGATGTGCTCATGGAAGAGCAACGGCGGAAATGCGCTTGTCGTCAGAACGATCTCGATAGTGACTTCGCCACGCCTGGGCCCGCACAGCGCTAACCGGCGGCCCTGAGCTTGCGACGAAGTTCTGGCAGCTCTTTGCCAACCATCACGCCGCTCAGTTTCTCCAGGCTCACCTGAGTCAGATCCATAGGCCCAAGGGCCTGAGGAATGCCGAGGTAACGATCATCATAAGCAACAACATTCCACGTCCCGATGGACTCGACAAGTACGGGGGGCGCCTTGGCGGCGGGAGGCGAGCCGGCGATCGCCTCTTGGATGCGCCGGCGGATGTCCGGCAGACGATTGGCCATGACGACGCCTGCAAGGCTGTCGAGGTCAACGGTTCGGAGGTCGAGCTCTCCCATCTCCTGGGGGATCCCGACATACCGATCATGGACATGCACCACGTTCCAGCGACCGATTGTCTCGACCAGTCGAGGGGCACGTTTCGTGAGGTTGCCAAACTCACCGGTTTCGAAGTTGATCCGGTCGAGCCCGGCAGCCAGGCTGCTGCTGAAGTAGTTCTCCAGATTCTCGTGATCAATTTGCTTGGAGAGACAAAAGCGGAAGTAATCACACGTGGGGCAGATATCGCGCTGTGCCGCCACCAGAGCGCGAGCCTTGTTCGCCTTGGCGCCTTGCCAGATGTCTGCAAATGACTGGTCGTGTAGATTGCCGACCGAGAACTGATAACAAAGCTGCACCTCGCCGCTGGACAGAATCCGCGCACCGCTCCAGGGTGAACGACAAGGAAACCACATGCCGGGGTACGGGCCGGTTTCCGCGTCCTGCCGAGTCATGGTGACTACTCGGGCACGCGGATGCGCCGAAACTACCTGGCCATTGAAAAAATTTGCCGGAAAGCGCCTGGCAAGCTCGCACCCGGCGAAGTACTTCGAACTCACCGAAATGCGCCGTTCTTGCTCGATGACCTTGAGCGCTTCGGCGTCCAGCATTCGGTAATACTCATGGCGAATGGGATACAAGCTATTGCGCAGCAACTCCGGCTCAGGCTCGCGCACGACCATGGTGAGAAAACGCACCACGTCGAAGTTGGCTCGCTCCCAGAAATCCACAATTTCAGGAATCTCCTCCAGGTTGCGACGCATCATCGTCGTGTTGATGCAGAAAATGGTATCCCGGCGGCTGAAACGCTCTCGGACGGCCAGGATGTTCTTGATCGTCTGCCCGTATTGCGCACGGCGGCGAATATGCTCGAAGGTCTCAGGACGGATGCCGTCAAAGGAAAACGTGAGCAAGCGCACATCGCAATCGGCCAGCGCGGACAGGATACTGTCATCGATCAGCGTGCCATTGGTGACCAGTTCCAGTTGAGCTTCAAGCCTGGCAAGCTTGCGCAGCATCAACGCGAACTCAGGGTTCATCATCGGCTCGAATCCGGAACCAATGATAAAGCGCCTTCCGCGCAACACTTCCAATCGATCGATGAGATCGGCTCGCAGGACCGGACGAACCTCCTCAGGCATGAAGCTGACGTGGCACATGCGACAGCGGAGATTGCAAGTTGCCGTCGCCTCAATCTCGATAACCTTCGGCAAAGCAAGATCTTCCATGCCGATACTCTCCTAATGATTGAGATGCCATAAGTGCGCTGCCGTGATGAATAAGTCAATAGAGACCAATCTGCGCGTTCAGGCGAACAAGGAAAGGGCGCAAACTTGTCACGAAAACCCGCCGACCAGGGCATTGCGGGGAGCCAAATCGCGAGCTACATTTTCACACGCGAATTGCTTTCAGGCGAGAGGGTTGCTGGATGAAGACGACCGGCACGATGACACTGTTGTTGGTTGGGGTGTGGACCTCCGTCTTGTCCTCCAGCGGCGTTCAGCCGGCGGCACAGGAGAAATACGACTCTCCGTATGCGCTGGCCTTCTCCCATCCCAGGGCGGAGCTATTGTCTGGCTTCCAGGGAAGGCGTGGCGATCCGCGGCAATCTTCGATCGTGCCCTTTGCCGACTGGTATTCCGCGCACACGCGCAAGCAGTATGGACACTGGGGACCGCCCGCGCGGCATTACCAGGCGCCCCAGAGCATTGCCGGACGGTCCCTGGAGTGGCGGCGCGAACGGGTGATTGCCGTCGCCGCCCGCTACATCGGCTACGGCTATCAACATCATCATCTTCCCGACTGGGACCCGCCCGCTGGCTGGCCCTGGGCCAAGACTGCGACTGGACACAACGGCAAAGGTGTCGACTGTTCCAACTTCACGGCGTTCGTCTACAACGTCGGCTTCGGCATCAAGCCCAGCAGTGCGATTGGCAAGCAAGCGCAAGGATTGGACATCCCTGGGCCTGGCAAAGCGATTCGAGCCAAGCGCATTGACCTGACCGGCGACTACGATGATCTGGTGAAGACGCTTCAAACAGGAGACTTGCTGTTCATCCGAAATCGCAGCGAGAAAATCAGCCACGTCGTGTTGTGGGTCGGCGGAATCGGCCGCGCCCCTGACAATGTCCCATTGATCCTGGACAGTCACGGTGACGGCGTCAAAGACTCTTCCGGACATTTTATTCCCGCTGGAGTGCACTTGCGGCCATTCCGGGAGAAGTCATGGTATTTCCGCAGCGCCAGCCACGCAATCCGCATCCTGCATCGTTGACGTGCCCACCGCTGCCGGTTTGATTGCCCGGAGGCCGAAGCTTCGCGGATTGCCGAGAATTGCCATAAATCATTGGCCGCGGCGGGACTCGAACCCGCACGCCCGTTTCCAGGCAGGGGATTTTAAGTCCGAACTGGGCTTTTTCCACCATCATCCACCGATGGCTGCCGGCGTATATCCTGCAATGAGTTGCGTCGATTCCGGATTCCACCAGCGTACATGACTTTCGACCGTTTTCTATTCTATTGGCTACACTTAGGCTACATTTTTCAGCCTCCATTCGGGCCACTCCACCAACGCGCGGTCGTTCGACGTAGAATTACGAAATGACCACCGACCCGACGATACTGCATGTCGATATGGACGCCTTCTACGCGTCCGTCGAGCAGCGCGATCGCCCGGAACTGCGCGGCAAACCCGTCATCGTGGGCGGCGTCAAGGGCCGTGGTGTCGTCAGCGCAGCATCCTACGAAGCTCGCAAGTTCGGCGTCCATAGCGCCATGCCCATCTCCACCGCGAGACGCCTTTGCCCGCAAGGTATCTACCTGCCGGTCCGGATGAGCCACTACGCGGCTATCAGCAGGCAGATCCGGTCGATCTTTTTGTCGTTCACGCCGCTTGTTGAACCGCTGAGCCTAGACGAAGCCTTCCTGGACGTGCGCGGCTGCGAAGGGCTGTTTGGATCCGTTCCGGATATTGCCCGCCAAATCAAGCAACGTATCCGCGCAGAAACCGGCTTGATTGCCTCGGTGGGCGTCGCACCGAACAAGTACCTGGCAAAGTTGGCCAGCGATGTGGGCAAACCGGACGGTTACATCGTCCTGCTGCCGGAGAAGGTAGGCGAGTTCTTGTCACCGTTGCCCGTCAGCCGCATCTGGGGCGTGGGCGCAAAGAGCGAGAAACGCCTGCATGACATCGGCATTCGCACCATCGGCCAGATTGCTGCGATGCCGGAAAGGTTGTTGAGCGACCGCTTCGGGGAAATGGGCCGGCACATCTGGCAACTGGCAAATGGCCAAGATGACCGCACGGTGGTTCCAGACCGTGAAGCCAAATCCGTCAGCACCGAGACGACGTTCGCCCAGGACATCGGCGACCGGGCCATTCTGCGCGTCTGGCTTCTTGAACTCGTGGATCACCTGGCCAGTCGCCTGCGCCACGAACAGATCTGGGCCCGCACCATCGACCTGAAGATCCGCTCGTCAGATTTCCGCACCGTCACGCGATCCACCACCCTGGCCGAACCCACGAACGTGACCAACGTCATCTGGAAAGCCGCCGCCGATTTGTTCGAGCGCTCGCTGACCAGCGACTTGATGCCGGTCCGCTTGCTGGGCGTGGGCGCGACGAAGCTGACGCGAGAGCCAATCGTGCAGGGCAACCTGTTCGAGCAGAACCAGCATCCGCAGCAGGCCGCCCTGGATCAGACCATCGACACCATTCGCGCCCAGTTCGGCACCGGGTCCATTGGACGCGGCATTCTGTTGAATCGGCGGCCAGGAGAAAACGAGGACCAGCAATTTGAGTGAATGGAAGGGAATCATGGCAACCTTCACGCACCGGCAAGGCCAATTCCTGGCCTTCATCCACCTCTATCGCAAGCTCCACCGCCAGGGCCCAGCCGAGACGGACATGGTGAAGTTCTTCCGCGTGACGCCGCCGGCCGCGCACAGCATGGTCGTCAAACTCGAAGAGTTGGGGATGGTGACCAGGGAACCAGGCGTTGCTCGTTCGATTCGCGTCGCAATTTCGGAGGAAGAGATTCCGGCCCTGGAGGAAACGGAAGGTCCACCTTGGTAGCGTCGTGTCATCAACGGTTTGGCCAATGGAGTAGCCGCTAATTCGGTCAAGGGACCTGGCTGGGACTCAGGTACCGTTTGCGCCAGGAAGAATTGAGCGGGTGGGTGCCTACGTCAGGCCCCGACAGCTGCTAAATCTTGGTGAGATTCCCGACAGAATACCCCGATGGCACGTCTAGCGTGGCCATCATTTTGCCTTGGCCGCGGGCCTGGTTTCGCCACCGAGCTTTCTGTTCGGACCGGCATTGGGTATCATCACTATCAACTGCGGAGACTGAAATGGGCATTGACCTCAAGGTGATGGCAAGCTCGTTCCGAGAACGTCGGGGCGAATTGCTCCCGACTGCAACGTTGCGGCTTGAGCGCGACTCGATCTTGTTTAGCAAGCTGTCGAAGGATGCGGCTCCTTGCCTGGTTCATCCTCTACCGCCCGATTTGAAGATCGGTAGCTAGTGTCCGTCGGGAAACGCGCCGTTTTTTGACATGGCCGCCAGGCTAACAGATGGTGACATACCATTGTCACTAGCAATGCGGGCGGTTTTGCAGCGCCACACGCCGCCGTGTGGGCCGGGAGCGGCTCTCGGGCGGGAGTCTGTCCGCAGGGCTCAGGCTGGTGCCATTGGGTAGAATCCCACGGGTTGGGCTCCAGCCGACTGACCACCGCAGCCGAACTTGGCCTGCAGCGCCGCGACCTTGTTGAGCACCGATTGCGGCGCGCCCATGGCAACCAGCTTGGCGTAGGCGGCATTCAGAGCGGTGCAAATCTTGGAATGCGCGTGGCTATTGCCGTTGGAAGTGCCGTTCGAGTAGCCGTTCAGGCTGTTGATCTTCGCCTTGAGGTCGGAGAGCTGCGAGTTGATCTGGCTGGGCAAGCTGCCAACCTTGGCCTGAAGGGTGGACTTCAGCTCGCTCAATTTGGAGCTGACATACCCGTTCAAGGCCGCCGGAGTGATCCGGTCTTCAAGTGTCTCGACTTCCACCTTTGCGCGATTTCGCTGGGTCATGGGATCTCCTTTCAAAGTGTAGGTTTGGGATGGACCCGTTATCGCCTTGTTAAAATAGGGCAACTGACGAGCTTCAATAAGCACAGTAATATACAAAATAGAGATTGTCAACAAAAACAATGAGAATTCTTGGAACGTCTTCCAGCGTCAAAATGCCCTCTGCGACAATGGAGCATTCTAGGAACGCTGGGAAACGTAAGAAGATGGAGAGTGGAGTTCTTGGTTTGACAATTTGACAACAAGGCGTTGCTAGCACGGGCCGCTCACGTGCGGACGAGTGTGGGCGTGCCGTGGCGGTTGAATTTGATGCGAGGCGTCTCTAGCCAGTCGCGCAGGCGTGGCCCGCTCAGGAATCGCCGTGGGTGATACATCAATCGGTCCTTGAGCCAAGGCACTTTCCGCCACAGGAATTGACCGGTTGTGAGGTATCGGCGCTGATAGCGCTTGATGGTAGCGATCACTTCTTGCCAGGGCTCGACGAGCGGCGGCGCCAGAGCTTCGACTGCGGCCGCGTGGGCCACCACCTGGATGCTGTCTCGCCGGAATTCGCGCAATGTCGTGCAGCGAAACCCAGCCCGATGCAGGGCGAGCGCCAGCGTCCGCGGCGAAAAGTGATAGTTGTGAGCGAGGCTGAAGATGCGTCGCGGTCCCACCTTCGGCCGCATGATGTTTGGCGTCTCCACGAAAACTATGCCCCCTGGCTTCAGCAACGTTCGTATCTTGCGGAGCATGGCCACCGGCTCAAAGAAATGCTCGATTAAATGCACCAGGACGACAGCATCGAACCTTCTGCCTTGAAAATCGATGTCTTCAAACGCGCCGGCCAGAACGGGGACGCCGAGTTCTTGTCGCATGGCGGCGGCCGAGTCCGAGTCGATGTCGATGCCAGTCGGCAGAGCGCCCAGTCCCTTCAGAAATCGCAGCATGGCGCCATCGCCGGAGCCAATCTCGAGCAACTCGTCACCCGCCCGCACATGGGGTGCGAGCAAGTCCACGCAGCGCAGCAACCTCTTCTCCGCGTGCGCCAGTGCGCTGCCGGCGGTCTTTTCGAAGGCTCGCGAGCGGTGCCCGGCGGTTGTGGACCGCTGGGGCTATCACCTTCGCACGCTCGACGCCGGCAGGCTGCTCGACGAGTCGATTCCGCAGATTGCGTTTGGCGCACCCGATCCCAAGGTCCACGGGCTCTTGCACGAATGGTGCGAGCTGGTCGGGCACGATTGCGGCGGCTGGAGCGATTTTCGCACGTTGCTCGACTGGCTGTCCTGGGGCCTGGCGCTGGCAAATGAGGAGCCATCGCTGGGCGAACAGGTGAACGAGAAGTTGTACCGTGCTGTCGATGTCGGGCCGCTGCTTGAGCATCCTTACGACTACCTTGGCGACTTCGTGGCGCAGGGGAAAGCGAGACGCTGGAACCCGACCGCGTTCTTTCCGACACCGCATAACGTCGTGGAGTTGATGGTCAGAATGACCATGTGCGACCAGTGCAACGATGGCCGCGATCCACGAACGCTGAGCGTCAATGATCCTTGTGTCGGCTCGGGGCGCATGTTGCTGCACGCCTCGAACTTCTCGCTTTGCCTTTTCGGACAGGACATCGACGTGCTGGCCGTTGCCATGTGCAAGATCAACGGAGCCCTCTACGCGCCGTGGCTGGCTTTCCCGCTTCCGGCCTCGATCGTGGGCACCGCGTCCCAAGAGCGCAGCCGAGGCTTTCTGTTTGACCTGGAACCTGATTTCAAACGGAGGAAATCTGCATGATGATTCAGATCAGCGACCGCGAGCTGGCCACGGTCCTCGCGGCCTTGCGTTACTGGCAGCAGGACCTGGCCGAGAACGACGGTCCCATCTCCGAGCACTTCGCCGAGCAGACTCCGCTGAGCGTTGAGGAGATCGACGACCTTTGCGAGCGGCTCAATTTCGGTTCGACCATTTCGTAACCACATCCCG
>Ga0194128_10007361_pt1 | contig 14419 bp, 10 predicted proteins | sample TA2KigCa65mmetaG_FD_148650 | JGI IMG/M metagenome (GOLD analysis project Ga0194128, IMG submission 148650) | Freshwater microbial communities from Lake Tanganyika, Tanzania - TA2015037 Kigoma Deep Cast 65m | ecosystem: Environmental > Aquatic > Freshwater > Lake | place: Tanzania: Lake...
TACAGCGGGTTTTCCGCCGGCATCGCGTGTGTGGTGCTCATCGAACTCTCAATTGGCCTGCCGCCGTACCCGCACGTGGCCCTGGTGCGCATTGAGGACACCGTCCTGGGCGCGGGCGTTGCGTTTCTGGTGCACACACTGGTGGTCGATCGAAGGTAGCTGACCGGCGTAGCGCTCCGCGGGCGTCAGCCGGCGGCCGCCGCTCCTATGCGGGTTTCCAGCGCCCGCACCGCCTCGCGCACCTGGGCCAGGGAGAAGGGCATGGGCACGAACGGCGCCCCGCTGTCCTTCAAAAAGGCCTGGGTTGCGGCGCTTGCGGAATCGCCTGAGACAAAGACGATGCGATCCGACAATTCGGGATTTTGCGCGCACAGGGCGAGGAAAAACTCCTTGCCGCTCATCCCCGGCATTTTCAAGTCGCTGAACACCCCGTCGAACGACTCCTCGAGCAACAGATTGAGCGCCTCGCGCGGATCGCGGCAGGCGTGCCCGCGGCATCCCAGGTGGCCGAGCATGCGCCGCATGCTCTCCAGGACGGTCGGCTCGTCGTCCACCAGCAGGATGGACAACCCGTCGGAATGGCTTTCCCTTACGCGCGGCGGGCTCGGCGGAAGCGCCGGCTGCTCGGCTTGGGCCGGCGCCAGGGGAAGCCGAATGGTAAATGTAGTGCCGCTGGTCGTACTTTCGACATACAGCATTCCCTGGTGGTCCTTGATCAGGCTGCGGCTGATGTAAAGCCCCAGCCCGGTGCCGGACTCCTTGCTGGTGGCAAATGGTTGGAACAGCGTGGCCAGCGTTTCGGGCGGAATTCCCGGACCGTCGTCGCCGAACGTCAGGACCGCCGCGTCTTTCTCCACGCGCGCCGCGATGCGCAGCGTGCCGCGGCCCCGGGCGGCGAACATGGCCTGCTCGGCGTTGACGATCAGGTTGAGAAAAACCTGCTGCAAATGGTTGCGCACGCCCATGACCGGAATCGGACGTGCGGTCCGCGAGATTTCCACGCCGATATTGCGCACGTTCATCGCATAGCGGCGCATTTCCACAACTTCGTCAAGGGCCACTCGCAAATCGAGTGCTTCCAGCCGGTTGTGCGACTTGCGCGCGAACGACAGCAGGCTGGCCACGATGCTGGCGGCGCGCCGCGCCTCGCGCTCGAGTTTCTGCAGATCTTCGACGAAGCGTTCCGGCGAAGGGTCGCACTCGAGAGCCGCCTGCATGATCTGGGCCAGTCCCATGATGCCGGCCAGTGGATTGTTCAACTCGTGGGCCACGCCGGACACCAGCACGCCGAGCGCCGCCATCTTGTCCGCCTGGATGAGCTGGGCCTGGGTGGTGGCCACCTCGCGGGCCAGCGCGTCGCTCTCCATGGCGGCGGCCGCGTGGCCACACAGGGTTTCCAACAGCCACAGGTCGTTCTCGTCGAGGATTTGCGGGGGCGAGAATGTGACCCGCAGCGTGGCGCGTGCCTTCAAGTTGAGCTGGACCGCGCGCACCACGGCTTTGGCCAGGCTCGCCGCATCCGCGAACGACACCCAGCGGGAAATTCCGTCCAGCAGGGCCGCGGGAGTCTGAATGGAGATGGTTTCGCAGCCGGCTGCGCCGACGGCCACCGTGCCGTCCGCCATCACCACGTCCACCGTGCAGGACCCGAGCAGCGCCCGCACGCTGTCGCCAAGCATCCGCAGTTTTTCCGGTATGCCCCCGGCAGCCGCGATCGCCTGAGTCAGGCGGGACAACTCGCGGAGCCTGCGGTTTTGCCGCACCACCTCCATCTGCATGGCGCGCACGCGCAGCATGGCGCGAATGCAGCTGAGCAGCTCGTCGTTGTCAAACGGGCGGTGCACGTACATATCCGCGCCGCCGTCGTACCCTTCGATGTGGCTGCTGGCGTCCGGTCGCCGCGCGGTCAGGATCATCACCGGAATGTGCCGCGTCTCCGAGCGCTCGCGCATGGCGCGGCACAACTCGTGGCCGGTGCCGTCGGGAAGGTTGTAGTCGAGCACCGCCGCGTCGATCGCGCCGTCGACAACTTGCAGCGCCTCGCGGACGTCGGCCGCCTCGCGCGTCTGATATCCGGCCCGCCCGAGCAGCATCCGCAGTGCGCCGCGCGCGGAAGGATCGTCGTCTACCACCAGGATCGTGGACAAGAGCCTCACCTCATTGAAGTTTATTCAACGCAGTGTGGCGGTTACTCCTTCGCGGCAGTGGAGTGTGGGAAAGGCATACCGTGCCTAATGGCCGCCTTCTGGCTTTTCCTTGAAGATCTTCTTGACCAGCATCCCGGCCGGCAGCACCGCGGCGGCCAATCCACCGACGATGGCCCACTGGGGCAGCGTCAGCGTGGCCACCTTGAGCGCCGAGCCCACGCCCGGGATGAAGGGGAGCGCCACCTGCAGCGCCGCGGTTCCAACGATGGAGCCCAGAAGCAGCTTGTTCTGGAGCAGTCCCTCGAACGGCGAGCCGTTGCCTTCCTTGCGGGCGTTCAGGGCGTTCACCAGTTGGGCGAGGTTGAGATAATTGAAGGCCATGGTCTGCGCCACGTTGCCGGCCACCGGACCCAGCATGTACAGCCCGGCCGCGGTGGCGCCCATCACGCCGCCCAGGGTGAGCAATTGTCCCAGCTTGCGCTTGCTGATCAGCCCCGCGTCCCTGCCGCGCGGCTGCTCTTTCATCAGCTCGCTCTCGGCGGTTTCCTGACCCAGTCCGAGCGACGGCATGGTGTCGGTGGCCAGATTGATCCAGAGGATCTGCAGCGGCGTGAAAATCGGGGGAAGGCCCGCGCCCGTGGCAATCCCGGCGACCGAGGTCATGCCGACCGCGGCGATTTCCGCGAGGTTTGACGACACCGTGAATGCGACGTTCTTGCGAATGTTGCTGTGGATCAGGCGACCTACCTTGACGCCGCTCGCAATCGAGTTGAACGAGTCGTCGGTGAGAATCATGTGGGCCGCTTCCTTGGTCACCTCGGTGCCCCGGATGCCCATTGCGATGCCGATGTCGGCGGCCTTGATGGCGGGCGCGTCGTTCACGCCGTCGCCGGTCATGGCGACCGTCTCGCCCAGCTCCTGCAGCGTCTGCACGAGGCGGAACTTGTGGCGCGGCTCCACGCGGTAGGCCACGCACGCCTTGTGGGCAAGCGCCTTGAAGCGGTCGTACGAGATGACGCCCAGGTTCTTGGGATCCTTCTCCGCCTGGGGACGATCCGCGAACACGTCAATCCACGGTCCGCTGACGACCACTTCCTCGGCGGCCTCGGCCTGCTTCACGATCTCCTCGATGCGCGCCTTGCCCTGGGCCGTCGACGGGTCGACGTTTTCCAGCAGGTCGTCGGAGAGCACGAACTGGTTCTTGCCCGGGGTAAGGATGCCGGCCTCGGTGGCGATCGACTTTGCGGTGAGAATCTGGTCGCCGGTGATGACCATGACCCGAATGCCCGCGCCGTGCAGCTCGGCGACGCTATTCTTGACGCCGTCCCGCAGCGGATCCTGGATGGCCATCAGCCCGCTCAGCGTCAGGCCCGACTCCATGTCCTCAGTGGCGCCCAGCGCGTCGGATTTCCTGGTGGCCAGCGCGATGACGCGGAAGCCCTGCGCGGCCAGCTCGTCGTTTTTCTGGATGACGGCGGCTTTCTCGGCGTCCGTCATGTTCGTCTGCGGCAGAATGCGATCCAGCGCGCCGCTGGTGAACGACAGGTAGCCCGTCCCACCCAGAATCTCGCCAGGAACCGCGACGGTGTGCATCTTGCGCACCGAGCTGAAGGGATAGTCCTTCGAGCGCGACTGGATGGCGTCGGAAAGAGCGTCGAGCGCCTCCGACTTCTTCCCTTCCGTGACCAGCGGCTCCATGGCGGCTCGCTGCTCGGGGGTCAGCGTGAACTTCTGCGCGTGCCCGTCCTTGAACGTGGCGGTGACGCCGTCGGATTCCATGGTGAACTTCAGGCCGGGCAGGTTGTTCACGTAGGTCATCATCGCGATCTCGGTGGGCGCGCCCAGCCAGCGGCCGCCCTCGCGCTCGGCGGTGTTGCCGATCAGCGCGCCCAGCGTCGCCAGCTTCTCGTCCTCGGGGGTGAGCGCCCAGATCTTGCGGCCCTCCATCTCGCCGGTGGTGAGCGTCCCCGTCTTGTCGGTGCAGATGACCGTCGTCGACCCCAGGGTCTCGACCGAGGAGAGGTTGCGGATGAGCACGTTGCGCTCGCGCGCTTCGCGAATCCCGTTGGTCAGCGTCAGCGTGGTGACCGTCGGGAGGGATTCGGGGACGACCGCCACCAGCGTGGAGATCGCGGTGCTCAGGCCGGCCATTGGCGAGCCCATCGACATCGCGGCGGCCACGCCGACGCCCACGCTGGCCACGCCGCCCATCTTGATGAACTGCGAGGCCACCTTGTGCAGGTCCCGCTCCAGCGGCGTGGGCGGCGGGGTCGCGGTCTGGGTCTTTTTTGCGATGTCACCGATCTGGGTGTTGAGCCCGGTGCTGGTGACGACCGCTTCCGCGCCGCCGTTCTTCACGCCGGTGCCGGAGAAGATCATGTTCTTTTGCGCGTGCGGCGCGGACTTGGGCGCCACGGTGGCGTTGGCGTCCTTGTTGACCGGGAGGGACTCGCCGGTGAGCGCCGCCTCGTCGGTGGTGAGCGACTGCGACTCGATGAGGCGCGCGTCGGCGGGCACTACGTCGCCGGGGCTGAGGTGGATGATGTCGCCGGGCACCAGATTGGAGGCTGGGACCGTCTGGCGGTGGCCGTCGCGGAGGACCCGCGCCTCGCGCACCGACAGGCTGTTCAAGGCGTCCATCGACTTCTCGGCCCTGGCCTCCTGAACATAGCCGATGCCCGCGTTGAGCAGCGAGACCACGCCGATGCCGATGGCGTCAGGGACCTCGCCCATCACGGCGGCGATGACGCCGGCCGGCAGGAGCAACAGGCTGAGCGGATTCTTGAACTGGCCGGCAAAGCGCGCCAGGGCGGAGGTCTTCTCGGCGTGGGCGATCTCGTTCTTGCCGTGCTGCTGCAGGCGGCGATCGGCCTCGGCGGCGGAAAGGCCCTTCTTGGGGTCCACCGAGAGCGGCGTGAGCACGCCCTGGATGGACTTCGCGGCCGGGTCGAACGGCTCGGCCACCGTCGCTTGCGGCGCGGGAGCGGCCGTGTAGCCCGGGGTGACGACGTTGAAGCGCCAGGGAACGTTCGCAATCTGGGTGTTCATGGCTTGAGTGTGTCAAGAAGACCTGAAAAATCCCTGAATGTTTACTATCTCTAATGGAACCCTCATCCGGAGCGGGACCTGGGGCCGCCATCGAACCTGGAACGCCGTGACCAGGCCCATGGTGTTCATTGATCCCCCGAACCTGGCGCTACTACGGGGACGAATATTCCTCCGCAGGGGAACCCGGCCACGACGCGGAATCATGGGCGGCACCCAATTGCAGAAAGGCTCTTTATTCTCAACAATGTCTGACACCATCGCGCACGGCCATCACGGAAGCAGCCCCATCGGAGGCACGCTGGACGGCAGCGCTGTCGGCCTGGGGCTGGGAATGATCAGCCTGATTTTTGCGTACAACGCGCCCTGGACCTTGAAATACTGCCTGATCTGGCTCCCCATCTCGTTGATCACCGGCGTTGTGCTGGGCACCGTATGGGGCAAGTCCCGCGGTTACTGAAGTTCTTCACGGAAATGAAAGGAGGGCCCGCGACGGCCCTCTTTTCATTTCCACTAAGTGGCGCGCGACACAAGTAGCGTCGCCTTACGGGACAACGACGGACCGGGCGTGGCGCGCGACACGATCAAACCGATTTGGGGCTTAGTGGTCCGCGCCCGGGGCTCCAATTCATGATCAGACTTGCGCCGCGGAGCACTAAGCGATGGTTACATCCTTGGACAGGTACACGTCCTGGATCGCGTTGAGCAACTGGACGCCTTCGGCCATCGGCTTCTGGAACGCCTTGCGGCCGGAGATCAGTCCGGTGCCGCCGGCCCGCTTGTTGATCACCGCGGTGCGCACCGCGTCCTGCAGGTCGTGCGCGCCCGACGCGCCGCCCGAGTTGATCAGTCCGGCGCGGCCCATGTAGCAGTTGGCAATCTGGTAGCGGGTCATGTCGATCTGGCTGGCCGTGGTCAGCTCGGTGTATACGCGCTTGTCGGTCTTGCCGAAGTTGAGCGCGGTGTAGCCGCCGTTGTTCTCGGGCAGCTTCTGCTTGATGATGTCCGCCTCGATGGTCACCCCCAGGTGGTTGGCCTGGCCGGTCAGGTCGGCCGCCACGTGGTAGTCGGCCTCCTTCGTCTTAAAGGCCGGATTGCGCAGGTAGCACCACAGGATGGTGGCCAGGCCCAGCTCGTGCGCGTGCGCGAAGGCCTGGGAGACTTCCTGGATCTGGCGTGAGGACTCCTCGGAGCCGAAATAAATCGTCGCGCCCACGGCGACCGCGCCCATGTCCCAGGCCTGCTGCACGTTGGCGAACATGATCTGGTCGAACTTGTTGGGGTAGGTGAGAAATTCATTGTGGTTGATCTTTACGATGAAGGGGATCTTGTGCGCCCACTTGCGGGAGCACGCGCCCAGCACGCCCAGCGTGGAGGCGACCGCGTTGCACTGGCCCTCGACGGCCAGCTCGACGATCTTCTCTGGATCGAAGTAGATCGGGTTGGGCGCGAACGAAGCGCCCGCCGAGTGCTCGATCCCCTGGTCCACCGGCAGGATGGACAGGTAGCCGGTGTGGGCAAGCCGCCCGGTGCGGTTGAACAGTGCCATGATGCTGCGCAGCACCTGGGGGTTGCGGTCGGTCTGGGCGTACACCCGGTCGATGAAGTCGGGACCGGGCAGGTGCAGCATCTCCCTGGGGATCCCCGTGCTCTTGTGCTCGAGCAGGGTCTTGGCCTCGTCGCCGAGCAGGCCTTCAATATCAACGTTGGACTGGGTCGCAAGCGCCATCGCGGGTCATCTCCCTGTGCAAATTTGAGGTTCGTCGGTCAAAAGCGCAGCCAACTACTCGATAGCGCCGCTCGAATCCTCTGGCGAACTGGTAACAATCTGTTGCTTGCGGGCCAGGCGGATGTGTGGCACCATCAGGCGGGGCCCCCTCCGGGCCTTTGAGTTTTGCAGGAGAGGCTGCATGAACGCGCTAGGAAGCCTTGCCGCACCGATCCCCACGGTGAACCCGCCGGTCTCGACTGACGGCCGCGAGCCGATCTCCGTTGAGGTCACCTACTGGGTCCCGCAGTATCGTGACAACCACCTGGGCGGCGTCCCCAAGGACTACTTCGACAGCGATCCCAATCCCAGCCAGGCCTACACGCCCTGCACCAACAACGTCTGCGGCCCGCTCCCGGTGGAAGTGTACCGCAAGCTGCCGTCCTTCCAGGCCGACGGCACGCCGCTCCTGGTTAGCAAGAAGGTGCACCTGAAGGACGTCCCCAACACGCCGCTCAACGGCTTCGTCGTGTGGGGCGGCCTGGCGGCGGCCGTTGGCGGCACCATCGGCTTCGTCGCCGGAGGCGCCCTGGGCCAGCTCGTGCTGGCCGGCGTGGGCGGGGCGCTGGGCAGCGGCCTCGTTTTCGGCGCCATCGGCGCGCTGCGCGCCCGCGGCGACCGCATCAAGCTAGACTGGGACGTCTACCCGATCATGACCGAAGACCTTGCGGGCTACCGCGAGCGGGTCATTCTTTCGAATCAAGACGGCCAGCAGGGCTTCATCCACCATTTTGAGCCGGATTTAAAGCCGCGGCAAGTGGGCGTGTACAAGGTCCCCAAAATCGTCCACTACAAAGAGAGCAAGTAAGGGCGCCAGGAAGTAATTTCCTGGCCGACACTCTGCCCGACTATTCCTGCTGGAAGCTGTTCGTGACGTGCCGCAAAATGGGGATGTCCTCGTTGAAATCGGCTTGTGCCGTCTGGCAGGCGACCAGATTTCCATTCCAGAAGGGCACGTAGGAATTCGGGGCGTTGGCCACCGCGGAGGTGAATTCCGCGCGCAGGCGCGAGCCGTCTGGCGCGGTGTAGGAGACGTCCGCGTTGAGCGTGTAGAGCGGGCCGATGGGCGTCTGGCTTGGACCGGAGGGCCTCTGTGAATTGAACCGCACGTTGCTCGCCGAGGCTTCCCGCAGCACCGTCTGGATCAGGCCGGACGGCGACATGGCCCCCTGGCCGTTGCGCCACATGAAGACCGCCATGGTTTCGGTGTCGTTCGGATCGATCACCGCGACGCCGTTGAAAATCTTGGTGACCCGCCAGCCTTCCGGATATTCGATCACGTAGCCCTGGCCGTTGTATGTGCCCTTGTATTTCACCCACTTGACGCCCGGGATGTTGTCTTGCGTGTGGCCCAATTCCTGGCCGAAGACGGTGATTTTCTTAGGCGGCTGCTGCATGGCGAGGCGATCGACGCTTTCCCGCGCGATGGCCACCGGGGTCTCCTGCGCCCGTGGATTGGTCGCCGCTTCGCCGAGGAAAGCCATCATGGCGTTGCTGCGCATCAATCCTTTGTCGGAGGTGAGGCTGAATGTCTGGCTGATGCTGGCCTCGTGCAGCTCTAATTTTGGCGCGCTGGTCACTGCGCCAAAAATTCCGCTGCCGAGGATCGCGAGGCCGGTCAGGCCTGCCATGGTGATGCGCTGCAATGCGGTCAAATCCTTGGCGGGCGCGGCGTCCACCAGGTCCGCGACTGTCAGTCTGGCCGGACCGAGACTCGCGGCGGAGGCGTCGCAATTGAGGAACGGGGAGACGACGTGATAGGTGTCGCGAGGCTGTTCGCAGGGTGTGCCGGTGCGACTCTCCGCCACCCCGACCGGGGCCGGCGGCAAGAGGGTCGCGACGTTTCCGTTTTCCACGGAAAGGGTTCGCACCAATCTCGCCTCCCAAAAAAATCTGCCTGTCTGTGAGGTTGGGAACGCGCGAATGGTAGCCGTCTTCGCAAGGCGCGAAGCTCGTGCCGCGACTCCCAAAAAAGTGGGCCCCAACGGATGCTCCCGAGGACCTACTCCCTCTATTTTCTCAGTCTACCATGGGCTGCGGCCCGGGTTGTTAAGCAAGTGTTTCCGTTCGGCTGAAATGAACTTGGAATTCCCCGGAAAAACCTGAAAAATTCCTGAAATCCGTCCGCAGCCTCAAGATGACGAAAAAGCCACATAATCGACGATTATGCGGCTTTTTCGGTACCTTGTGCCGAGCCTGACGCGGCATGGTCAGCAGCGGCCACCGAGGCCCGTGGCAGAGCTGCGCGCGGCGTTGTCGCTACGCGACTTCTTCCCAGACGTTGCGGCGGCGCCGCGCGGCGAGCCGCATCTTCGACGAGTTGCGCACCAGCTCCGGGGTTAGCTCCGGGTTGGCCGCGCCCAGGCGCTTCATCTCCGACTGCGCGCCCTCGCCGTTGCCGGCCAGTTGCTCGAGGACGCCGTAATAGTCCTCCAGGAACTTGCGGCGCTTCTCGACTTCACCCATCTTCTGCTCGAGCTCGCCCTGCATGCGGTCCTGACCGGTGAATTCGGCGAACTTGTCGTGGTAGCGCGCCTTGAGCGCGCTCAGCTCGGTGAGGTGCGAGGCCACCTGGCCGCGCGCCTTGCCGAGAATCGCCTTGCGATATTCCCAGGAATTTCCGCTGCGGTTCGCCTCGGCAACGCAGCGGCTCAGTTCCTGCGTGGTGGTCTGCATCTGGGTCTGGGCTTCGGTCTGCTCGGTCTGGCGATCCAGATCGAGGCGGTCCACCTGGCGCTCCTGGGTCCACTGGTACAGATCGGGGAGCCCGACCTGGGCGGCCAGACGGCCGGATTCCTGGAGCCGCGCGTGGAGAACTTCTTCGGACACCTGGCGGCGGGTTTCTTGCGCGCGCCATTCCGCCTTTTCGCGCTCGACGCGGGCGTCCTGCTCGGCTTCGGTTTCGCCCTGCGCGGTCTTCTTGCGGGCATAGGCCACACTTCCGTCACGCTCGAGCTCGGAGTCTGTCTGCGCGAAGCGCGGCGCCTCTTCCACCGCGGCCTGCCCGAACACCGTCATCGGCGCCTCGGAACGGGTGCTGCGTCGCGTGATCGGCGCGTTGGACGTGGACGACGCGCCCGCGTTGTCGCCGAACGAAAGCCGGCGGCGCTCGGGGTAAGCCATCATCATCATGTTCTGCGCTGCATCCATAGCCACATTTCCTCCCTTGATATCCGAGCTGCGGATATCGTCACCGGCGGAAGAAACCTTGGAAACCCCTCAAATCTAAGGCGTCTCGGACTTCCCGCCCGGCGGCCGCTCCCGGGGCCGCCACCGCCTTCAACCGCCGCCGCACACGCGGAGGCCGCCAAAGGCAGATACACTCGTGCCTTCAATAGAGCTATTCTACGGGCTTTCGCGGCGAGACGCTACCAGATTTGTTGCGAGGATGTGTCTCGGGTGTTAACGTGCCGGAACGAGCGTGTTACCGAAATGTAACTGGCCGGACACGGTCGCGGAATGAGCGCTTGGCGTGACACTCCACCATGTGTGGTGTCAGGCACTCAGGCGGCTGGCCCCCCCTGGATCTGATCCAGGGGGAGTCGCCTTCGGCGCCCCCTGGACCCCCCGGATCTGATCCAGGGGGAGTCGCCTTCGGCGCCCCCTGGACCCCCCGGATCTGATCCAGGGGGAGTCGCCTTCGGCGCCCCCTGGACCCCCCCCGGGACTACCCGAACAGCTTCGGAATGTAGTGGTTCATCTCGACCTTCCACCACGGCCAGTCGTGGGAGACGTCGAAGCCCCACTTGTCGAAGTTGCAGGGGACGGCCTTGCTCCACAGGGCGTCGGCGATGCGCTCGGACCAGTCCACGTGCTCCCAGGGGCCCTGGCCCACCACGATGTTGATGCTGCAGGCACGGAGCTGCTCGAGCGCGTTGTGGTCGGTCATGCCGCCCACGTAGTCGGGGGGATTGTTGAAGTAGCAATTGTCATCGTAATATCCGTCGAAATAGCGGCTGATCTCGTAAATGCCGCTCATCCCGATCGAATAGCGGAACACCCAGGGGTGCTTGAGCTGCTCATTGACGGCGTGGTAGGCGCCCATCGACGCGCCCACCGTGCAGATGCCCACCATGCCGTTGCAGTTGTTGTGGATGAACGGCACGACCTCTTCATGGATGTAGCGATCGTACAGGGCCTGCCGGCGGGCCCGCTCGGCCGGGTGGATGCCGTCGTTGAACCAGGACATGTTGTTGATGGCGTTCACGCAGTACAGCTTCACGCGGCCCGCCTCCACGTGATGGGCGATGGCGCCGATAAGGCCCATGCGCTCGTACTCTTCGAAATCCGCGGCGGCCGTTGGAAACATGAGCATCGGGGTGCCGAAATGGCCGTACACGGCCATGGGCATGTCAATTCCGAGTGCGGGACTGCGCCAGTAGTGATAGGACTTGTTCATTGAAAACCCCTCAGACAAGACTTCGTGGTCCGCGGTGTAAGCCCGGTCATGATTGACAGCCCCGGGCCCCGGATCACTAAGCCCCAAATCGATTTGATCGTGTCGCCCGGCACGCGCGATCTCTTTTCAGGCGAGGTACTTCTGCCGTGCGCCATTCGGGAACGCGCCGTTTCGACGCCCTCAGGAGGCCTCCTCCTGGGAAGCGCATAACCCTTCGCTTCGTGCACGTCTACATGACCGCGGCCCACGCCGGGTACGGCTCCGAGCAGGTTCCGGTGGGCGGCGCCGCTGCCATTTGCGAGCGCCTGTGCCGCGCGTGGGGCCATCGCCAGGACGTCCGCGTCACGCTGTTGGGGCCCGGCCCCGAGGCGCCCGACGGTGTGGAGTACGTCCGCATTCCGCTCCTCGAGGAGTCCCCCAGCGCGCTCGACGAGTGGCGCTACGCCGCTTTCTGCCGCGCCTTCGAGCGGGAGATCACGCGCCGCGTCCTTCGCGCCGTCGGCCCGCGGGTGGTCCTCTCTCATGATATCTCTGAGGGGCCGAGCTTTGGCGCGCTGGCCGCAGCCAACATCCCGACCGCGTGCATGGTGCACGTGGACGTGGTCGAGTACTTCGCCCGCATCTACCTGCGCGACGCCATATCGGCGCCGCGGGCCGCGCGCTGGTGGCGGCTCCTGGGCCGGCTGCCCATGCCTGACGTGCTGCGCCTCGTGTTCGACAAGCAGGCGGCCGCGGTCGCGCACTGCGACGCGATGATCGTGCCGGCCCCGGGGATGGCGGACATGCTGGCGGCCTGCTACCCCGGCCAGGGGAAAGTGCACGTGCTTCCCTGGGGATCCGAGGCGCGCGACGCGGGCCCGTCTGAGGTCTCCGCGGCTCGAGCGCGCCTGGCTGCCGCGTGGAATCTATCGGACGGCGAGCAAGTGCTGCTCACGCTGTCTCGCATCTCTCCGGAGAAGGGACAGGACGTGCTGCTTCGCGCCGTGGCCGAGGGCGAGGCGCGCGGTGAGGCTCCGGCCGGCTTGCGCGTGGTGATTTGCGGCGCTCCGGCCTACATGCAGGGCGCGTCGTTCGCGCGGCGCCTGCGCGCGCTGGCGTCGACGCTGGCCACCCCGGTGGTGTTCGCCGGACACCTGGGAGGCGCCGAAAAACAGGCGGCGCTTTCGCTGGGGACAGTGTTCGTGTCGGCCTCGCGCCACGAGTCCTACGGATTGACGACGATGGAGGCCATGCGCGCCAGCCTGCCGGTGGTGGCGCTGCGCACGCACGGCGCGGAAGCGACCCTGGACGAGCGCAGCGGCGTTCTGGTGCCGCCCGGGACGCGCGTGGAGGGGCGTCTCTGGGACGCCCTGCGCGACCTGCTGCGCGATCCGTCCCGTCGCGCTGCGCTTGTTGAGGGCGCGCGAGAGCGGGCCGCGGCAGTGCCGTTTGCGCGGGCCGCCGATGACCTTCTGAAAATACTCAGTGATGCCGCGAGGCCAGCGTCCAGAATTCCGGCCGCTCCATGACCGTCGGATAGTGGATGAGCGCCATGTTGACCAGCACCTCGTATTCGAGCAGCACCCTGGTGACCTTCTCGTGCGCCTCGTCGGGCAGGTGCGGCTCCATCTCCTTGAGCATGGTCGCGATTTTCAATTCCTGCTCGAGAAGCTCGCCGGCGGTGATTTTGCGGTCAGCGATGTAGCGCTGCCATCCCGGGTGCGTGTCAAGAAAATCATTTCGATACAGGTCGAGGCCCTTTCCGTCGAACCAGCCGTCGCGCGCCATTTTTACGATAATCCTCCTTGCTGCGGTGTGGGCCCCTTCTCCGTGCCCGCTGCGGTTTCCTGGAGTGTCTCGCTCATCGCCAGGATCTCCGCGCGGATGGCTTCCCGCTCGGCGTGCAGCCCTTTATAGAATCCACGTTGGCGCACCGAGAACCAGAGGGCGCGCAGCGAGGCCAGGAAGCGTCCCCACCCGTCCATCAGGTAGAGCGCGGCCCATCCGCACAACGGCGCCGCTACGAGCACCAGCAGGGCGGTTTCATTGGAGCGCTCCACGGCCGCAAACAACGCAAGACCGATCCAGGTGAGCGGAAACAGTAGCAGCGCGCCGAGGATTTTCGCGGTGGAGAGCACCGTCTCGTCGGGGCCTGCGATGCGACGGGCGATGGTCCCGATGAGCCGATAGGCGGGATAGTGAATCACCGTGCCCACCGCGGCCGGCCCGACCAGCAGGAGGAAGCGCGCGGAGTGGCGCGCCGCCCGGTGGAGGACCTGGGCGGCGGTGAATCCGGCGGCGAGGTCTTCGTCATTTGACAATCCCGCCTGGCGCAAGTCGTCCTCGTAGCGGACAAGGCGCTCTTCCAGGCGCGCGATGCGCTCTGGAGAAAGACGCGCGTAGGCCTCGTATCCCTCCAGCATGCGGCGCCGCAGCGTGAAGTCATCGAGCAGGGGGCCGTGCGCTCCGAAAATCCGCGCGGCGATCGCCACCAGGGAAAGCGTGCGCGCTTCCGCCGCGTTGACGGTCACCGCGAGCAGCCCGTCGGAAATTTGTGCGGAGAGTTTTTCGACGGCGTCGTGGGGCGGATTTCCGTCGGGATCGAGGGGAACGCGCTCCACCGTGATGGGCTCACCGTACACGACCAGCGCGCGGCTGCGAAAAATCCCCTTCTGGGTGTAGTAGAGGCCGGTCGGGACGACGTGCAGGCGCGCCATTTCGGAGGCGGCGCCCAGCGCGATGCGGGCTGCGCCGGTTTTCACCGGCAGCAGGTGCGGCTTGCTGTGCGTCGTGCCTTCCGGGAAAATGGCGATGGCGCCGCCGCGTCCCAGGATTTCACGGGCCCGCTGAAAGGTTTGGGCGTTCTTGCGGGGATCGGCATTATCCTGCGTTCGGTATACCGGCAGACAATCGAGCGCGCGCGCCAACCAGCCTATTATCGGCATGCGAAACAAAGGCTCCTTGGCCAGGAAAGAAACCGGGCGCGGCGCCAGCGCGATCAAGAAAAGCGGATCCACCAGCGCGTTTGGATGATTGAGCGCGAACATCACCGGCCCGTCCGCCGGAAGCCGGTCCTGGCCG
>Ga0194128_10007364_pt1 | contig 14417 bp, 18 predicted proteins | sample TA2KigCa65mmetaG_FD_148650 | JGI IMG/M metagenome (GOLD analysis project Ga0194128, IMG submission 148650) | Freshwater microbial communities from Lake Tanganyika, Tanzania - TA2015037 Kigoma Deep Cast 65m | ecosystem: Environmental > Aquatic > Freshwater > Lake | place: Tanzania: Lake...
CCGGATCTTCCTAACGAATTTGGAGCGTCGCCTTCGGCGACGCGTACTGTTTTTTCGCCAAGAAGCAGGTTCGAAATCCCGTGCGATACAAAATTCAGTATTTGCTTTGAATACAAAAAGAATTTTTGTGTCAGAAATATTTTTGGTATACTGGAAATGTTGTAACCAATTATTAGTTAGTCAGCAGAAAGGGCTATTCCAGATATCTTGACTAGCGTTGAGGTTACAACACTGGAGTGGCCCTTTCTGCTTTTAGAAAAATATATGCAAAAATTCTTTTTGTATGCTCGCAAGAGCACAGATGTCGAAGACAAGCAGGTGTTAAGTATTGATGCCCAGCTCACCGAATTGCGGGCATTTGTCCGAGAGCAAAATTTAGAGGTCGTGGAAGAATTTATCGAAAAACAATCTGCTAAAATTCCCGGCAGACCTATTTTCGGGCAAATGCTGAAGCGCATTGAACGTGGTGAAGCAAATGGTATCGTTTCTTGGCACCCCGATCGTTTAGCCCGCAATTCGGTGGATGGTGGCCAAATTATTTACCTCCTCGACATCGGAAAACTTGCGAGCATGAAATTTCCCTCACACTGGTTTGAAAATACTCCACAAGGGAAATTTTCATTATCCATGGCTTTTGTCCAAAGCAAATACTATGTGGATTCTCTTTCAGAAAATACGAAACGCGGACTTCGCCAAAAAGTTAGAATGGGAATATTTCCAAGCCAAGCTCCTTTAGGGTATATCAATGACTCACGAACAAAAACAATCGTGGTAGAAAGAAAAAAAGCGAAAATTATTCGCTTGGCTTTTGAAAGATATGCGAAAGGAAATCAAAGACTAGAAGATATTTCAAACTTTTTGGCGAAAAATGGAATCGTTTCGAGGGGTGGAAAGAGAATCCACAAAACCCGTGCGACTTTTATTCTCTCCAATCCTTTCTATACCGGACTTTTCAACTACGCTGGCGAACTCCACGAGGGCAAGCACGAGCCAATCATTTCAAAGAAACTTTTTGATTCGGTGCAAGAAGTTTTGAGACAACGTGGTCAACCAGAACGAAAAGCTAAAAATGAACCTCAACCATTTTGCGGTCTACTTTCTTGCACCGAATGTGGAATGATGATAACTGGCGAATACAAGGTTAAGAAACAGAAGAATGGCAACATTCACAATTACACTTATTACCACTGCACCAAGAAAAACAAGTTGGTGAAATGTTCCCAACCTTGTATTCGGGAAGAAGAACTCAATCGCCAGTTATCATCTGAAATACAAAAAGTTTCTTTGCCACGAGATTGGGCGGAGGAATTGGAGAAAATGGCAAGAAATGATTTTAAGAACTCCGCCCAATCTGTGGGTGCTAGTGTGAAAGAGAAAGAAACAAAAATCTCTGTCATTTCCCAAAAACTAGAGCGACTTCTAAATACTTATCTCGACCAAGATATTGAAAAGGAAGCTTATCGTGTAGAAAAAGAAAAATTGACTTTACAAAAGAAGTCGCTCGAAGAAGAAATGACCTCTCTTTCACACAAGCACAATGATTGGCTCGAACCGATGCTTGCTTGGTTAAAAGTCGCACAAAACCTAAACGGAATCGCACGGGATACAGACCTTTTTGCTAAAAAGGTCTGTGCCAAAGAAATCTTTGGCTCGAACTTGCTTCTTGGCGAGAAAACAGTGCGCGTCGCCGAAGGCGACGCTCCAAATTCGTTAGGAAAATCCGGCGGGAATCCTTGGGACGCGCTTCGCGCGTCCCACATCTTGGGTCTCAAAAACCCTTTTAGTTCGTTTGTGGTGCCCGGGGCCGGACTCGAACCGGCACGGCCTTTTTAATGGCCACGACATTTTAAGTGTCGCGAGTCTACCATTTCTCCACCCGGGCAAACTTACGCACTCAATGTATTATTTTTAGCTCTTCCTCGCAAGATAGGCTTCAAAAGCAGGATATAGATTTTCTATTAAGTGATAGCTTTTATATTCCTTGGGATTGATCCATTCGAAAGCGTCATGATCTTCGCTTAATTTCACCTCTCCTTCTCGGGCACTGCACTCAAAAAATACTCCCACAATTTGCCATTGCTCTCCTTTCACCACGGGTCGCCATTCATTTACAAAGAAAGGTTTTCCAATTTGCACTTTAAGACCAGTCTCTTCTTCTACTTCCCGCCTCAAACTTTCATCGAATCTTTCGCCGGGTTTTAATCGGCCACCCACCACATCGAACTTTGCGGCGTTCGTTCCCTCTCCGTATTTCGTTGATTCACGAAGGATGAGTACTTTTCCATCTCTCACGATGAATGCCTTTGTGGCGATAAATAACTTTTGGACTTCCATGGTTATTTCCAAACTCTCTTTTTATTGATTTCTTCTTTTTCTCGAAACGCTTTTTCTAAGTTTACTCCCAATTGGTTGCAAATATCGAGGAGGTAGATGAACACATCTGCGGCTTCTTGCTCGACACTATACTCCTTAGAATTCTTGTCGGTTTTCATTCCTCCCTTTTTGCGCGCCGCTTTCGCGAATTCTCCGCACTCCTCGAGAAACAGCATGAAAATTTGCGGGAGATTTTCTTTCTCGAACCCGCGCTCCTTCACGAGCTGCTTCACATAGTTTTGAAAATCCCGGAGCGTCGGATTCTTTTTAAGAAAGAGTTTAGACTTCATTTTCTATGCATAGCAATCAGTGTTCATATGGAGGCCCGAGCGAGAATCGAACTCGCGTATAGAGGTTTTGCAGACCTCTGCATTACCACTTTGCTATCGGGCCATACCCCTCGAGTGTATTCTAAATAAGACCCCTACTCAAGTTCTTTATTTTCCTCCTCTTCCATCAATCTCTTTTCCACCTGCGCGGCATTTTCTCCTCCTCGATCTATTTCAAATTGGAGCTGCGGCATAGGTTTGATATTCAGCTTCCGGCCCAATTTGAATTGCAGCTCTCGCTGCGCTTTCCCAAAAATCTCAATTACTTCTTCTTCTTTCTCCGAAGGCAAAACACTTACCCTTACTTTGGCCACGTCCAACTTTTTAGTTACCTCCACCCCGCTCAATGTCACAAGCGCACCAGGAAATTCCAGCTCTCGCACTACCATGGCGCTCAATTCCTCCTGGATCAAACTTTGCACGCGATCAGGCCTATGGTTCATAAGAGTATCGATGCGAATATACGAATTTACTAATACTACTAATGTGAATTTCTATTCGTATCATTAGTACCCATTAGTATATTGGCATCGTGCTTAACGCTTTTCTCGAATCACTAATTTATCCCCTTTTTTGATTTCTATTGAAGTATCGAGGAGCACTCCCGCTTCTTTTCCCTTTTCGGCTTGGATCGCTTCTGTTTTTTTATCCCGCAAATTCAGAATTTTGGCCGAGCCTACAATTTTTTCTCCATTATTTTCGAGTCGGGCGATTTCGCACACTCCTTTGTTCTTGAATGTTCCCTCTACTACGCGGCCCCCCACGAGCTGTTTTGCCAGTTTATCCTGATTGAAGATCGCGAGCACTTCGAGCATTCCTATGATTGCGGGCTTGCCGATCCCCTGCATAAACTCTTCTACGGTTTTCAAAAGATCATACACGATTTCCGAAGTCACGATTCTCACTCGATGCACCTCTGCCATGTTCCGAGCGCTTTTCTCCACGCGGGTTTTGAAGCCGATGATCGCGGCACCGTTCGTAATCGCATCCTGCACATCCCCATCCGTAATGTCCCCTACCGACTCGGCGAGGACGGTGACCTGCACATCTTTTACCTTAATATTCTTGATGATTATCGAAAGCGCCTCCAAGGACCCCGCATCACTTGCTTTAAGGGCCAAGCGAAGCGTGGGAATTTCGTCTTCTTTTACCACTTTAGGCAACGTTCCTCCCCGGCGCGCAGGAATATTTTTAGGCTGAATACTCCCTTCGCCCACAGAGAACGCTTCGCCCACCGCAGGAATATTCTCGAATCCGATTATTCGCGCGGGCGCCGAGGGTTCGAGCGAGGAGACGGTTTTTCCCGTAAAGTCTTCGAGGATTTTTACTTTTCCGGAGGCCGATACAGTCGCGATAGAATCACCGCGTGTGAGCATTCCATTCTTTATAATCACCGAGGCTTCGAGTCCCCGACGAGAATCCTTTCTTACTTCCAAAATAAATCCGGATGCAGTGGCCTTGGGATCGTAGGTCAGCCCTTCCACTTCCGCAGCGAGAAGCACGAGATCCAAAAGATCGCTTATCCCCTCTCCGGTTTTCGCAGATACTCCATGCCAGCTCACTTGGCCGCCATAGCCTTCGAGGAGCACGCCCGCTTCCGCCAGCTCCTGCTTTACCTTCTCGACGTTCGCTGCGGGCTTGTCTATTTTAGTAATTGCGACGACAAACGGCGTTTCGGATTTTTGAATGATGCCGATCACTTCCTTAGTTTGCGGCTTCACTCCTTCATCTCCCGCCACGACCAGGATCGCCAAATCCGCGATCGTCGCTCCCCGCGAGCGCATGGAGATAAACGCCTCGTGCCCGGGCGTGTCTATAAAAGTGATTTTCTTACCTGCATGCGTGATCTCGTAGGCACCTACCGCTTGCGTGATGCCTCCGGCTTCCCGTTCGGCCACGTTCGCTTTACGAATGTGATCTAAGAGGGTGGTCTTTCCATGATCCACGTGTCCCATCACTACCACTACCGGAGGACGAGGAATTGCGTTATTTGATTCGCTCTTTGCCATTGTGTGTTGACTGTATCGAAAAAAGTTGATTCTCACAAGGTTCTTGCTTATTCTGTATGGGCAGGAATGGAGGCGTGGCCGAGTGGTTTAAGGCAGCATCCTGCTAAGATGTTAAGGGGGGAACCCCTTCGAAGGTTCGAATCCTTCCGCCTCCGCCAGTTAGGAAATGAAGTCATTGGCTCGCCCGCTACGCGGGCTCGCCAGCCGTTTTTTGCCCTAAATTCAAGCCGTTTTGAATTCAGTAAGGCCAAAAGCGGGCTTTTCTTTACGGAATCAAAATTTTTTGATATCATAATCTTGAAAGCATATCTTATGTTTTGATGATATCAAAGTTTTGAAACTATGGCAACAATCGGCGAGAATATCAAAAAATACCGCAATAAACTTGGAATAACACAAGACGATTTGGTGAGGAAGTCCGGTGTGAAGCACACCACCCTTACCAAAATTGAGGGCGACTTTGTGCAAAAGCCAAGTGTTCAAGTTATAGCGAAAATTGCTAAGGCGTTGGGTGTTTCAGTCGAGGATTTATTAAAGTGATTTTATGAACAAAGGAATCAAGCATATTGAAATAGCTGTCTCTGATTTACAAAAATCTTTAGATTTTTATGACAAGCTCTTTGAGATTATTGGCTGGGAAAAAGTAGCCAAAAACGGGTTCGTTGTTGGTAGTACAAAAGTTTATTTGAAAAAATGGGATTTCCAAAGAGGTAATACATTAGGTGCGCGTCACATTTGTTTTTGGGCTGATGACCGAGCAATGGTTGATAAAGTTGGTGAATATGTAAAAAATGTTGGAGTAAAAATGATTCGAGGCCCACTTGTTGTTACTGAATATTCGCCGGAATATTATACTGTCGATTTTTACGACCTCGATGGATATATGTTAGAGGTGGCGCATACCCCTAACTAAATTAAAATATGATACTTTCCGGCGAAACAATTAAGAAATATGTTCGAGAGGGACTATTTGAGATTAATCCTTTCAGCGAAAAAAATCTAAAAGGGGCAAGTTACACGTTTACTCTTGATTCAAAACTTTTGCGATTACGAGATGGACAAAAACTACTACGAGCTGATAAAAAGCCTGATTATGAGGAAATTGAGATTTCTAATGATGGATATATTCTCAAGCCCGGTGAATTTATTTTGGGATTTACAAAAGAAAAACTGAAACTTAATGACAAGTTTGCTTGTTCATTAAGCTCTCGAGGTTCATGTGCGCAAATAGGTTTGGATATTTTGCTTGGATCCAGTTTTGCAGAGCCGGATACGAACAACTCACAGACTCTTGAAATTTTTAATGTTAGCGGTTCGTCAATAGTTTTGTTCCGAGATATGCCGATAGTTAAAGGAATTTTTATTCCCATTGATTAAAGAATTTGCCGGCAAAGAAAAACTTGAAATCGTCCTTTCCGCTCCGGTTCAAGGCGAGGCGGGCGGAAGGGGGGTGTGGGGGGAATTCCGCCCGCCGAGCCCAGTCAGTTCCGTTCGGATATTTTCAAACAGACACCGCCAATAGAAACTTCGTCGTTTGAAAGGATTGCTCCGCGCGGCCGCGAGGCGGCCGCGCTCCGCAAAATGGTTCGCCGCTTCGCGGCGAAATGGCTGGCTGGGCAAAAATCAAAGACGGCGGATTTGTTACGAACCCGAGGGTTCGTTCCGATTGTACATTAATCAAGCGTTAGTTACACTTTTTCGGAGTTCTCGGATTTCTTTTTTGGTCTCATCGATGTATTTCTTGAGGAACGCAAAAGGAGAAATTCCCCCTAAAGACTGATGCGGTCGGAGATGATTGTAGTATCTGACAATGGCGTAAAGTATGCGTCGCCTCTCTTCTCTTGAACCGAAATGATGTTTGCGAAGCATTCCTTTGACAGTCTTGATCACTCGCTCTGCTTTGCCATTGGTTTGGGGATGGTACGGTTTGGTAAACTGCTGAGGAATGTTTTTCTGTTTGCAAAAATCTTTGAAAGCCCCTTTGAATTCCTTGCCGTTGTCCGAGTATATGCACTCCACTTCAAACGGCAGCATGGTCAGAGCTTCATCGAGTACAATGGCCGCGCTGTAGCTGGTCTGATCCGGCAAGATATCGGCAAACAAAACTCTAGAACAATCATCCACGAAGACATACAAATACTCTCTTGGGGTCATCAGGGCTTCACCGGGGATGAGTGGCAAGACTGAGGTGTCAGTATGAACCATTTCTCCCGGATGCTTTTTAACATATCTGTTTGCTCTCTTTTCTCTTTTGGCAATCTTCTTTTCCAAAACTTTTTCGACCTTCAAAAGTTTCTTGAGCCCATACTCCAGAGTCCTGTATCTCATGTTTTTTGATGAGAAATTCCCGAACACTCCCAGTTTGGCTTTGTGGAACGCCTCGTACAGAGTTTTTCTAGAGACTCTGTAGTATTTGGCCAAATCCGTGACTCGATCTCCTTCTCTCCAACGACGATACGCTTCCCGTCGCTGATACGGCAACAATTTGGTATTCTTATGCATACAAAAAGTGCGTTAGCTATTAATGGTTGCAATACCAAAAATGCTACCGCGCTTTTTGTTTTTCAAAGAACAAAAGTGTTACTAACCCGTATTATATGTACATTATCTTCCACGCCGACGAGTTGTCGACCCACCCAAGCCAATCCCATTAAGGCTATCCGCAGAAGCGCGTATGCTCCCGCGATCGTGAATATTCCAGTCGCTATTCCAAATACCACTTCTTTCAGGGTCATAAATCCTCCGATTTTTGGTTATTAATTTGCCCGCTTCCCCTTGCTTAGAGCCTAGACCATCGAAGTGAACTCCGTCAATTTTAGGGCTAGAAACCCCTTAAAATCCGTGCTAGAATTCTAGAGTCGCAATTACGCGGCTATTTTTAAGTAAACGAAGTAACGTTATGGCTAAAAAGGAGGAAAAAGCCAAGGAAAAGTCAGCTTACGGGGCGAAAGACATTCAGGTTCTTGAAGGGCTTGAACCCGTCCGTAAACGACCCGGAATGTACATCGGTTCCACGGGGACCGGTGGTTTCCATCACCTTATTTGGGAAATCGTCGACAACTCGATCGACGAAGCGATGGCGGGACGCGCGAAGAACATCACCGTAGAACTTCTGAAAGACGGACAGGTGAGCGTAACCGACGACGGCGCCGGAATTCCCGTGGAGACTCACCACCAAACTAAGAAATCGACGCTTGAGACGGTAATGACCGTACTCCATGCCGGAGGTAAATTCGGCGGAGAAGGATATAAGGTATCGGGAGGACTCCATGGCGTGGGAGCTTCCGTCGTAAACGCCCTCTCCGATCACCTCAAAGCGGAGGTGTGGAGGGACGGCGGCCACTTCGTGCAGGAATATAAGCGAGGCGTGCCCTTGAGCAAGGTAAAAAAAATAGGCAGCGCCAATCATACGGGAACCAAGGTAACCTTTTTCCCTGATACCGAGATTTTCTCCGAACGGCAGTGGAACGAGAAGCGGATCATGGATCACCTTCGCCAGCAGGCGTATCTCACGAAGGGCGTGCGTATCAATTTTTATGATTGGCGAGCGGAGACTCCCCTCTTCTACGGATTCTATTTCGAAGGCGGATTACTCTCGTTCGCGAAACACCTCACCTTCAACAAAAAGACCCTGCAGGAGGATGCCTTTCATGTGCACAAAAACCAGAACGAGCTTGAGGTAGAAGCGGCATTCCTTTATATAGACGACACGAAAACCGAAGAACTTTCTTTCGCAAACAACATTTATACCCCCGACGGAGGGATGCACCTCACCGGGTTCCGCTCTGCCCTCACCCGGACCTTGAACAACTACGCTCGGGCCGAAGGATACCTCAAAGAAAAAGATGAGAACTTCACTGCGGACGACGTGCGCGAAGGACTCGTGGCCGTGCTTTCCATAAAACTCCGCGAACCGCAGTTCGAAGGGCAGACCAAGGCCCGACTTGGGAACCCCGAGGCTCGGACCGCCACGGAAGCGGTCGTAAACGAAGCCCTTAAAGAATTCCTCGAGCGGCACCCGCAGGAATCCCGCCGCGTAGTAGAAAAGGTACTTTTGACTGCCAAAGCCCGCATTGCCGCCAAGGCCGCTAAAGAAACCGTACTTCGGAAGGGAGCGCTTGAAGGCCTTACTCTTCCGGGGAAACTTGCCGACTGCACTTCGAAAGATGCCAGTGAATCCGAACTCTTCATTGTGGAGGGAGACTCTGCAGGTGGATCGGCCAAACAAGGACGCGAGCGCCGCACACAGGCCATCTTCCCTCTCAAGGGGAAACCCTTAAACGTGGAGCGTGCCCGGATGGACAAGATGCTCGCGAACACCGAAATTCGTTCGCTTGTGATTGCAATCGGCACTGCGATCGCTGAGGAGTTCGACATGTCGAAGCTCCGCTATCACAAGATTGTTCTCATGAGTGATGCGGACGTCGACGGCGCGCACATTCGGACCCTGCTTCTCACGCTTTTTTACCGGCACTTCCGCCCCGTGGTGGATGGCGGATATCTCTACATCGCCCAACCTCCGCTCTATCGCATTCAAGCGGGCAAAGAAATCCAATATGCCTGGAATGACGGGCAGAAAGATAAAATACTCAAAGAGTTGGTGAACGCAAAAGCAGCCAAGGCAAAAGCTAAAGGAAAAGAAGAAAAACTCCCCACCGAAGAGGAGGCAGCAGAAGCCGGCGGCTCAGAAGGCGGAGAGAAAATCGCCGGCGTGAATGTGCAACGCTATAAAGGTTTGGGAGAAATGAACCCCGAGCAACTTTGGGAGACCACGATGAATCCGGCGAATCGAATCCTTCGCCAGGTTACCGTAGCAGACGCTGCGGAAGCTGATCGCCTCTTCGATATTCTCATGGGAGACGAGGTGGAACCCCGGAAAAAATTCATTCAAACCCACGCGGCCTCCGTGCAAAACCTCGACATATAACACCAACTGATAACCGATAACTTATGACTAATGACAAGAGGATGGAGCCCTAAGCATAAGCTCTTGCGCTTTTAGCATGAGTCTGGTATAAAGAACCGAACTGTTTATACTATTTTATTGAGCAACGGGTTCGCCCATCACAGTATTCGTATGTTTTCCAAGACCAAAAAATTTTTTAAAGAATCTCGCGAAGAGCTTCAGCATGTGAATTGGCCCACGCGACAAGAAGCAATTCGCCTCACTACTATTGTTATCGGCATTTCATTGGCCCTTTCTATCTTTTTAGGAGCCTTTGACTCTGCTTTTAGCACCCTTATTCGAACCCTTATTACCCGCTAATGACTAAGAAACTCGAAGCGCAACAGGATAACGGCCAGCGGGATTGGTATGCCGTACAAACCTACTCCGGATACGAGGAGGCCGTAGCTCGCTACCTTAAGCAGCGTATCGAGTCCTTGGCGATGGGAGACAAAATCTTCAACGTGATCGTGCCCAAAGAAAAGCGGATTCGCGTAAAGAGCGGCCGCCGGCAAACTATCGAAGAGAAGATTTATCCCGGCTATGTGCTCGTAGAGATGATCCTTACCGAAGACTCGTGGTATGTGGTACGGAATACTCCACGCGTTACGGGCTTTGTGGGTCCTGACAACACGAAACCAACCCCCCTTTCCAAGGCGGAAGTGGAATCCTTACTCTCGCGCATCGGACAGGATGAGAACAAATTCACCCTCGATTTGAAGGTGGGAGATTTGGTAAAGATCATCGACGGGCCTTTCAAAGAATATGACGGGAAGGTATCGGAAGTGGATGAAACCAGAAACCGCGTAAAAGTAATGGTGCCCATCTTCGGACGGGACACCGCAGTCGAACTTGACTCCCTGCAGGTAAAAAAGCTATAAACTTCCCATGCCTCAACAGTGTTTTTTCTGTTCGCAAAACCTTACCAATATCGACTATAAAGAAGTCGACCTTTTGAAGCGCTTTATCTCAAGCCAAGCGAAGATCATCGACCCGAAGCACACCGGAATCTGCGCTTCACACCAGCGGAAATTGTCCGAAGCGATAAAACGGGCACGTTTTCTTTCGCTTCTGCCCTTCGTCCGCCGATAACCCTCTTCTCGCACACGAAAGCCGCTAGAACATAGCGGCTTTTATGGTCGGCGGCGGCGCCTCTTTATTTTCATAGAAGCGGCGCTTGCGATTCTTGTCTCGCTTTGTTATTCTTTTTCTAACGTCCATGGAATTCAACACGCTGTTCGCCGAATGGCTTTGGAGCTTCAGTTTGAAAAACAGCTTCCTCGATTGGGAAATTATTTTTTTCTCTAAATATCTCCCCTACATTCTTATACTTTCCTTCCTAGGATTTCTTCTTGCCGAACATGGTCGGCGGCGGCGCCTCTTTATTTTCATAGAAGCGGCGCTTGCGATTCTTGTCTCGCGCGGTCTTGTTACCGAAGGTATACGATTTTTTCATCATGTCGCCCGGCCTTTTGAGGTTTGGCAGGTTATCCCCCTTGTACCCGAGACGCTGGGGAATTCCTTTCCTTCCGGTCATGCAACATTCTATTTTGCCCTGGCCACAGTGCTCTTTCTTCGGAATCGAAAATGGGGAATCTGGTTCTTTATTTTCGCGATCATAAACGGCTTTGCCCGCATTGCCGCAGGCGTACACTGGCCGATGGATGTGGTGGGTGGAGCTGCAATCGGAATCGCTTCTGCGGGAATAATTCACTTGCTTCTTAGACGGTCCTCGGAAGAGTTAATGCTTAGCGACATGCCCTCTGCATCTCCTCGTGAGGTTGAGTCGGATTTGCCTGCTCAGGAAAAAAATACTCTTTAAATATGGAGTCCTTTCTTCATAGGCTTTTCCCCGAAGAGAGGCTCGTCACTATTTTACGGTGGACGCTGGGCATTATTTTTATTTGGTTTGGAATTTTAAAAATAGCGGGATTCAACCCCGTATTCGATCTTATCCACTCCGTGACTCCGTTTCTTGCGAGCGGCACGGGTCTCATATTGCTCGGAAGTTTTGAAGCAGGGATTGGGATGCTCCTTCTTCTGAATCATTTTCTTTTCCTCACCCATCTCCTTCTCCTTGGACACCTCGCGGGGACCTTTCTCACCTTCATCATGGGGCCGGAGGTTATTTTCTCCCCCTACTTCCCCGTTCTTTCCCTCTCCGGAGAATTCGTGGTCAAAAACATCACGCTCGTCATGGCGGGATTGCTCGTACTCATGCACGAGGTGAAGAAACGCGGGTGGTATAAAAATTAGCTCTTAAAAAAGAGTTTGCGAAGAGATTCTTTCGCTTGAGGATCGAGCTTCGCCCGCAATAAATCCAATTTCATATCTCTTTCTTGGAACGTAGGGTCGTCGGCGAGCTCTAAAAATTCCTCCAGGCTTATTAAACGGCTTTTTATCTTTTCTCCCGCATCGAGAGTTGGTTCCTGTTTTTTCATGCAGCCTCGGGCAATATAGGTGTACACCGTCCATTCCATCTTACCGACGGGTCTCCGCGCATTCCACAACTCCCAGTCGTCTGAACTATATCCGGTTTCTTCCAAGAGCTCACGCTTGGCGGTCACTAACGGCTCCTCTTCCCCGTCGGGTCTGCCTCCCGGAAGGGATTCGAAAGGCTCTTCTCTATCCGGCTGCTCTTCGGTTTGGATAAGAATTTTATCTCCCACCGTTCCAATTATTAATACGGTGTTGGGCCGCCAAACTCGTTCAAATGTTTTGATACTCCCATCATACAATTTTTGCTCCCATTGCCACACATCAAACAACTTGCCCTTAAAGACATATTTGGCGTGCGGAGGGATCTCGTTATGAGAAATCATTTTTATCGTTTGGCGGCAGCTTTGCGGGGACGGCTAGGCTTTTCGCTGAAAAATTCTTCGAATATCTTCTTTACGTCCTCTATGACCACATACGGCGCTACGCGAAGGTTAGGATTGCCTGCGATCATAGGCGAGAGGTTTCGATCATCGTGTTCACGGTAGAGGCATAAAATGCGTTTATTCAAATTCTCCGCTTCGTGAAGTTCATAGCCTACCCCCAAGCTCGCGGTCGTAACTTCCGCGACAATTACATCTGCTTCTTTGATCCAGCGCATGTCCCGCTCGAAGATTTCTTCATCGCTTACCTCAGGCGATTCCTCTCCTTCTTCGGTAAAACGATTCGTGCCGATATGCTCCGTCACTACTTCTCCATACTGCTCGAGCAGCGGAATAATCTGGAGATACCATTCCCGGTCCCCCCTGCCTCCACGGATGGCTGCTACGAAATAAATTTTCATCCCGTTAGAGATTTAGAACTTAACGACTTTGCGATTTTTACCATAGACATTATCGTTTTTTATTTCTCATCTGGAATCCCGTTTTATATCTCTCACGGGTTCATCGTCTTTTATAAAGTACTCTCCTCAATTCTCCCGTCAACCCCTACGAATAATCTTTGAGATTACGTCAATGCAGATGGAGTTATGCTGAATTTGGCCTTCTCTTCTCTCTACGCTCTTCTGCTTGGGACACTTCGAGTTCGTCCATGCCTAAATAGTGCGCCACCTCATGCCAAATCGTATCTCTCACGATGCTTCGCACCGCTTCCCCTGTTTCTCCGGCTTCTTCTCCGGTCGAGGCTTTGAATATCACAATTCTGCCGGGCATCTCCCATGGGCCTGCGCCTTGCTCCCCCAAGTTCGCTCCCTCGAATAGACCGAGAAGTTTTTCTCCTTCCGGGATTTCCATATCTTCGAGAAGTTCTTTGCTCGGCTCTTCCTCCACCACAAACACGATATTCTTCAGCCGCTTGAGGAACTTTTCGGGAATTTTATCCGCTTCCTCGGCGACTATTTTCTCGAATTCTTCGAGGGTCATAGTTTCTGCTTTTCCCAAAGTTCGGCGAATCTGCCTTTCTGCTTTTGGAGTTCTTCAAAACTCCCCGATTCCACGATTTTGCCGCCCTCGATCACGATAATGCGATCCATTTCTTTGATGGTCGTGAGGCGATGCGCGATTACGATCGCGGTTACGCTTTGGAAGAATTCGTGAAGGGATTCGCGGATTTTCTCTTCGGATTCAATGTCCAAGTGAGACGTGGCCTCATCCAAGAGGAGAATCTGGGGGTTTTTGAAGACTGCCCGAGCAATTCCTACGCGCTGCTTCTCTCCTCCCGAAAGCTTGATGCCTTTCTCGCCAATTATGGAATGCACGCCGTCGGGCAGCTTTTTCATAAAGTCTTTCACATGCGCGATCGTGAGTGCTTTTTTGAGCAAACCTTCATTCTTCTCTTCTTTGTCATTCGTAATTGTGATGTTATTGCGAAGCGACGCATTGAAGAGTTCGGTGTCTTGAAGCACCACGGCCAAGTGATTGAAGTAGTCTTTTTTGCTGATATTGCGAAGCGGCGTGCCCCCTATCGCGATTTCTCCCGAGTATGATTCATGCTCTTTGAGCAACAACTTGAAAAGAGTGGACTTGCCCGCTCCCGAGAGGCCTACAATTCCCACTCGTTCTCCCCTCTGTATCTCGAAGGAGATTCCTTTTAACGCCGGCTGTTTGCCGTATGAGAAGGAAACATTTTTGAGTGAAATGGATTTCCAATCCGCAGGGAAAAGCACTTTTCCTTCTTCACGATCGATCGTGACCGGCGTATTTATTATTTCCTGCATACGCGCGACCCGATGCTTCGCTACTGCGAAATTTTGGGAGATATCTGTGAGTTCCCGAATCGACATTACGATGTTCTTGAAGTAGCCATCCAAAAGCACCAAGAAAC
>Ga0194128_10007365_pt1 | contig 14417 bp, 10 predicted proteins | sample TA2KigCa65mmetaG_FD_148650 | JGI IMG/M metagenome (GOLD analysis project Ga0194128, IMG submission 148650) | Freshwater microbial communities from Lake Tanganyika, Tanzania - TA2015037 Kigoma Deep Cast 65m | ecosystem: Environmental > Aquatic > Freshwater > Lake | place: Tanzania: Lake...
TGCCAAACAGCTTTGTGAATGTTTCCATCGGTTGCCTCCGGTTGACCAGTCCTTGCAAACCGATCATCCTTCAGCGGCCGATGGAAATCAAATTTCAAAAATTTTTGGCTAGACCTTCGCTCCGAATACTCCTGGGCCTTTCATTTCGTATGCCATGTTTTTTCTCCTCTCCCTGACTGGCGCAAGCAGGGCGGGAAAGTTGTCATGCGGTGGAATTGTGCGGAAAGTGATTTAGAATGGTTCGTGCTCGGATGGCCGGGCGGTCTTCCGTGCGACTTCTCCACTACGTTGAGATCGAGAACTTCAAGCGCTTCGGGGATCGACGGCGCATTGAACTCGAACATCCGTCGGTTTTGATCGGCCCGAATAATTGCGGGAAGACGACTACGATTTGCATCGCAGTTGGAGTGTCGATTTGGAACCTGGTCAGACCGCTGACTATGCGGTTATGGCATCAACCGAGTGACGGTTAGGCTCGCAGACGACGTGCTGGCGGACATGGAACCGGTTGATCGCGGGGCGAAGATTCGCTTCGAACTGCTTTCCTCGATGTCGGCCTTGAAACCCATGAACCGATTCTTCAGCCAGGGCGGATCGACGTGTTGTAGGGCCTCGGCGAAACGGCACACGTGTTGCGGAATCGATTCCGAGAGAAGTTAGCCAGAAACTCGACGAGTTGCAATTCCTTTTCGGCGGGTGAGTGTTTTCGCCGCGTTTCGCGCATGGGAGAATGAGCTACGATGGCGACCGCCTTGAGCCGCACCCTTCACGCGTTAAAATCCGACCGTGGCCGGGGTGTGTCCATTGCCGCGCTGATGGCCGCCGCGCTGGTCGGCGGATGGGTGGCGTGGGGATCGCTGGCTTCGGTGGCGGTGTATGAAACGACGGCGAATGCGCGGCTGGAGGCGTCATTGGCGACGTCGGCGATTCAGTCGCAGGTCGCGGGCCGGGTGCTGGAATCGAAATTGACGGTCGGCCGCGCTGTGAAGGCTGGGGATGTCCTGGTGCAACTCGACGACCGCCGGTTGACGCTCGCCGTGGATGAAAAGCGCGCCGCGATTGGCGCGACAGAAAAAGAGATTGTCGGGTTGCGAAGCCAGGCGACGGCCGAGTCGGCGGCGCGCAGCGAAGAACAGCGGGTGACTGTAACGGCGGCCGACGGCGCGCGCGCCAATCAGCGCGACGCGGTGGCGGCGGCGAAAGCGGCGTCGATGGAAGCCGACCGGATCCGGCAACTTCGAACCAGCGGCCTGATCTCCGAACGGGAGTATCAACAGGCGTTGACGGCCCACGAGCGCTCGCAGGCCGTGGCCGACCGCGAGACGATCGTGATCACGCGTATCGACCGGGAGCAGAGGGCGAAGGATCAGGAACGAGAAACGCGTATGCGAAAGCTCGAAACCGAGATCGCGCGGTTGCAAGGGGAATCGGAGAAGCACGTGGCCGAGATCGCGACGCTGCGCGACGAAGCGAGCCGGTACGCGGTGCGCGCGCCGATCGACGGGCGCATTGGCGAAGCGGTGATCCTGCGGCCGGGTTCGGTGATTGGTACCGAAAAGATCGCTGCGATCATCCCCGAGTCGCAGATACAGATTGTGGCGAACTATCCGGCGGCGGCGATGGGCCGGATTCAAGTGGGGCAGCCGGCGCGCATGCGGATGGAAGGTTATCCGTGGATGCAGTACGGCGCGCTGGAAGCTGTCGTGACGCGCGTGGCCGGGGAGGTCCGCGATGGCGGCGTGCGCATCGAGTTGTCGGTCGATGGCAGTCACGCGCCGCGGATTCCGCTGCGGCACGGGCTGCCTGGATCTCTTGAGATTGAAGTCGAGCGGGTTACGCCGGCGGCGTTGGCGCTGCGATCGGCGGGCCGGGTGCTCGGGCAGCCGCAATCGAAAGCCGCGGTGCGATGAGGCGGCGGTATTTCGTTCCGGAAGTCATACAGACTTCGGCGATGGACTGCGGTCCGGCGGCGCTGAAGGCGCTGTTGGAAGGACACGGGATTCGCGCCAGTTACGGCCGCTTGCGCGAGTCTTGCCAGACGAGCGTCGATGGTACGTCGATCGATGCATTGGAAGTGGCGGCGCAGGACTTAGGCCTTCAGGCCGAGCAGATCATGGTCCCGGTGGATCATCTGCTTTCGCGCGAGGAGCCGGTGCTGCCGGCGCTTCTGGTTGTCCGGCAGCCGGGTGGGCTGACCCATTTCGTCGTTGTCTGGCGCCGGCACGGAGACTGGTTGCAAGTGATGGATCCGGCGGTGGGGCGGCGCTGGATGCGGGCTTCGGCGCTCCTCGACGAGGTGTATCGTCACGCGCAAGCGGTACCGCGCGAGGCCTGGCTGGAGTGGGCGCGCGGCGACGGATTTTTAAAGCCGCTGCGGGCGAGGATGAGGGCGTGCGGCGTGAGCGATCCCCCCGCCGCGGACGATTACGAATCGCTGTCACGGCTGGACGCGGCCACGCGGATGGTGGCTTCGCTGCGCGCGGCGGGTGGCCTGGATGCCGGTTCCGCGCCGAAACTGCTTCAAAAACTGGCGGCGGGCGATCAGAACATTCCCGATGCATACTGGTCGGCGGCGAAGCTGCCCGATCCGGAAATGATGGAAATGCGCGGCGCGGTGTTGATCGCGGTGCGCGGCGTGAAAGAGCGTTCGGCGTCGTCGACGGAATTAGTGGCGGCGCTGGACGAAAAGCCGCAGCGGCCGATCCTGTCGTTTCTGCGCCAGATCTTCGCCGGGGTCGTCTTCACTCCGATGGCCGTGACGATCGCGCTGGCAGCCGCATCGGCGGGCGTTTTGATCGAAGCGCTGCTGTTTCGCGGGCTGTTCGACATCGGCCGCGAACTGACCGTGGCCGGTCAGAGAATGGCGGCGATCGGCGCGCTGCTGGCGCTCTCGGCGATACTGCTGGCGCTCGAGTTTTCGGTGTCGCGAGCGGTGCTCGGCTTGGGGCGGCGGATTGAAGCCGCGTTTCGCTTGCGCTTCCTCTTAAAACTGCCGCGTTTGAACGACCGCTACTTCCAGAGCCGCCCGATCTCGGACATGGCGCAGCGGAGCCATCAGGTGCAAGTGCTGCGCACGGCGCCGGTGGTCGCGTCGTCATTTCTGCATGCGGCGTTCGACATTGCGACGACGACGGCTGGAATCGTTTGGCTGTATCCAGAAGATGCGATGGCTGCGCTGTTGCTGGCGGCGGCGTGCGCGGGGATTCCGCTGGCAGCGCAGTCGTCGCTGGCCGAGCGCGATCTGCGATTGAAGAGTCACGGCGGTGCGCTGACGCAGTTTTATCTCGACGCGCTGATGGGACTGACCGCGATCCGCGTGCATGGCGCCGAGGGTGCGTTGCGGCGTGCGCAGGCGGCGCTGTTGGAATCGTGGGCGAATGCCGGGTTTGCGCTGGCGCGGCTGGTCGTTGCGGTGGAAGGCATGCAACTGACGGCGGCGTTCGGCATCGCGGCGTGGATCGTGTGGAATCGATTGCAGCCGGGAGCGGAACCGGCGGCCTGCTGCTGTTGGTCTACTGGGTGTTGCAGTTGCCGTCGTTGGGGCAGGAGTTGGCGGCGGCGGCGTGGCAGTATCCGGCGCAGCGCAACACAACGCTGCGATTGCTGGAACCGTTGGGCGCTCCGGAAGAGCCTGTCGCCGAGGCCGCCGAAGCCGTATCGCGAACGGCGGGTATGGCGATCACGCTTGAAAATGTCACGGTGCGCGCGGGCGGGCACGTGATTCTCGACGACGTTACGTTGTCGATCGCGGCCGGCGAGCATGTGGCGATTGTGGGCGCGTCGGGGGCGGGGAAGTCGAGTCTGGCCGGTGTGCTGTTGGGATGGCATCGCGCCACCGGCGGCGCGGTACTGGTGGATGGCGAACCGCTTGACGCGGCTGCGCTGCGGCGTGTGCGGACCGAGACGGCGTGGGTGGATCCGCAGGTGCAATTGTGGAATCGCACGCTGCTCGATAACTTGCGTTATGGCGGCGCGGGCGCGGCGATGGATGGCGTGGTCGAAGACGCGAACCTGGGGCCGCTGCTGGAAAAGTTGCCCGACGGATTTCAGACCGTGTTGGGCGAGGGCGGGGCGTTGGTCTCGGGTGGCGAAGGACAGCGCGTGCGCATGGGGCGCGGGCTGGGGCGGTCGAGCGCGCGGCTTGCGATTCTGGATGAGCCGGCGCGCGGGTTGGACGGCGCGCGGCGTCACGCTGTCGTCTCGGCGGCGCGGCGGCGTTGGCACGATGCGACGCTACTGGCGATTACGCACGACATCGGCGAGACCGCGAATTTCGGACGGGTGCTGGTGATCGATGCCGGACGCGTGGCGGAAGACGGATCGCCTTCCGAACTGGCTGCGCGCGAGGATTCGATTTATCGGCGCTTGCTGGAGGCCGAGCGGGATTTGAAGGCGTCGCTGTGGACCGACCCGAAGTGGCGACGGCTGCGTATGGACAACGGCCGGCTGACGGAGAGGAGCGGCGATGCGGCTCTCTGATGCGATGTGGCCGGCGACGCGGCTGGGACTGTTGCTGGAAAGCCTTGCGAAGGCGGCCGGGTTGGAGACGACTGGCGTTTCCTTGCCCACCGTCAACAACGAAGCGATCGACACCGCGTGCGCGCACCTGGGAATTGAAGCCGAGGCGTCGACCCTGTATGGCCACGAAGTGGGCGAGCGGATTCGCCGTGAAGCGCCGATGGTGGTGCGGCATCGCGACGGGTATCTCGCGGTAGTTGCCTCGAAGGGATCGAAGGCCGTGCTGTTGCGAGAAGATCAGTCGACGATGCGTGCGCCGTGGAGCGCGATCGAAGACGCGTTGCGCAAGCCGGCGGAGGCGCCGTTTGCCAGCGAGATCGACGGCCTTTTGCAGAGCTGCGGAATCATTTCTCCCAAGGCGCGGCGCACGCTGTTGCGCGAGCGCACGCGCACGACTGCGATCTGCGCGATATGGCAATTACGCACGGCGCCGGGAGCGTCGATCACGCGGCAGCTTGGGGAGTCGGGGTTGCTGACATACGCGAAAGCTCTGTTTCTGGCGCACTCGGCCGAGTACGCGTTGTTGATGCTGGCGTGGCTTGTGGTGGGGCGCGGCGCGTTGGACGGCCGCGTCGACAAGGGCTGGATGCTGGCGTGGATATTGTTGTTGGCGACGATGGTGCCGTTCCGATTGTTGACGACGTGGTCGCAAAACGTGCTGGCGATCGGATGCGGCGGACTGCTGCGGCAGCGGTTGCTGGCGGGCGCGCTTCGGCTGGACGCTTCCGAGATTCGCGGCGAAGGCGCGGGGCGATTGCTGGCGCGCACGTTCGAGGCCGAGACGGTTGAGCAGTTGGCGCTGTCAGGCGGATTGACGTCGGCTCTGGCGGTGATCGAAGCGGCCTTTGCTCTTTACGTTCTATCGCAGGGCGCCGGCGGTACGGCGCACGCGCTGTTGTTCGCCGTGTTTCTGGGCGCGGTGGCCTGGTTGGCGCGGCGTCTGTATGTGAAGCGCAAACGTTGGACGTCGCAACGGTTGGCGATGACGCACGATTTGGTCGAGCGCATGACGGGCCACCGGACGCGATTGGCGCAGCAGCCCGAGGACGATTGGCACAACGGCGAGGATCAGGCGATGGAGTCCTACTATGCGGCCTCGCGCCAGTTGGAATCGGAGAGCGCGCGGCTTACCGGGCTGTTGCCGCGGGCGTGGTTGCTGTTGGGCGCGGCGGCGTTGACGCCGGCGTTTTTCGGCACGCAATCGGACCCGGCGCCATTGGCGGTTGCGATCGGCGGATTGATGCTGGGCTACCGCGCGATGCGGTCGGCGGTGACGGGAGCGGCGTCGTTGGCGGGTGCCGCGATTGCGTGGAATGAAGTGCGGCCGTTGTTCGATGCGGCAGCGCGCAGGGAGCGGCCCGGTGCGTTGACGTCCGCTTCGCCAAGTGACGCATTGATCGATGCACGCGAGCTCTTTGTACGGTATGACACGAGACCGAAGCCGATACTCGATGGCGTTTCGCTATCGGTGCGGCGCGGCGATTGGATCTTGTTGGAAGGAGCGTCGGGGGGAGGGAAGTCGACGCTGACGTCGTTGATCGCGGGATTGCGCGAGCCGTCGGCCGGGCTGTTGCTGGCAGGTGGGCTCGACCGCGCGACGATGGGCGTGGCGGCGCGTTGTGTCGTCGGCGCCGCAGTATCACGAGAACCACGTATTGACGGGGACGTTCGCGTTTAATCTTCTGATGGGACGCGCCTGGCCGCCGGACGAAGACGACCTGCGCGAAGCGCGCGCGGTGTGCGAAGAGTTGGGACTGGGGCCGTTGTTGGAGCGAATGCCGGGCGGGATGGAACAGATGATCGGCGAGACGGGCTGGCAGTTGTCGCAGGGCGAGCGCAGCCGGTTGTTTATGGCGCGGGCGTTGTTGCAGCGGTCCGAGATTGCGATGCTTGACGAGAGTTTCGCGGCGCTCGATCCGGAGAACTTGCGGCAGGCGATGGGGTGCGCGCAGCGGCGGGCGAAGACGTTGCTGGTTGTGGCGCACCCGTAAAAAACTTATCGTGGCGTGAGAACTTTTTCGTGGCGCACGCGCAAGAGGTAGTGAAGGCGGCCAAGACCGCTAAACCCGAAGAAAGGAAAACGACAATGACCATCAAGACCAACGTCAAGGCCGGCAAGAAAGCGAACCGCTAGTCGCGGTGCTGCCAATCAAGTTTTCGCAAACGGCGAGCCTTCGGGTTCGCCTTTTGTGTTGTTAGCGTAACGATTCGAGCGTCAGGTCGGTCACAAACGCCGTGCCGCGATCGACGAAGAATCCGAACTGACTTTCGTTCACGGCCGGCGCTTCGAGATCGAGCATGTTCTTCCACGAAGCGCGCACCCGTTTGCCGTCCGTTTCGAGCGTCAAGCGATAGGCGATGTGATCGCCAATGTTGAACCACGACCGCGCCAGCACTTCCTTCCCGCGTGCGAGGTAGACCTTGCCGTCGGTAGAATACTTCGCGGTGAGAGTCGCTTCGATGTCACCCGCCATGCCGCCAATGCGATCGGCGCCCGCCTTCACCATGGTCAGCGAAAGCCGAGCGCGCTTGAGCGGTTTGTGATCGATCAAGACCGTGCAGCGTCTGCTGGGCGCTTCAAGTTTGAGATGGCCGTCCTGGATAACTGCCTTTGCGCTATCGCCGATGACCTTGAGGCCGGTGAGCGGCAGCTGCTCGGACGCACCACCCAGCGTCATGTAGCGATCGGCCTCCGTTCCGAGCGGCGACTTGGCGTGAAAGCCCGCCGAGAGAAAGTCCTCGAGAGGAAAATGCTGCGACTTCTGCACGAGAACGACGCGGCCGTCGGCGTAGCCGTGCACCATCGTGTAGCCGAATGGCGTGGTCACATTCGCCACGCGGACGAGCACGGGAAGGTCGCCGAGTTTCGTCGTGATGTTGCGATGCACGTGGCCGCAGAGCACGGCTTTCACGCAGCCGGCGTCGTTGATGATGCGCTCGAATTCGGCGGCGCCGACCCACCCCGACGGCGGCACGTGCGTACAGACGATGGCCTTCGCCGCGCCTTTCAAAACCTGCCGCAGCCAATCGGCCTGCGCGGGATCGAGACCATAGGCGTTGCCGTAGCCGTCGCCTTTGCCGTGGCGTCCGTTGGGATTCGGCAGCAGGCAGTTGAGCGCGACAAAACGCCACCCGTTCACATCGTGATAACGATGCGGCGCGCCGAAGTGCTTGCGCCAGGCGGCAAGTTGCGATTCGTTTTCGTAGAGGCCTTCGAGCGTCTCGAGATTGCCGAGCATCGGCACGTAGGGATGGTTGAGACGCTTGTAGAAATTGCTCGCGAACGCGAGTTGGCGCGCGTATTCGTCCGGCGGCGGGAAGAACGAGCCTGCGGCCGATATGACGTCGCCGCCGTGGATTGAAAGCTGCGGCCGCTCGGCGTTGAGGACTTCGGCGAGGTCGGGCATGCGGCGATCGCTGCTCGACGTAATCTGTGTTCCGCCGCCCCAATTCTCGCGGTGGCCCGGCCAGTAGTGTTGATCGCTGCCGAAGGCGACTTTGCATTCGGCGTTCGGTGGCACGAAGCGGCCTTCGTACACTAGCGTGCGCGCGGTGTTCGTTTGCGCGGCGACAAGAGGCGCGGCGGCGACTTGGAATAGCGATCGGCGGTTCATGGAGACAGGGTACAACACAGAATTTTCGCTGCGATGAGAATTTTTCCGAAGTGGATGCGCAAGAGTTTGTGAAGGCGGCCGAGACCGCTAAACAAAACGAAAGGACAACGACAATGACCATCAAGACCAACGTCAAGGCCGGCAAGAAAGCGAACCGCTAACCGCGGCGCACTGCCAAAGAGATTTCACAAACGGCGGACCTTCGGGTTCGCCATTTCGCTTTGGCGCGGCGTAATTTTCCATGAGAACTTTTCGCGCGGCATTGCGCAAGAGATTGCAAGGAATATCGAACATGAAAAAAACACTCCTCGCTCTCACTCTTGCCGGCGCCCTTTTCGCACACCGCAACTCCTTCGTCCGGGACATGCCGCTTTACTCCAATGGAGGCAAGCCGGATCTCGCCGTCGACATGGAACGGCTGATGCAGCAGCTCGAAATCGTCGACCGCAAGTTCGAACCGGATTCGTGCGAGATCAAGGAATACGCCGTGGCCGCGCCGGGCGTGCGCCGTTTGTTGCGCTTCGATGTCGTGATCATGAACCGCGGCGGCGGAGATCTCGTCGTCGGCGATCGCGCCGATTCGAGCAACCCGTACGCCAAGTGGTTCTACTACGCCGAGTGCCACGCGCATTATCACATCCGCGACTTTTCGACGTATGAACTGTACACGCTTGATGGCAAGTTGGCGGCGAAAGGCACCAAGGCCGGATTCTGTTTCCAGGACGATCTACGCTACGACGAAAACCGCAGCAGCGGCTACACCTGCAACAATCAGGGCATCACGCAGGGTTGGGGCGATTGGTACTACAAGCAACTCGCCGGCCAGTGGGTTGACATCACCGGTGCGCCCGAGGGCGAATACATTCTGAAAATTTCGATCAACGTCGGCGACAACCCGAAACAGGGAATCTTTAACGAAGGCGAAAACCGCTACCCGAACGTCTACGAAGTGAAAGTCAGCATTCCGAACCCGCGCAAGAAGGTCGACGTCGTCAACGAGTAGTTGTCACCGCGCCCATGGCATCCACCGCGCCGCGAACGTCCACCGTTCGCGGCGCAATCGCGTTAATGAGATCCGCCAGATCGTAGTGGCGAATCACGCCGGGCACGACGTGTTCAAACACTTGCCGGTGCAAGCGCGAATCGACGATCGACATATATGAACTCAGCATCCCGTCGAGTTGCAGCGAGTGGATGCGCGAATCGAACGCCGCCGCGTACAACAGCGGAACGCTGGCGCGCCCGACGCCGATGCCTTGAATGGACGCAACGTCTACATCGTTCCGGCGCGCCAGTAACTCGACGCCTCGCACAATGTCCAGCGCGCGCATTCCGACCATCGACCGGCCGATCATCAGGGCCGTTTGAACGCTCGACGAATCGCCGAACCACTGCTCCGTAGCGCGGAGTTCCGGCGTCAATTCGCCGAAGCCGCGGGCGTCGATGGCGAGGACGATCTTCCCTTCGGCCATCCAGTCTTTTAGTCTTGCCGCAGCTGCCGACTTGCCGGCGCTGTCCACGTAGATGACCGTCTTCCGCTTACCGGCTTTGCCCGAGGGAACCGCGAGAACGGCGGGAATCCAAATGCCCGGTTCACTTTGATAGACGAATTTATCGAGTGTGTAGCCGCTCTTTTGCGACGTGCCATAAGATGTGACGGGCGGCGCGCCCGAGATCGGCTTGTAACCGCTCAGCGTGCGCGCGGCTTCGATGACGTCGCGCGCCTTGCCGCGCACCTGACGGGCGCGCTGCTGGTTGAGAGAGAAGGCGCTCTCTCCGTTCAACGACGTCGAGACCTGCCCGGTCGGCGTGCATTGCAATTCGGCTTCGGTGGCGAGAGGGAACTGCGGTTCGACGCCGTCGTCTTCCTCGCCCTTCAGCCATTTGCTAAACCACGCATAGGCCGCCAGACGGCGCGGCAGCGTGTAGCCGTGGCCGTCGTCGGCCTCGAACATCTGCATCTTTTCCGCCGCACCGATTGCTGTGTAAACGCCCTTCGCCTCGGCGAATGTCGCGCGCGCGCCGCCGATGGGGAAGAAGTCGCGAATCGCCGAGAGCACCAGATATGGCTTGGGCGCGAAAGCGTAGAGAAAATCGGGGAAGTCGTAACCAAGATTCAGAAACGGCGGCAGATTCTGTTCGGCGTCCTGCGGTCCGAGCTGCGCCAGCAGCCGGCTCCAACTGGTGATGTAGCAACTGGGCGCGGCCACTTTCAAGCGATCGTCGATCGCGGCCAGATAGGCCGTGTGCGTGCCCCCGCCGGAGTTGCCCGTGACGCCGACCCGCTGCGCGTCCACCTCGGGGCGGCTGACTAAATAGTCGAGCGCGCGGATGCCGTCCCAGATCGTGTACCGCGCGAAACTCTCGCCCGTGATCAACGTCTGCACGCCGAGCATGCTGTGTTCGCGCGTCGATTGCGTCAGGCGGGAGGCGCGCAGATCGGGATCGAAAAACTGAACGCGCTCGCCTTGCCCGGCGGGATCCCAGGCGAGGGCGACGAACCCCTTGGTGGCGAAACTTCCCAGCGCGAGTTGCCAGGCCTCGTGCGACTTCGCGCCTGGTTCATGACCCAGCGGAAAGAGAATCGCTGGATACGGTCCGCGGCCCCGTTTGGGGATGTACAAGTTGGCGGTGACGTAGAATTTCGGCTGGCTTTCGAAGATGATTTTCTCGATGCGGAAGTTTTCGCGTTCAATGACGCCAACGGTCTTCGCGCTCAGCGGCGTGCGCTCCGGAAGCCCGCCGATATTGGCAATAAGCTGTTTGCGGAACTCGGCGGCGCGGGCTTTCACCGCCGCGAGATTGTCGAGCTTCGGGCGCTTGGCCAGATACTTCTCTGCTTCGGCGTTGAGCCAGGTTGGAAGCTGCTGATGCAGTCCGCGCAGTTCACCGATTTCCTTGGTGAAGTTCAGTTCGGCGGCGGTCTGCGCAACGAGCGGGATGAGAAAGAGGGCCAGCGTGAGGAATCGCATCTGCCCAGTATTCTATTCGCAATCGAGCGCTTTCGCGCAAGCGATCGCGTTCGGGTGATCGGCGCCGAGCGTTTTTTCGAAGACAGCGCTCGCGCTTGTTCCGCGTCGCCAAGTTCTTCGAGCGGTGTGGAAGGCCAGACGATGCACACGTACTGCCAGGAGCACGGTTGGAGCCGGCCATGGTAATTGTCAAGGAGCTTGAACAACAGCCGGGGTTCGTTGACGTATACCGCTTGGAACTGGGCCAGTGGGAGTCGGCGCGGAACACGGACTGAGTTTCGTAGACTAGATAGTTCATGCTTAAACTCGTCGCCGCTACGATATTCATTGCCTCCGTCGCCGCCGCCCAGGACTCTCCCGCCTCCGTGCGCCGTGGGACCAAGCAATTCAAACGCTCAGTCGTCGTCTCCGGCCTCGCCGATCCATGGGAAATCACCTGGGGACCGGACGGCCAGCTCTGGACCACCGAACGCGTGGCCAAGCGCGTCACCCGCATCGATCCGAAAACCGGCGAGAAACGAGTCGCCGTAACGATCGACGAAGTGAGCGCACCCGGCGGGCAAGAAGGCTTGCTCGGTCTCGCGCTCGAACCGAACAGCAACAACGTCTACGTGTTTTACACCTATCAGGATCAGGCTAAAGGCCCGGACCCGATGGTCAAGGACCCGAACAGCGTCTATCGCTTCCTCTACGGCAAGGTCGTGCGCTTCACCTACGATCCGGCCAGCGGAACGATGTCGAACAAAACCGACATCCTAACCGGTTTGCCCGCGGGCAACGACCACAACGGCGGGCGCCTCAAATTCGGCCCGGACAAGAAGCTGTATTTGACGCTTGGCGATCAAGGCAACAATCAACTCGGCAATTTTTGCCTGCCCGTCGAGCCGCAGCGATTGCCGACCGCGAAAGAACTCGCCGCGAAGGAGTACGCCTCCTATGTCGGCAAGTCGCTGCGCATCAATCTCGATGGCTCGGTCCCGAAAGACAACCCGAAATTGAACGGCGTCGTCAGCCACGTCTACACGCTCGGCCATCGCAATCCGCAGGGTCTCGACTTCGCGCCCGACGGCCAACTTTATTCGTCCGAACACGGCCCGAAAACCGACGACGAAGTGAATCGCCTAGTCAAAGGCGGCAACTACGGATGGCCCAACGTCGCCGGCCTGCGGGATGGCAAAGCGTTTCAGTATGCACGCTGGGCCGATGCCTCGACGCCCTGCGAGCAGTTGAAGTTCAGCGATCTCGCCATTCATCCCTCGGTCCCCCGCCACGACGAATCGGAGTTCAAACCGGCGATGGTCAATCCGCTGGCGACAATGTTCACCGTCGAGACCGGCTTCAACTTCGAAGACCCCGCTTGCAAGGGGATCAACTACATCTGCTGGCCGACCGTCGGCGCCTCCGGCGTCGAGCACTATCAATCGAAAGGCATCCCCGGTTGGGACCGCGTGTTGCTGGTGACGACGCTCAAACGCGGGTCGCTCTATGTGCTGCCGTTGACCAAGGACGGCAAGGCCGCGGCGGGCAAGTTCTGGCGCTACTTCCAATCGGAGAACCGATATCGCGACACCGCCGTCAGCCCCGATGGCAAGACGATCTACATCGCCACCGATCCGAGCGGCCTGACCGAATCGGCCGATGGCGGCGTTACGCGCGTCATGCAGGACAAGGGCGCGATCCTGGCGTTCACCTACCAAGGGGAGGGAACCGGCGCGCCGGTCGAATCGACGCCAAGCGTTTCGCGGTCGACGATGGCTCCCGAGCCGATTCTCACTGTCGCCAATCCGATCGCGCCTCATTTCACCGCCGCGCAAGCCGCCGCCGGCAAGACCGCGTACAACTCCAACTGCGCCGTCTGCCACGGCGCGAACATGACCAACGGCCACATGGGCACCCCTCTCGCCGGAACCTATTTCAAGAACACCTGGACCGCGCGCACCGTGAAACAACTCCACGATCGCGCGAAGAAAACGATGCCGCCGGGCAACGCCGGTTCGCTCCCGGCCGATGTCTACACCACGGTGACCGCCTACATTCTTGAAACAAACGGCTTCAAATCGGGCGATAAACCGTTGACGTTGGAAGCTGCGGAGAGTATGGTTATCAAATAATCGTTCCCATTGGAGTTTGAATGAAACGCGCACTTCTCGGCTCGCTGCTCGCCCTCGGCGGACTCGGCGCATGGACCGCCTACGAACAGTTCAAAATGAAGCATCGCGTCACCGGGCAGATGATCAACGTGCCCGGCCATGTTGGCCCGAACGCGCTGCTGGTGAGTGGATGGAAGACCACGCCCGCGGGGCGGCACATCGCATCGGGTGACATGATTCTAAGCGGCGAAGTCAGCCCGGATGGCAAGCTATTCGCCTTCACTAACACAGGCTACACGCGGCATCAGATTCACATCGTCGATCTCGCCACCGATAAAGAAGTGGCAACGTTTCCCGTCGAGCAGGCGTGGAGCGGGCTGTCGTGGTCGCCGAATGGAAAGCGGCTCTACGTGTCGAGCGGCGCAGGCTACGCCGGCGCCGATATTTTGACCTTTGATCGCTGGGATAAAGAAGGTTGGCAGGAGGCGCGCAGCGGGCTGAATCTGTTCGGCGCGACGAAGTCGAATTCGGCCGTGTCGGCGATACTCCTCTCCGCCGACGGCAAGATTCTCTATGCCATCAACCACTCCGATGGTCACGTCTATATTCTCGAAACGCACGGCGGCCGGGCACTCGGACGCGTGAAGGCGGGCGATCATCCCATCAACGCCGCGCTTTCCAAGGACGGCAAGACCTTGTACGTCGCGAATCTCGGCAGCTCCGATGTTTCCGTCATCGACGTCGGCAAGCCCGATCAGCCGACGATCACCGCTACGCTCTCTACCGATGCGCATCCGAACGATGTCGCGTTGCGCGCCGACGGTTTGCTCTTCGTCTCCTGCGGCCACACGAACAACGTCGTTACTATCGACGTCAACACGAAGCAGCGGCTCGAGACGATCAACATGGCGCTCGGCGTGAAAGCGCCCGCGGGCAGCACGCCGAATTCGCTGGCGCTTTCCAAGGACGGCAGAACGCTGTTCGTAGCCAACGCGGACAACAACACGGTCGCCGTTGTCGACGTTGCCAATCGCGGCAAGAGCGTTGTCGAAGGCTTCGTTCCGACCGGCTGGTATCCGACGCTCGTGCGCTTGACCGCCGATGGCAAGCGGTTGCTGATCGCGAGCGGCAAGGGTGTCGGCACCGGCGCGAATAAAGTGAAGCGGCCGATCGACGAGATCGCGCCGTCGGTCAGTTTTCAGCACCACGGCAACAATTTGAAC
>Ga0194128_10007375_pt1 | contig 14397 bp, 13 predicted proteins | sample TA2KigCa65mmetaG_FD_148650 | JGI IMG/M metagenome (GOLD analysis project Ga0194128, IMG submission 148650) | Freshwater microbial communities from Lake Tanganyika, Tanzania - TA2015037 Kigoma Deep Cast 65m | ecosystem: Environmental > Aquatic > Freshwater > Lake | place: Tanzania: Lake...
ACTTCAATTGGCTTGGGGGCGCTTGGCGGTAACACCTCGTGTGCGTCGAACTTGTTCAGCCAAGTCGTTGTCTTCTCAAATGGCCAGAGCAAGACATTGGCATTCAACCAAGAATACTTCGCCGCTGACCATGCTCGTATCCGATACGAACGCGCGCCAAGCGTCAGAGCATCAAGATGACCATCGTGATCCCAATTCAAAAAGCGCACATTCGTATCAGTGCCCTTCGGCGGCTCGCGCAACCCACTAAATGCGACATTCTTGTAGAGCCGTTCGACCGCGTCCTTGAACGTCAGGAACTTGGCCTTTTTGCCGTACTTGGTGACGGCGTAGCCGATGAGTTCGTTGACTTGCTCCGGCTTGATCCAGTTGTGGGGATGGAAGACCAAGCAAAAAACTCCCTGCTTGATGACGGTGCAGTCGAGCGCCGCTTTCCAGTCCTCGACGGTCTGGGGGTTGTTCGGCTGGTGCAGATGCTGAGCCGACCAGTCGCTCGGCGCGACCCACGGAAACTCCCGGCAGAGCCGGTCGAGGACATACGGGTACGGGTAGTTCTCGATCGTGTGAATCTCCAGGCTCGAGCCTTCTTCCAACCACTGTTGCAAGTGCGGTTGCTTCGGATCAATCGAGCATGTGAAGATGCTGACCGGGGCGCGGCCGTCGATTTGCTTCAAGCGATTCAGGATCGGTTTGAGGTACGCCTCCCACTTGTCATGCCCGCGCATGTCGTCGATGCCGAGGATCACGACCGCCTCGACCCCCTCTTCACCGACCCACATCGGAGTCGTCAGCTTGGGAAAGTCCCGATGGACGTAATACGGATTGCACGGCTCATCGAGATACGTCAGCCGATTGCCGTTCGGCTTGTCGTCAGCCCACGCCAGCAGCGAGCACACACACAAGCAGACGGCGAGGCACAACGAGGTTCGCGACATTTCAAGGATTCCTCAACACGGCCAGAGAGGGCGTGGACAACGAAGAAAGATACACCGGTCGCGGCGGGAGCACACGGCTTTCCACCGGCCAGGTTCATGTCTTGTCGGCTTCAGCGAGTCGCCTCATTTTCCGCCCGTACCTGTTTTCCGATCGCCGGGGTTTCGAAGGGATGGGCGGAAAAGAGAGAGCGACAAAGGGAGACGAGTTCAGCCCGCGGCTTGTTGAGCCTGTTGCGGCGTGTTCACATCTTCTCCGGCGACGAAGCGGAGGTTCTCGTGGCGCAGGCGAGCGGCGGCATCGTCGTAGAGGAACGGCAGGAAGACGTATCGCTTGCCGCTTGTGACCGGCGTGGCTTCGTGCAGCAGCGAACAGGAGAAGACGACCGCTCCGCCAGCCGGAGGGGCGAACATCTGCCGGCCGTATTCGGGGAACCAGACGAAGCCGCCGTCGAACTCGCCCGTGTTGAGCACCAGCGAGACGGCGAATTTGCGATGGGCGGTTCCCTTGGTCGTGTTGTCGCGGTGTGCTCGGAAGTGAGCGTTCTGCGTGCCGTCGTAGCAGGCGACGATGTACCGCTCCATGCGCGTCGCTTTGAACTGGTACGCCTTCTCGATCTCCGGGACCAGCCGGTCGTGAATGCGGATCATGCAGGCTCGGCGAATGTCCTCATCGGGAATCTCACAATCCTGCCGCCGCTTGTGCCCGTAGTCGTACATGCCGACGGTCTTGCCATTGACCTCGCGCATGAAGCCGGATTCCTTGCCGCCGTGTTGTTCGTAGAGGTCGATGAGCTTGCGGCAGAACTCCGGCTCGAAGATGCGCGGCACGACCATCACGGGAGCCTGCACCTCGGCCACGTGCGGCTGACCGAGCGGCGGCAGCGAATCGATCAACTGCAACAATCGCGCGGCGTAAGTGTTCGGATCGTCAAACGGAATCACCGCCAGCGTGCGCAGCCGCGAATCGAGCACGACCGTATGCGCGACGAACCTTTGCAAACCAGTATTCGGATCGAGCTGCATCGCTCCGTAATCCGCCGCCACGCGCCGGTCGAAGTCCCAGAAGTAGCGCAGTCCCGGAATCTGTACCTGCACGCGCGACTGTTCCTTGTCGAGCGGATCGTGGCCGACGCCGAAGAACGTCACATGATCGTCACTGAACCGCGACCGAGCTTGCCACAGGTCATCCAGAATCTTGCGACTATCCGGCCGAGCCGTCGACTCGAAGAAGCAGAGCACCACGTACCGGCCCGCGACCGTATCGAAATGAAAGTTCGCGTTGGCATTCGTCGGTGCCGAGAACCACGGGGCCGGTTCGCCAAAAGTCAGCAGTCGCTTGCGCATAAAGTCGTTATTTCAACTCGGTCAGGGCGAGGCTGTACAAATCCAGAGACGAATAGTATTCAGTTCGTCCGCCGTCTCAAAGAGGACTTCCTGACGAAAACAAAATTGCCACTCACTTTGACCAGGCAACGGGACGCTTCTCCAGAAATGCGGACATGCCTTCCCGTGGTTCGCCTGTGCGGTAGCACTCGGCGAACGCCTGAGCTTCCGCATCGTACTGCGCGGTTAAGTCGACACCATCGACCGCGTGAAGCCTTAGCAGATGCTTGACTCGCTGTCGAACTTGCGGGCCTCGAGTCAGAATCTGCGCAATCCGAGCTTCGACTCCGTCGCTGAATGTCTCGGGCGGAAAGACGGCGTCGACGAGTCCAATCCGCAACGCTTCGTTGGCCGCGATCAATTCGCCCGTCAGAATTAACCTCCGAGCCACTGCCGGATTCAGCAGGTGAGTGGCTCGCACCGTTCCGCCCCAGCCGGGGAGAACTCCGATGGACGTTTCTGGCAAACCGATCTTCGCACCCTCGGCTGCGAATCTCAGATCGCAAGCAAGAACCAATTCCGTCCCCCCTCCGGCGCACGCTCCGTGAATTGCAGCGATCGTCGTCTGTGGCAATTCCTCAATCGCGCTCATCAACTGCTGCCCAGCACGGGAATCTTTGAGGGCGCCGGCTTCATCCAGCGACCGCAGTTCATCGATGCTCGCTCCTGCAATGAACGTTCGACCCTCACCGGCAAACACGACAATGGAGCAATCCGCGGTCGCGACTTGTGCAACAATGTCCCGCAACCATCGTCGCGTCTCGGCCGAGAGAATTTGGATGCCCTTTTCGCCCCGCAGAGTGATGCGAGCGACAGGACCGTTCAATGACAGTTCAACTTGCGTGGCCATGGTCACACTCGACGTTTCCTTGTGGCACACGCGCTTCGCGTGCGACGACGCTTCCATGGTAAGTGCCCCGACCCGTCGCACGCGAGCCGCATGTGTCACAAGCCTACTCTGCCAAGCGTCCATCGCGCAGACGCAGGATCTGGTCGTCTGGTTGAATGAACGTCGGATCGTGGGTCACGACAATAACCGTCGCCTGCTGCTGATCGCGCAGATCGCGGAGCAGTCGATAAACATCGGCTCCGGTCTGACTGTCGAGTTCACCAGTCGGCTCATCGGCCAAGACCAGCTTCGGCCGTTTGAGCAACGCCCGCGCAATGGCTACGCGCTGTTGTTCACCGCCGGAGAGTTGATTCGGTCGATGATCGAGTCGCCCGCCAAGTCCGACGACTTTCAACAGTTCCATCGCGCGCGATCGCAAAGTCGCTGAAACTCCACTGGGCAAGAACGGAACCAGGACGTTGTCGACGGCGCTGAGGTTGCTCAGCAAATTGAAGCTCTGAAAGACAAAGCCGACTTGTTCCCGCCGATAAGTATTCCGTTGACTGGCTGACATGCCACTCAGACGCTCACCGGCAATTGTGATCTCGCCCGAAGTCGGCTCGTCGAGTGCCCCCAGAAGTTGCAGCAGCGTACTTTTGCCGCTGCCAGACGGGCCGAGCACGAAAGCAAACGAGGCGCTCGGCAATTCAAACGTCAAACCGCGCAGGGCAGCGACTTCGTGCGGTCCTCGGCGATATGTTTTCGAAACGTCTTGAAGCTGAATCAAATCCGAACCGGCGAGTTGTTGGGTTGAAAATTCCTGTTTCTTCAATGTTTTTAGTAATTGTTCGCCATGCTCGTCTAGTGTCCTCCCACGTCGTGACCATTCGTCGAGCATTTCGCCAATTGATAAGACGGCGAGAGTTGAAACTTAGATCGTCGGCACGAAACAGCAACGACGACTCGATGGCTGCCGTACCTGATGGTTTTTTCGGCCCAGGGCAATGCGGCAGGTCCAATCTTCTGAACACGCTTGAGCGACTTGCCCGACCAAAATTCTCTGGTTAGGTTTTCGGACTGTTCAAAAAAAATCGGAGGTTCCTGTGATGTCGATTACCGCCGCGTCTAAGTCGCTCGGAGCTTCGCTGCCGTTGGATCGCGAGTTTCTTGATCGCGAACTGAATTCGTTCCTCCCATCGAAGATTTTTGACGCGCATTGCCACTTGTGGCTCGAAGATGAAGTGCAGTTTCGGCTCCCCGGATTCAGTGGTGATGTCGACGCGAAGGAGTACGTGCGGCTGATCGATGACCTGCATCCGGGACGAACTCAAGGAGCGTTGTTCCTCTCGTTCGCGACTGCGACGAATCCGGAAGGACAGCATCGGATGAACGAATTCGTTGGCCGCGAGACCGCGACCAACCCGGCGTTTCGCGGTGAGTTCTTTGTCCGTCCGGAAGATGATCCCGAATGGGTGCGACAAGAAGTGCGGCGTCTGAAACTGCACGGGCTGAAGTGCTACCACACGTTTTCGCCGACGAAGCCAACCTGGGAAGCGGACATTCCGGATTTTTTACCAGAGCGGTTGGTGAAGGTTGCTGACGAGGAGGGCTGGGTCATCACGTTGCACATGGTCAAATCGCGAGCCGTCGCCGACCCCAGCAACATCCATTGGATTCGGCATTACTGCGAGCGATATCCGAACATGAAGTTGATCCTGGCTCATTCGGCTCGCAGTTTTCAGCCGGCTCACAATTTGGAAGGGCTGCCCAAACTCACCGGACTCGACAACTTGTACTTTGATACGAGTGCCAACTGCGAACCGATCGCACATCAGGCGATCATCCGCATCATCGGACACAAGAAGTTGATGTACGGCTCGGACCTGCCGGTCAGCCACATGCGCGGGCGATCGCTTTCGGCGGGCGATTCGTTCTTGTGGATTTACGGTGACACACCCGTGTGGGGCGAAAAGCATCTGCAAGTGCATCCGGTGCTCATCGGCTTGGAGCATCTCCGTTCGTTAAAATGGGCCTGCTGGTCCGAACGGCTCAGTGACGCGGCGGTCGAAGATATTTTCTGGAACAATGCCGCCGGATTGCTGGGTGTTTCCTGACCGAAACCGCGAACCTTTGCGGCCTGATGCCGTCGATGCAATCCCGAGAACTCTAGAAGTGCCGACCAGCGTAATGGGTCTGTGGTCACTGATGTCTTGAAGTTTCGACCATGCGTCTTTCAAGTCATGGTGCCTTCGCCGCTTCCTTCTTCTCGCCGGACAACTGGGCCTTCAAATAGTCCAGTGCGTCATTCAATTGGCGGTCCTTGAACTCGACCTTCGGGCCGGCGCCACCGATCACGTCGCGCTGACGGCGATACTCGAGGTACTCTTGCATCTCTTGCTGAGTGACTTCGATCTTGTGGTCTTGATCCGGACCGACTCCCCATTCCTCGTCGTCTTTGGCACCAGGAAACTTGTGAATGTTACGACCACTTGGCCGGAGATACTGAGCTGTTGTCAGCTTCAGCGCACTGGCTCCACTCTCCAGTTCGATCACATTCTGCACGCTCCCTTTGCCCCATGAACGTTCGCCGACAACGATCGCACGTTTATGATCCTGGAGCGCGGCGCTGACAATTTCGCTCGCAGAGGCGCTGAATCGATTAACGAGGACCGCCATTGGAAAACCAGAGTAGGTTCCTTCTTTCTCGGCGGTCCAAACACGATTGTCGGTGTTGCGGCCTTTGACGCTGACAATCGTGCCGCTTTCCAAAAACAGATCCGCGATTTTTGTGGCCTGCCCCAACAGCCCGCCGGGATTAAATCGCAGGTCAAGCACCAGCCCCTTCATCTCTTCCTTCTTCAGGACTTCGAGGGCCTCTTGCAGCTCTTCGGCGCTGCGACGTCCGAAGTGCGTCAGGCGGATGTACCCGATTTTGCTCTCGGCATCGATGAAGAAATTCCAGCTGTCGTCCGGCTTGTGTGTGTCACCGAGCACTGTCGCGACTTGAATCAACGCACGCGTAATCTTGAGCTGCTCGATCTTGTCCGAGCCGGCATGTTGGACGCCGAGCGTCACTTCCGTTCCCGGCTTCCCCTGTAACGTCTTGACCGCCTCTTCCAGCGAGATGCCCTCCGAGGATTTTCCTTCGACCTCCATAATGAGATCGCCGGACTTGATCCCCGCCTTGTAGGCCGGCGTGCCGGGCAGCGGCGTCATCACCATCAGCCGTTTCGATTTCTGGTCCATCTGCACTTGGATGCCGATGCCACCGAACTCTTGTTCGACTTCCTGATTGAAACGTTTCAGTTCTTCCGGGCTGATGTAGTTCGAGTACGGATCGAGCTGTGTGACCATGCCTCGAATCGCCGCCTGAATGAGCTGCCGGCGGTCGACGTCTTTGACGTAATTCCGCTCGATCTGTTCGAACGTGTCCGCGAACAGCCGCATCAGTTCGTAGTCTTCATCCCGTTTGGCATCGGCCGCTTTCTGTTCTGCGGTCTTTTCCTTCGGTGGATCGTCCGCTTGCGACGAGACGAACGAAAAAGCCAGTCCGCACAACAACGAACTGAACAGCAGCCAAGAGAAGCGGCGCATGAAAAAGTCTCAACCTGCGAGGAAAAGATCGTATCCGTGATCTGTCGTCAATCGCTTCGAGCCGGCGACGTGCCACGCCTCGAAGTTACGAAGGAGTCTAGGACAAGCGATTTCTCGAAACAAGCGGGCTTGGTGAGTGCTCCGTTGAAGCGGAACTCACGTCGAAACACAGGCTTTGTAGCTGGCTATCGTTTGACGAGCAGCTTCGTTTGAGTTTGGCAGCGGCAGGACTTCCGCAGACAGATAGCCGTCGTAGCCGATGCGTCGCAAAGCTCCGATGACTGGTGACGTCGGCGTGTGTCCGAAGCCGACCGCTCGGCGATTGCTGTCGGCAAAATGGACGTGCCCAACGAGCGATCCGGCTTCGCTCAAGGCAGTCGCAATGTCCGGCTCTTCGATATTCATGTGAAACAGGTCGCACAGCAGCTTGACGTTCTTCGCCTTCAGCGAGCCAATCAACTTCACTCCGTCCGCGACCGAGTTGACCAAGTTGGTCTCGTACCGATTCAGCGGTTCGATTAGCAGCGTCGTCCCATGATCGGCCGCACGTGGCGCGAGTTCATCCAGAGCTTCGGCCAACCAGACCAGATGCTGCTCATGACTGATGCCGCCGTCAGCCCGGCCTTGCATCGAACCGATGATCGCCGGCGCTCCGAATGCCCCCGCGACTTCGATGATCTCACGAATGAAGGTTCGCGCTCGTAGCCGCACTGTTTCGTCGTGATCGGTCAGCCGCAGTTTCTTGACGACCCAACCTGCTCCCGTCCCCATTGCCGCCAACTTCAGTCCGTACCGGTCCAGGCAACTCCGCAACAATGGAACATCCACTTCTTCCGCTGAACGAGGAAACACCTCGACCGCATCAAATCCCAACTCGGCCACTTTTGCACACGCGGCGACCAAGTCGTTCCAGAATACAAATGGCCCGCCTGCTGCTTCAGGAACCAACGAAATTGTGATCGCCGATCGCATGACAATGTGCTCGTATGGAAGGAAAATCGACTGCGTCGCCGCGCGACATTGGCCCGAATTGTGTCCATCCATGCCGAGTTGTCGAGCGAGTAGAGCTGGACTGGAGTTCGCCTTCACATCACCAAATTCAGTGACTATAAACCCGCCCCGCGTCGCGGCCTCCGCGACGAGCCGCCATCGTAGCTCAGTCGGCAGAGCGATGCTTTCGTAAAGCATAGGTCGTCGGTTCAAATCCGACCGATGGCTCTTTCTCAGCAGCAATCAACGAACCGCAAAGGCCCTTAGCTCCCGCAGGATTTGAGGGCCTTTTGCTTTCGCTCCCAGCTACCATTGCGGCCAGGCCGTTCTCACTGACAACGGTTGTAAACGGTTGGTTTTGGCTGGACCGGGTACAACTTTTGGTCCAACTAAACTCTCGCCCGGTGCAATCAGTTCCGGTCGCTCGCATCACCGACGACTCGCCGAACCCACTCCACGGCACTGGCGGCAACCGATCCAAGTCGTTGGTCAAGTCCCTTACTTCCAGCGAAGTGTACCACTTCATCGTCAGCCGAATGTCCGAGTGACGCATCAACTCCTGAGCAGCCTTCGGGGCGACTCCCGCCTTGGACAACCACGAGGCGAAGCTGTGTCGCAACGCGTGGAAGTCCAGAACTCGACCTGCCGAATCCTCGTGCTCGATTCCAGCCGCCGCCAAATCGACTCGCAACATCTCCGCCGCGTCGTCCACCCAGCTTCCCGGCCACAACTTGGGATTCAGCCGATCGTCATTGCGGCCTCGACCAGCACGATTCAATGAAAGCGTCTGCGAGGGTGGCTCGACCGCCTGACGCTCTCTCAGCCACTCACGAAGCAACGCAGCAAGATCGGGCCGAATCGGCTGCTCGTCCTTCCGGCGGCGTTTCGAGTGTTCGGCTTGCACAACGATCATCGGTGGGTCGGCATCAAGCTGAAAGCTCAACGCCCTGAGCGACCCCAACTCAGACGCCCTGAACCCGGTGTAAACGGCCACGACGTACAACATCGCTCGATCAACACCGCTCAACCCACGAAACGGCTCACCCAACCGAGCCGCCGCAACCAATCGCTGGAACTCTTCCACCGAAGCCGGACGCCGCTCACGCCGAACATCCTCATCCGCATTCAGCTTTCCGACTGGCGACAACGGATTCTCCGGCCACCGCTTCGGCCGAGTTTTCGTGAGCCAGTTGCCAAAGTTCTTGCACGCCGCCACGTAGTCGTTACTCGCCGCGATGCTCATGCCAACATCCGCCGGCAACGGACACCGCTCAGGAAGCTCACACGCAAACTCTTTGGCGACGATCGACCGGACCTTCGACCAACTCCACCGGGCAGCAATACCTCGCTGAGCCGCAACATCCGGCTTCGGGAATCTCTTCGTCAGTCGTCGGATTCTCGCTGTCGGCGGTGACGCCAGCCCCATTGCCTCACTCACCACGACAGTCAGATCCTTTACCGAGACTTGTGTGACGACACTCGGCTGCCGTCGTTCGTGCAGGTAGTTGGCCAAGTCTTCGCTCTTGATGTTCCCAAGGAACTTCCAACCACACGCATCTGCTGTCCGCCGCAAGTAACTGATGACCTTGAAGACGTGCTGATCGGAATTGTTCTCTGCGACCAAGTGCCGCTCGAAATCGTCGATGTGCTCCGACAAGGGCTTCAACCGGCTCGCCCCATACGGATCGGCGTCACCCGACCACTCCCGCCGCGATTGCTTCACCAAATCCGCCAGCATGGACTCGGCCGTCTCGAAGTCATCGCACAACGCTACCCGTTTCTTCTTGCCTTGTCCGTCTCGCAACCGCCCCCACCACGTCGCGCATTTTTCCTTGACCCGCTTTGCCCCCGTCGTCCCTTTACGGACCTGACGGCCTTGAGCGTCGTAGAACCGGATAATCGTCGGCTGAAACAGATGCGCCATGATCCTCGCCCCACTTCCTCATTCGTCCGCCGTCACCGGCGTTACACCGATACCCACAAACCTCGAATACCAGCGACTCACGAACCCTTTCCTTCAGACTTCAACCTCACGCTCTTCCATTCCCTACCCGCTGCCATTCCCGCCAGAGCCTCCGGTTGCGGGGCGACTTCCACGCTTCACCACACTCAGGCCGAGATACAGTCCCAGCTTGTCTAACGCCTTGCTCGACAACCCAACCTGCCCACTTGCGAACCGACTCAACGTCGCTTGGTCAAGTCCTGTGTCCTTCGCCACCTGATACCGACTCTCCCCGCAGTTCTCTAAATGCTCCCGAACCTGCTGAGTCAGCGTCTTTCGTTTCTGGGCCTTTGCCACTTTGCTCTCCTTTCGGCACATCCTGGACGATACTTGTAAAAATATCAAGCACACCAAAACCTACAATGCTACTCACTCACTCTCAACCGTGCTCAATTGGCATCATCCGACGTCATCCGACAACAATCCCGGCCACTCAATCACCGTTCCCCTGCAAGCGAATCAACCCCGACGTTCACTCACCAGAACAGCAAAACAAGTGGGTTGTCGGCGAATCTGTTCCCATAGTTGATCTGCTGATACCTGGCCGCACACGACCAGCACGCCTTCCTCAACTGCGAATGTGAAACCCGCTCGACACGCCACGGCCAGCCAATGCTCAATTTCGCGTCGCTTCTCCAGTTCGATACGAGGCGACCGGCTCAACAAAGTCAGTCGCTCCGTCCGCATTCCGTCATCGGACGTATTCAAGTCGCCGACTTCTTCAATCTGATCTGATCCGTCAACGACATCCGACTGTTCATCGCCGGATTCTGATTCTGGGACAACGTCAGTCGCCTTCACGTCCTCACACAACGAGGCGTAGACGTACCTTGGAGCACGAAATTCGTTTCCCTTTTCCTTCTCAAGAAGAATCCCGTCACGCACTAACATCCTCACCAGTAGCGATGCCTTCCTCCAATCCGGCTCGCCCTTCTTGTCTGAGAAGCCCAGTTTGGACGCGATATCACGAGTGCCAATAAAAATCACACGACCGGGATTCAACAACTGCAACTTATAGAACCAGGAGACCAACCTTCGGACCACAGGTTCCATGTAGAGGGCGGCTTCCGGTGCATTCAGGCCGGCAGAGCGTTCCCACGCGGCTTCATGCGACTCGGACCCGATTGTGTGTTCTGCCTTCTCGATGCCATCACCGAACTCGGCGCGGAGAGTGTCGTACTTTCGCCCTAGTATTCCTGCATCGCACTGACGAAACCATTCGTCGAAAATCTCTCGGTGCAGGACGTGACCATTGCGTCCTCCAACAGTAAATGCCAACCGCGACAGCCGAAACAGCTTCGCCTTGACCACAGCATTCTTCGTTGGCACGCATTTCCGGATTTCCTCCAGCCGCGCGTCGTTCTGCCCGCTCTGCTCTCTCTGCGTCGGAGCACTTGCGGCCCCTCGCCTTTCACCTACCATGCTCATGCTCAAGTTCCTTTCGATTAGCCCTCGTTGCCGCGAGGGCTTTTTCATTTCCCAGATTCTCCGCCAGCCACATGGCCAGCCTGCCGTTGAGCCTCCACGACGATTCACTCATTCAACTGGATGACGAAGACGTGCTCTAATCCGCGAACGTCAACGATCGGGACGAGCACAAATTCCGACGCCTGACCATCGCCGCCGGATTTCGTTGGATACTTTCCAGACAAGACACAAGCCCGGAGCGCGTCCGTCTTCATCAAGAACGCCTCGTTGCCGACGACGATGGCCCACCAAGTCGCCGACGTGGACAGCAGGCCGCTGGCCTGTCCCCGGTGACGTATCTCGACTGCGATTCGTCCACTCTGAACCGCACGCAAATCGTGCTTGACCTCTACGTGGGCCTGGAGCAACAAATCAAACGATTCTGCCCCGACAGTCTTCGCGACCAAATAGCCGCGTCCCCGGAACCACTTCGCGACTGCGAGTTCCGCGTCATCACCCAACGACTTCGCCGCAGTCCACTCTTTTGAATCAGGACAGGCCATCATTTGCCCTCCTGCGCCGCATCAGTCTCGCCGACGTGCGGACAGCCGGCAGCAATCCACGACTCGATTTCAGCACGCCTCCATTTTTCCTTTTGGTGGCTGCTCAAGCGGAACGACGCCGGCATCCTGCCTCCTGCGTCACGCATTCTTCTCACTGTCGCCTTCGAGACGCCCAGCATCGTGGCGATATCAGCACACTCAAGAAGCACACACTCCACCAACGAAGCCTTACGCATGGCTCGCCTCCTTAGGGGTGGCAGCGGCTTCAGCGTCAGCAGCCAGCTTCAAGAGCCGACGAAGTAACTTTCCTTCGAGACGGTGTTGTCGCAGTCGGTCGCGAAGCGCGGCGACACTCGGCAACTTGTCGAGATACTGCCGCAGGTCAGGTACGGCATCGGGCAAAACTTTGGGCATCGAATTGACTCCGCAGGTGTTCTTGAACAACCAACAGAGCCATCATGCACACCATCGTTCAACGCCCGTTTAACGGGCGTTGAATCTCCGCAACGGACGGAAATACTTTCTCATCCAACTTCCAAGCACCACCGGAACCGCGTTCACAATTCCTGATCGGGTCACGTCCCTTTGGTATCCGAAATTCTGTTCTCAAGGCGATGCGTAAGCGAGTTAAATGAGAACGGAGCGAGTCCTCACCAGCAGTGCTCTGCTGGGTCATTCCCACGTTGTTCATCGCGTCAATGAGTGCGTGTTTACTGACTGGCTTTGGCCTGTCCGCAAGCGTCTTGAGTAGTCTCCAAAGAACGCCTTGAATCTCGAATGAAACACCTCGGAATGCTGCCTCACCTTCGCGAAAGCTCCAGCCATCATCGGCCCACCATTTTTCGCCGTTGTGCGTGTGTTGTTCGTGAAGTGGCTCGGCGGGGACCAATGACGTTTTCCCATCTTCTGCCGGTAAAACGAACTGACCACCCGGATTCTCTCGAAAGCATCGCAGCACCAGCCGAGCCAACCGAAACGGTTCCCGAATGACGAACACGAACTCATGACCACGGGGCAGATTGACCCAGACCGCTTCAGCCTGCACAGCCAGCCGGGTCGATTCCAATTCCCACAACTGTGCCAGAAAACGACCTCGCTCCGTCATCCGTCCGGGTGCTGGCTCGTAACGATCCAACCTCGTCTGGGCATTGGTCGGGATCAACAATCCCGCCAAGCCAACAAGCTCCGCGAACTTCGACCGGCACGCTCCCGGTCCAACGATGCTCACTTCAACAAGGACGCACTTTGCACGTTTCGCCCGAGGTCTCAGCACGGGTAGCTTGAGGCGTGCGAGCATCGTCGAGTCTTGCCGGTGTTGGAGAGGTTGCATCGCGTCCCAGACTTCCGCCCGCACATCTTCACCCCTCACCGGCCACTTCGCAGTGAACACCAACCTTGCATCGTGCCCGTCGAACGCAGCACAAGCCTCGCTCAGCTTCTCCTCAAGCCCTTTGACCTTCTCAGTCCACGACATCACACCGCCCCTACTTCAATTGGGCCGGGAGCAGCGGGACGGTTGAAGTAGGAACTCCGACCCGCCGCTCGCCGCTTCGGCCGCCGCAGTTTGCAACCTGCGAACGGCAACCCTACGCTCAACTTACAAATCCTTCGGTCCCTCAACCACTCGTCAGGGCCTTTTCGATCAGCAAGACGATTTTTGAGCGGACACGACCGGACTGATAGACCCCGACACCTGCTCCTGACTGACATCGAACCGACGAACCTGACATGGCGATCAAGAAATCTGACCTCTACTCCTCGCTCTGGGCTTCGTGTGATGAGCTGCGTGGCGGCATGGATGCCAGCCAGTACAAGGACTATGTCCTGTTCATGCTCTTCATCAAGTACATCTCCGACAAATACGGAGACTCCGACGACTTTGCCCCGCCGGTCAACATTCCCACGGGGGCCAGCTTCAAGGACATGGTCGCCCTCAAGGGAAAGTCGGACATCGGGGACAAGATCAATACGCAGATCATCCAGCCGCTCATTGAGGCCAACACCCGACTCGGCCGCACCGACTTCCCGGACTTCAACGATCCGAACAAGCTCGGCGAAGGTCAGGCGATGGTGGACCGTCTGACGAATCTCGTCGGCATCTTTCAGAAGCCGGAACTCGACTTCTCCAGGAACCGGGCTGAGCACGACGACATCCTGGGAGACGCCTACGAGTACCTGATGCGGCACTTCGCCACCGAGAGCGGCAAGTCCAAGGGGCAGTTCTACACGCCGTCCGAAGTCAGCCGCGTTATCGCCAAGGTCATCGGCATCTCACCGCAGAACGCCGTGGCCTCGACGACTGCCTACGACCCGACCTGCGGCTCTGGTTCGCTGCTGCTCAAAGTCGCGGCCGAGGCGGGCAAGCACATCACGCTCGAAGGGCAGGAAAAGGACGTGACCACCGCCGGTCTCGCCCGCATGAACATGATCCTGCATGACTTCCCCACGGCCGACATTCGCAACGGCAACACGCTCGCGGCACCGAAGTTCAAAGATGGCGAGCAGCTTCGCACCTACGACTACGTCGTCGCCAATCCGCCCTTCTCCGACAAGACCTGGTCCACAGGACTCACACTGGGCGAGAGTGGCAACGGTGACTCCTTCCAGCGATTCACCTGGGGCGTGCCACCGGGAAAGCAAGGGGACTACGCCTATCTGCTGCACATCGTCCGCAGCATGAAAAGCACCGGCAAA
>Ga0194128_10007378_pt1 | contig 14385 bp, 6 predicted proteins | sample TA2KigCa65mmetaG_FD_148650 | JGI IMG/M metagenome (GOLD analysis project Ga0194128, IMG submission 148650) | Freshwater microbial communities from Lake Tanganyika, Tanzania - TA2015037 Kigoma Deep Cast 65m | ecosystem: Environmental > Aquatic > Freshwater > Lake | place: Tanzania: Lake...
AGCTCGGCCCGGAGGAAATCACCCGCGATATCCCCAACGTCGGCGAAGAGAGCCTCCGCGACCTGGACGAAAAGGGCATCATTCGTATCGGCGCCCAGGTCGGCCCCGGCGATATCCTCGTCGGCAAAATCACCCCCAAGGGCGAAACCGAGCTGACGGCGGAAGAGAAGCTCCTCCGCGCCATCTTCGGCGAGAAGGCACGCGAGGTGAAGGACACCTCCCTCCGCGTCCCCCACGGCGAGCGCGGCAAAGTCATTGATGTCAAGGAGTTCTCCCAGGAGAATCATGACGAGCTCTCCCCCGGCGTCAATCGCCTGGTCCGCGTCTGGATCGCCCAGACCCGCAAGATCTCCGAGGGCGATAAGATGGCCGGCCGCCACGGCAACAAGGGCGTCATCTCCCGCATCCTCCCCACGGAGGACATGCCCTTCCTTCCGGACGGCACGCCCGTTGACGTTGTCCTCAACCCCATCGGCGTGCCCTCCCGCATGAACCTGGGCCAGGTGCTGGAGACGCACCTGGGCATGGCCGCCAAGACCATGCATCTCACCGTCAGCACCCCCGTCTTTGACGGCGCGGAAGACGCCATGATCGAAGACAGCCTGGGCCGCGCCTGGATCCTGGCCCAGAGCGGCGCCCTGAACGGCCCCGGCATTGACTACGCCCAGGCCAAAAAGTGGCTCAAAGAGCGCGGCGTTGACGGCGAAAAGGTCTTCGGCGAAGGCTCCCCCGGCTTTGCCACCCGCTCCTGCAACAAGATCTGGCTGGAAGAGGTCGCGGGCGTCAGCGCCAAGAACATGAGCGATGCCCAACTCTATTCGGAGATCCGCAAGGTCCACGCGGAGCGCCGCCTTGCGCCTCCCATCTTCGGCAAGGTCCAGCTCTACGATGGCAAGACGGGCCAGCCCTTCGATCAGCCCGTCACCGTCGGCAACATCTACATGATGAAGCTCATCCACTTGGTGGAAGACAAGATCCACGCCCGCTCCACCGGCCCCTACTCCCTTATCACCCAGCAGCCGCTGGGCGGCAAGGCCCAGTTCGGCGGCCAGCGCTTCGGCGAGATGGAGGTCTGGGCCCTGGAGGCCTATAGCGCCGCCTACAACCTCCAGGAGATGCTCACCGTCAAGTCGGACGATGTCGTCGGCCGCGTCAAGACCTATGAGGCCATCGTCAAAGGCGAGGACATCTCCCAGCCGGGCGTGCCCGAGTCCTTCCACGTCCTTCTCAAGGAGCTGCAGAGCCTCGGGCTGGCCGTGGAGCTGCTGAACGAGGAACAGGAGCGCATCAGCCTTCTGGACGAGCTGACCTCCGACGTCGCCGATGAAGAGACCGTCGAGGCTCCCGTTGAGAACCTCACCGCCGCCGAAGGCGATGCCGCCGAGACCGAGGGGGGCGAGGGCGAAGAGGAAACCACCAAGTCCAAGGCCAAGAAGGCCAAGGCTGCCGTTGAAGGCGATGAAGAGGACGACGAGGACGAGGAATAGCGAAAGGGGACATGAGCCATGCCGGAAACGAACGACTTCAATGCGATTCGCATCTCCCTGGCCTCCCCGGAGCAGATCCGGAACTGGTCCTACGGCGAGGTCACCAAGCCTGAGACCATCAACTACCGCACGCTGAAGCCCGAGAAAGACGGGCTCTTCTGCGAGCGCATCTTCGGTCCCACCAAGGACTTCGAATGCTACTGCGGCAAGTACAAGCGCGTTCGCTATAAGGGCATCATCTGCGACCGTTGCGGCGTGGAAGTGGCCCGTTCCAAGGTCCGGCGCGAGCGCATGGGCCACATCGAGCTGGCCGCCCCCGTGAGCCATATCTGGTTCGCCAAAGGCACGCCTACCCGGATCGGCCTCCTCCTGGACCTTTCGCCCAGGAGCCTTGAGCGCGTCCTCTACTTCGCCCAATATGTGGTCACGGCTGTGGACGAAGAGAAGCGCAAGAAGATCCTGGAGGGTCTGGAAGAAGAGCTGAAGGGCAAGAACCAGGACACCGGCAAGGACGTCCAGGACAAGATCGCAGAGACGGCTAAGGCCAACCAGAAGACCCTGGCCGAGCTGGAAGAGAAGCGCAAGGCCATCGAGAAGGAAGTGGACGCCGAGTTGAAGGCCGCCGAGAAGGAGATGGAGAAGACGGCCGGCGAAGTGAAGAAAGAGCTCCAAGCCACCATGGGCGAAAAGCCCGAGGCGGCCATCGAGTTCTACGGCAAGATGATCGCCGGCAAGTCCTCCAAAGTGGACGCCGATAACCTGGAAGTCCTGGCCAACCGCAAAGAGGCCAAGCTCGCCGAGCTCCGCAAGGAGTACGCGGGCATCAAGGAAGAGCGGACGGAGGATGTGGAGGCGCTCATCGAGGCCCACAAGGACAGCGCCACCCGCGAGTCCAACAAGATGCGCCGCGAGCTGGATGAGAAGCGCCGCCTGGCGGAAGACGAGCGTCAAGCCGCCCTGGGCGAGGTGGAAGAGATCCGCCCCCGCATGCTCCTCCCGGAGAACCGCTTCCGCGAGCTTCGCGATAAGTACGGCGACTTCTTCAAGGCCGCCATGGGCGCAGAGGCCGTCTTGGATCTCCTCACCGGGCTCGACCTGGAGAAGCTCAAGGAGTCCCTGGGCGGAGAGATCCACTCCACCTCAGGCCAGCGCCGCAAGAAGGCCACCAAGATGCTCCGCGTGGTGGAGTCCTTCCGCAAGAGCGGCAACGACCCCGCCTGGATGGTCCTCCGCGTCCTCCCCGTCCTCCCGCCCGATCTGCGCCCCATGGTGCAGCTGGACGGCGGACGCTTCGCCACCAGCGACCTGAACGACCTCTACCGCCGCACCATCAACCGCAACAACCGCCTCCGCCGCCTGCTGGAGCTCGGCGCGCCGGAGATCATCATCCGCAATGAGAAGCGCATGCTCCAAGAGGCCGTGGACGCCCTCATAGACAACGGCCGCCGCGGCCGCGCCATCGAAGGCAGCCACAACCACCGCCTCAAGTCCCTCTCCGATATGCTCCGCGGCAAGCAGGGCCGCTTCCGCCAGAACCTCCTGGGCAAGCGCGTGGATTACAGCGGCCGCTCCGTCATCGTCGTCGGCCCCGATCTCGCCCTCAACCAGTGCGGCCTTCCCAAGAAGATGGCCCTGGAGCTCTTCAAGCCCCTGGTGATGCACCGCCTGGTGGCCCTCGGCCTGGCCCACAATATCAAGAGCGCCAAGCGCATGGTGGAGCGCGTCCGGCCGGAGGTCTGGGACGTCCTGGAAGACGTCATCAAGAACCGCCCGGTGCTCCTGAACCGCGCTCCCACCCTGCACCGCCTGGGCATCCAGGCCTTCCAGCCCGTCCTGGTGGAAGGCAGCGCCATCCAGATCCATCCCCTGGTCTGCGCCGCCTTCAACGCCGACTTCGATGGCGACCAGATGGCCGTTCACGTCCCGCTCTCCCGCGCCGCCGTCATGGAGGCTAAGAAGCTGATGATGAGCACCAACAACATGCTCTCCCCCAGCTCCGGCGAGCCCGTGGTGGCCCCCACGCTGGACATGGTCCTGGGCTGCTTCTACCTCACCACCGTCCGCAAGGGCGCCAAGGGCGAAGGGCGCAAGTTCGCCGCCCCGGCCGATGCCCGCCTCATGTACGACCTGGGGGATATTGACCTCCAGGCGGAGATTCAGGTCCGGGGCCTCCAGGGCATCGAAGGCTACCTCAAGACCAGCGTCGGCCGCGTCATCTTCAACCAGACCATCCCGGCGGAAGCTAACCTGCCCTACCTCAACAAGGTCATGGACAAGCGCGAGCTCAAGGAGACCGTGGGCCTCTGCTACCAGGCCCTGGGCAATGCCAGCACCGCTGCCATGCTGGATGCCGTCAAGAAGCTCGGCTTCCGCTTCGCCACCCAGTCCGGCGCCACCATCGCCATCAACGACATCATCGTTCCCGATGTGAAAAAGAAGATCCTGGACGATGCGGATAAGGAAATCCTGGCCCTGGACAAGCAGTTCCAGCGCGGCCTGATCACCCAGGAAGAGCGCTACCGCGAAGCCGTGAAGATCTGGACCCGCGCCTCCGAGGACATGGAGAAGATCATCAAGGAGCGCATGCCCACCTACGGCTCCATCTACATGATGGCCACCTCCGGCGCCAAGGGCAACATCGCCCAGGTGAAGCAGATGGCCGGCATGCGCGGCCTCATGACCGACCCCCGAGGCCGCATCATCGAGCTGCCCATCAAGGCCAGCTTCCGCGAGGGCCTCTCCGTCCTCGAATACTTCATCTCCACCCACGGCGCGCGCAAGGGGTTGGCCGATACGGCCCTCCGCACCGCCGATTCCGGCTACCTCACCCGCCGCTTGATTGACGTCGCCCAAGATGTCATCGTCCTCGCCGGCGATTGCAGCACCATGGAGGGCGTCTGGTTCACGGACCGCCCGGATAAGCCCCTCATGGGCAAGTTCGAAGATCGCATCGTCGGCCGCATGGCCGCCTCTGCCATCGCCAATCCCGTGACGGGCGAAGTGATGGTGGAGCGCAACCAAGAGATCACGGAGGCCGTTGCCAAGACCCTCGGCGCGGCCCTCAAGGAGTATCGCGCCAAGCAGCTCAAGGCCGCCAGGGTTCCGGAAGCGGAACTGGGCATCGCCGCCAGCTGGGTCGACTCCGTCAAGTACCTGGTGGACAAGAAGAACATGTCTGAAGAGGAAGCCAATAACGTCGTCGGCGTGGAGCATGCCCGCGTCTACGTCCGCTCGCCCCTCACCTGCGGCGCCAAGCGCGGCGTCTGCCAGCACTGCTACGGCCGCAGCCTTGCCCGAGGCCGCCTGGTGCAAGAGGGCGAGGCCGTCGGCATCATCGCCGCCCAGAGCATCGGCGAGCCCGGCACCCAGCTCACCATGCGCACCTTCCACACCGGCGGCGTGGCCGGCGTGGACATCACCAGCGGTCTCCCCCGCGTGGAAGAGCTCTTCGAGGCCCGCTCCCCCAAGGGTCAGGCCATCGTGGCCGAGATTGACGGGCGCGTGGAGGTCCAGGAGTCCGATGAGGGCCGCCGCATCTCCATCGTCCACACGGAGACCTACACGGACGAGTACGATATCCCCGCAGGCTTCAAGGCCGCCGTCACGGACGGCACCATGGTGGAGGTCGGCACCGTCCTTGCCGATAAGGGCAAGAAATCGGACGACCAGATCACCGCGCGCATCGCAGGCAAGGCCTCGGTCAAGGGCAAGAAGGTCTCCATCTCCTATGAGGAGAACGACGAGCGCCACTACGCCCTGCCCGCCGCCGCCCGTCTCATCGTGAAACCCGGCCAGAATGTCCGCGCCGGCGACCGCATCACGGAAGGCCCCGTCAACCCGCAAGACATCCTCCGCATCCTGGGCCGCGACCAGGTCCAGGAGTACATGGTGGAAGAGGTGCAGAAGGTCTACCGCGCCCAGGGCGTGACGATCAACGACAAGCACATCGAGATCATCGTCCGCCAGATGCTGCGCAAGGTCCGCGTGGACACCCCCGGCGATACGGAGCTTCTGCCCGGCCAGCTCCTGGACCGCTTCGCCTTCGAGGAGGTCAACGCCAAGATCGTCTCCGAAGGCGGCGAGCCTGCCACGGCCCAGCCCGTCCTTCTGGGCGTCACCAAGGCCTCCCTCAACACGGAGAGCTTCCTGGCCGCCGCCTCCTTCCAAGAGACCACCCGCATCCTAACCGAGGCCGCCGTCAGCGGCGCGGTTGACCACCTCCTTGGCCCCAAGGAGAACGTTATCATCGGCCGCCTCATCCCGGCACGTTCCCAGGAAGTCCAGGCCGAGCTGGCCAAGCCCAGCCCCGCCCTCTCCATGCTGGAAGGCAACCTCCAGCCCATCGGCGAAGGCCTGGATATGAGCCTGGGCAAGCTGGCTGAAGAGGCCGCCGGCGCAGGCGACGACGACCTGGACGACATTGATGACGACGAGGATGATGACGACGACCTGACGGACGAGGCGGATGGGCGGGTCTTTGACCCTGCCGAGGAGAAGAAGGACCGCATCTTCGATCCCGGCGAATAATCGCAGAAGGCACGGGCGGCCCCGGACCTCCGGGGCCGCCCTTTCTTTCCCCTATGAACGAACTGAAAGAGCAGATACGCCAGCTTCGCGAACGCATCCACGGCCACGTGGTGCGGCTTTGACCTGGCCGCCAAAGAGAAAGAGCTCCAGGAGCTAGAAAGTCGCTCCGCGGCCCCCGATTTCTGGTCCTCCCCTGAGCAGGCGCGCCTCCAGATGCGCCGCCTCGCCGACCTCCGGGAGACGGTCTCCACCTGGCGCAAGGTGGAGAAGGACTCCGCCTCCTTCGATGAGATGCTGGAGCTTGCCGAGGGCGATAAGTCCTTCCAGGTTAACCTGGAGCAGGAGGTCGCCCGCTTCGCTGATGCCCTCAACAAGCTGGAGGTCGAAGTCGCCTTCCAGGGGCCCTTCGATAACCGCAGCGCCATCGTCTCCTTCCACGCGGGCGCAGGCGGCACCGAGTCCCAGGACTGGGCTGAGATGCTGATGCGCATGATCCTCCGCTGGGCAGAGCGCCGCGGCTTTCAGACCACCATCCTGGACCTCAACGCCGGTGAAGAGGCCGGCATCAAGAGCGCCCAGATCGAAGTCAAGGGCAAGTACGCCTACGGCTACCTGAAATCGGAAAAGGGGACCCACCGCCTGGTGCGTCTCTCCCCTTTCGATGCCGACCACGCGCGGCATACCTCCTTCGCCCTGGTGGAGGTGATGCCGGAGGCGGAGGGCGATGTGGACGTGAAGGTGAACCCCAACGACCTCCGCATAGATATCTTCCACTCAGGCGGCAAGGGCGGGCAGAACGTCCAGAAGGTCGCCACGGCGGTGCGCATCGTCCATATCCCGACGGGCACCACCGTCAGCGTTCAGAACGAGCGCTCCCAGCGCCAGAACAAGGAGGCGGCCATGACCATCCTCATGTCCCGCCTCATGCAGCTGGAGCTCGCCAAGCGCGCCGAGGAGCAGGCCCAGATCAAGGGCGAATACGTTCCCGCCGAGTTCGGCAACCGCATCCGCAGCTACGTCCTCCACCCCTATAAGCAGGTGAAGGACCACCGGACCGACTACGAGACCTCCAACGCCGAAGCCGTCCTGGACGGCGACCTGGACGGCTTCATGACGGCCTACCTCCGCTCCCGCATCGGCGCGTCATAGGCCCTTTGTGCGTGCCTTTTCTCCTGGTGTGCTGGCCTCAGGCCGCACCGGGGTGGGTGGCCTGGATTGCTCTTTGCGGGTGGCATTCGCCCTTGAGCCTTCGGGCTTGGCTGAGCCGCGCCCCTACCTGGAATGACGTTACCCTAGGCAACAGCCGATTCTCCTGGTAGGGGGTCGGCCTCAGGCCGCACCGGGGTGGGTGGCACTGGATTGCTCTTTGTGGGTGGCATTCGCCCTTGAGCCTTCGGGCTTGGCTGAGCCGCGCCCTACCTGGATATGTGTCTGAAAAAATTCAGGGCCACCGCATGCGGTGGCCCTGAAGAAACCGTCTCTGTCGGATGCCTTCGCCGCTACTTTTTCTTCTCCGGCACGCTCGCGCCGATCTTCCCGGCGATGTAGTCCTCCAGGTTCAGGCGCGCCACGCTGTCCGCGAACTGCCTGGGCGGCGACTTCATGAAGTAGGAGGAGGGCGCCTCCAGCGGCCCGCCGACGCCCCGGTCCAGGGCCAGTTTGGCGCAGCGGATCGCGTCTATCACCACGCCCGCCGAGTTGGGGCTGTCCCACACTTCCAGCTTCAGCTCCAGGTTCAGCGGCACGTTGCCGAAGCCGCGGCCCTCCATGCGGATATAGCACCACTTGCGGTCCTGGAGCCAGGGGATATGGTCGCTGGGGCCGATGTGGATGTTCTCGGCGGCCAGAGGCACTTCCAGCTGGGAGTTCACCGATTGCGTCTTGGAGATCTTCTTGGACTTCAGGCGCTCCCGCTCCAGCATGTTCAGGAAATCGGTGTTGCCGCCGAAGTTGAGCTGATAGGTGCGGTCCAGGTGGACGGCGCGATCGCGAAAGAGGCGCGTCAGCACCCGGTGCGTGATGGTGGCACCCACCTGGGACTTGATGTCGTCGCCGATGATGGGGACGCCCGCCTTCTTGAAGCGCTCGGCCCAGTGGCCGTGGTCGGAGGCGATGAAGACGGGGATGCAGTTGATGACGGCCGCCTTCGCCGCCAGGGCCTGCTCCATATACCACTTGGTGGCGACCTCGGAGCCTACCGGCAGGTAGTTGATGACGACGTCCGCCTTGGTCTCTCGGAGGACTTCGGCCACGTCCACCGTTGTCCCGGGGGCCTTCTGGACCACGTCCTCCAGGTATTTGCCGATGCCATCGTGTGTCATGCCGCGGAGGACCTTGACGCCGGTCTTGGGCACATCGGAGAACTTGATGGTGTTGTTGGGCTTGGCGTAGATGGCCTCGGCGATGTCCTTGCCGACCTTGTTCTTGTCCACATCGAAGGCGGCGACGAAGTTGATATCCGAGATGTGGTAGCCGCCGAGGACCGGGTGCATCAGGCCGGGGATATCTTCGTTCTCCGCCGCCTCATGGTAGTACTGGACGCCCTGGACCAGGGACGAGGCGCAGTTCCCCAGGCCGATGATGGCGACGTTGATCTTGCCTCCGGCCTTGCGGCCGTTGGACTTGCCAGCTGCGGGCATGGCTTCTCCTTTGCCCCATCGGGCCTCTGCGGCCTTCCGGGCGATCTCTTTGCGCTCCTCCGGCGAGAGGGCATCGGCGCGCGCCTTGCCGCCCTTGGAGGCGCCAAGGCCGGCCAGGTACTGGGCGTGGGGGTTCTTCTCAGTGGTCATGGGGGTGCTCTCGCCGGACAACCTACACATCATACCTAGCCGAGCATGCATCTGTCAATGCTTGCCAAGATGAGCAAGCATATCGGCGAGGATGCTTGCTGAAAGGCGGGTTCAGGGAGCAGGGAGCGGGGTTCTGGGAGGGAGATTCCCTGTGGGGCTGCCAGGTGCGCGGACGGTCCGTTCGGGTGTCTGCGGCACGCTTCTCTAAGCGCGCCGCGCGCCAGCCCGGAGGCTGGACGGCCCACGGATGCGCCGGCGACAGGTGTCAGCCGCGACAGCCCGCGTGTGGGCCTACGACGGGTGGCCGATTACACGGCCCGCACATCTTTTCCTTTCGAGGGGAGAAGAGGCGTCGTCCACGGGCCGTTGCCCTGGAGATGTGCAGATGGAGCGGTTCGTAGAGACTTATGCAGATCTCACCGGACCTCCGCCATGCGCACCGGCTATTCACTTTTCCGCGGCCCGCATCGAGACCGGCAGTAACGGCCCGCCAGGTTTTATCCCTGACGCGTTCAGGGTGTTTGTCCCGGCGGCCCGTGGACCGTCCGCGCCTTTTCGCAGGCCGAGGGGAGAGCGAACTCACCCCTCTACAATCAAGTATGCGAGTAATGTCAAGTAGTGTCTAGGATGGGTGAAGGAGCAAGGAGGGGGAATGCTTGCGCGGCTAGGCAGAGGCGGATTACTTTTTCCGGGCACGCGCCTTAATGGAGGCGAGGTCCTCTTGGAGGCTCGTGCGGTCGTACCGGCTTGGTATCTTCCGTCGCCTGAGGTGCTCCATCATCGCTCTGACGGAAAGACCGGCTAGCTCCGCAGCCCTTTCAAGGCTCACTTCAGAGGTTCGGTAGAGTTCTTCGGCATGCTTTGCACGGACACGACGGTACTCATGCTTCAGAATGCTCATGAGAAGGTCGCTCTCCCATCTGCCTGAGACAAGGGCCGACTCCCGTTCAACGCCTTCGCGGACGAAGCCGCATTTCTCGAAGGACTTGATGGCGCGGAGGTTGTACGAGAGGGTTCTAAGGTCAACGCGGTGGAGGTTCAAGCCTTTGAAGGCGTGTTGGAGCACCAATCGGACGGCCTCCGTTCCGAAGCCACGACCCCAGTAGTTGGGGTTGAAGATGCCGATGGCCAACCGGGCCCGTCGGTTCGGAGCATCCAGGCTGTGCAGCCTGACGTGGCCGATGCACCGGCTGTCCGCCTCGATCATCCATGAGAGGGAGTCTCTTCTGGTGGCAGCATACCATCGGTTAACCTCCTGCTTGAACGGCGGGAGGTCGTCTGGGTTGTTGCCGTACAGACGAACAAGCTCGGGGTTCCGGCCGCAGGCAAGCCAGTCTGTCTTATCGCTTGGGCGAGGCGGCCTGAGGAGAACATTGAGAACCCTAAGGGTGGGACGCTTTCTGATTCGGGGGAGCGCTGACATGCTTGCAGTTCGGATAGGCTACAGGGGCTTTCTTGCGACGATGATGAGGCGCGGAGCGCGGAGGGTGAGGGGGATGCCATCGAAGCTGCCGTAGACGGCTTCCACCTGGAGACCGCAATCGGCGAGCATGCGCAGGCGCTCTCTGGCGGTGTAGAGCCTGAGGGAGTAGCGGTGGGTCCTTTGGGAGCCGTCCGGGTCTATGAGGGTGAGGCGCAGGTTATCGCGGCTGGTGATGAGGTCAATGGCGTGCTCTTCCAGGGAGACGACGCCGGACGGGCGCCGCGTGATGCTGGAGGGGTGGTAGTTTGCAAAGAAGAAGTCGCGGTTCATCTCGTCGCTGAGGAAGCGGCCGCCGGGCTTCAGGGCTTTGTGAACCTGGCGCAGCACTCCGGCATCTTCCGATTCGTCTTCAAGGTAGCCGAAGGAGCTGAAGACGTTGATGACGGCATCGAATTCACCTTCGAAGGGGATCCGGCGCATATCGCCGCGCACCCAGCGGACGGAGAGTCCCTTCGCCTCGGCGTCGCGACGGGCGCGTTCCAGGAAGTATTCGCTGAGGTCCTGGCCGGTCATGTGACAGCCCAGCTGAGCGAGGGGGATGGTTATGCGGCCATGACCGCAGCAGAGATCGAGGAGCTTGGCGCCGGGGGCAGGCGCGAGGAGGCGCTGGATGCCGTCCACTTCCTTCCGAGTCCGCTCCTCCGTGATCACGGGGCGTAGTGGGTCAGGTAGTCCGGCCCGAAATAGGTCTGGTACCAGGGTTGTTCAGGGGTGCTTGTCATCGGCGTACACCTTCACTTATTGAACCTGGGTCCTATAGAGCAGGGCATAGCGGCCCTGGGGCTTGGCGATGAGCTCTTTGTGCATTTCCTCCTCGATGATGCGGCCATCGTGCAGGACGAGAATCCTAGCGGCGTCCACGATGGTGGAGAGGCGATGAGCGATGGTGAGGACGGCCTTGGAGGAGAAGAGCTCCTTGGTGGTCTGTTTGATGAGCAGTTCGGTTTCGGCATCGAGCTGGGAGGTGGGCTCATCGAGAACGATGAGACTGGCTTCCTTCAAAAGGGCCCGGGCGACGGCGAGCCGCTGGCGCTCACCTCCCGAGAGGCGATAGCCGCGCTCGCCGACGATGGTTTCGAGGCCTTTGGGGAGGGCGGCGAGCAAAGGGCCGAGCCTGGCGGCCTCGCATGCGCTTTTCATCTCCTGCTCGCCGGCCTCAGGCCGGACGTAGGCCAGGTTGGCGCGAATGGTGTCGTGCAGGACGAAGGTGTCCTGGGTGATGAGGGCAACGTGACGGGCAAGGGCTTCCTGAGTCCAGTCGCTCTGCTTCTTTCCGCCGATGAGGATGTCCCCCGAGGTCGGCCGATAGAGGCCTGCGGCCAGGAAGGCGATAGTGCTTTTGCCCGCGCCCGACGCCCCAACGACGGCCACCGTTTCTCCGTTGCGCGCCGAAAAGGAGACGTCTTGGAGTATCAGCCGGTCCGGGGCATCGCCGCCTGTCGGCGCCTGGGTATAGCCGGATTGGGAGAGACTCACGATAGCGATGTCTTCCGGGCGCCTGTACTGGAAGGAGACGTTCTTGAAGAAGAGCTGGGGCAGCGCGGGATCCGCGGGAGCGGCGACCGGCGGAGTGGAGGCTTCCCTGACGGGGTCTTTGCGTTCCTTGGTTGCGCGCAGGACTTCGAAGACCCGGTCGAAGGCGAGCGCGGTGCGGACTGCCTCCCACCGCAGGCCGCCTAAGGCTGTAATCGGACCCTGAACGAGGCGTATGTAGAGCAGGAAAAGAACGAGGGTCCCGAGGGTTATTTCGCCCTTGGTCACAAGCCACGCGCCTATCACAAAGATCAAGCCGGTGACAATGCCGAAGGTCAGCTCAAAGGCGGCAGTGGCGCGGGCGAAGTAGCCAGCCAAGGTGGTTGAGACGCTACGCAGGCGCTCGGCCACCGCTCCGAAGCGGGTTATCTCGGCTTCAACCTGCCCGGACTGTCTGGCTAGGGTCATGCCGGGCGTGCTGAAGAAGGACTCGGCGGCCGTGTTGACATCCGTGCCGGTGCCGTACTGACTCCTGAGGAGCTCATTGATACGTTGCTCCGTCCTGCCGACAGGCCTGAATACCAGCGGGATGAGGAGGACCACGAGGGCGAGGCGGATATCTATGACCATCAAGATGACGACGGCTCCGACGAGCGTCACCAGGTTTGCGATGATGGAGACCAGGACTCGGGTGAAGAGCGGTTCGGTGCCGGATACGTCGGTGGTGAGGCGGGCGCCGGCCGCGCCGCCCCTGAGGGTGGTGAAGAACTCGAGGGGCATGCCTGCAAGGCCGCGATACATCTGCATCTGCAGGTCGCGGATGATGCTGCGCCCGAGCATGGAGGCGCGGTGGGTGTAGACGTAGGTCAAGGCGACGGTCGCAAGCGGCAAGAGGGCGACGACGAGGACCAGGGGCATAATTCGGCCGAAGGAGCGCCCCGCCACGAGATCGTCTATAACCTGACGATAGATGAGGGGGACGACCAGAGGGATGAGGGTAGCGGTGGTGATGAGCAGCCCGAGGAGGAGGACGCTATAACGATAGGGATGGACTGTGGAGAGGACCGCCTTCCGCAGCGGCTTGTTCCGTAAGAGGCTCTCCGGCTTCCGTGCGACTTGCTGAGGCGAAAGCATGGTCATACCTCACGCTCCCTTCTGTTATCCGAGGAGGAAGATCGTGAGCGCCGTTGATCGTACGGTTCGCCTTGAGCCTGGCAGGAGGAAGAGCCTGTCGCAACGCTCCTCAAGGGACGAGGGGATTGTACCGCAGGCTGTCTAGCGGGATGCATGGCTGTGGCCTTTCTCGTTCTTTCGATAGACGGAGACGTGCTTGCCGCTATGGCTAGTGAAGGGACGTTTGTTCCAATCGCTCCATCGGTGTTCCTTCCCCGGTGTCTTACGCCATAAAGAGAAAGGCCTCCCTTTGTGGGGGAGGCCTTTCAGAAATCCCGTCGCTTATGCTGAACTGCTGTTAGGTCGCCCCCAATGCCTTTTGTCCGTGGTCAATGACCATGGCAAGGTGTGTAACGGACGGGCAGGGGAGACGATGGGCTGTCAGCATGCTGGGGGAGATGGTAGCACTAGGGCGGGAGGAGCGCAAACGGGAGTGGCGTATGCGACCAAGGGCGCGCGTTCCGGTGCGGACGCGATAGGGAGGGCTGGCCTCTCCGATAGATATCGGAGCCCTTCGGGTAGGGCGCGCACCGCGGTGCGGCCCCGATGCAACATGCGGGGTGAGGACACACACGGTCCGAGCGGTCCGGACTCGTAAGACCGAGAGTCCTTCAGAAAGGACCGCGTTCGTCCGATGGAATCGGACCGCCCCTACAGGATGACGCCTTTGGTCTTGAGCTTTTCCAGGTCTTCCCAGGAGTAGCCCTTCTCCAGGAGGACCTCTTCCGTGTGCTGGCCCAGGAGCGGCGCGGCGGAGCGCACGGAGGTCGGCGTGTCGCTGAACTGCATGGGGCTGGTGACCAGGCCCACCTCGCCCGCCTCAGGGTGGTCCAGCTTGTGGAAGTAGCCGTTGGCCCATGCTTGCTCGTCCTTGGTGCAGTCGAGGACGGTCTGCATGCGGCCCCAGCGGATGCCCTCGCGGTCCAGCTTGGCGATCCACTCGGCGGTGGTGTGCTTGGTGAAGGCGGCATCGAAGATGTCTATCAGGGGCGGGCCGTTCTGCATGCGCGTTTGGTGCGTGGCAAACCGGGGGTCCTTGGCCAGTTCCGGCTGGCCGATGGCCCGGCAGATGGGATCCCAGAACCGCTCCGATTGGAGGTTGACCAGGGTGATCCACCCGTCTTTGGTCTTGTAGGAGTTGACCAGGGGATTGCCGACGACCTTGCGCGCCAGCTTTTTGGCATCCGTTTGCGTGACGCTGGAGCTGACCAGGTCTACCGAGGAGAACCAGAGGCCCGCGTGGAAGAGGGAGGTCTGCACCATCTGGCCCTTGCCCGTCTGGGACCTGGCGTAGAGGGCGGCGGTGATGGCGCCCACCAGGGTGAGGGAGGTGGTGTGATCGCCCATGGCGGCGCGAGGCGAGACGGGGTTGCCGCCCGGCTCGGCCAGGGAGAGGGCGATGCCGACGCGGGACCAGAAGCAGATGGAATCGTAGCCAGCGCGGTCGCTGTCC
>Ga0194128_10007380_pt1 | contig 14383 bp, 13 predicted proteins | sample TA2KigCa65mmetaG_FD_148650 | JGI IMG/M metagenome (GOLD analysis project Ga0194128, IMG submission 148650) | Freshwater microbial communities from Lake Tanganyika, Tanzania - TA2015037 Kigoma Deep Cast 65m | ecosystem: Environmental > Aquatic > Freshwater > Lake | place: Tanzania: Lake...
TTCCCTCCCGACGCAGATCGTCGAGCGACACGTCGGTGTCTTCGACGACGTCGTGCAGCACGGCAGCCATTTTTTCCTCGTCGGTGGCCATGCGCAACATCATGCGGAGCGGGTGCAGCACGTAGGGCGCTCCCACTTTGTCGACTTGATCGACGTGCGCGCGGGCGGCAATTTCGATGGCGCGGGCGAGCGGGCTGGCCATCGGTTAAATCGCCTCCGTGGCGGCGTCCAGCCAGGCGCGCGTCTGGGCGTCGAGAAGCGGGCCGATCTCCGCGCGAACGCGGGCGTGATACGCGTTGAGCCAGGACGCCTCTTCGTCGGTGAGGCTCTCGCGGACGACGAGCGCGCGGTCGATGGGCACCAGGGTAAGCGTCTCGAACCCGAGCATTTCATTCTCGGCGCCGCTCACCTCGACGGATTTTACCACCACGAGATTTTCAATGCGGATTCCGTACGCGCCGGTTTTATAATAGCCGGGCTCGTTCGAACAGATCATCCCGACTTGCAGGGCCACGCTGTTGTGCAGCTTCGCGATGCGCTGCGGGCCCTCGTGGACGCCGAGATAGGAGCCCACGCCGTGGCCGGTGCCGTGGTCGTAGTCCTTGCCGCGCTCCCACAGCGGGCGACGGGCCAGCGCGTCCAGTTGGATGCCGCCGGTTCCTTTCGGGAACACCGCGCGGGCCAGCGCGATGTGTCCTTGCAGCACCAGCGTAAAATGCTCGCGGGCCTCAGCGGGCGGCATCCCGATGGCCACCGTGCGGGTAATATCCGTGGTACCGTCCGGATATTGCGCGCCGGAATCCACCAGGTACAGCTCGCCGGGCGTCAACTTGCGCTCGGTCTGCGGGGTGGAGTGATAGTGCACGATGGCGCCGTTGGAGCCGGCACCGGAAATCGTGTCGAAAGAAAGGTCGCGAAATTCCGGGCTCTCTCGGCGGAAGGCTTCCAGCCTGTCGGACGCGGCAATTTCCCCCAGTTCCCCTTTTGGACCCTCGCGGGAAATCCAGGCCAGGAACTTGCACATGGCCACCGCGTCCCGACGGTGCGCGGCGCGCGCGCCCTCCACTTCGACGGGGTTTTTCGCGGCCTTGGGCAGCGCGCAAGGATCCACGCCGGACCGCACGACCGCACCGGCCGCCATGAGCCGCGCGTGGATGGCGAAGGCGCCGGTCGCGGAGTCCACGCGCACGCGCTGGCCTTTCAGCGCATCGAGCGCCGGCAGGAACGCGTCGCGGGGCGCCACGCGGACGTCCCCAAACTCCGCCTTCAATTTGCGCTCATCCACGAACCACTGCAAGGCGCCATCCGCGTGAAGAATGGCGAAGCTGAGCGGAAGCGGGGAACGCGACACGTCGCCGCCGCGCACGTTGAGCAGCCATGCAATGGAGTCGGGCGCGCTGATGACGGCGGCGCCGAAGTGCTCCTTCTTCAGGTCGCCGGCCACCGCGGCGCGCTTTTCCGCGGAGGTTCGCCCGGCCAGCGCGTCGGGGTGCGGCACGATAGGCGCCAGCGGGGGATCGGCCCACACCCGGTCCAGGGGATTTTCTTCGACGGCCACGAGCGTGCCGCCGGCCGCCTCGACGGCCTCGCGCAGTTTCTCCGCGTCGCTGGCGGTGTGCAGCCACGGATCGAAGCCCACCCGCATTCCGCGCCGCGTCTGCTCGGCCAGCCAGCGGTGCGGCGGCTGTTGGATGAGGTGGCGCTGCTCGAACAGGGCGGCGTCCACCTGGGTCTGCGCTTGCAGGGTGTAGCGGCCGTCCACGAACACGGCGGCGCGATCCAGGAATACCACCGCGGCGCCGGCCGAGCCGGTGAATCCGCTCACCCAGGCCAGCCGGCTGGCGTGCGGCGGCACGTATTCCCCCTGGTGCTCATCGGCGCGCGGCACGATAAATGCGTCGAGTCCCTGGCGTCGCAGCTCGGCGCGCAGGTCGTGGACTCGCTGGGCGGCGGTTGAAGTGGTGAGCATGGAGACCCTCCCGGCGTGGTGGACGGCGGGGTTTCGCGACCGGGCGTACCGCTTCCCGCTCACGAGGAGAAACCAATCCAGCGCGACTCGGCCAGAAATCAGGGACCAGTTGAACGGCGCGTTTCCCCGCGACCGCCCTGGGGCAGGGTGACCACGAAGCGGCTCCCCTGTCCCAGCGCGGACGACACGTGAATGCGCCCGCCGTGCGCGTGCACCAGCTCGCGCACGATGGCGAGGCCAAGGCCGGTGCCTTCACGGGCGCGGCCGCCGACATTCACCTGCTCGAACGGCTGGAATATCCGCTCGATATCCTCAGCCGGAATGCCTGGGTCCAGATCGCCCACCGCCAGCACAATGGCGTCGCTGGCGCGCTCCACGTCGATGCGCACCTCGCCGCCCACCGGCGAGAACTTGATGGCATTGGTCAGCAGGTTGAACAGGATCTGGCGCACGCGGGCCGGATCCGCCACCATGTCGCCTTCCAGGGCGATGGGCCCCACCAGCCGGACCTCCTTGCGCAGCGCCTGGTGGGAGACGATGCTGATGGCGTTGCGGATGACGTCGGCCACCAGAAATTCCTCCGGGTGGAGCGCCAACCGCCCGGCTTCAATGCGCGCGAGATCCAGCATCTCGTCCGCCAATTTCAACAGGTCGCTGGCCGCGACGCTGACGTTCTCGATAGTGCCGTGCATGGTGGCCGGATCCATCGAATCTCTCTCGGCGAGCAGCAAGTCCGAAAATCCCACGATGGCGTTGAGCGGCGTGCGCACTTCGTGGCTCATGGAGGACAGGAAAGCGGTCTTGGCCTGGTTGGCTCTGGCGGCCGCCTTCCACGCCGCGCGCAATTCCCGCTCGTGGCGCTTGGCCTCGGAGATGTCGCGCAGGATGCTGGACACGCCGGTCAATTTTCCGGCCCGGTCGCGAATCGGCGAAAAGGTGACGGAAACCTCGATAATTTCCCCGTCCTTGCGGTGGCGCACCGCTTCCATGTGGCGGACCGGCATTCCGCGGCGCACGCAGTCCAGAATTTCCTCCACCGGGTCGCCGTCGAGCATGGAAACGTGCTGTCCGACGGCCTCCTCCGCGGAGTGGCCGAAAAGTGCTTCCGCGGCACAATTCCAATCGGTGATCGTCCCGTCCAGCGTCATGGTCACGATGGCGTCGTCGGAAAACTCCACCACCGAGGCCAATCGTGCCCGCGCCGCCTCCGCCTCCACGCGCGCGAGCCGCTCCGCGAGCTGCCATTCGGCCACCTGGATGCGGGTTTTCACGAGCCGAGGAAGCAGCGGCTTGGGAAGGTAGTCGTCGGCGCCGGCCTGCAGTACCTGCTCGATTTCCTCGGGACGGTCGCGGACGGTGAGCACGATGACGTGGGGACGCTCGTCCCTCATCTCGCGCACCCGGCGACAGAGCGCGAGGCCGTCAACTTCGCCGGGCAGCACCCAGTCCGCCAGGACCAGCTGATAGCGTCCTCTTGAAGCGCGCGCCACGCGGACTCGCCGTCCTCGCGCACGTCCACCTCATGACCCTGTCCGACGAGCAGACCTTGCAGCAGCCGCGCGTCGACCGAATCGTCCTCTACGACCAGTGCCTTCACGTTGTCCCCCGAGGCTTCCCCCGGATGCCGCCCACCATTGAAGCCGACTTCGCCACCGCGACGGCGAGTCCCCTGCGGGAGGACTCGTGGGCCCCGCATTCGAACCCGCCGCCCGCATGCGTCGCTATCGGATCGGAGCCGGACAGGGATTTTACGGGGATTCCCCCGGCGCCGCCCTCGACATGGCGCGCCACGGCGAGGTTTCCGCCATCGCGTTCGACGCCCTCTCCGAGTTGACGCTGGCCATCCTGCAGAAGGACCGCCAGCGAGACCCCTCCCTGGGGTACACCCGCGACCTCGGCGCCTGGATGAAACGCCTCCTTCCCATCGCGCTGGATCGGCGCATCGCGCTTATCACCAACGCCGGCGGCCTCAACCCCGAGGGCGCCGCCGAAGTGGTGCGCAAGGCCGCCGACGGGCGTCCCCTGCGCGTGGCCACGGTGCACGGGGACAACCTCACCGAGCGCCTGGGGACCCTGGCCGTGCCGCTGGACCACGCGGTGACCGGCGCCGCGTTCGGCGAGGTATCCGACCGCGTCGTGTTCGCCGCCGCCTACCTGGGGGCCGGGCCGCTCGTCGAAGCCCTCTCCCGTGGCGCGGACGTCGTGGTTACGGGACGGGTCGCCGACTCCGCGCTTTTCCTGGCGCCGCTGGTACACGCGCTGGGCTGGGCCTGGGACGACTGGGACCGGCTCGCCGCGGGGACCGTCGTGGGGCACCTGCTGGAGTGCTCGGGGCAGGCGTGCGGCGGCAATTTCAGCGGAGATTGGGCCAGCGTTCCCGAGCCGTGGCACCTGGGATATCCGCTGGCGGAAGTCAGCGAGGACGGTGTCGTGGTGATTGGAAAGCCACCGGGCAGCGGTGGACGGGTGACCGCCGAGACGGTTTCCGAGCAGTTACTCTACGAGGTGCAGGACCCGACGCGCTACGTCTGCCCGGACGTGTGCGTGGATTTCACCGACGTCGGGCTGCGCGACCTCGGCGACAACCGCGTGGAAGTCGAGGGGACGCGCGGGGCGGCGCGTCCAGAATTGCTGAAGGTGGTCATCGGATATTCAGACGGTTGGATGGGCGAAGGCCGCGTGGGATATTGCTGGCCTCATGCGCTGAAAAAGGCGCGCCGCGCGGAGGAGATTTTGCGCCATCGTCTTGAGATGGTGGGGTGCAAGCCGCGCGATATTCTCGTGGAGTTCCAGGGATACGACAGCCTGCAGCCCCCTCGCAGCGAGCCGGATGAAGTCTACCTGCGGGTCGCCGTGCGCACGGAAACCCGCGCCGAGGCAGAGGCGATGACCCGAGAGATGCCCTACCTGGCGCTGAACGGCCCGCCCGGCCTGGGCGGCTATGGCGGCGTCACGCCCCCCCGCGAATTGCTGGGCATCTGGCCCACGCTGGTGCCGCGGGAAATCGTGGAGCGAGACGTCCACGTGGAGGTGACATGACGCGCCCACTGGCGGAACTCGCCCGCGCCCGCTCCGGTGACAAAGGCGATATCGTGGACATCAGCCTGTTCGCGGCGGACGAGCCGACCTACGAATTGTTGCGCGCCCATGTGACCGCACAGAGGGTGCGCGCTCACTTCGCGGACCGTGTGCGGGGCGAGGTCACCCGCTGGGAATTGCCCCGCCTGCGCGCGCTGAAATTCGTGCTCCAAGGCGCGCTCGACGGCGGGGCCAGCCGCTCGCTGCGCAGCGACAATCTTGGAAAATGCTTCGGTCCGGCGCTGCTGCGCATGGAAATAGAGGTGTAGGAGTATATCGATGCAAGAGCAGCTTGTGGATCTGGAGCAGCGCCGCGATAAGGCCGCCGCCATGGGCGGGCCGCACGCCATCGCGAAGCAGCACGAGCGGGGGAAGCTGACCGCGCGGGAGCGGCTCGATTTATTGCTCGATGAAGGAACCTTCAGCGAAATTGGCCTGCTTGGCCATCACCAGTCAATCGATCCGGAAATGGTGGGACGGGACACCCCGGCCGACGGAGTCATCACCGGCTTCGGCAAGGTGGACGGACGGATGGCGTGCGTGGCGGCCTACGACTACACCGTGATGGCCGGCTCCATGGGCGCGGTGGGCGAGCGCAAGGTAAAGCGCGCCCGCGAGCTGTCGCTGCGCCAGCGGGTTCCCATGATCTGGCTGGTGGATTCGGCGGGGGCACGGATTCAGGAAGTTCTCGCGCCATGGTTTGCGACCACCGGCGATTTATTTTTCGAGCAGGTGATGGCATCCGGGGTGATTCCTCAGGTCGTGGCAATGATGGGACCGGGCGCGGCCGGCACCGCGTATCTGCCCGGGCTGGCGGATTTCGTCCCGATGGTGAAGGGCCGCAGCTTCATGGCGCTGGGCGGTCCGCCGCTGGTGAAGGCCGCCGTGGGAGAAGACGTGGACGAGGAGACGCTGGGCGGCTCGCGCGTGCACACCGAGATCAGCGGCGTCGCGGATCTCGAAGTGGCCGATGACGCGGCGTGCATTTCCGCGGTGAAGCAATATTTGAGCTATTTTCCGTCGCACAACCAGGAAATGCCGCCGCGCCGAGAAACCGGGGACGGGGAGCGGCCGGTCGAGGGATTGGAGGACCTGGTCCCCACCGAGGCGCGGCGCACCTACGACATGCGCCGCGTGCTGGAGCGCGTCGTCGACAAGGATTCCTTCTTTGAGATCAAGCCCCGCTTCGCGCGCAACCTGCTGGTCGGTCTGGCGCGCATGGACGGCAATTCCGTAGGCATCGTGGCCAGCCAGCCCGGGCACATCGGCGGAATTCTCGACGTGGACTCCGCGGATAAAGCGGCGCGCTTCATTTTGACCTGCGACGCATTCAATATTCCGCTGCTGTTCATGGTGGACACGCCCGGGTTCATGGTCGGCTCGAAAGTCGAGCATCAGGGGATCATTCGGCACGGCGCCAAGATGCTGCACGCCATCTCGGAGGCGACGGTTCCCAAGATTACCGTGATTCTGCGTAAGGCGTACGGCGCCGGGTATTACGTGATGTGCGGGCGCGCGTTCGAGCCGGATCTGATCGTGGCGTGGCCCACGGCGGAGATCGGCGTGATGGGTCCGGACGGCGCGGTGAACATCCTCTACCGCAAGGAAATTGCCGGCGCGCCCGACCCGGCCGAGGCCCGCCAGAAGCGCGTGGAGGAATTCCGCGGTCGCATCAGCGTGTACTCGGTCGCCGAAAACGCTTTCTTAGACGACGTCATCGCTCCGTCGGAAACCCGCAACGTGATCATCCGCGGGCTGGCGCTGGCGCGGGGTAAAAAGGTCGACCGCCCCTGGAAGAAGCACGCAGTGCCACCGGTATAGACCTGGAAGGCGCGGACTCCTTCGTTCAACCAGCGGTGAAGCCTTAACAAACCGTTAATCCGCCCGGGGCAGGCTCATGATAAGCTTGGCGCAATGCGCACCTTGTCTGGAGGACCCTTATGATCGCCCCTGAGATCGGCGTCGTCGCGCCGTCTTACCCGCCAGCCCGAAGCCTTGACACGCCAGCACAGCAGCCTGCCGAGACCATCTTCGTTGCCGCCGACGCCGTGAGTCTGGCGGCCGACGTCCAGCCAGCCCCGCAAGCCTCGGTCACCCAGACCGCCGGCGCGGCCGTCCGCGCGCTCACCTCCGCGCTGGCCCACTGCTTGATGCCCGAGGGGGCCACTCAGGCCTATTATCCGAAGACGCCGCCGCAGCCCAGCGACCAGCCGAACCTGGAACGCATCCGCTACCTGAAGGGCCTCGTCGAGCAGAAGACCGGCGAGGTGCAGCGCCTGCAGAGTGAGCGCTCGCGCACCGAGTCCGAGCGCAGCCAGAAGGTTCGCGAGAAGGAACAGTACCAGAGCGAGTCCTATCGCCTCAACAACGAGATCAACAACGCCAACTACGAGGCAAGCAACGTGCAGACCGAGTTGTACCGCGTGAAGGAGGCCCTGCGCGAGGAGCGCGACTCCAACCGCCGCTGGGATCTCGAGAACAAGCGCCAGAGCCTGGACGACCGCCTCTACCGCCTGCGCGACCAGGCTCGGGAACTGCAGTATCGGCGCAACGACGTGGAGTACAAGATCCGCGAGTGCGAGAGCCGCGCCAACGAGCTGTCCAACCAGCACCACTCGCTGGGCAACCGCATCGATGGCATCAACACCGAGATGGCGTACATCAGGGACGAGCTGTATCGCCTCGAGCGCGCCTGATTGACTTGCCCGTCGGGCACGAGCCTTACTTCTTGTCGTCCTTGCCGCGCAGAAAGTCGCTCGGCTTCAAGTTCTCGATGTACTTCTTGAACTTCTTCAGGTCTTGCTCTTCCGCCGACTTGTCGACCACGGTCTCTTCCAGGATGATGCGCTCGGACACGAAGATGGGAGAGTTCGTGCGCAGCGCCAGCGCGATGGAATCGCTCGGGCGGGCGTCGATCTCCAGGACCCCGTTGCCCGTCTCCAGCACGACCTTCGCGTAGAAGGTGTTGTCGTGGATGTCGTGGATGATGATGCGAGCCACCTTGGCGCGCAACGATTCGATGATCGACTTCATCAGGTCGTGGGACAGAGGGCGCGGCACCGGCGTTCCCTCCAGGGCGAGGGCGATGGCGGTGGCCTCGAACGGTCCGATGAGAATGGGCAAGTAGCGCTTGCCGTCGACATCCTTCAGAATGACGACCGGGTCGTGGGTGAGCAAGTCGATTCCCAACTTGTCGACCTTCATTTTGCGCATGTCCGGCCCGGCTTCGCCGCGATCAGGACTCATTCACCAAACTCCAGCCTGTTGTTGTCGGGGATTGCGGGCACGGTGCCTCGTCAAGCACCCTTCTTGTCCGCCACAGCGGCAAGGGTGAAGAAAAGATTGGCCTTGATTCAATCTCCGTATTCCCCGCAATGTCACATTCTCCTTCTGTAGCCTTCGCTACACGCGCGACCGGCACGCCCTTCCCGACTACGCTCACTCCCGCGGGGGCGCCGCAAGTCGGAGGTCATGCCCCGAGAAATCCACGCTCCACTGCTCTTGCCCACCGAAGGGACATCCGCACGCGTCCCCGAAGCCGACCATTGATGGTTGTCGCCCGCGCGCGGGAAACGATCGTGCTGCTGGCCCGCCGCCCGGCGCGCACCCTCCTCACGGCGGCGGGGATGGCCTGCGGCGTGTTCGGCCTCGTGCTCCTGGCCGGGATGGCGGAGCACTTCGGCGCCCTGACGCGCCACTTCCAGGACACGTTCTCCGGCCGCGTGTACGTTTGCGAGAAGCCCACCTTCTGGGCGGGCGGCGGCATCCTCCCCGAGGAGAAGACCGACGCGGTCAAAGCGGTGCCCGGCGTGGGGCAGGTCATCCCGCTTCTCATCGCCCGACTCGAAGCGCGCCGCCTCGTCGTTCTCGGCATCCCCCAGGTCCTGGTCGGCCTGCCCCCGCAGGACGCGCAAACCTACTGGCGCGGCACCCGACTGCTTGACGGCCGCTGGCTCACCGCCGACGACGCGGATTCCCGCGGCGCCCTCCTGGGCTCCGACGTGGCCTTCGCGCTCGACGCGCGCGTCGGCCAGAAAGTCCGCGTGCTCGACCGCGACTTCGACGTCGTCGGCGTGCTGGCGCACACCGGCGCGCTCGAGGACAAGCAGATGCTGGTCGGGCTCAAAGCCGCCCAGGAGGCGATGGACCGCCAGGATCTCCTCACCAGCATGGTCGTCATTCCAACGCCCGGCCTCTCCCCGGAAGCGCTCGCGAAGCGCATCGAGAAACTGCGCGTGGAAGCCATCCCCCCCTCTCGCATGAAGCTCGACGTGGCCCAGAGCCTACGCCTCTGGCAGGCGCTCGCGCTCGCCGTGGGGCTCCTGGCCGCGCTCACCGGCAGCCTGTGCATCGTCCTCACCATGGTCGTGGCGGTGCACGAGCGCGTCCCCGAGATCGGCATCAAGAAGGCCATCGGCGCGCCCAGCGAGGCCATCGTCTTCGAATTCCTCTGGGAGGCGGCCGCCCTGGCGATCGTAGGCTGGGCCGCCGGCGCGTGCCTCGCGGGCGGCTTCGTGGCGGGCTGGAACGAGTGGTTCCGCCGGGAGGGGATCTTCCTGTTCACCGTCACCCCCCGCGTCCTGGGCGGAAGCCTGTCGTGCGCGGTCGTCCTGGGCTTGCTCGCCGCCGCCATCCCCGCCTTCACCGCATCGCGTCTGGACCCGGTGCGCGCGCTGCGGAGGACGGGCTGATGTGGCGTCCGCTCGGCATCGTCGGCGCGGGGGCCGTCGCCACCGCGCTCGGCGTGCTCCTCAAGCGCGCCGGCGCCCACGTGGACGTGCTGGCCGGGCGCAATCCCGACCGCATTCGCGCGGCGTCCGAGCGGATCGGCTGCGAGGGCGTCAGCGGCGCCGCCGAAGCTGCCCGGCGCGCCTCCTGGCTCCTCCTCGTGGTGCCCGACTCCGTTCCCGAAGTGGCCGCCGAGATTGCCGGCGTGTGGCGCCAGCGCCTTCCCGAGTGCGCCGCCGCCTGCCACGTGAGCGGCGCGCTGGGGATGTCGGCCCTCGCGGAGGTCGAGGCGCTGGGGGCCGGTGTGGGCGCCGCCCATCCACTCCAGTCGGTGGTGGACGTCGACGCTGCGCTGGAATTCCTCCCGCGCAGCACGTTCGGCGTCTCCGGCCGCGGCGAGGGACTGAGGATGGCGCGCATGGTGGCGCGCGCCGCCGGCGGCCGCATCCTGGAGCTGGAGGACGAGGCCCGCGCGCTCTACCACGCCGCCGCCACCGTCGCGTCCAACTACTTCACGGTGCTCACCCACGTGGCCGCCGGCCTGATGTCCAACACCACGGGCCTCTCCGAAGAGGACTGCATCGAGGCGCTCCTCCCGCTGATCCAGGGAACCCTGCAGAACGTGCACCGCCGCGGGCCGGTGCAGGCCCTGACCGGCCCCGTCGCACGCGGCGACGCGGGCACGGTGGCGCGCCACCTGGAGGCGATGCGCGAATGGCAGGTGCCCGTCGCGTGGGAGGGAATCTACCGCACGTTGGGCGTCGAGGCGCTCGCACTGGCGCGCGCCCGCGGCCTTTCCGAAGCGCAGGCGCGCGCGGTGGCCGAGGCGCTGGGAAATGGGCGGCAAGAGGAAGAGCGTGAGCCATCAGCGTGAAGCCCCCGGGGCTTCCAACGGCAAAGTCGAGAAAGTGACCGTCGCGCGCGTTGCCCGCATGAAGGCGAAGCAGACCCGCATCACCATGCTGACGGCGTACGATTACACCACCGCGCGCATCGTCGACGGGGCCGGCGTGGACACCATCCTGGTGGGCGACTCGCTGGGCATGGTGATGCTGGGATACGAGAACACGCTGCCCGTCACCATGGACGAGATGGTCCACCACACCCGCGCCGTCACGCGCGCCGTGAAACGCGCCATGGTCATCGCCGACATGCCGTTCATGTCCTACCAGGCCTCGCTCCCCGAGGCACTGGCCAACGCCGGCCGCCTGATCAAGGAAGGCCGCGCCGAGGCCATCAAGTTGGAGGGCGGCGCCGCCGTCGTCGATCAGGTGCGCGCCATCAGCGCCGCGGGAATTCCGGTGATGGCCCACCTGGGCCTCACTCCGCAGGCGATTCACCAGATGAGCGGATATCGCGTGCAGGGAAAATCCGAGGACGCCGCCCGCGAAATGCTCGCCGAAGCGCTGGCCCTGGAAGCCGCCGGCGCGTTTTCCATCGTGCTCGAGTGCATTCCGCACACGCTCGCCAGGGATATCACCGCTCGCCTGCGCATTCCCACCATCGGCATCGGCGCCGGGCCGGACTGCGACGGACAGGTCCTGGTCCTGCAGGACATGCTGGGCCTCTACCAGGAGATCGCGCCGCGCCACGTCAAGCGCTACGCCAACCTGCACGAGGCCGCCACCAAAGCCATCGGGGAATTCAACGAAGAAGTGCGAAGCGGCGCCTTTCCCACCATGGATCAATCCTTCACCATGGACGCCGCCCTCGCCCAGCGCCTGCACGAGGAGTTCGTCTCGGAATGATGCAAGTCATCCACGCGCCCGCGGAAATGTACAACCAGACCATGCTTTTGAAGATGTCCGGCAAGAAAGTCGGCTTCGTCCCCACCATGGGATATCTGCACAAGGGCCATCTCGAACTCTTGAAATTCGCGCGCGAGCATTGCGACTCGCTGGTATTGAGCATTTTCGTGAATCCCACCCAGTTCGGCCCGAAGGAAGACTATGGCTCCTACCCGCGCGATCTGGAGCGCGACAAGGAGCTGGCCGCGCACGCGAGAGTGGACACGATCTTCCTGCCGGACGTCGATTCCATGTATCCTCCCGGCTACCGCACTTTCGTCGAAGTGGAGGAATTGTCCAAAGGGCTGTGCGGCGCGTTCCGGCCCGGGCATTTCCGGGGCGTCGCCACCATCGTGTGCAAGCTGCTCAACATCGTGGCCCCGGACGAAGCGTTCTTCGGGGAAAAAGATGCCCAGCAGCTGGTGATCATCCGCAAGATGGCACAAGACCTGAACATGCCGGTGAAAATCAGCGGGTTTCCCACCGTGCGCGACGCCGACGGGCTCGCCATGTCCTCGCGCAACGTGTACCTCTCCGACGAAGAGCGCGAGCAGGCGACCGGGCTCTACCGCGCGTTGCAGAACGGCCGCTCCCTCATTGAGGGTGGCGAAACCGAGGCGGCGCGCATCGACGCCGCGATTCGCGAGGCCATCGCGCGCGACGTGCCGGCCGGCGTGGTGGAGTACGTCGATATCGTTGACGGCAATACCCTTGCGCCGGTCTCGCGCACCATCGGGAAAACCTTGATCGCGCTGGCCGTGCGGGTGGGCAAGGCGAGGCTCATCGACAACATCCGGGTGGGCGGCTGAAATGCCCAGCCCGGAGCCGGTCGCCATCGTCACCCACTGGGACGGCACCGCCGGACCGGAAATCATCCTGAGCCTCGCCAACCAGGGTTTTCGGGTCGTGGCCCCCACCACCGAGGAAAACCTGCTCATGATCGGCGCTCCAGAAACGGTCATGTCGATCGAACTCGATCCCGGTCACGAGGCGTCCGTCAAGGAAAAATTCGCCGGCGTCGTATCCCTGTTTGGGCGCATCGACGTGCTGGTCAACAATCCCATGGTTTGGAACGACGCCGCCCTGGCGGAAATCACCGAAACCATGTGGGCCGAAGTGATCACCCAGAACACCAAGGCCACGTTTTACTGCGCGCGCGCCGCCGCCGCGGTCATGCAGGCGCGGGGCGGCGGCCGCATCATCAACATTACTTCCACGGCGGGACTCTCTGGCGCGCACACGCAGTTTGCGGTATCCTGCGCCGGCATCCTTTCGCTCACCAGATCGCTGGCCATCGAGCTTGCCCCGTCGGTGCGGGTGAACTGCATCGCCACCGGCCTGATGGACGAGCCCTGGATCGACGAGGCCGGCGCCGATTTCCGCCAGTCGCTGGAATCGAAGATCCCCTTGTCGCGATTGTGCCGGGGAGCAGACGTGGCCGAATTCGTGGGATTCCTGGCCAGCAGCGGGGATTATTTCACCGCGCAGACCTTCACGCTCGACGGCGGCGAATTCCGGCGGTGATGGCCGCCGAGGGCCTCTGCCGCACCTTCGTGCAGGCGGGCCACGAGGTGCGGGCCGTGCGGGACGTGTCCCTGACGCTGGAACCCGGCGAGGTCGTGTGCCTGCTGGGACGGTCGGGCAGCGGAAAGAGCACGCTCCTGCACCTGCTCGGGCTGCTCGATCGGCCGGATCGCGGGCGCGTCACACTGTGCGGGCAGGACACCGGGGCCCTGGGCGAGCGCGCGCGGGCGGCGCTGCGCCTGCGCCACGTAGGCTTCGTGTTCCAGGCGTCGCACCTCGTCGAGCACCTGACCGCCCGGGAGAACGTCGCGCTGCCGCTGCGCTACGCGGGGATCGCGTCCGCCGAGCGTCTCCAGCGCGCGGACGCCGTGCTGGAGCGGGTGGGATTGTCCGAGCGGCGCCCGTTCTATCCCCGCCAGTTGTCCGGAGGCGAGCAGCAGCGGGTGGCGCTGGCCCGCGCGCTGGTGACCGTGGGGGACGCGCCGAGGGTCATCCTGGCCGACGAGCCCACCGGAGAACTGGACTCGCGCACCGCCGAGGACGTGGCCGGACTCTTCGTGGCCGCCGCCCGCGAGGCCGGCTGCGCGGTCCTCATCGTGACCCACGACGAAACGCTGACCCGCATCGCGGCGCGGGTGCTTCGCATGGACGACGGCCGGGTCGCGACAGGACTTTAGGGGCCGGGGGGCGAAACGGGGTCGGCCCTGTGTGCGCCGGCCTGGGGGCCTGCAGCCGCACACCGAGGGCGTTTTCCACCCGAGGAGCCCTTGATGCGTCATTTCCAAACCGTGCTGACCCTCGCCATCCTCATGATTTTCGCCGCGCCGCGTCCTGCCACGGCCGCCGGCGCGTGGTCGTCGATGCACCTCCACAAGGAGAGCGGGCTCATCGTCGCGGGCAGCGACAGCGACCGCATCCAGGCCTACGACGCGGGCGGCAATACGATCTGGACGGTAAGCCTGAGAAAGGCCGCCGAGCATGACCTGATGCTGGTGGGCGACGTGGCCGTCATCACCTACGCGGCGAAGGGCGAGGTCCGCGCGCTGGACGTCCGCACCGGCGAGCAGAGGTGGCTGTTCGAGGGGGGCAAGAAGAGCGCGATCACCGCCGGCCCGGTGGACGTCGGAGGCTCCGTAGTCTTCGGCGAATCGCGGCCGAGTCGCGACGCCATCGTCGTGATGGACGCCGCCAACGGCCAGATGCAGTGGGAACTGCTGGGCGAGTCGCTGGCCGGCAAGGTGACCGGGCTGTTCCCGGTGGGCGACGCGTTCGTGGTGGCCCAGATCGAGGCGGGCAA
>Ga0194128_10007384_pt1 | contig 14374 bp, 12 predicted proteins | sample TA2KigCa65mmetaG_FD_148650 | JGI IMG/M metagenome (GOLD analysis project Ga0194128, IMG submission 148650) | Freshwater microbial communities from Lake Tanganyika, Tanzania - TA2015037 Kigoma Deep Cast 65m | ecosystem: Environmental > Aquatic > Freshwater > Lake | place: Tanzania: Lake...
CGCGAGGACCGTGGCCCCCGTGAGGAGCGCCCCGCCCGTGTCGAGCGTGCACCCCGCGGTGAACGCGCCCCTCGGGAAGACCGTGGCCCGCGCGAAGACCGAGGCGGACGTGAGGATCGTGGCGGCTGGGACGAGCGTCCCGCGCCCCGCGATGACGTTCGTCCTCCCCGTGAGGAGCACGCCCCGCGCGAAGATCGCGAGGAGCGCAGACCGCCGGCCCCGCGCTGGTAGGGAACAACAATAAGGCCTCCGGGCGCTGCCCGGGGGCCTTTATTCATGGTGCGAACGGCCGACAGCGAAGTTTCTTGACCGCGTCCTTCCACCGTGATAGCATGTATGCACCATATAGCCTACATGCCTACAGGAGACCCGTGCAGCGCACACAGATCCAGCTAAGCACTGAACAGCAGCGGCGATTGAAGATTCTGGCCACGCAACGGGGAACGTCCGTGGCCGAGCTGGTGCGCGAAGGGATCGACCTCTTGCTCTTGCAGGAAGATCGGCGCAAGCGCTGGCGTAGGGCCTGGAAGGCGGTTGGAGCAGGTCACGAGCCAGCGGGCGCCAGCGACGTGGCCGAGCGCCACGACGATTACTTGCGGCAGATTTATGCACGTGACCTCGGTGTTCGTTGATACCTCGGCACTGTACGCGCTGATGGTCAGCGGGGACTGTTTCCATAAGGCCGCGGTGGAGACGCTTGCCCAACTCGAAAGAAAAGATGCCGCACTGATTTCCTCGTCGTTCGTGTTGCAGGAGACCGTGACATTGTTGCAGGCTCGCCACGGCATGGCGACGGTGCGCTCCTTCCACGCGGATTTTCAGCCGCTGCTCGACATTCGGTGGATCGAAGCGACGCTTTACGAGCGCGCCCTCGCGGCGCTCCTCGCATCCGGGTCACGGCAGGTGAGTCTGACGGACTGGTCCAGTTTTGAGGTCATGCGGTCGGAAGCCCTGGATACCGCCTTTGCATTCGACCCACACTTCCAGCGTCAAGGCTTCACCTTGCTTCCCTGAGCACTCGCGCCCGATGACCGAGTCAGCGGCCCCGGTGTCTTAGTGGTCCGCGGCGCAAGTCTGATCATGAATTGGAGCTCCGGGCGCGGACCACTAAGCCCCAAATCGGTTTGATCGTGTCGCGCGACACGCCCGGGTCAGTCGTCGTCTGAGTAAGGCGAAGCTACTTGTGTCGCGCGACACTTAGCCAGCGTCCAGCCGCGGAGGTTTGCGGAGATAGAGGGCCTTACTCCGCCCGTCGCCGCTGGGCCAGCACCATGGCAATCTGCCCGCGGTGATACGCTTCGTGCGTGAGCACGTGGTAGAGCAGCCAGCGGCCCTGGCGGCGCTGGCCCTTCTTCTCTGGATGCTCGTAGAGGGAATCCAGCGCGGTGTCGCGGCTTACTTCGAGTACCCGTAAAGAAGCCTGGCGAACGTCGTTGAGGTCGCTCAGCCACGCCTCGAGCGGACGGCGCGGCACCTCCAGCTCGTCGCCGCGGCCCGGCTGGCAGCCCGCCGCGCGCCACAGGTCGTCGTCAGCCGGCACGCCTCCGAACACTTCGCGCAAGGCGAACAGCTCGGCGGCGGCGATGTGCCAGAGCAGGCGCCCGACACTCTTGCCGGTCGGAGGCTCCCAGGCCAGGTCCTCGTCGGACATGCCCTGCACCTGCGTTACCGTCTCGTCACGGAGGTTCTCCAGCATCGAGATCAAGAGCGTCATCTCCGGCCCGATGCCGTGCACCATGCGCAGGCTTCGTTCGGTCACTTCACTCGCGTCGGCTACCATCTGGTCCTCCTCGCCTGTCGCGGGTGTACACCCCGCCCGGTCGCATGACTGCTGGCTTTCAAGGGGCTTCCGGGGTTTCCTTCCGGCCCGGCCAGGGGGGGACGTTGCCATGCTCGACGGAGACTGGCCTCTTGGCCTGCACCAGATCAGGCGGGCGCGCGCGACAGCAACCGCCACCAGGCATCACTTGGTTTGGCACGTGGTGGACGAGCCCGAGCACCTCGCCGTATGAACAACCGGCTACCCGCAACTGTTGGCCGTGGCACGCTGCCACCCGCAACAATTGGCCGTGGCACGGCGCCACCGGCTGGCGTAGCAGGAATTCGATCGATGACGGAATTACTTGTGTGGATTTCACTCAACAACCACCACGTCGGATGCGGTGCGTCCGAAGGTTTCCGGAGCGTACAGCTCCTCGGCGGTGGTGGGCGGAACGATGAACGTGCCCGGTGTTGTGGCCCGACAGAGGACCGCGTGGTCGTAGGTATCCGACCAAAGGCGAGAGATAAAAACCTCCAGACGGTCGTCGCGCACATTTTCGTGGTCGCCCCAGGAAGCGAGCGCGTAGCTGCTTTTAGGTGCCGCCTCGAAGCCGGCGGGAAGTGGATTCACCAGCGCCACGTGGTAGCGCGTGGCCGGAGTTTCCACCGAAAACGCCATACGAATGCGGGCGCCGGCCCGCACGTGCCAACTGCCGTCGGCCTCGCGACGCACGTCGGCGGGGTCGTCAACCGCCGCAAACGTGCGCTTCATGACGAAACCGTGGTCCGCCGCGCGGAGCAGCAATTCGGAGGGCACATAGCGCAACGCAAGTCGATAATAGAGACGGCCCGGCCCATTCTTGTCGAGAATGACGCGCGGTGCGCGCAGGGCCGCCATCGGGATGTCGACACGCTTTTCATCCGTCTTGCGACCGCGGAATCGTGCGGCGCCGGCGAAGACTTCCCCGAGCCACACGCGGGCTGTGAAATCCGGTTTCACACGCTCGAATTTCCGGAAATATTCCGCTAGCGCTAGCAAAACGAAGGCATTTTCCTGCGTGCTTTCCCAACGCCCGCGCGTGCGGTCCGCCAGCAAGCCCCGCACCAGCTTGGGAATAAGCTCGCTCTGCGGACGGGCGCGCAGGAGCGCTTGCAAGACGACGGCGTTAGTGCGCGTGTCGGACGCAAGGCAAAGGTACGTGTCACTGTCACCCGACGACTTGAACTCGGCGGTCCCCGCCGTTTCTCGGACGCGATTGTGCAATTCCTGGACGATTGCCTCGCTGGCCGGAACCGCGTGAAGAAGATCCAGCGCGTAGGCGAGCGCTTCCGTGGACAGGCGATCCAGCGCGGCTTCTGATATCAATTGCCGGGTGCGGGCCAGATCCGCATCGCCAAGCAAGGCGCGCACGTGCAGGGCGTACGCAAGAATGTCGCGTCGCGTATCAACATCGTAATCTCTGGTTACACGCTCGATGTTGCGGAGGTAACTGACTGCCCGCTTGCGCGTCTGGGTCGCCGCAGGGAGGCGGACGAGCGCGTGCGCGGCGTGTACCGAAGTGAACGGCCAGGATGCTCCCGACTCCCACAGCGGGAACCCGCCGTCCGCGTTTCGCAAGGCGAGCAGGCGGGCGCCGTCCCGGGCCATCAGGCGTTTACCGCGCTCGGATGTGGGCAACACCTCGTGTAACGCCGCAGAGGCGAGGATGCGTGAAGCGAGCGTTTCCGGCGTTTCGAACGGATATTCCGCGAGATATTCCCAGGCGTCGGTGAGCGACTGCGTCTGCGTGGACGAAGTGGACACGGTGAGTCCCCCGACATCAGTAAGGATGTCGCCGGGGATCTTGATTGGCTGTACGAGCGCGCCCGCGTCCAGCTCACCGTAGGTCGCGAATGACTCCGTCACAGCCGGAGCCTTGACCGGCAGCGTCACCTCGGCCGCGTCGTTGGCCCTGGCCGCGCTCGCCGCGACCTGGAAGCGAGCGGGTCCAGCCTGCTTCGTGGCGACTGGAAAGCTGACTTTGACGCGGTCGTTGGCCGGCACCGTCACCGAGAATCCGTTCGGTCCGGTCAGCGCGGCGTTGAACGCGCGGGCGGCCACCTCGACGGTTTGCGGCTCGTCCGAAGGGTTCTCCACGATGACCGGCAGCGAGAAACGATCGCCGTAGTTCAAGAAGCGCGGCGCGGAAACCCGCACCATGAGCGGCAGGCGGGCGGTGAGGATGGATTCGCCGACGCCGAAGCGCTTCGCGCCGGCCGCGGCAACCGCAGTGATACGGTAGCGGGTGACGCTGTCCGGCAGTTTGAGCGCCACGGTGGCGCGGCCGTTGCCGTCGGTGCGAGCGGAGGGCGCGAAGAGCGCCAGTGGGTTGAGGTTGGTGCGCAGGGCGAGCGGAGGGGGTGTTCCGCCGAAGGCCATGCCCACGTCGTGAGCCGGACTGCTTCTGCCGAGCGAGCGAGTCGAGCCGTTGTAGATGTTGAAGGAGCCGGGAGAAAAACGGACGTGCTGCAGGGGGGGGTGATTCTGATCAAGGTTCCCATAATTGCCCCAGAAAACGGGCATGCGCCCGCTGTCGTATGTCGAAACGATGGGGCGAACGTCCGAGGTAGATCCGATGTCCTCTAACAGTTTCCAATTAGATTCCCGTACGGCAATCGGGCTGCCGTCACGGTTCCTCAGCATTGGAATTCCCACCGCAAGCCCATCGTTACCCATTCGCCGCGTACCCGAGAACCAGCCGCTTGAATTCCACCAGGAACTTTCCCAGTTGCCCGCCCCCTCGACGAACGTGCGAAGATGCGCCCCGGTCGGCTGAAATGCTGGTGTGGAATAAAATCCATTCAGTGGATTCGGCACGCGGTATCCGGTCAACGCCAGCACGGATTCATCCACAGCCATGACCACCACTTCCGCGCCGCGCACCGGCCTGCCGAAGGCGTCCTTCACCTCCACGTCGACCGTGTCTCGCGCCCCGGGCCGGGCAATCGCGTTGCGCGGCGCCACTTTCACCTGAAGCGCGCGTGTCGCGGGCGGCACGGACAGGACCTCACTGACCGACGCGGACGCGGGCCGCGCCGCTTCACTTCCGACCAGGTGCACCGTTACGGCCACCGCCGGAACGTCCGCTTCCGAAATGGGCACCTCCAGGCGCTGCACGCCGTGCGCCATGTGAAACCGTTGCTCGCGAACCATTCGCCCGCGGGACATCCGCATGATTCCTTGCGCCGGGTAAAATGGCGAGCGCACCAGCAAGGAAGCCGTCTGCGGTCCTCAGCCTTCACGCCGAGGTAAATGGACGACGGATGCACGAGCAGACTGGTGGAGGTTTCCCATGCCTGACGATTCTCGTCCATGACTTCCGCTGTTGCGCGGAGAATTACGGGAGTAACCGTCCCGTGGGCATCGAAATCAATACGCAGACGGTGAATGCCCTCGGCATCCGTCTTGCCGGAAAATCTCGCCCGACCGAGCGCTCCCCGCCAGTCCAGCTTGCTCGGGTTGAAATTGAATTCCGTCCAGCCCGGCGGGCGGTAATCGGTCGGATGCGCGGAAACGCTCCAAGCGGCCCGTGCCAACGCGAGACCGGCGCCTGTGTAGTAGCGCGCGCTGACTTCCACGGTGGCATGCTCGCCGGACACAAAGGGCCCGGCTGGTGCGGATGCGTTCACCTCAAATTCCGGCCTGCGGAATTCCTCCACTCGAAAAACGTGCTCCCACTTCTGCCCACCATCCGCCAACATGCGCAGACGTGCATCTCCCAGCGCCATACTGCGCGGCAGGCGGACCGCCAGGTCCACACCGCACAATCCTCGCACCGGCCGCACGCCTTTCGCAACGGTTGCTCCCCGCGCGTCGACGACGGTGTAGCGTGCGGAACGGATGCGCGCCAGCGACAAGTCACCGGCCGAAGTGGCCGAGCGGTTGCGCATCCACGCCTTGAAGTGTACCGACTCCCCGGGCCGGTAGGTATTTCGATCGTCGAAGGTCAGCGCGCGAAAAAGTCCGGATGCTTCCACGCGTCGCCAACGGGACCAGTTGCTCAAAGTGCGCGGGAGTATCGCAAGATCCGCCCCGCGGCGCGCAGTGACGAACGCCACTCGAGTTTTCGGGAGCGCAACGCTGGCCAGACCGCCCGCGTTGGTTGCGGCCTGAGGCCCGGGCGGCCAGAGCCCCACTGTCACGCCGGAAAGCGCGTGTCCGTCTTGCAGCCGCGTAGTCCATGTATGCAGGCGGCGGTCGTCGGCTATGGCTTCCAGCCCGATATCCGTCCCCTGGATCCATTGCGCGTATCCCTGCGCGCCGGCCGGCTCGACCACCACAACCGCCTGCCCAATAACGCGACGTAACGCGGGCGACAGATCTACCGGCGTGGTCACCTCAGCGTCCGGCACGTGTTTCAACACGACCTTCCGATCATAAACGAGGCGCCCGGGAAGCGGCGCCTTGAGATCTGCCCCGTACGGGTTCATCAGGGGGAGGACCGACGCGATGTCCGGCAGGCGCAGCGCAAACAATCGCACTCTCACCTCCCGCAAGTTGGTGGTGTGAATCCACGCACGCGGTTGTGTCGATGGCGGCAAAACCACCATGCGCTGGTGCGGTTCCCGCAATCGTGCCGCACGCGCCGAGACCTTCACCGGAAAAGTGATAGCGCGCCCCAATTGCTGCCCGAAAATGTCGGTAATTTCCGGGGCCAGCGTGACCGAGTATTTTACCGACGGACGTACGTCGCCCTCAACGAACAACGTATCGTCCGAGACGCTCACCTCCATCTCACTGATCGGTGGCGAAACGCGCACCTGCTCGGCGCGGAACGGTTCCTGCTTCAGCGGATTGTTGAAGTTGATAGACCAGGATTCATCCGGTTCCACCGGACCGCTGTGTTCAGTCACCCGCAATACGTCGTACGTCTTGAACCAGAACCCCTGAGGCGCGGTGGTCCGGCGCGGCCCTTCGGCGGATTCCGCACCGGCCGGCAGCACAACGCGCACGCGGCAATTCCCCGGCAGGCGCGACACCGGACGCACCACCATCTTGTCTTGGTTCGGGACCATCTCCAGCGCAAGCGACTCGCCGGCCGCAGTGGCTTTCAGCCGGGAAAAGATGGCCGCGCGATCCACCTCCTGGTTGAAGCGCAGCACGATTTCCGGCCGGCGCCCAACGCGCTCATCTCCTGCCAGCGGACACTCCATGTGCAGCGCCGGCGTGCGGAATTTCCAGCGCACGGCGCGAGAAAGCTTTACACCGTTCACGCTGGTGGTTCCGGCCGGCACTTACACGTTGTATTCCGCCGCCTTCGGAAATGGCTTTTGCGCCGTGAACTGAAGCGTGCGCGTCCCCATCCAGCGCCAGGCGCCCGGCGGGGCCGGTTGCAGCCGCACCGGCACGCCGTCCGCCGCGAGGTCATCGTGCGAAGCAACGGTCACCATCGGGTGCGAAAACGTCACCGACACCTGGGAGGCCGATTGCGTGGCGCCCTCGGGCGCATGCCGCACGATACGCAGGACTTCCTTGCGGACCGTAACCGGGCGCGGTGGCTCAGGCGCGGGAAATGCCGCGAGAACCCTTCCCGCGGGAGGAGGTATCGACGGTGGCGCGACGACCTTCGACAGCGGAGCGCCGGTCGGTTTCGGCAGACTGGCCAGCACGCGCGGCGCAGCCTCGTCGGTCAGCGGCGTCGCGGATGCGGGAGCACGCCCGGGCGTCTTGGACGGGCTTCCTTCGCTCAGGCGAATTTTAAATTGCGGCGAAACGACCGCGGTGCTTTCCGGCGGCACCGACGGTGTCAGGAATGCGAGAACTTCCAGCACCACGAGCGCAAGCAGCGCAACGAGCACTGCCGCGATGGAGACATCCCCCTGTCGCATGACCTGAGGGTAGCGCGCGGACCCGCATGAATTCTCCCCGGACGCGCATCGTTACGCACTGACGACAAGACGAAGCCGCGGGCCACTCCAGAACCGGGTGCGTGTCGCGGGTTGACACCGCGCACAGTAGCGTGTCACGGGCTGACACCGCGCACAGTAGCGTGTCACGGGCAGACACCGCGCACAGTAGCGTGTCGCGGGCTGACACCGCGCACAGTAGCGTGTCGCGGGCTGACACCGCGCACAGTAGCGTGTCACGCCCTTGGGGCCGGGGGGGACGCCAGACCGGCGGCCGGGGGGACGCCGGCCGGGCATCGGAATCGCAAGATGCGACCAGGACACCCCGGTACGACAGGCCGAAACGCCCCTGACATGCGCATTCCCGTGCTCAGCCCGGTCTGGGATCGGGTGTCCGACGCGGCCTGGGACGTTGCCCTCAACAGCTTTGAGATGGTGTCACTGGGCTGGCGCGCCTGGTGGTGGCAGCTTCACTTCTCCGCAGCGCGGCAGTTTTTGTTCGACCCGCCCGGCAAGGTCGTGCGCCGCGAAGCACCCGCGCTCGGACTTCCCGAGGGCCAGTGCGTTTTCGGCGAAACGCCCGTCATTTCCATGATCGCCATGCTGCGCCGCGTCGGCATTACGGCCGACGACGTCGTGTTTGACCTGGGCTGCGGCCGCGCCCTGGCGCTGATGGGCGCGGCCAGGCACTTCGGCGTGAAAGGAGTGGGCATCGAGGTGGTCCCCACGCTGGTGGCGCGCGCCCGACGCATGGCGGGCGACCTGGACCTGTCAGGGAAGGTCACGCTCATCGAGGGCGACTTTCTCAAGCAAGATCTCTCCCCGGGCACCATTTTCTACGCGGCCTCCACCACCTATTCGACGCGCCTCATGCGCAGGCTGGCCGCGCGCATCGCCCGCTCGGTGAACGCCGAGCGTCCGATCCGCGCCATCACGCTCAGCCAGCCGCTGGGCCGCCCGTTCCGCACGCTGGAGAAATTGCGCTTTCCGATGACCTGGGGATGGGTCACCACCTATTTCCAGGAGCTGCACTACGCGGAATGAAGCGCGCCTGGATCGCCGCCCTGATCGTCAGCGCCGCCCTGCTGCTCCTGTTCTACAACCTCGGACACTACGCGCTGTGGGACGACGAGGCGCTCACCGCCCTCACCGCGCTGGGCGTCTGGGAAACCGGCGACACCACGGTGCGCGTCGGCAACAACGTCGTGGCCTACCGCGGCGGGGCCATGATCGACGGCTTCCAGGACCGCTTCTCATCGCCGCTGCAGTTCTATCTCGCCGCTCCCTTCCTGGGGATCCTGGGCCCCTCGCCCCTGGCGGCGCGCCTGCCGTTCGCCCTGTGCGGATTCCTGGGGATACTGCTGGGACTGCGCTGGATGTGGCGCAGCGACCTCTCGCCCGTCGCCCTCACCGTGTTCGGCATCGCCTTGCTGTGCACTGTGGAAGTCTTCCTGTTCTTCCGCCAGTGCCGCTACTATGCGCCGGCCATGCTGTTCACCCTGGCCCTGGCCTACGTCTGGGTGGAATGGACCGCCTCGCGCTGCTACGCCGCGGCAGTTAGCGCCCTGCTCTGCCTGCTGTGGCTCTCCTCGTTCCTGAACCTGGTGGCCGCCGTGGCCTGCCTGCTGGTGGATCACGCGCTCTGGGGAAAGCGGATCACTGCGCGGGAAATCCTCATCATCGTGCTGCCGCCGGCCCTGCTCTGCGCGCTCACGCTCACGGTGTGGAATCCGCTCCCACGACTCGTCGGTGTTCCCCTGTCAGTGTGGCTCGCCTCCAAGGCGACCCTGCTGCTGGAAGCCTATCGCGATCTCGACCGAAACGAATTCTTCCCCGGACTGTTGATGCTGGCCGCGCCGCTGGTGGCGTGGTGGCGAGCGGCGCCGCTGATGCGCCCGTGGTGCGCGGTGATGGTATACGTGGCCGCCGTCACCATCGCTTCCCCGCAGTACCGAGGGTTTACCGCCGACGACGTGGCGTTCATCCGCTTCTACGCGCCCGTCCTGGCGCTCACCATCCCGCTCGGCGCCATGACCATCCTCGCGCTGGCCAACGGCCGCTGGCTCGCCATCCCCCTGGCCGTGCTCGCCTTCGGCACCACGTGGCTGCACCCGGCCCCGGCCCAGAAGAACTCCCCCTCGACAATCGCGCTGTTCGTGGACGAGCTGCGGCGCCCGCCTTCCGATCCGTACACCGTGGCGAGCCGCTGGCTCAACGACAACCTGACCCCCGGAACCACCGTGTGGGCCATGCCTCCGCACGCCATGTATCCGCTGATGTTCTCGGCACCACGGCTGGTGTACGGCTGGCAATTGCAGCCCGAGAAGCGCGCTCAATACCCCACGCTCGACTCGGTCCATTTTTTCGGCCTCGCGCCGGTCGACACCATTGTCGCCTTCGCGGATGATCCCGTCCTCAAGCGCCTGCCCTGGCGCTACGAGCGCGTGGCCACGCTGCCGGTCCTGGGGCGCGACCTGTTCCGCCCGGAAATTGAATGGCGCACCTTCCGCGAGGTCCCCATCCCCGACCCCGCGCTCGGCATCCAGATCTACGAGCGTCGATAAACTGGAAACAGCGCGCCGCCACGAGGTTTTCACTCGACTCCTCGCACGTGCGCTTGATGTCACTCGTGCTGTCCGGCTGAGGGCGAAGATGCGCGCGGACTTGCGCTCTTCAGGCGGCTGCCGTCCCTGTTTTCGCAGAATAGCACATGACGACTAATGATGTCAAGGGTTCCGTCGCCCACATGTGGAATTCCAGCGTGTGGACAGATTTCGAAAACCGCGAAGAACCGCGCCACTCGCGCTGCTGCTCGGGTGCGCGCTGATCGTCTTTGGATGCGGGCGCTCGCCGGCCCCCTCGGCGACGCCGCAGACCGTGGAGGTGACGGTCACCGAGACGGTGGCCACCACCATCACGCCCACCCCGGAGCCTGTTGCCTCGGAGACCGAATCGCCGCAGCAGGCCGAGGATCCGTGGGCCGCCGCGCCCACGCCACTGGCCGAGGACCCGTGGTCGGCTCCGCCTGCAACGGCATCCCCCAGCGCCGAGTGGGGGATCCCGGGGGCGCCGACGGCGACTCCCTCTCCGGGGACACCCACGCCTTCCCCCGAGCAGCCGGCCGAGCTGCGCATCGAGAATTTCCGCTTTTCCCACAAAAAGGGCGCGCCGAGCGAGCCCATCCGGGCCGGCGAGCCGGTGTGGGCCAACTTCGACGTGACCGGGATGCGCGTGGAAGACGGCCGCATTTCGCTGCACGCATGGTGGCGCGTGAAGGATGCCAGCGGACGGACCCTCAAGCAGTTCGACCTGCGCAACGCGGAAAAGCCGTGGACGACAGGCCGGCCGTTTGACGCCTACATCCGCATCCACAACAAGATCCCGGCTGGCGACTACGTCTTCGCTTTCCGCATCTTAGACAACTTCACCGGGCGGAGCGTCGTGCGACGCGCGCCGCTCACGGTAAAGTAACTACCAGTCCGCGAGCCGCTCCAGCAGCACCCTGGCCGCCGTCTCCGCGTCCGCCCGTCGCCCTCTCCACGAGGCTGCCCGCGAGGCAACCTCTTGCAGCGCGCGCATGACCGGCGCCGGCCGATTGCGGATGGCGATGGCGTTGGCCAGCAGCGACATCATGGTCTCGCCCGGCGCCTGGGCGCGGGGCCGCCAGACATGTGCCTCCTCCGCGTAGGGCGCGGTGACCACCAGTCCCACCGGCAGCGGCGCTTCCCCAACGGCGGCCTCCGGCACGATCCGCTCGGGCCGCGCGCCCTTCACGCGCACGGCAAGCCGGCGGGGATACGGCCGCACCCGCCCGCGCTGATCGAACACCGCGTGCTCGTCGGAAAAATAGGTGGCCCCGGCCTCCAGGAGTGCGCGCACCATGGTGGTCTTTCCGCTGAACGACTTGCCGGGGAGCACGATGGCCCGCCCCCGCCAGCCCACCACGTCGGCGTGCACGAACACGAGGCGCGGCGAGAATTCGGCGACGTAGCGGTTGATGTTGGTCTCGAATTCCTCGTACACCTCTTCGAGATCCCGGGTGCGCGCGAAACGGGCCGCATCGGCGTATCCGATGTTGTAGTTGCGCACGCCGCGCCGCCGCGACTCGCCGCCCACCCAGATGGAATAGAGACGGCGCACCCCAGGCTTCTCGTAGGCGCGGGTGCCGACCGGAAGCAGCGGAGCGATGCGCTCCAGCACCGCCGGGTCGTTGCTGCGGATGCCGATGCGCAGCCCGTGCGTAAAGACAGTGGTTCCAGACGCCTAGTCCAGGGCGTCAATCTTCTTCATTCAAGCGTTGCCGGGGGGAAGCTCCGGCATGAGTTGGTTGAGCATGACAATGAATTCATCGGCAGGGCCGTGATCTCCGTCAGGGACGCACGCGCGGGCGCCGCGTTAGGATGGGTGCAGGAGTCCCGAATCAGCGAGGAGACTTTCCGGCCGGATTAGCGATTGTTAAGACACCCTAACGCGCGATGTTACAAATCTGCAACATCGCGTTAACCCTGGTTAACAAACGGGCATTTACTGTCAATGGAAATGCGGGAGAAACACCCCAAGAGGATTGCGAGCAGCGGCTCCCCCTCGATCAGACCAGCGGAGGCCGCTCAGAGAGGCTGACCCCGTGCAGAGCATGGCCCACGCGACGAACCAGGCGCCTGTCCATTCGACCCTGTTGCGCTACCATTTCGCACCCGCCGAGACGTTCCACACCGAGCTCGTGCTGCGCACGGAGAGCCGTGCTCATTGCGGCGCCGGCTACGGTGAGAGCGAATCGGGCAGTCGCTGCGTCATCCGAACCGACGTGCTGCAGACCAACGAAGCCTCCACGCTGGTGCGCGCCAGCATGGTGGAGTCCGAGGGCGAAGGGCTGAACGGCGACGAGCAGCTTCTGCAAATTTCCAGCCGCGGCGTGGTCACTCCGATGTCCGACGGCACCGCAATCCCCGGCTCCTGGTACCCGCTGCCCGAGGGATACGCCAGCGCGGGCACCACCTGGCGCTGCAGCGGCGTGCCTTTTCAGTCTACCAGCGCCGTGTCGATTTTCTACACCGTCGAGCGCCTCGAGATGCGCAACGGCCGCGAAGTGGCGATTATTTCCTGGAACTGCCCGGCGGTCAGCACCCCGAACACAAACGGCCGCCATGAGTATCGCGCGTGGGGCACCTACGTGGTGGACGTCGTTGCCGGCCGCCTGGAGGAAGCCCGCACCGTCACCCGCATCCGCGACGTGGGACCGGGCTGGGAGTCGGAAGCGATCTCGCAGCTCGATCTGCGCCAGATTTAATCGATCTGATCCGGGGGGTTAGTCGCCTTCGGCGCCCCCTGGCCCCCCCATTAGCGCTGCACCTGCATCCCCATGATTTCCTGGATCTGCTCGACCGCGCGATCGGTCATGCGCGCGGAGCCGGAATAATCGCTCGTGGTGCGGGGCACCCGCGAAACCGGCTCCATCGGCATGGTGATGCGCGTTCCATTCGGCGTCTCGATGGTCTGCGAGGCCGCGCGGTAAATAATGTCTTCCTGGGTGTCTGAATACACCTGGATGGAATCCAGCGCCGCCTGCGTCTTCTCGTAGACGCGGCGCACCGCGGGGTCGGCGAGCGACTCGGGATTCTGCACGATGCGCCGCTCGATGCGCACCAGCGTGTTGTAATTGTTCTGGAACGACTTCTGGTAGGTGTTGAGCGTCGCCGACTGGATGCGGTTGTTCTCGACCATGTCCGTGACGTAGGTACGCACGCTCTGGGTCACCGTGGGATTGGCCGTGATGCGGCGCACCGTTGCGCTCTGGGTGGTCTGCGACACCGAGGTCTGCGGCGGGCGGGGCTCCGCCGCGTGGGCGGCGGTCGCGCCGAATGCGCCGGCGGCCAGCATCAGGGCGGTCACCACGGCCAGCGTGTAGGAAGGCTTGCTCACGGAAGGCGCATCTTCAGCGGCGCCGCTCAGGGTTACGGCGTCAAGCGGCTCGTGTGCCTGCGGGGTTGCCGGCAGGGCGACGGCGTACGGCGAGCGCAGCGCGTGCCGGGTCAGCGAAAGCGCGATGGGGTTTGTCACGATCAGACCTCCTGCCTCGCGCGCAGTTTACCCGAAGGCCCGTCGTGCCGCCATTACCGGGATGTTAACTAGCCGGAGAGCCCGCGCACGATCAGCAGGACGCCGGGCATGGTGGAGGGCTGCACGATCATCATCTCGCCGCCCCGCTCCACGCGCACCGAAGAGCCCTCGGGCGTCTTCCACTGGGCGATCCCCTGGTCGTGCAGGTTCACGTCCTGGAACCCCTGGAGCGAGGCGTTGATGTCCACCCGCTCGGACGGGCCCGGCGCGCCCCCCACGTGGATGTCATACACGTGCGCGGCCTCGTCCACCCGGCGGGCGTCGCTGGACATCACCACGCCGTGCTCTCCCACCTCGCGGAGCTTCAGGCCTTTGCCGGCCCGCGAGATGAGAAAGACGTCGGTGACCTCGCCGTTGCGCACCACGTCCACGCGCATCTCCGCGGCGCCGCCCGGGCATACGACGGCGCACAGCACCAGGAGGAACATTTCGCTGAGAAGAGAGGTGGCGGCTTGCATGAGGCGCACTCCAGTCAAGAAAAGAGTCCGTGTGGGTACGCGACGCGCGGCGCCGTTCCCTGCCCGGCGACCTGGATGACGCGCGGCCACGTGACGGCCTTGCGGCGAGAAGCGTTCTGCCAAAATGCAACAGGTTCGAGCGTACTCCCGGA
>Ga0194128_10007387_pt1 | contig 14373 bp, 13 predicted proteins | sample TA2KigCa65mmetaG_FD_148650 | JGI IMG/M metagenome (GOLD analysis project Ga0194128, IMG submission 148650) | Freshwater microbial communities from Lake Tanganyika, Tanzania - TA2015037 Kigoma Deep Cast 65m | ecosystem: Environmental > Aquatic > Freshwater > Lake | place: Tanzania: Lake...
CCAATCAGATTCAAGGGGCCGTAGCTCAATTGGTTAGAGCGCCGGACTGTCGATCCGGAGGTTACGGGTTCGAGTCCCGCCGGCCTCGCTTGCTGAAACTCCGAGAAACCCAGCGTTTCTCGGAGTTTTTCGCATTTCTGGTGACTCGCTCGAAATTGCCCCGTAGGTGACAGGCGTTGACGGCGAAACACCAGAAAAGTCAGTTGCTACTGCCACCGTTACTGCCACGGGAACTGCCATCGTTGAAGGTGTCAGGTTCTCGGCCCCGGCGGCGATGCGTTGGCGGTTCTCGTTGGGATCGGACGTAGCGGTTATGACGGGCAGCAATTCGACCGCGCCTTGCACGTCCAAGAGTCGCGGGTCCGTGTAGACGTTCATCGTGAGTTCCAAACTCGAATGTCGCATCGCCGCTTGAGCAACACGCGGCGAGACGCCCGCCTTGCTCAACATCGTTCCGAACGTGTGGCGCAGCGCGTGAACATCAACCGTGCGGCCTCGGTCGTCGCTCTTAGCGATGCCGGCGACGGCTCGGTCGCGTTCAAAGACTTTCGACAGGTCATCCGGGACGTTGAACAGCTTCGATGCCGGCGACGTATCGGACGCCCCCCGGTTAAAAATCGACAGCGTGTTGCGATGCGAGCCGGCCCCGATGCTCGACACCCACGCCCGCAGTTCGTCGGCCACGTCGTTCCGCAGCGGCAGGGAGTTGCCTTCGCGGTTCTTCTCGTCGGCCGCGTTGAGGGTCACTTGCGGGCAATCGCAGTCGAGGTCGAGTTGTCCGACCGTCAGCGAAGCAATCTCGCTCTTTCGCAGCCCGGTCGTCACGGCAACTTTGTAGATCAACTCCCGCTCTTGGCCGAGCCGCTCCAGTTGGGCGATGAACTCCGGCGAATCCTTCAAGCGATCGTGAGCACGACCGACCGCCGTGTTGAGTCCGTCAAACGTCAGCGGCTTGTACGTCCAGGACGCTCGTTTTCGCGATTTGAGACACTCGGCGGCGTTGTCTGACTTCGGCATTGTTTCGCGTCCGTACTCGGCCAGCGGTCGCAAGCGAGCCGTCACCAGTAATCGAGACAACTCCGCCTCGGTCAACGCTCGGCGTTGCCGGCGTCGGTCAGAGCGTTCGTCGGCTCGGTCGAGTTTCGCCAGCGGATTGAACGGCAGCCGATCCCGTTCAACGCACCAGTTGCAGAACGTCCGCAGTGCGACGAGATAGCTGTTGCGAGTTCGTGCCGCCATCGCGGGTTTGTCTTTGGTGGCGACCGCTTGTTGACCGAGCCAGCGTTCGACCGCTTCGGCTCGAATTTCCGACAGCCGGCGGAATCCTGCTTCGTCAATGACTCTTTGAATCAGCCGCTCAGTTCCCGTGACGTGAATCTCAGACCGCCCCGCCGCTCGCATCGTGGCGACGAACTCGGCAACGTGCTCGGTCAGCGGCGTGTGCTGGTGAGCCGTCATTGCGTCTTCGGATTTCGTGATGATGCCGGCCCGTACTTTCTCCGCTCGCTTCTCCAGTTCGGCCAGCACCGCCCGCGCCGCGGTTTCGTCGCGGCAACCGGTCGTCACGCGGCGAACGAGTCCCGTGCCGTTGCGATACTCGGCAAAGTACGTCGGAGTCTCCACCACAATCCGCTCTTGTCCCGCGAACTTGCCAGCGGTCGGAACGACCACGGGAGCGGTTTTCGTTTTCCCCTTCGCTGTCCGCCAACGCGCCAACCGCTCACCTTTGCGAGCAAACAACTCGGCCCCGACCGGCAACGGCTTTGTGGACGTGCGTTTGAAAACGGTTCCCATGGTCATTTCCCTTTTCGCTTCGGCTTGGATGCCGGCCCCAATTCCAATGCGAAGTAGTCGGCCAGCGCGTCGGCCGAGTCGAGATGGATCGTTGATTCGCCACGGGCGAACTTCATCAGCGATTGGCGCAGGACTCCGGTTTCCTGTTCCAAGGTCAGAAACGGGATGCCCCGCTCCTTTATGGTTTGCCTCAATAAATCAGTGATCGGCATTTTCTTGGGCATGATGTAACGTAAAATACAGTTCATTCGCTGGGCCGTCAATGAAAAATCAACTCGACGGTGGCCACAAGTTGACTAAACTCTCGCGCGTGCGCGCCCGAACCAAAGTTTTTTACTGATGAATTGCGCGTGCCGCGCTAGTTTTTCGGGGGTCTTTGTGTGGTTGTCCTTCGCAGGCACTTCAAGTCATGCGACAGCCCGCCAAGTTTCCCGCGTCGTCCGTCCGGCCCGTGGGCGATGCCGGCGTCGAGCGACCCGTAGAACAACACGGGATCGAACACCCACGCTCCGGCCCACAGACAAAACGGCTCGGATGGCAGCCGATCGCGGTTGGCTCGTAACCAGTCGATCAGTTCGGCCGTCGGAGCGTTCCAGGTCGCGGGATCGTCTGCCGACCGAGCCGTCGGACCTTGAACCGCTTCCGTTGGCGGTATCAGCGACGGTTGCCACTCAAAAGGGACGAACGCGGCTTCCGAGTCCGCTTCGGCGGTCGTCTCGTTCACAGGCTCGCCCCACAGCGTTTGCAATCGAGCGAGCAGCGCGGGATCAGTCGGCATGACGGCGTACTTTCTGTGTGTAAGTGATGGCCACTCCCGACAACTCCGGTGATGCACAGGCGGGAAGGTCGGTTCGCCTGCCATGACGGTCTTCATATCGGGTTGAACGGCTAACTCTTTGTTAACGGATGCAACCGGTTGTGCGTCCCCAGCCACTCAGACAGACTGGCTCTAATTGCACCCATTCAGATTCCAGGGTCCGACACGAGCACACAGACAGACGACAAGGGGCTACTTAATAGCCCCCTTGTCTGTCTGTGTACTCTTTGTCAGTCGGACAGCCAGACAACTCACGCAGACGTCTGAGTGTCTGAGTGAAAAACGTAAGCGGGATAGGATTGGCCATTTCCCGCTTTCTTGGTGGTTTGATCGAAAAGGTTTCGCCTCAGAGCTTCTGCGAACGCGGCATCGAAGTTTTTCCCATTGAGTGCCAAGCGTTCTTTCATTTCGTTTTTGGTCATCGACTCGGACGCATTTCGCATCAGGTCCGCGAGCCGTTCGAGGTCTGCCAGCATCCGAGAATTGCGATCGTTTTCTTGTTGCCGCTCACGATCATCACGAGCCTGTTGAATCGCCTCGGAGGCAGGACGAACCGACGTTTGCCAGTACCGCCCACGAAACTCTTCATCGGGGACACCTTCCTCGATGCTCAGTGACCAGCACGATGAATGCCCCGCACTCCCGCCAATCGAAAGCCAAAGGTCGTGCCGGCCGCTCCCCAGTTCGTATTCTTTGCGCCGGTTTAGCAGGATCCATTGGCGAGCAAACTCGCCAAAGCCAGCGAAAGCAAGTTCATCCAGGTCGGGAATGGCGAACCGATCGGTCGGATTCTTGCGCGTGTGGTGAGCCATGATGATGCCGCAACCCGTGTTTAGCCCTACCGTGGCCAATCCCTGAAGGATGCTACCCATATCGAATACGTTCGACGCTTGCCTGCCTTGCGTATCACCGCTCAACAGACACAAGTAAGCCGGGTCGATGATGCACGCTTTGATTTCGTGCTCGCGAATGGCCATTTGCAAGGCGTCGCAATGTTCAGGATTCGCGATCTGAGGCAGTCGCGTTTCCCACCAGATTCGACAGTCGGCAAGTTCGACTTTGTGGGCGAAAGCGATCCGCCGTGCCGTCTCTTGCAGCGTTGCCAGTCCACTTTCACCGCTTAGGACCGCAACGTTCACCGTTTCTTTGACAGCGAATTCTTCGCATCCAAAAAACGGTGTTGCCGAACCGAGACTGACAGCTAATTCAATCAAAGTGCCTGTCTTCATTCCCTTCCGTGGTCCACCGACAATGCACGGTTGCCCTTCGGTAAGAACATTTCTAATCAAGAATCGTTGCCGGTAGTCGGCAGCCGCGAACTCCCTCGATGGAATCAGCTTCAGCTTGAAATCGGACGGAACCACAGACGAGCCATCGGCCCGTGCGAGTTGCTTGCGAGGGATGTCCTTCGTTGCTTGCTGTCCGTCCGGCGAAGTGAAATGGACTCTCACGGTGTCGCCACCATCGTCCCGGACGACCTCGCCAAAGTTGTCGCGGTCTTTTGCACGAACTCGTGTGCCAACCGGCAAAAGCACGCTCCGCCCCGTTTGACTCACGGCGGCGTCCCGCAGCAAACGGTTCCGGTCGGGATCTGTATTTGTGCGATCGAATAGTTTTGCCCCGCGGACCCACGGCGTTGCGTTGGCGATCAGTTCTTCGAGTTCCTCAAGGCTATGCCCGCCCTTCTGAAGCCAGTCATCCAACCCCCATTTCTCTTCCATGCCGGGGAGACTGAGAACGTGGACCGTTGCCGCCTTGCCGGTCAGAGAATCCGCGACAGATTCCGCGTGCTCCATTCCAACGCACGACACTTTGCCGTTCTTCTCCGTGACTGGATCGTTGTCCGGCACGATGATGATGTCACGGCCTCGGAGCGACTCGGCGAACTCATCACGCCACTTGCCCGCCCCTTGTGGATTGCACGTCGCGCATAGACCAAGTGAACGAAGGAAATCGACCTGCTTCTCCCCTTCTACGAGGAAAACCGGCTCATCCTTCGCCGCGAGCAACTGCGGCAGGCGGTACAGCACCCGCCGCACCCCCTTCATCTTCCAGACCCACTCGTCGCCGACCTTGTGACGCTGGCGGAACGTCTTCACCTTCCGCTCGGTTCCATCGGCCTGTCGCTCGACCTTCTCGAATCGGCAAACCTGGAACACAGGTACGTCATTTTCGTCGCGGTAGTCGTAGGTCGTGACGAGTTCGCCCCACACCGAGCGGCCGCTCGATTCGCGCGGCGGGAACATATCCTTCGCCGACAGGCCAGCACATTGCATGATGTTCGCCGGGTGGCAGCCGGCCGACTGGCATTTCAGCAAGATCGTCCCGTCTTGAGTCTCGTGAATCGACAACGACGGGCGAGTATCGTCATGCGACGGGCAACAGGCTTCCCAGCCGTTTGAGGTTGTCGTGACCTGCTTCAACCGTGACAACAGCACTTGGAGCTTCGGATTTTCAATCGTCGCAGCCATTAGCTCACCCTCCCCACCTGTCGAATGCGGGGACAACCAGCCGCAATGTGAGCGTCGATGTCAGAGACATCCCAGCGACGAAGCGAACCAAGTTTCACACCAAACGGAATCTTGCCGGCGTCAGCCCAACGAAAAATGGAGCGTTCATCGGCCCCATACTTCGCCGCGACGGTTCGCACGTCGATCAGCACACGGCCCGGCGGCATCGGGCGAGCATTCGTCGAGCTAATCGGCTCGACTGCCGCAGTTTTCGTTTCAGTCATGGTCAGGACTCACAGTAGGTCACGTTTCGGCGAGCACATCGCTCGCTCTGTGCCTTGAGTCCCGTTGCGTCAAACTCAGGCGTGACGCATCGAAGCGCGTTGTCGTAAGTCGTGCGGTCGCTTGGCGTCGTCGGCAGTCGAGAAAAATCCCAACTGCGTCAAAGTTGCTGCGTCAAATGACGCAACGACTCAGAATCGCTGCGCGATGTTCGACCGTTTCTTTCCGCGTTTGGCTTTGACTGACTCGTCTTCGCGTTCGTCGCCATCGTCTTGATCGTCGCCCACTTCGTTTTCCGAATGATCGAACGTCGCAAACGCACGGAAATCATCCTCTTTGACAGCCAGCAGCCGGCCGAGCGTGCCGTTGAGACATGCGGTCTCATACGCCTCTTTCGAGCCGAAGCGATCCACGAACCACCGATCCGCCGACCGGGCAGAAAAGGCTTTGTTCGACCGCTCGGCCAAGTCACGTCCCGAAATTGGTGGAATCGTTTGATCGACAATGCCACCATCAAACTTGTGGTGGTTGCGAACCGCCTGCTCTACGAGCGTCTCAACTCTTGCTGCTTTTCTCGGCCTTCGTTGTGTTCCCTTTGGCGTGGTGCTCTCGACTTTTGGCAATTCAGTCGCAGATCTCGACAATACAACTTTCGCCCAAGCAGTTGAATTCCAAAGGCCCGGCGGCAGATTGAGCAACGCCGCAATCAGCAGTTGCGCCTCGGATTTCAGTTCCGGCTTACCTGACGTGTCGAATTCCGCAATCGCAAGCGAGTAAACCACATCGCTGCCAAAGCCGGTGTGCGCGGCGCACCATTCGACCGCCGCATCCAAAGCGCCTTGATGGTACGCCTCCGCGTCCCACACCTCTGCCCACGCCTCATCGACGACGATAAGTTCGTGACTCAGCATCAGCCTCGGCATCGGACTGGTCTCATTTTGAACCCGCAGTTCCAGCTCATTTGCACGATTCATCAAACTGAATCGGGCTTTTTTGTTTTCAGCGCGATCGAGTCGCCTCTTGTGGTATTTCCACTTCCGCACAATCGCTGTCAAAACCTCAATAAGCGTCGCGTCCATGCTCACGTCCTACGGCGGGCAGTCCTACGAAAAGAATCGCGGGAGAGCCGGGTAGGACACCGGCGTTCGGGCCGTCGCCCTATCCCGCGTCAGGGCGAGTGTAAGACATCACCGCAGCACATACAGGCGCAATTCGCTCATTGCCGCTTCGCCGGAGTCACTGCGGGATTAAATCGATGTGGGACAACGCGCCTTTTTGCGGAATCGTAGTAACTGGTTTCTTTACAACGACAGTCGTAAGCTACTGTGAGTTGCCGGGGTTGATTGTACTGAAAATAGGCAAGGGTAAGTGACTGATCGGAGTGATTAGACCGACGAGGGTTCTCAAGGGGGCCAGCTCGTGAACTTTGTGGACCTCAATTTCACTGCTGAATTCATCGGGGAACGCCAGGCGTTGCCCCCGTTTCTCGGTCCGACGCTACGTGGGGCATTCGGCTATCTATTGAAGCGGACGGTTTGTCAGGTTGCTCACGGCCAGTGTGATCGCTGCCTTTTGAAAAACGTCTGTCCGTACACGGTCATTTTTGAGGGAATTCCACCGGAGGGACGCCCGGTCATGCGGAAGTATCCGCGTGTCCCGCAGCCGTTTGTCCTGCGGTCGTCCTGGGGTGACAGGGCTGATGAAGATCGCCGATTTTCTTGGGGCGTCCGTTTATTTGGCATCGCTACTCGCTATTGGCCGTATGTCATTCACGTTTTTCGCCTGGCAACAGAAGCGGGCATTGGACGACAGCGTGTCCGCAGCAAGATTGTCGAAGTGAGCGACGGCGTAGGCGCGCCAGCGTTTTGGACTGGTGACGAGTCTGAGTGGCGAGATCCACTCGTGCAGACCATCTCCTCTGTCCCCGCGCAGTTGCCTGAACGATGCACCCTACGTTGGCAGTTCTATACTCCAGTGCAAATTGTGCGGGACGGAAAAGCGGTTGGAACGCGATTAGACGGTCTTGATTTGTTATTAGCAGGACGACGTCGCTGGGGCGTGATGAATGCCTTTTATGGGACGCCCCTAGAGGCGAAAGACGATCCTGACGTCCGATTCGATCGATCAGACTTCGTGACACATTTTAACGGTTTGCGACACTGGAATATCTCACGTTATTCCGGCCGGCAGGAACGGAAAGTCGAGCTTCACGGTGTCGTGGGGGAGATTGTCGTCGAAGGCCCGTGGGGGCTGGCCGGTGATTGGTTGCAAGCGATCCCAAAGTTGCATATCGGAAAATCAGTGTCGTTCGGCCTTGGTGCTGTCGAGTGGAGCGTCGTCGCAAAGGTTGAACAACCGGTGATTGCTGACACAGAAATTGAAAAAATCGAGTCGCCCTCGCATGACATCGATCTTGCAACTTTGTGATGCTACTTGGTGCCAAGCATGAAGCCAATCAAATCCGCCGTGATTGACGAACGAGTGCATCTGATCGCCGTCGCAGGCTTGTTGCATGACGCTGGAAAGGTTCTGCAACCGGCGGCCATGCCACTGGAGCCGCAGACCAGTAATCTGAGGCAGATGATCTGCCCGTCGGACTTCCGAACAGGACAGTCAACGCACCAGCATGTCCTCTACACGGCGGCGGCTTTTGACCTTGCGACCTCCAATTTCGGTGGCCTGGACCGTGAAGAGCTGTTTCGCGTCGCGTGTTATCACCATCGGCCTTCGACGGATTCTCTCGACCAGAACATTCTGACGAAGGCAGACTGGTTAGCCAGTGGACACGATCGACGCCCAGCGACGGAACCGAGCGATTCTATCTCGGCACTCGCGCCGGTTTTGGCGGGTGTGGAATGGCCGGAATCCGCCCGCTCTAGCGACGGAGTAGGGCTTCCAACCAAGTTGTTATCGCTCGACGAAGACTCATTCCTTCCGAGTGCGGAGCAATCGCTTGAGCAATATCGCGAGCGGTGTCGCGAGCTGACCGGCCGATTAGTGGACGGGCTGAAGCAAGACTTTCGCAATCCGATGGAATGTGTTGACGGTCTGCTCGGTCTGACCGAGCGAGTGTTTCATTCAATCCCCGCCAGTCGTGATCGTAAGCAGCAACCGGATGTCACGTTGTTCGATCACAGTCGAATTGTCGCGGCCTTTGCTGCATGCCTGGCCAAGCAATTTTCTGGAGCACCGCGACCTGCTGGCGAATTGCACGGTCAATTCCGTTTGGTCGCAATTGCACTCGGTGGAATTCAAAAGTTTATTTTCCGAGTGGTTACGCCCCTGGATGAACGCGACGGGGAACAAGACCGGGGCGCGGGTGGCGTCACTGGAGCGCGAGGCATGGCCCGTCGCTTGCGAGCACGTTCGTTGTACGTCGGCCTGTTGAGTTGGCTCGCGGCTCGGAGAGTGCTCGAAGACGTCGGCTTGCCATCCACCAGTTTGATCGCGAACGCTGGGGGCCGAGCGATCTTGTTGTTGCCAGAGACTCCGGACACTCAGGAGCGACTACGCTCGTCTTTGGCAAATCTGGATGAATGGTTCGTCGAGTCGATTGGTGGCGTGCTGCGTTTGGATATCGCCAGCAGCAATGTACTGAGCGATGCCGACTTCTCCGCCGATCGGTTTTCGCAAACATTTCGCGATCTTGATCGTCGCTTGGCTGCCGCTCGTTATCGCGTTTCAGTACCCAATCTCAGGGGAGGTTCCGGCTGGTCCGAAAGCGGCTGGATTCAGTCGCGCGAGTCTCTGCCGATCGACCGCGATGAGTTCAACGGTGAGTTGGCTCAACTCGGCCGATATTTGCCGCGAGCCAAGTATCTCAGTCTCGACGGCGGTGACATCGGAATTGGTCCGGTCCTCTCGATGATTGGCTACGAAGTTCGCTTCCACGAAACGCGGCCCGCGTCCGGTCGGTGTTTTGCGCTGGATGTTGACGACGGTGATTTGTCGCTGCCATTGTTCGTCACAGCCAAGCATGTTCCGCGGGCCACCGCAGACGTTCTTCAACGCCTGAGCCGGATATCACGCGACGAGCGATTGGAGGCGGAGGATGCTCCGCAGGAAAATAACCTGCTGACGTTCGAGCATCTTGCCGGGCTGGCGAGTGACGAAGATGGGCGTGAAATTCCGCAGGCGATGTTGGGTGCGTTGAAGGCAGACGTTGATCGTCTGGGAACGATCTTAGGCTATGGTCTGGGCCAGCGAGTTTCGTTTGGTCGGCTGACGTCGTTAGCGCGAACGTTGGATCTGTTCTTCAAGGGATTTCTGACGCGCAAGCTGCAAGAACAATTTCCGTTTGTGTACACGGTCTTCGCGGGCGGTGACGACGTGTTCCTTGTCGGCCCGTGGTACGACTTGGTGCGGCTGATCGGGAACTTGCGCGGTTGGTTTGATCGTTTGACGTGCGGCAATCCGAGTCTGACCTTCTCCGCCGGACTGGTCTTCGCGGGAGCAACGACACCGGTTGCGCACTTGGCTCATGTTGCTGAGGAAGCTCTCGATCGTGCCAAAGACAATGGTCGTGACCGCATCACCATCGGTTCTGTGACGCTCACTTGGGCAGAGTTCGACAAGGCCATGACACTGCATCGGCTACTGTTGTCCGAACTGCGTGGCCACGAAGGGGACCGACCCAGCCTCAATCGTTCCCTCGTCTATCGGTTGTTGCAGTACGCGAAACAGGGGCGCGGTCATCATCCAGGGCGCGAGCGTCCCGCGCCGCTAGATTTGAAGTGGCGTGCCCAGCTCAGCTACGACCTGAAACGCAATCTGCCCGCGCTGTCTGATCATCGGCCTGGCCTGTTGAAACTCCGCACGGCCTTGCAGCAAGTTGTCACGCCGCAAGACGCTGCCGTGCTGGAAGTCGCCTGTTCGTTATCCCTGTATGTTCTCCGAGGAGCCTCGACATGAGCCGATTCCCAACCCAAGGCGGCCCGCCGCGCCGCGAAAGCGGCAATCGCCCCAACACGGGCGGGGCCGCGTTTTCCGTACTATTTGACCCAGAGAAGCCGGAGCAACAGTTGTACGACGCGCTGGCCGAGCAACAGGCAAAATCGTTGGAGATCAACAGCAACCAGCTTCGCAAATACTTTGGCGAGACCAAGGACTTGTATCGTCAGTTCAACGCACTGACGGCCGCTGTCCACGACAGCGACGCGAAACAGAAAATCTACCAAGAACAAGTCGAAGCACGGTTCAAGATGCTGCGCAGCAAAGTTGCCTACGCAGAGGGTCGGTCCACGCTCCGTTTGGATCGCAACTTCGCTACGTTTCTGAAAGAGGGCATCAAGAAGGTTCAGAACCATCAGCACTTCGTCCGCTTCGTCATGCACTTCGAAGCGGTGGTCGGATTCATGTATGGACTCGGAAAGGTGAAGTCATGAGCAATCCCAGACTGGTTGAACTCCGCACGCTCGCGGGGCGAATCGTGGTGGAGACAGGACTCCGCATCGGTGGCAGCCAAGAGACGATGGAGATTTCCGGATTAGATAATCCCATCATCCGCAACCCGGCAAATACCGAGCCGTTCATTCCTGGCTCATCCCTCAAGGGCAAGATGCGCAGCTTGTCGGAATGGTATTGGGGAGAGATTCCCCGGGACGGAAACGTGACTCAGCCGAACATCACCAAGGACACTGCTCGCGTCTTCGGCATCCCGGCGCAAGATCCCAAGAAGCAAGACGATCCCGAAAAGGCCAACGCACTTCAACAAGGGCCAACGCGGTTGATTGTGCGCGATGCGAGGTTGACTGACGAATGGCGGGAACACTTCAAGAACGGTCGGCCGCTTACGGAAGTCAAAAGCGAAAACTCGATCAATCGCCTGACGTCTGTGGCCAATCCGCGTCCGATGGAGCGTGTCTTGCCCGACGTCAGCTTCCAACTCGAAATCGTGTATCGCATCTTCGATGTCGATGGAGATAGCGGGCGGCGCGATCGCGAACTTTTCGATAAGGTTGTTCTCAAGGCACTGGCATTGGTCCAAGCTGATGCGCTGGGCGGTGGTTCCAGCCGAGGTAACGGCAAGGTCCGCTTCGAGGGTCTCACAAACAATGGTCAACCAGTTAATCTTCCGAAGCTGACCTTCGCCAATGAAGCCGCCGCTTCGTAGTCGCCGTGGAGCACGTTTCCAGCGTGCTCGTCCCACAACTCAAATTGGCGAGCCGCAAAATACCAACACCATGCGCACCTATCGCATCGACTTGGAACTCCGATCCGGCCTTGGCACGCCGTTGGCTGCGGACACGTTGTGGGGGCATCTCTGCTGGGGCATTCGACATCGCCATAGCCAACAGGCTCTCATCGAATGGTTGGAGCGTTACGACACGGCCGAGCCGCCGCTGGTGCTGTCTGACCCGTTTCCGGCCGGGTACTGGCCACGTCCGGTGTTGCCTCCGGCACCGCGCCCCGTTCAGCCACCTCGCAAAGAGCATGCGGACGAACGCAAGCGGTTGGACAAGATCAACTGGCTGACGGACGCTGCGCTGCGCGAGTGTCTGAATGCGATTTCGCCAGATGCGATTCAACGCGCCGCTCAAACCAGTTCTCAGCCGCCAGTGTCGCACGAGTTGGCTGTGACTCACGCCGGAGTCAATCGGCTCACCGGCGGCACGGCCCAAGAGGGAGGCGGCGTGTTGTTCACGACCACTCAGAACTATTTCGCGAGCGACGCACACTATTCCGTCTGGGCACGCTCGCCGGAATCCAGCGATACCGTGCGTCAATGGTTCGAGCAAGGACTGATCGGCGGCTACGGGAGAGACGCTTCCTCCGGCTTGGGACAGATCATCGTCACCGCTGTGGTGACGGCCGAGCTGCCGGCGGCGAAGCAACCCAATGCGGTGATGTTGCTCGGCCCAACGGTTCCCCAGACTGGCGACCCGCATCGTGGTTTCTTTCAACTTGGCACACGCAGCGGTCGAGTCGGTGGAGACTTCGCGATTGGTCCGTTGCCGGATGGATCGACGCAGCGACAAAAACGTCCGGTGCATTGCCTGTTGGCTGGCTCGGTGTTGCTCACCGATCAACCGCCTCCGTTCGTCGGCCGAGTTCTTCGCAATGTGCATCAATGGTCCGAGCTACGTCACTACGGCTTGAGCCTCACGCTGCCCATTCGTTTGGAGTCAACCATGCTGTCCGATCCGCTGCTCTTCTGACTTGAGGAACGAATCCAACATCATGCGACCGACACACTTTGAACGATACGCTTTCACGCTCACGCCGATCACCCCGATCCATGTCGGGGCGGGCGAGACGATCGAGCCGTATGAATACGACCTTGAAGGCAGCCAGGTGCGTCAACTGGTCGTGTTCGATCTGGACGAGATGTTGGCGAAACTCAACGAGACGCAACGGCGCGAGTTCATCAAGCTCTCCGAATCCGCAAACGTGGTGGCACTGCGCGCTTGGTTCCGCAAGTTGCCGCACCGCGAGGACTGTCGGCGATTCCAAGTGACGCTGGGCGACACGGCGGGAACGGACATCGCCAGGAACTTGGACAACCCCAATCAATTGGGCGAGATTCACTTGTTGCCGCGTCATCCGGGAAAGGGTCGGTGTTATTTGCCCGGTTCGTCGGTCAAAGGGGCGATCCGCACGGCATTGATCGACCGACTGGCACGCCAGCCGGGCTGGGACATCGAACCGCTGCTGCGAATTTGCGCTGAAGCGGATCGCGATAATCGTGCCGGCGCAAAGTTTGAAGCGGCGGTCATGGGCAACCAGCGGTTCAACGGGAATCCTGACCTGTACCGAGATTCGTTCCGGCAACTTGCGGTGACGGACCTCGCGATTCCCCAGGATGGATCGTTCATCGAACGGATTCGGATTCGCAAACGTAGACAGACCGAGTCCGCCGCCGATCCCGGCGGCATTGTGATGTACCGTGAAATGACGCGCGCCGCCGTCTATGGCCAGCCGCAACCACTCGCGGCCGAGCTGCGACTTCAGCCGCAGTTATCCGACGAGCGGGCGATGGGCCGCAACCGAGAGGGCGAACCGAACTGGCTGCCTCAGCGATTTCCCGTGCGCAAACTGATCGAGATGTGCAACGCCTTCTATCGTCCTCGCCTGACCGATGAACTCGATCACTGGGTAACGAACCCGCAGTTTCCCAAAGTCCGCGAGCGATTGCAGAAGGAGCTGCGTGAGTTGGCCGAAACCGAATGCCTGATCCGCCTCGGCCGCCACAGCCATTTCGAGTGCATGACCGTGGGCGAACCGTATCGCGTTCCGCCTCGTCGCGGTTTCGGAGCCACTCGCTCTTTGATCGACGTCGCTGGCCAAGCCGTCGTCCCGCTCGGATGGGCCAAATTGAGTTTCTCCAGTACCATGCCTCCGTAACCTCAAACAATGCCCGGCGACCGCTGGGTTACGGCATTCCCTCAATCCTTGAAGTCGAAAGGAGTTTCGCGTGTCAGATCGACGTCCGAATTGCCGCAGTCCTGACCGAACGGTGGCGACCTTGGATCGGTTACCATTTTCTGTGTCGCAACCATTTGGTTGCCAACAGCGTTCAGAAGCCCGGCTTCTGAACGCTCCCCTGATGAAGAAGGGGTTGAGACTTGGCCATAGGTCTTTGGACAATTCTGACACTTGATCTGCTTTCTGAACGCTCCCCTGATGAAGAAGGGGTTGAGACTTGTGGACGATCAGGCGACAGCTTTCGGCCCCTGTTGGGTTCTGAACGCTCCCCTGATGAAGAAGGGGTTGAGACCAGCCCGTCGCCGGTCATTGAAGGAGACATTTCTTTTTCTTCTGAACGCTCCCCTGATGAAGAAGGGGTTGAGACCGCATTCTGGTGGATTCTTCTGGTTCAGCTTGTCCACTTCTGAACGCTCCCCTGATGAAGAAGGGGTTGAGACGGAATCGATTCGTTCATTTCACATCTCCGCACGTCGCCGATTCTGAACGCTCCCCTGATGAAGAAGGGGTTGAGACGAATAGTAGTTCGTTCGACGAGCACGGTTCCCGGTGTTCTGAACGCTCCCCTGATGAAGAAGGGGTTGAGACCGTCGAGCGTTTGCTGTT
>Ga0194128_10007388_pt1 | contig 14369 bp, 16 predicted proteins | sample TA2KigCa65mmetaG_FD_148650 | JGI IMG/M metagenome (GOLD analysis project Ga0194128, IMG submission 148650) | Freshwater microbial communities from Lake Tanganyika, Tanzania - TA2015037 Kigoma Deep Cast 65m | ecosystem: Environmental > Aquatic > Freshwater > Lake | place: Tanzania: Lake...
TTGTCAAAAGATTATTATGTTAAAAATAATCAAATATTTTTGACATCATTTGACCCCGATTGCCTGTACGTTTGCCAATATGCATTGAATCTTTCGATATATAATTATGATAACATAGATTTAATTAAGTCGAATTTATTAAAACAATCCTCTAGCCCATACTCTGATTCAAATGGTCTTGGAGAAAAATTTGAAAGTACAGACTACACGTCAAGGGTTATCTTGAAAAATACTCCTTATATTAAAAATGAATTCGCCAAAGACGCAGTGTATAATCCAAACTTTGGAACTATATTTTCAGAAAAATATCAAGGATATAGTCCGGTGAAAGCGCTAATGTCTGATGGTAGTTACGCATTAAATATAACAAACTATACTAACTCAAAAGACATGCCAGTCTTTTCAGAATCATCTGGATATTTTTTCATTCAAAATGGAAAAGAATTAATATTTAATCAAGTAGTTGAAAATCCTTTTGTTGTTTATTATGATTATACGAATGATTCATTGAGATTCAGGGTCATATTAAGAAAAAATATTCCAAATATTCAATATTCTGGATCTATAGACTCAGTTATGCTAAAAACAAAAACGAAACAGTATGATTTTTATTATGATAAACTTAATAGAGTTTTGGTAAAGGATTAAATTATGGCTCAACTATCTCCGGATACATCAGTATTTGATCAAGTGTCAGTAGGCTTAACAGAAATTATGTCTAAGAAAAGTCAGGGAAAATACATATATAAAGAAGAAATTATAAATGATTTTAATGCGCTTTTAAGCAAGGCGTACACGTCAGTAGATTCGCTCTCTTTTGATCTAGATTTAATTAGTGTTGGCGAACCTCCATCATCAGAAAAAATGAATAAATTTTTCTCTAGCCTAAAAAATAATGTTAATATAACATCAAAACAATTGGATTATCTGTTAGCTAAAACAATAAGCGTATTCAACCTCTTTAACACAGAAATAGAAAATGAAAAAAAATATTCTAAAAGAATTTTTTCTAAAACCAAGATACTTCAAATGTATTCACAAAGTCCGGCGGAAGACGTAATCTACGTAGGAGATACATTTGATAATCAAGATTTTGTTGATTTTTCAAAGATATCAAAGTCTCAAAATCCGTTATTTGATTCAGGATCAATGAGTGTTCAAATAACTTCTAGCAGAAAATGGACACCTAAAAGAGTAACAATAAATCCGTCAAATGGAATTCCGGGGAATAACCTAACTGCAATAAAAAAAATTGATGAGATAGCTGAGACACCAGTCAGCTACTCATATCAAGGCAAAGCATCTTCTTCTAATATATTGAATATATTTGATGAAAATCCAATAACATATTATGAGTATGAGGCATTTAATGTTCAAAAAGCCTTTGCCGGTAATTCATCAAACATTGAATTTTCTTATATATTAGATAATGCAATAATATTAAATTCGGCAAAAAATAGTTTGTTCAATTGGGCAAAACACGATTTAAGAGAACCTTTAAAATTGAAATTTTCAATCATTGCGGACAATTCTTCATTGGCAAATATGATAAAAATAACTCCATATTTTGGATCATCAAAAACAATTAAAGTATCCAATGTGTATGTTACAGATCAACAAGGCCAGGTTGAGGACGTATTAAGTCAACCTATTTTCATAGGATCTTCTATTAGTTCTTTTTATTCAAATAATGATTTTAAGTATTTTGTAGATTCAGCTACAATAAGATTTCCAGAAAGAAAAGTTCTAGAAATAGAAATAATTATGCATCAAGCCGATTACGAAGACGTAGAGATACTTCATTCTTATTGGGAAACAGACTACGCTCAATCGCAAAATGACAATAGTCCGTTTTTTGGTTCGGTAAAATTTGATCCAGAGTCCTTAAGTAGGGATATTTATCAGGAAATAAATTATAATAAATCAGAAATAATTCCACCAATAAGTGATCCAACTCTTTTTTCCAAAAAGGAAATACTTAAAAAACAAATTTCCGTAACGCTAAAAAAGAAGGCAGTTGGGTCTTCGTCAGAATCAGTGGAATCTTACAAAATTCCAATTAACCTAAATAGAGAAGTGCTTAATGCTAAAAGAATGTCTATAGGCATAAGAGACGTGTCTATTCAGCATATTGTGTTAGCGCAATCCGCGGAAATTGTATCTTTCCCGTATCTATTTGATAAATCCGTAGAATCGGTTATGCTATCTATAGATAGCGATTCATCGGTTTTTTCAAAGGATAAAAAATTAATATCTTCATACATATCGGTTGATGAAGGAAAAAATTGGATAAAGATAAATTCAACTCAATCTGGGTATAATTCTTCGGGCTCAAAAGGTACACCGGAAGTCTTGGTTTTCAATCAAAATGTTCCTCCGGGTTATAAATTGCCCGGTGTAGAATACTATAATCATCCACAGATTCCACAAGATATTAGGAAAATACTGGTTAAGATCATTATTGAAAAGGATGTAAAGAACAATATGTCTCCGCTTGTTTATTCATACTCATTGGCCGCAAAGGTTTCAACAACATGAATATAGCCACTATTCAAAAAAGAAGGTTTTTAAACAACATATATAAACTCATATATTCGTCTGGATCATCCATAAATCAATCAATGGTTAGGTCTTTGTTTAATGAATATTTTTCTATTAATACTCCAGGTTTTCCAATCAATATTAATTACAATGTAATTAGGTCGTTGTCAAAAACAGATGTTGATGTTTTAAATGAGATAATGGCCAATACCGTTTTCAACGTAGACGTTTTGTATGAATCAATGTTGGAGAATAATGAAAAACTATTTTCAACTGTTACTTCATTGAACAAAAAACTACAAGGTTTAAGAGAAAAAAGATCACAACTAGAGTCCATGGTTGATGATCTAATTTTTGCAAATAACAATACGGATGGATATTTCTATTCCTATACGGAAAATTTTTCAAAGACAGATAAGATAGATTTGTCTTTGACGGATTCTGCATTTGTCGATACAAATTTAAAAAACGTAACCTTATCAAAATTACAATCCGAACAGTTCAATATAATTACTCTAGATAATTTGACTAGTGTTGAACCGGAATTTGCGGTTTATATTAATGGTCAAAAAACTCCCGACACCATAGATTCAACTAATTTTTTAAATGTCTTTGATGGATTAACTGATACATATTGGAATCATACTGTCTCTCTAAAATCCCCCCAAACTGTTTCGTTGTCTATTTTAATTCCAATTTCGGTTTTTTCTGTTATATCTAAAATAGATGGAATCTTATTGACATCTTCTCCAATAAGTGTTAACGTAAAAGCAAATTATCAAGATGCTACTAAGGGTACCGTTTCCAAATCAAAAAATTCAAAGGGAGATTATGGGTCTTTCTCTTTTGCAATTCCTTCCGACAGATATTCTTCTATTGAAATAATTTTGCAAAAAAACGAACCAGACTACATAAAAGAAGACACAGATTCACCATATATTTATAAGTTTGGCGTGAGAGATTTGATAATTGGATCTAAATACTATGCAAAATCGGGTATTCTTGTATCTTCTCCTTTGTCTCTTCCTGTTGAAAAAAATTCAAGCTTAGTGATAGACGCAGTATCAATAGAGTCTTCCGAAGAAATAGACGAAAAGACATCAATTAATTATTATGTAGCCCCCAATAATCCTTCAGCTGAAAGCATATCCGATTTTGCCTGGGCACCAATAAGTCCAACTGGTTCCGAAAGAGCCGGATATCCGTCGACAGTATACCTTGATGGCTCGTCAAGGATAACCATACCAATAAAAACGGCACCTAGCAAGGATACGATTTCTTACATACCCATAAAAACAGAAGCAAAAAACGCCAATGAATTGAATCCAAGTACAGGAATATATTTAGACAAAAACGTTTACAGAATAGCTGCACTTGATTCAACCTTAGATTATTATAATCCATTATTATTGGGCGGAGTAAATTGTTTTAATCATCATTATATTGTAAATCTACAACAACCAAAGCAAGGCAATTATAAAGATCTGCAGTTTTGGAGTAACCAATTAAAAGAAAAACCCAGTAACCTTCTTTATTCAACCCTAAGAGAACAAACCGGTTCAATAATTCCGGGTATAAACCAAGCCTCATCCGGGCATATTAGCTGTTCAATAATGAGATCTTCAGCATCTGTGATTACCCACACCGTAGTTAAGTCATCTTCGGACTTTGCTTTGGCTATTTATCTAAATGGAAAATTAATTGCGGATCTACCCGAAGGCTTAAAAACCAAGGCTATCCAATGGAATTTTACCGAGGGTGAAAATAAATTAAAAATAACTTACGATAAAGAATACGTTGGTCAAATAAACTTTTCTCTAATTGAGGGCTTAAATCTTTCTAGATATGGCACAATATTTACTGAGAAGTTTACCCATCTTGATCCAATTGAATTTCAAAATAGGGCAACTAATGATAATTATTTCTTTACTATAGATACTATATTTGGAAGAAAAGAACTCCTTTGCGCCAAAGAAATAATGGGTGATTCTAACTTTATATTTACCTTAAAGAACAAACTAAACGTATCTTCTATAAGATACAGGGTTGATTTAAATAGATACGACAACCCTTACTGTTCCCCAATGTTAGAATCTATAAGAGTAAAATTTAAACATGGAGAATTATAAATATGCCTAAAACTTTTTCGATAGAACAATCCTTTAGCATTAAAGAGCCAATGTTTACAAGATCAAGAAACCCATACAGGGGTTCTAGGTCTAGTCTCGAAAATAATTTAGAAATGAATTCTCTTATAGTAAATTTTCATAGAATAAAAAACTCAACTGAATTAATAAAAAGTACAATAGATGACCTAAGCAAAAATCTCGTAGGTCAAGTTTCAGGTGAATCAATTTACCAAAATACAGACGATGGAAGCGTTTATGATTTAGGTGACATAACAGTATCCATAGATGAAGATGAGCAAGACATGATTATTGATACTTTGAGTAGAATTTCCGGAAAATTAAAAAGACTAGAGAGTAAAATTAAAAAATTAGAGAGTGGTAATTAATATGTCAGATACAATTCACACAAAAAAGAGAAGCGCTCAATACAGAGGACCTATCGATAGCGCAGATCAAAACTCTAGAATAGAAGAAAATTATAGAGACTTGTTGCATCTGTATAATAAGATAAAAATAGTTGACTCAAAACTAGCCGAATCCTTTGAAAGAGTTATCAAGGATCAAATGTTTTTGGGAAACTTCGTAAAAGATTTATCGGATAGAATTGCTGCTTTAGAAGCCGCCGAAAAAAGAATATCAATTCATTCATTTTCTCAACTAGATTATGTTGGCCTTACGGGAACAAGTTTTGCCATAGGATCAAGCGAACTTTTATCCTTTGACCCATACTATAATGCAATAACACTACCAAAAATCAGCGGCTCTTCTGTTTCAAAATTAAAATTTTTTAATTCTTCTGTTGGTCAACTAGTACCAGATTTTTTTAAGACAAAAATAGACAATAGTTTTGTTGGCGCAGACAGTGTAGGAAGCGTCATTTCAACTACCCCGGTTTACAATGCCATACTAGACGATCCAAATAAGGTTTGGAAAAGAAGTATTATTTCTGAAGAATCTTCTGTCTCCGGAGCTCAAATGATGTTTTATGTAAAAATACCGTCTGAGTTTACCGGATCTACAAAAGTAAATTGCATAAAAATAAATCCATATCCGATGTATTCTGTTGATATATCCTCCATACAATATACAATCAATCCAGCTCCAGTTTTGGCCGAATCTGATTCATGGATTCCCTTAAATTCAACCGGCCTATATAATAATGTCCAAGACGCTATAGGCAAAGTGGCTCCCGGTGGATGGTCAACTCTTGGTTCGGATACAATATATAATTCTGGACCACTTATATTTTATTTTGCAGAAAAAAACATAACTGCAATAAGAATAAAAATGAATCAAAAAAATTATTTTAAAGAATTAAATAAATATATTTACACCTATGGTCTTTCGGATTTAGATATTAGATGCGATAAATTTCTTCCGTCTGGAAAAACTATACTTAAGTTTACTGCTCCACAGGGACAAATGATAAATGAAATTACCGATGTAGAGCCCTCTATTTATAATGTTCCCCTTAGTCAAATGTCAAATGCGTTCAGCTATAGGGTTATTTATAATGATTCGGGAGTGTATTCCCTTAGTAATCCGGGGGCATCAAGCAGCGTTTGGGTTGAAGTAACGCTAAATATGCTCGACGATAAGACCTCTCCGGTCCTTTCAGACTTAGTAATAAGCTATAACTAATTACTATATAGACACCGAATACCTTTAACATCAAGGAGAATAAGATAATGGCAACTTTTTATGTTGGCCCAAGACCGGTTCTTAGGGGTCGCAGCACGACAGATATGGTTAATGTATTTAAGGGCACAGCAGGCAAATATTCGTTTTATCCATTGTTTGCCCCTGGTCTTTTAACTGGAGCGCCAGATAATGATCACGTTCCTGGAACGGGCAGGCATCCTGGTAATCTTTTGCTTTCTCAAATTTTCACTGGGTCTACTCTTTATATCCATCCGCTGTCTGGCACATTTGCCAACGGCGTTGGGTACGCCGGTGGAAGATTTGGGCCAATGGAGTTTAAGGGCGTATCTGCAGCGTTTAGCGCCAATTACGGACACGCTTCCGATAAGACTAGGTCGTATTCCCTCTATTCAAATTACTTTTTTGATGGTGTAACTTCGTCGGAAATTTTTGCTTCGGGTTACGGTCACGCAAAAAGAGTGACGGACTACGGCCTTTATAATAATTATGAGTTTGATGGAGTTACTTCTACAAACGTATTTCCAGAAGGATACGGTCAAGCCAATACTTCTTCGGAATACGGCAGAAACAAGGTTGGAGAGTACAACGGAGTTCCTTCGGCAAAAGCTTTGTAACAATACATATTTCTGGTTTCAGTATGATATAATTGGATGCGCGGAGGCCAGTGAGCTATGAGACAGGTCCCGTCTGGGTAAAACCAGGCGGGATTATCTTTTGGTTTGAAAGTTTTATGAGTTTAGATAGTTTTATGAGGGATTATGAATGTCTTTAGATGATCTTAAAAAAGTCGTAGAACAAGACATCATACCAATGGACGTTGCAGAAAAATATTTAAAATATATTTGTGGCAACAGTTGATTGGAAATATCATATAAGATCTCTGTGGAATAGCTCTGGCAAAAAAATGCCTACAGAAGAGCAAAGAAAAAACCATGTTAAAAAAGCTATCTCTTGTGCCACATTAATTTCATATGAGGAAGGTACTACTATACCTAATCCTCCAGAAAATATATTGTTTTGGTGTACAGGATGGGAACAATTCAATAAAAAAGATTGGTTTTTAGATTACAAAAAAAACATCAAGAATGATATAGAAATAACGCAAAAAAGAAATGATATAATAAAACTTGGAGTTATTGATCCAGTAGACGTTTCTCCTATGAATAGGCAAGCTTTTAATTGGTTATACGAAAAATGTAGAGACAAAGGTAAATTATCATTTGAGGAGCTTAAAAATCTTGAGCCAAAGGTATTTAATCTTGTTAAAGCCTACGGCGGCGCAGTAATATGTAATGTGTTTATGAATCACAAAAATAATATAGAAAAGATATTTAGTTGGAGAAGTGGTTATTTTTTTGAAAAAGAAATACATAAGATTTATTCAATGGAAGATATCATTAAAATTAAGACAACAGAAATTAAAAAAACAAATCCAAAATATATTAAAAGAATTATTAGTTAGGAGAAAATATGACAGAAATAATTGAAGATACAGAAGTCGGAAATGCCAATCTAGCAAACGCAATTGATAGAACGGTATCAATATTTTCTTTTAGATTAACAGATGATTTTATAAATTCATATAAAGAAAAAAGGGCTCCTTTTGGGTATAGGGATGCTGGTGGAAACTCTGTTGGAGAAATTACTTTCTTGCGCACCTATTCTCGTTTAAAGACCGACAAGACAAAAGAAACCTGGGTAGATGTTTGCGAACGAGTTATAAATGGAATGTACTCTCTTCAAAAAGATCACTGTAAGAAAAACAGACTTCCGTGGAACGATGCCAAAGCTCAAGCTTCAGCAAAGGAAGCCTTTGATAGGTTGTTCAACCTAAAATGGACTCCGCCAGGACGAGGGTTATGGGTCATGGGCACCGAGCTGGTAAATACGCAAAAGAACTCCGCTGCCCTTCAAAACTGTGCATTTGTTTCTACTTTAGAGATGACAAAATTAAATCCAGCAAAACCATTTGCATTTTTAATGGAGGCTTCTATGTTAGGGGTTGGAGTTGGATTTGATGATAAGGGTTCTGACAAGGAATTCCAAATATATAAACCGAATAAAACAAAGCAGATTGAGATGATAGAAGACTCAAGAGAGGGTTGGGTTAACTCTGTTGCGTCTTTGATAAATTCATATCTAAAACCAGATCAAAATGAAATAGAATTTGACTATTCCATGATACGCCCATTTGGAACTCCAATAAAAACCTTTGGAGGAACAGCTTCTGGTCCAGCTCCATTAGAAAAGTTGCATTCAGCTATTAGAAAACTCTTTTTATCAAGAAATGAACAAAAACTTACCAGAAAAGATATAGCAGATTTGGGAAATCTAATTGGTGTTTGCGTGGTATCTGGCAATGTTCGTCGTTCGGCCGAGCTCCTAATAGGGAGAATAGACGACAAAGACTTTCTTAACCTAAAGAATTCTGAAATCTTTCCTGAAAGAAATTCTTATGATCCGCAAAATCCTGGTTGGGGTTGGATGTCAAACAATTCTGTTGAAACAGAGGTCGGTACAGATTTGTCCCCAATAATTGACGGCATATCTATGAATGGAGAGCCGGGAGTTATTTGGATGGATGTATCCAGAAAGTATGGAAGATTAATTGACCCACCCAACAACAAGGATCACAGAGTCGCTGGATATAATCCCTGTGCAGAACAATCACTTGAATCATACGAATGTTGCACATTGGTTGAGACATATCTTGGAAGACACGATGATTTAGAGGATTATCAAAGAACACTCAAATTTGCATATCTTTATGCAAAAACAGTGACGTTACTTCCAACTCACTGGGAAGAAACCAATGCAATTATGCAAAGAAATAGAAGAATAGGTGCGTCTATGTCTGGAGTTGCTAACTTTGCTGATCGTCACGGTATGCCGATTCTAAAAGAGTGGATGAATCAAGGATACAAAACAATTCAAAGATACGACAATGTGTATTCCGAATGGCTTGGGATTAGGGAATCAATTAAAATGACAACGGTTAAGCCATCCGGTACAGTTTCTATTCTTGCCGGAGAATCTCCCGGTGTTCACTGGACACCAGGTGGTAAGTTTTTTAATAGAACAATCAGATTTTCTAACGAAGACCCTATGCTTCCGCTTTTTAAAATGGCAAACTATAAAGTAGAACCGGCAGCGGAATCTCCGGACACAACTTCTGTGGTTTATTTTCCAATTAAATCTGATGCCGTTAGATCAGAAAAAGACGTAACAATATTTGAAAAAATGGCCTTAGCTACTACGGCTCAGAGATATTGGTCAGATAATTCTGTTTCGGTTACAGTTTCATTCGACAAAGACACCGAATCTAAGTATATTGGTACGGTTCTGCACATGCACGACGGTCAGTTAAAAACCGTATCATTTTTACCAAGTGGCAATGATACATATCCCCAAATGCCCTATACTCAAATATCAGAGCAAGAATATCTAGATCAGGTAGATAAGCTTTTTCCAATCGATCTTAGTGGCGTTTATGCGGGATTGGCTTCAGATGCTATAGGCGAAAGATATTGCACTACAGATTCATGTGAAATTAAGTTTTTAAAAGATAAATAAGGAAAATAAAATCAATTAATTCACAGATATTGTGGTATAATATAAGCCTATGGAAAATATAGCTCACTTAGAAGATACTAGATCTGTTTTGGGGAATGGCTATGTCAGACTTGTGGATAAAATGGGGTCTGATTTGTCTGTGGCTAACGCAGCAAGAGCCTCTTTTGCCAAAGAGAGCAAAGAGATGTCCACGTCTGATGCAAGATTAATTAGTTTTTTGGCTAGAGAAAATCATATGTCCCCGTTTAGACATGCCTTTGTAACCCTTGAATTAAAAGCGCCTTTATTTGTGGCGCGACAGCACTGGAAATACGTTGTTGGCTCAGATCATACAATGGATTCTTGGAATGAGTCTTCAAGAAGATATATAACTATGGAGCCGGAATTCTATATTCCAAGTTCAGAAAAATGGCGTTTGGCACCAGAAGACAAAAAACAAGGCTCTGGTGGACCAATAGATCCATGGACTGGATCCGTTTTAACGGAGGAGCTCTCTAAGTACGTTGCTCAGGGCGAGGCGCTGTACAAAATGGCCATGAACAATGGGGTGGCTCCAGAGCAGGCAAGACTGTTTCTTGCGGCCTACGGAATGCACGTAGTCTATAGATGGTCGTGTAGCCTGCAATCTGTTTCTCTGTTTTTGAATCAAAGACTTTCCTCTGATGCTCAATGGGAAATAGTAGAATATGCAAAAGTAATTGACGAACTTGTTACTCCTCACTTTCCAGTATCAATGTCTTGTTTGGTGAATAGAAATGTTTAACAAAATAGTTTTTGTTATCTTGTTTACCATCTTATTTAGTTGGGGCCTCAATTTAAATACCCTTTCTCAAATATTAGAGGATCAAAAACAAAGAAGATTGTCTTTGTTTCTTGCAGCATTGTCCGGTTTTTTAATGTCTCTTTTGATAGTATTTTTTATATAAATGCCAGCCTCTAAATTAAATTACATCATCGTTTACGATAATCATAGTCAGGTTTATGGTTCTTCTTCTGACAAAATAGCTATCGAATCTCCTCCTCCGGAAGGAGTGTCGGAAAAAGACAAGCATATTTTTTTTATAACATACGAACCGGATACTCAGAATGTGTGTGTCCACAAACTAGATCCAAAAAACATGGATGCAATAGAAAATAAAAGCAATAAGAGAAAGAAAAAAGACAGTGAGTAAGAAAACAAATTTAAAGAAAAAAGTAACTATTAAACTTGAACCAGGTCAATCATTTTTAATAGAAGATCTTGATATATTAATGCATATACAGAAAACTTATGCAAATCTTTTAAGAGGCCAAGTCCCACAAGATGACAAAGTTGTATACGCCAGAGTTATTGCCGCCGTTAATTTTGCAGTAGAAAACGTTAACAACGCCTCCTCTAATAATTATGACGATCAATGGTAAGGTATGATAGACCTCTGCGTTGTCAACTACAATACTAAGTCACTACTAGAAAGATTATTAAACAGTCTTCACGACCAATTATTCACTGGAAATCATTTAGAAAAGTTTTGGAATTTATATATAGCCGATAACGGTTCAAGCGATGATACGGTAGATTTTTTTAGGTCTAAAGAAGACGACTATTTAATAGATAGAGTGTCTTTAAATAAAAACATTGGCTATTCAGCTGCATGCAATAAGCTTGCGGCCATTGGATCGAATAGTGTTATAGGATTACTTAATGCTGATGTTTGGTTTACAAACGAAGATATAACAAAAATCTGTAGAATATTTAATCAAGAACAAGACGTACACATCCTTGGTCCGAAACAAAGAGATGAATATAGCCTTATAAGGCACGCAGGAATTGTAGGCACTAACACTCAGCCTAGGCATAGGGGGTGGATGGAGCCTGATCCAACAGACTCTCTTTATAGGGATAGGGTTAATTGCGTTACCATATCTGGTTCTGCATATTTTATCAGAAGATCCGTATGGAATGAGTTAACAAACAATCCTAAGTATAGGGAATTATATCCTGAAGCTAAAGGAGCGTTTCTTCCAACGCCTCATTACTATGAAGAGACTTGGTGCTCGTATTTTGCAAGGCATTTAGGCTATAATGTAGTGTATGATGGTTCTGTGTCGATTGGTCATAGCTGGCACGCCTCTTCTCCTAAGCCGGGAGAGGGCTACAGTCACGCCGATGCACAGTTCAAGGTAAGTCAATCAATATTTCGCAAAGCATGCGATTACATAGGAATAGAAAGAGATTAACGTGTCAGATAAATTGAACCCATGGATATACAATGCAGAAGTTAAAAAAGTAGTTGATGGTGACACATTTGATATTATCATCGACCTTGGCTTTGATACCCTTAGAAAAGGTAGAGTGCGTCTTTATGGTGTAAATACACCAGAAAGTCGAACAAAAGATGTAGCTGAAAAACAAAAAGGTTTAGCGGCCAAAGAGTTTACTGATCAGTGGCTCACTCGTGCAAATCACAAAGTTAAAATAGAAACTATTTTAGATAAAAATGAAAAGTATGGTAGAGTGTTAGCTAAAATTTGGGACGAAAGTGGCAACTGTCTCAACACAGACATCGTTACTGCAGGCCTCGCTAGGGAATACTATGGTGTAGGTGATAAAACTTGGACAGAGTTTAAAAAGGATAAGTAATGCAAACATTCTTACCTTTTCCGAACTTTAAAAAATCTATTCAAATTCTTGATTCAAAACGTCTTGGCAAGCAAAGAGTTGAGACTTATCAGATACTGAATATCCTTTTAAATAGGACAGAAAAGAAAGGCTGGATAAATCATCCAGCTGTAAGAATGTGGAAAAATTATGAATCTGCTCTGCAACTTTATCAAAACTACACAATATCCGAATGGATTAAAAGGGGATTTGAAAACAATATGTCATTTGAAACACTGTTAATAGAGGCAAAAATGCCTTTTTGGTTCGGAGACGAAAAGCTTCATAGATCACATAGATCAAACTTGCTAAGAAAAGATTGGGAATATTACTCAATATATTTCAACGAGGATCCAACACTACCGTATTATTGGCCATCAAAAGAGGACAATCCAATTTCAGTTTGATTTTTTCTTTTTGATCGTGTATACTCATATGAGTAATATACGCAAACTAGAAAAGGATAATCAACATGGCAGAAAATAAATTCAAGTACTTCACAGTTACGACTACGTCAATTGTAAAGGCACCAACTGCAGCAGAGGCGCAAAAGATTGCGAAAAGCAATACTCGTAAAGTCTCCGGTGCACGTGGAGAGCTACTTTTTAAGGATGTAGAGGTAGAAAGAATTACTGCAGTACAAGCCCGCAAGCAAGTAGAGGCTTAATTTTATTAACCAGGCTGGCGGTGTATGCCGCCAGCCGATATAATTATCGGGATTTATAATGCCTAATCAAAAAGTAATTGCACAGATGGTTGGAAGAAATGAAGAAAGTAGATTCCTAAAGGAAGTACTTCAAAGACTTTCTGCTCAAGTAGACGAAATTGTTTTTACAGACGACTGCTCAGAAGATAATAAGCATTCTATAGCTTCTAATTTCTGCCATACATATAAAACAGAAGAGCCCACCTTTAGTGTCCATGAAGGTAGGTTGAGATCTATTGCTTGGGGGAATCTTTCTAAGCACGCTAATCCAGGTGATTGGATTATTGCAATAGATTGCGACGAAATGCTACATGATAAAAATGATGTATCTTTATTGGATATAAAAAATATATTGTTTAAATCTGAAAAAGATGTGGTTAATGTTAGGTTTTATCATATGTGGAATTTTACTCAATATAGAGTAGATAAACTATGGGCACCGAACAATAGTTCTAGGATATTTAGATTCATACCTAGCGGAGTTTTTTCTGATAAGGTTTTAGCCTGCGGATCTGAGCCAACGTATGTCATTGATTGGATGCGTCAAAGAAATTACTGGATAGATTCGGGCCTTGTTATGCAGCATCTTGGATACATATATGATGAAGATAAAAGAAAAAAATACGAAAGATATTCACAATTAGATGGTGGAAAATTTCATCAATTAAATCACATCAATTCAATATTAGATAAAAATCCAGTTTTAATTAACTGGGGCAATTTTGGAATATAGAGGTTAAAATGAAAAACGTAAAAGACTCAGTTATAGAACTTACAAATATGATGTCAGAAGATGAAAAATTTGCATTTATTAATGTATCTAAGTCTTCGATTATTGGATTAAATAAAAAGAGTGACAAGTCATTTCCATCTCATATTTCTAAGGAAATTATAAAAGCAATTAATATAAATCATCCAAGAGTTATGAAAAGTGTTTCTTCAGACCTAGCAAGTGAGATCTTAGAAGAAAAGCATAGTTCCATAGGCATCAAGAAAAATCATAGATACTATTCTCCAAATGTATTTGAGTATTATTATGAAAGAGATAAATCAGTATTTAATTCTATTATTGAATTTTTTATACAAAATACACCAAATCTTATAGTTACGCTTCACGATT